>Ga0114956_1001079_pt1 | contig 21222 bp, 16 predicted proteins | sample MaitaG_FD_87304 | JGI IMG/M metagenome (GOLD analysis project Ga0114956, IMG submission 87304) | Marine algal microbial communities from Maine, USA - Maine_Asex2 metaG | ecosystem: Host-associated > Algae > Red algae > Unclassified | place: Maine, USA | collected 2015-01-05
AGTATATAAAAGGCGATATACCCCCAATAGTTGACCTTATTGTAATCCACAAATGAGGTAAAAAGTACCAATTTAAGAAACGCGAAACTTCGTCTATAAAAAACGACAATTGGCAATAAAATCAATATCAACAAGGGTATCATGCTAAGCTGATGAAAGGCCGCTAGCAGCATCATACCAGAGATAAACAACACTAAACCAAACGCCACACTTAAGCTATTGCTTTTTCCTTTGCCAAACCCCTTCTCCAAAGCTTCCTTACCCAAAACAAATGCTGAACAAAATAGCAGTATAATAACACCTAAATAGGTGCATAGTCGTCCTGAAAAATACAGTGCTCCACTAAAGGATGTCTGTAAGCCTATAAAATTATCAAAAGAACATAAAATCGCCAAACAGATAGCTGTCAACAAGAGAAGAACCGTAAAACCAGTGTAAAACCTCCTTTTAATCTTGTCAACATTGAAAAATTGGACGACCACAAAGGAAAACAAGCCAAATAGCTGAAGAACCAACAGTAAATTGAAGTATTTAAAGGCTGCAAAAGCTTGTAAGTGGTTGGGATGCTTATCACTATAGTCCAGAAATAGGAAACCCACCCAAAAGAGAGTAAGTAGGAGTATAAAAAATTTTGTGATCCGTTTGAGCATAAAAATTGTGGAGAAAATGACAAAGGTATTAGATTATAGCGAGTCAGAAAAGGAAATTCGTGTATTTAAGGTATAAGCAACCAATTCATAAATATTATCATAGAAAGCGTTCAAGTCCTCAAAGGTGTATTTCATTTTTCCGCATATAGATAAATGTATTATTTTGTTAGAAAAATAAACTATCCTTAATAAGGCAAAATTAACTGAGAAATTTAGCCAAAGTCTGAACGTATACTTTTGATGTTATGCTGGATAAAAATAGAAAAACAAGCAGCGTAATAGAAACTGCCCATAGAACAGAACTACAGAAATGACTTAAACAATCAGTATAGAGATGGTCAATAAAAGGCTTAGAGGATATGATTAAACTTAGAACTGCAAGCATTAGTGGTTATTGGAATGAAAATCAGACAATAATTCGAATAGCAGCCTAAAAACGTCATCTTGAAATACACTTTTTCTCATTTGATGGGCAAATACAAAATTATTAATTTCTATGAAATACGGAATAAAATAGTTTAGAGGTAGTTTTATGCACTTTACTTCTCTGTAATCCAATTGAAAAATAAAATATGACAGCTTTATGATATAACATGGCAAATAATGCATTGGGATATTCTGCATAAAAACCTCTAATTATCTCTAAATTCATCTTATGTTGTATTGTATAATATGTTTTACTCATATTCAGTCCTTTCGAAATCAGAGTAGTTATATCTGGCAGATTTTGTATTTCGCCAAAATTGCCTAATCTCAACCATAACTCCCAGTCCTCTGAATAAGGGTAAGCATCGTTATAAAATACTTTCTGATTATTAACAATATGTTTAAACATGACTGTACTGTGATAAAAGGGACATCTGAATAAAATATGTTGTCTGATCTTTCTATTAAGAAGAGGATTCCTGAATTTCTTTCCATTAAATTCTGCACCTGTTCCGAGCAAAACAAGATTCTTATTTTTATAGAAGCAATTTACTTGCTTTTCTAATTTGTTTTTATCTATCCATTCATCATCATCATCAATTCGAGCTATTAACTCTCCAGTTGCATGTAATAAACCTCTATTAAGTGATTTTTGGAGCCCTAAATTCTCTTCATTGTGTATGATCTTGCAATTGATCATTTCGTAATTCAAACTCTTCAAGAATTCAAAAGTACCATCATTAGATGCATCATTAATAATAATAAGTTGGAAGTTATCATATGTTTGGGACAATATACTTTGAATAGCAAATTTTAAGTTTTCAAGCCTATTGTAAGTCGGTAATAATATTGTAATTTTCATTTAAATAAAAATGTGTATTATATTGATAATGTGCTGATTATACACTAATTATATTAATATTTTTAAATATAAGAAAACTTATTTTGATACCTCAAATAAATAAAAAAGTTATATTTGCACTCAAAATAAAACTAAATGTATTTAGACTACTTAAAGTTACTTTTTTTCAGTTTTTCCATTTGTGTTTGTGCGTGTAATCCAAATTCATCTAATGATTCTTCTCCAATAAGTAATCCACCAAACAAAACCTTAAACGCCGCCAAACCAGATTTTTGGGCATTTGTAAAAGATTCAATTGCCATATCATCAATACAACTGCAACAGATTAAAGAAATTCATAAGAAATTTCAAAAAAAGACCAATGCTTTTAAAGATAAAGATAAGTGGAGTGGAGATACAAATAGACCAAGACGCACCAAATTAATTCAAATTAGAAATTCTGAAATCAAAGCAATTCTTGGTAAAGATAAGTACAAAACTTATTCGAAAATAAGGAAGGATTGGAACATTAAAAAGTAAGAAAGGAAGAAAGGTGAAAAAACAATCTATAATTGAGCTAACGAATATAAGCAAGACATTTAAAATACGCGAACACAAGCTTAACACAATCAGAGATTTTGCAACTAACTTCTTAAGTAAAAAAAATAGTTCAACAAAAACAATTCATGCTCTTAAAAATATTAATATAACAATAAGAGAAGGAGAATCTTTAGGTATTATTGGAAGAAATGGAAGTGGAAAATCAACTCTTCTAAATATTATGATGGAATCAATAGCTCCAGACAAAGGCGGCAAAATAGAAACTCAAGGTCGCATGATACGACTATCATTAGGTTTGGGCGTTGACCCAAATTTATCAGCAAGAGATAATATTTACGTAAATGGCAGTTTAATCGGTTTAACTTTTGATAAAATTGGTAATATTTTCAATGACATACTAGTCTTTGCTGATCTACAAGAATTTGTTGATACTCCTGTTAAATTCTATTCCAAAGGAATGAAACAACGGTTACTATTTTCTATCGCCATACATGCCGAAGCAGATGTGATACTATTGGACGAATTTTTTGGAGGAACTGGCGATAAACAATTTAGGAAAAAATCTGATCAAGCATTTAAAATGAAAATTTTAGAGGGCAAGACAATTGTAATTGTAAGTCACAGCATGAATATTATCAATAAATATTGTACTAGAACAATTTGGATAGACAAAGGTCATATCGTCGCTGAAGGAAAAACTGTTGATATTGTTAAACTTTATTCTTCAGAATTTAAATCTCTAAAGAATGTTAGATAAAATTCTGCTATACATTCCTCAGCGAAATAGATTTGAAAGAATATGGAAAATTGCTCAAGTAGATTTTAAAAAAAACTTTTATAATAATAAGCTAGGATTATTATGGGCTTTCTTGAATCCTTTGTTGAAATTATTAATATACTATTTTGCGTTTACATTTTTAATGGAAAGGGTTAGAGAAGGAATTGATAATTTTGCATTATTCTTATTTTCTGCACTAATATTTTGGATGGAGTTTACTCGAACCTTAAAAACAGGTATGAGAGTTATAGACAAAAAAAGATATTTAATAGAAAATATAAAAATAAGAAAAGTAGATTTATTTATATCACTAGCCATATCCTCCTTTCTTGCTTTTATTTTTAATCTAATTGCATACATGCTAATAGCATTTGTATTCAAAACACATTTTTCAATAAATATTCTTGTATTACCAATACTAATCATTAATCTATACTTAATAACAATTGGGTTAAGTATGATATTATCTGTTCTTTATTTAATTGTAAGAGATATTGTACACTTAGTTGATATAATGATATTATTTGGATTTTGGACTTCGGGCATAATGTTTCCATCTGAATTGGTGTTAGTCAAAATACCTATACTTTATTACATAAATCCATTTATGGGCTTGTTTACAAATATAAGAGCGGTTTTAGTTTATGATTCAGAAATTAATATAGCAATAATGAACATTAATTTGTTAACTGGAATAATACTAGTCATAATAGGTTATAACATATTAAACTTGTACTCGAAAAAGGCTTTTGAATATCTATAATATATGGTTAGAAATAAATTATTTAATAAGAAAAGAGACATCTTCTTTGTGAGAGGGTTTCAAAGATCAGGGACTAATTGGGTTTGCAATCTTTTAAACCTACATCCAAATATTAATTGTACAGGTGAATTTCATTTTGGTAAACTATATGAAACAAAACAATCTATTCAGCAACGACAATATGGCTTAATAGCAAAAAAGCCAAGAATATTTAATGAGCAATTTGAAATGTTTGTTGAGTCAACTATTAAAGAATACTGTGGAAAATTTTCATACTGTGGCGATCGAACTCCTGAATCGATTTCTAGTGTTATAATACCAAATAAAAAATATATTCTTATTCAAAGAGATGGTAGAGATTGCATTGTTTCCTGGGCTTATCATTTATTAAGAACAAATTTTAAATTAAATTCAAATTTACATAAAAGACGCGATATCTTTAAAACTGATCAACTTTACTTTGAATCCAATAAAAATGAATTATTACCAAACAATTTCGTTCGACAAATGGCAAAAAAATGGAATAAGAGAATACTAGAGGACAAAAAAACACAAGAATTAGTTCAAAATAGAAATTTAAAAATATTTCTTTACACGATTAAATATGAAAATTTACTAAATGATACTGACAAAATAAGAAACGAACTATATAAATTTATTGGAGCAAAACAAAAACTAGCTAAAAAATTAGATTCTTTAACTCAACCAAGTTTTAATAATATTAATACCAACTCGCACTATAGGGCAGGTAAATCTGGGAGATGGATAGAATATTTTACAAATCGGCAAATAGAAATATTTGAAAAGGAAGCTTCAGAGGCTATAGACTACTTAAAATATGAACGGTATTATCAATACATATAAGTTATTACAAAATAATAAGAATTATAAAATTCTAATTGATATTTTAAGGCTGTTTTTAAAATATCCTAAATCTTTTATTAAGCAAATAAATAGCGAAAACTACAAAACCTTTTTACGTGCCATAAATAATGAAAACCCGATTAACATTTTAAAAAATATTCAAAATTTATTGCTAAATACTAGTAAGGATGATTTCGCTAAAACAGTGGCTAAAATAAATTCTTTCTCTGAATCTCTTAAAAAACTTGATATTAAAGGTAAACATATTGTTTTATGTGTTTCACATGAAGCCTCAAGAACAGGAGCGCCCTTAATTATACTTAAAATTTCTAATTATCTAAAAACAAGGTACATACCAATTCAAATATTATGCAAAGGCGGTGAAATCAAGAAAGAATTTACAAATAATAGTCCGACATATGTATTACAATTTTATCACAACAAATACTTGCTAAATAAGGAAATGAAATACTTAATGCAAAAAATAAATGCTGTCGGTAAAATAGAAAAATCTTATGTGAATTCCGAAGGATCAACAAAGATCCTCATGCATTTGAATAAATACACAAATTCAACTATCATATCACTAATACATGAAATGGGAAATTATTATCCTAAAAATTCTTGGAATCATATATCAAAGTATTCAAACCATATAGTGTTCCCCGCAAATGAAGTAAAAAATTTAGCATTAGATAATTCTAACTTTGAAGCAGAAAAAATTAACATCATTGGACAAGGCCTTTTAAAAGAAGAATTATTGTATTTACCATTTGATAAATCTAGAGATTTAATTCGAAAAGAACTCAAACTTGGTGAAAATTCTTTTATAATACTAGCTTGCGGTACTCCAATACCAAGAAAAGGAATTGATCTTTTTATTTCAACTTCAATTGCAGTTCTGAATAGTTTAAAACAGAATCAGAAAACTAATGTTCATTTTGTTTGGCTCGGATCTACCAATCAAAATGAACACCAAGTATGGGCGAGGAGAGACATTAAACAATCAAATAATACCACGAATATCCATTTAATTGGATCAAGAAGTAATACAATACCATACTTTCTTGGAAGTGATCTATTCTTAATGACATCTAGAGGAGATCCATATCCGTGTGTTGTTCATGAAGCTAAGGCAGCGGGATTACCAATCATTGCTTTTTCTAATTCAGGAGGCATTCCTGAAATGTTAGATAAATACGATTTCTTGGTGGATTATTGTGATGTTTCTAAAATGAGCAATACTATAATTAGTATACTAAATACTCAAAGTACTGATACTAACAAAGAGAAAATTAGAAGAAAAGCTGCAGTATCCCTGTCATTTAAAAAATATGTTAATAAATTAGATACATTAACTTAAGAATAATATTGTACTAAAAGAAATAAGTAAATACTCAATATGAATATAGCATTAATATCGCCGAACTATAATAAATATTCAGAGACATTCATAAATGCTCATAAAAACTTGCTAAAAGGAAATATATATTACTATTACGGTGGTTTTATACCTAATATGTTAGAGGGTATTGGTAAAATTAATTCGATAATAGACAGCTTAAAAGAAAATAATATTGATTTAATATTTACTGAATACGGTCCAACAGGTGCGGAAATGGTACAGTATGCTATAAAATTAAAAATACCAATAATTGTGCACTTTCATGGATATGATGCATATAGAAAGGATATTGTAAAAAAATATGAACAGCGATATAAACATATTTTTAATTATGCCTTTTCTAAAGTAATTGTTGTATCCACAGATATGAAACGACAGTTAATAAGTTTAGAATGTCCTGAAGACAAAATTGTCTATGCTCCATGTGGACCCAATGATAAGTTTAAAAGTCTAGATATTAATTATAAATCGCATAATTTTTTAAGTATAGGTCGTTTTACTGATAAAAAAGCTCCTTATATAACTATTGATGCTTTTCATAAAGCCTCGTCTAAAATTCCTAATGCTAAATTAACAATGATTGGAGATGGACCATTACTTAACCTTTGCAAATCTCTAGCCAAAACACTTAAAATAGACTCAAAAGTAACGTTTACCGGATCACTACTGCCAAATGAAGTAATGAACCACATTAAATCTTCCTTTTGTTTTTTACAACATTCAATTATAGCCGAGAATGGTGATTCTGAAGGAACACCAGTTGCTGTTTTAGAAGCTAGTATTGCTGGTTTACCTATAATTGCCACGGCGCATGCAGGAATATTAGATACAATAGTAAATAAGAAAACAGGAATTTTAGTAGAAGAACACGATACTGACAACATGTCGAAAGCAATGGTAGAATTGTTCAACAATAAAGATCTTGCAAAAAAATATGGAATAGCAGGTACAAAACATATTTCAACCAATTATTCTATTAAAAAACATATTAATATACTTAATTCCGAAGTAGAAAATTTATATAAAATAAAACAATCAGTCTTAAAATATACGAATTTCCAAGAGACAAATAAAGATGGCGCTGATTTATTTATAAGCAATATAAAAAGTAAAGAAATTCTTGAAACTATTCATACTAATTATGTAAATAATTATATTGAAAAACATATACTATTAACTAAAGGAAATTTTCCTATTGAAGATTTATATAAATCTACTGAAATTGTAATAAGCACTTGTTTTAGAAATGGTGAGGAGTATATTACACAATTCGTTGAACATCATAAAGCTATAGGAATAAAATATTTTGTTTTTTTAGATAATAATTCGTCTGATAATACTTTTGATTTAATAAAATCCTTAGATGTAATATATATATATGTAAAATGCAATTTAAATTTCAAAATATTTTCTTTATCATTTAGAAAATATTTAGCTGATAAATATGGAGAGAACAAATGGAATCTAGTTTTAGATATAGATGAATTGTTTGATTATCCTTTTTCTAATCTAATTACAATAGAATCATTTATAGCTTACTTAGACGTTAATAATTATTCAGCTGTTGTAACTCAGATGTTAGATATGTTCCCTTCTGGTAACATAAAATCCACAGACAGAATAAACTTTGAAGCACATAAATACTTTAATCTCTTATCAATAAAAAAAGAAAGATATTGGTTATTAAATACAAATAAAGTAAACAACAAAAATATTAAAATATTTAGAAATGGAATTCGACATAAGTATTTTGATTTACAAGGTCTTTTACTAACTAAACATGCACTTTTTAAAAATATTTCATCTATAAATTACAAGCACATTCATTGGGTAGAAAATGCTATTATTGCTGATATTTCATCCGTGTTGTATCATTATAAATTTAATAGCAACTTTAAAGATCAAATACAAGTAGCATTAGAAGAGAAACAATATTTTTCGTCATCAAGAGATTACAGAAAATATAGCCTAGCTTTTGAAGATAACTCACCAATATATTTAAGGGATAAAGATTCACAAACTATTTCATCAACAGATGAGTTAATAAAATTAAATTTCCTTCGAATAACTAGTTCATATTTAAAATACATCGGTGATAATGAGTTAGTTCTCGACGATAAGCTAAATTACTTTTATATATGCTTAAAAGATGCTCTAGAATTCCAAGAAAATAAAAAGCTACCTAAGGAAAAAATAGTATATAAGAATAAAAACACTAAAGTATTAGAAAAGAAAGTAAATGAAATATATAATTCAAGATCATATGTGATTGGCAATTATTTAGTTAAAATAAGCATCAAATACTTTTATTGGTTACCTTTTGTAAGAAAACATTTAAAATAAGTTATATATTATGCATGAGTTTAATAAACTTTTTAATATTGGTTTGAACAAATCTGGAACTACATCTTTATCTGAAGCACTTAATTTGTTAGGAATAAGAACTATTCATTATAAATTTCAAAACCAGCGAGTTAGTGACGTAATTAATACTAATATTGATAACAATAATAAACCATTAACAGGATTGGAATACTATACAGGATTTTCTGACTTTAGAGGAAAGTCTTTTTACAAACTATTAGATAAGGAATACCCCAATAGTAAATTTATTATTACAACAAGGCCTCTTAAAGAATGGATTAAGAGTAGGGTCGCACATGTAAAAAGAAATTTAGTAAACAAATCATACAAATATGAATTTACCAAAATAGATGAAAAGAAATGGATAAAAGAAAGAGATTTATTTTTCCAAGAGGTTAATGCATATTTTAAAAATTCACCAAATAAATTATTAATAATCGATATTACTTCTGGTGATGGATGGGATAAACTATGCCCATTTCTTAATATGCCTGTTCCAAATATTGATTTCCCTAAGAAAAATATTAAGAGATAATTAATAAATATTTACATTATAACATGATAAATAAAAGAGTAATACTATTAATGGGTGTTCAAAGATCTGGAACAAATGCATTAAGAAAATCATTAGAACACGATACAAGTATAATTTCCTACAATGAAGGAATATATAACATATTTTTTGAAAAGTGGCTTTTACGCCCAAAAAAAAGTTATACAGAATTCCTTACCCAATTAAATTTTAAAACAGTTCTTTTAAAACCTGTACAAGAAACAAGACTCAAAAAAATAGAAGAGATAATCACTGGTTTTGACATTTTTAATTGTTATATAATTTGGCCTTTTAGGAATCCAATCAATGTCTATTATTCACAGAATAAAAAATCTAAAAGAAGCATAAAATCATTTATAGCTGATTGGAATAAGAGAAATTCAGATGCAATAGATTTTTATATTAATAAGAAAGATGATATTCTTTTTGTAGAATATGAAAAATTACTAACTGATAAAGAGTACTTAAATAATATATTTAAATACACAAATATAAATGGTAAAGATATTTTTTTAAATGATTCTAATGCTGGGATTAATACTTTATCAAATCCTAAAAAAAATAGGATTCTGATAGATACATTATCTACACATAATAAATTACTCAAAATATCCAACTCTCAAATTAAATCTTGAATTTTAATAATACTATACAAATCATTAAATTCTATGAGTTAAACTCAAAAGATGTAGATTTAATAAAAGAGTACGGATATAAAATTGAGTCCTTATCACAGATTATAGAATATGATTTTATTCAATACTCCAAAAAAAATAGAAGAGACCCTTTACGTTTAAGAAAAGCATTAGATTTTAAAAGTAAATTTCTTGAAAAAATATCCATTAAATGTCCAATCCAAAATACTAACATTCAATGTTCGAAGACTCTGCTTTCTAAAAATAATAAAAATATATTTTATTACTATTTTAAAAGTAATGTTGAATATATATTAATAATTGGTGATACTTGGAATGAAATAATAGGATTATACACTATAGACTTTTGTCTATTAATACTATTTGTAGACAGCAGAGAAAAACTAAATACATTTCTAAATGATTTATACACAATTAAAGAGCAATTAAACAACAATTTTGAGAATTCTAAAACAATTCTAATAATAAAAAAGAATCATTTTGCTCATCACATATGGAATGAATTAAGCGAACTTGAAAAACTCGATAATAATAATCTTTCAAAAAATGTCAATGAAATTTGTATTTTAAGTGAACCTGTTATCCCATTAAAAGAAATATTTCCCCATCTAAAATCAAAAATGAAATATTTTACATCTTACGAAAAAATTTACGCCTACGTAAACAATGGATCTTTCTACATTCACCCATTAGGTGATGTTAATATTCCAAGTAAAGTTATTGGTAAAATAACCCATTTACATTATAAGTATTATTCTGAAAAGTACAGCTATTTAAATACTACAAATAATATTTGGATTTCGTTTAAAGATAATAGCAGAACAATACAAAATCAAAGCAAATTACTTTTTAATATAATAAAAACATTTAATGCAAAGGTTAAGGATGTACATATTATAATTGATTATTATAGCCGTAATTATCATGCCTTAGATTTAAACTACAAACAGTCTAAGGGTTTATTATTATTATTAAAATTGTTAAGTAAAAACAAGATTAAATGCTTATTAATCCACAAAATTAAGCATTTAGAAGCTATGCACATTGCTTCTAAATGCTGCTTTTTCTTTGTTCACCAAGGTACATTACATCATAAAATAGATTGGTTCTCAAATGCAGTTGGCTACATTCATTCAAACAAATATTATACTGATATGGATATTAAAGTCAGACCAGGCTTCTGGGAGAATTATAATATTTCCGCTAAATATGTTGTGAAATCTAAATATATTAAAGATGTAGCTACACATGTAACTGCTAGAAATAGAAGAACTCAAGCAAAACATATGCTTAATTATAAAATTCTAAATGAAAATAATCTAATAAAAGAAATGGTAAATAGAATGAATAAATCAATAATTAGAAAGAAGTTTAACGAAATAAATAAACATATCCGAGATAGAAAGCATATCCAAGCATTTAAAATTTGGGAAGAAATAGATGTGACTAATTCCTTAAGATATAATAATGTATCAAAGAAACTGGCCAAACTCTTAATCAAAAAATCGGAATACGATAAAGCTACGTCTGTAATAAACAAGATTAGTGAAGTCTTCTTTGCTTTAGATTATCATTTACATTTATTCAAAGCAATTATAGGAGCTAATAATAAGAACAAAGGAGTTTATATTTCGCAAATTAACTTGTGTAACAAAGTACTTAATTCTAATAATGAGCTCAAACGAACAAATTTGATTCAACACCTAATAACAAATAATAAATATAAAACATATCTTGAAATAGGTGTATGTAGAGGATTCAATTTCTTACCTCTAAAAATATCTTCCAAAACAGCTGTAGATCCTAATTTTAAAATTCCTCATTTTTCATTAATGGAAGATGAAACTACACTATTTTATGAAACAGAGAGTGACACTTTTTTTGATAAAAATAAATTAACGTATGATATAATTTTTATAGATGGATTACACACTTTTAGGCAATCATTGAATGATACTTTAAACGCTCTAAACTTTTTAAACCCTAATGGCATAATTCTAATACATGATTGTTTCCCTGGATCATTTGAGTCACAATTGAATAACCTTAATGAAGCTTATAAAGCGGATAAATTCACAGGAGCTTGGACAGGTGATGTGTGGAAATCTATTCTTTATTTACAAAAGTGTCATAAGAGCGAATTGGACATTAGTACCTTAAATTTTGATCATGGTATAGGTGTAATTAAATTTAAGGAAAATAGGAATAAAGATGAGAAACTAACGATTAATGAACATACCTATAATGAAATAAATGAATTATCTTATGATTATTTCGCAAATAATTATAAACAATTTCTAAATTTAAAGGACTACAGTTTATTGAAATCTATTTTCTATTGTAGTACATAAAGTAATTTCTTATACAAGATATCTGTGTATCTATTTGATCCTTTATTAGTGTAATGTCCTTTATCAAAATAGTATGTTTTATTAAATGGAATTAAGGAATCTACTTGCTCCATATCTATTATCCTTAAATTAGGATCATTATTTAAAAAGTTAGATTTATCAATAAATACTAAATTTTTTCCTTTAGTTCTAAATTTATTCGAAAAGTAATATAATTTTTCTAAATACACTTTATTAGCTTTTCTTTTATTTTTAACTTTCGGTTTTCCAAAAGTTATTTCACGTCTTTTTCTTAACCCATTTGAATTCAAAAGATTTACTTGATTCTGTAAGCTCAAATAACCATCTTTTTCAATTAATACTTCACGCAAATCATTATCTGAAGATTTCGTATGAGTAATAATTTCAGAAATCAAATTGAAGTTCATTATCCTATAAAAGTATGAAATAGAATGTCTTTTAAAATTTCGTAAATCTGTTCTAGTTGATGTATTTAAATAAGTCTTTAGTAAATAATTTAAAATGTTTAAAGAACTATAATACTTATATTTTACCGAAGATATATTCTCTTCGGCAAGTAAAACATTAGGGTCTGCTTCAATGATTATATTTTCAAAAGAGTCAAATATTGGATTATATAAAATGTTTGATAGCACATAGACTAGTTCTGGTGAAAACGTACCAGGAGATCCTATATTGAATGATTTATAGGCTTTATCTAATTTTCTATTCAAGCGAAGAGTATTTATATGCCTATATGTCTTACTCGATCCAACAAAAATCAAATTATACTCCGTTTTGCTTGATTTTAAAATTTCAGTTTTTATTTGTAAAATATCATTACCATAAAATTCGCTTAGAAAACAAACACGAATTAAACAACCTATAATAATAAATACAAATATTAATTTTAATATATATATATATATGTCTTTCATCAAAATTGAAAATAAATAAAATCCTGCGGGGAATTGAAATAATTGATTACAAAAAATGAAATGGTATAATAAATAGAATAGCGTATAAATTTGGGCAATTTAAGTTCTTTAAGACCATAAGTATTATTTCTATTCGTGAATTCAATAATAAGCATAGTTATGATGGAACAACAAAGGATAATGAAAGTGACTCTATCTATATTTATAAAACTTGCACCAATTGTTGATAAACTAAATATATTTGACAATATAGTTATTGCCATTTCAATGTTTTCAGCCCTAAAAAACACCCATAATAAAGTGACAATTAGAAATGTGATTAAAACATGTAAGAATACAATTATATTTTCCTTTGAACTACTTACTACTATATTATCAAGATTAGTCCTATTTGAATTTAAAAAATATTTTGGAATAAATAGTAACGCATTTAGCAATCCCCATACTATAAATGTCCAATTTGCACCATGCCAGATACCACTAATAATGAAAATTATAAATATATTCTGAATTGTTTTAGTTCTGGTGCCTCTACTTCCTCCCAGTGGAATATATACATAATCTCTAAACCATGTAGTCAATGAAATATGCCACCTTCTCCAGAATTCTGCTATATCTCTTGAAAAGTATGGATAATTAAAATTTAACTTTAGGTTAAATCCGAATAGTTTTGCTACACCAATTGCAATATCTGAATATCCTGAGAAATCACCGTATATCTGAAAAGAGAATAAAATGGAGGCTAATAATAAACTATAACTATTGTATTCTGTATGATTACCATAAATTTCATTAACAAATATTGCACAATTATCAGCAATAACAACTTTTTTGAAAAGTCCCCAAAGTATCTGTTTTAACCCATCCTTTACAAGGCTAAGGTTTATCTTTCTTTTTACTTCAAACTGAGGTAGTAAATTTGTAGACCTTTCAATAGGTCCAGCGACAAGCTGTGGAAAAAAACTTACATAAGCAAAAAAGTCTACCCAATCTTTAGTTGGTACAATTTTCTTACGATAGACATCAATTGTATAACTCAATGTTTGAAAAGTATAAAAACTAATACCTACCGGAATAATTAGATTAAGAGGATCAAAGTAAGCGTCAGCTATGAGATGATTGATATTATCTAAGAAAAAATTGAAATACTTGAATAAAAACAAAATACCTAGATTAACTGCTAAACTAACAAACAGCAAAATCCTTCTCTGCGTCTTTCGCTTAGCCCTATTTAATAGAATTGCAATTTGAAAGTCAGTCATGGAAGATATAATAATCAGTGATAGAAACTTCCAATCCCACCATGAATAGAATATATAACTTATAAGTAATAGGAATAAGTTTTGGGCCTTAAAACTATTCGAAAGGACACTCCAATAAATAATGAAAGAAATAAATAAAAATATTATGAATTCAATTGAGTTAAACAACATTGCTTTTCATTTGTAATTTGTTCAAATTCAATGTGAGTAAATTTTTATTTTTTATGGAAGTTAAAATATGATGGTTTATATAAGGGAATATATAAAATAGATCTTTACAATAAAAAAAGAGGCTACCATATTGTTGATAACCTCTTATATATTTTTTAATATACAATTCGTCTGAAATAGTTTATTTTATATATAATAAATGTATTAGTAAGATATATAATTACCTTGCTAAAACCATTTTTTCCGTTCCGACACGTATTCCATCTACAACCAGTTGATAAGAATAAGTTCCCGCTGGTAAATCAGCTGCATTAACCTCTAAAGTACCTTGTCCAACATGGTCAATATTCAAAGTCTTCAGCATTTGTCCTGAAGTTCCGTAAATATTAATTTGAGCTGAATTCGCAGATGTTGGAACGATATAACCTATTGTGGTAAAACCGTTAAACGGATTAGGTGTATTTTGAGACAATTCTGCTAAGTCATATGAAGTTAACGTCACTGAAGTTTTGTTTAAAGCTTCAGTGTCTCCAATTGTATTAATAGCATCCTCCAACTGTGATATTCTTTCAGATTGCAGTTCAATCATTTCTTGTTGCTGCTTGATTGCATTCACAAGTAAATATTTCAATTCAGTATCATGAACTTTCAAAATTTCATCGCTTGAGACAAGAACATCGTTATCATCATAAGTATTAACGATATGTTTGCTCACAAATTCAGGAGCAACTTTCTGTAATTCCTGAGCTGCTAATCCAACATAAGTTCGATCAGTAACAGTTGTATTTGCAAAACCGTTGTATTGATATGAAATTGGGTTCAACTTAAGAATTTCATCAAGTCCAAGGCTAAAGCTTTCAACATTTTTCTTGGTTTTCAAATCAGATGTAACTGCCACACCTCCATTAACTGTAGCCATACCATTGATATCAACTTGCCCATTTCCCTGAACAGTCATACGAGTAATATTGCTTGTTTTAAAATTTATAGGTTGATTTTGATCAACTCTAAATTCCATTTTACCAGCACCTGTGTGCCTAAATGCTGTAACTCCACTAGTGGTTGATATCAATCTTAGTTGAAAATCACCAACAGCAGACCCACTTTGAGTGTAAAAATCAAATTGAGCATTACCTGTACCCAGCCTTGCGAGTCCAACTGCAACTTTAGCAGGATTTGTTGTGGCATTCTCTCCAACTATTAAATCACTATTCAAAGCATGATTAACCCCATCAGCAGTAACTTTGAATTGTCCATAAGAAGTTGTTGCAAGTATTGCAACAAAGAATATTAATATTAAATTTTTCATTTAAAAGATTTTAAGTACTGGCGGATAAGCCAGTTGTTTTTTAACAATAAGATTTTAAGAATATACAGAAAATAGAACAGTTTAGATTAAATCAAACCCGTCCAAGTGAATAGACTTTTCATTCACTACATCACAAATATACGCTTAAAATTTGAATAATCCACTCCCTAAAAAGAGGGAAATTTGAAATTTAACGCATTTCTTGCTTGCAAGACATAAATTTCTGCAGTTACCACATTTAAAATCAATAGTTTATCAAACTAATTATGCGTATTATTCTAAATTCTTAGTATTTGGTATCTAATAGAGAGTCATTAGATCATTGTATAATTTGGGGCAATATCCTTAGATTATATACAAGTTCAATCGTTTCAAAAGAAATCTTCCCGAACCATGCATTAGTACATACCTGTTATTTTTTCATAGTTTGATATCTTGGAAATGTTGTCCACTTGTTTTTTGATGCCCATTGATCGGATTGTTGTAACCTTAACTAATGCAGTTTTTGCTCTTTCATTTCTCTTATAAATCGGGGTTATTTATTTCCTTTACTGGTACATGATCTTATCTCATATTTACAACATCCATATTCCAATAGTTCTTCATAATTGAATTGCTTGCAATAGACTAAAAAAACTTGGATCTGCTATACTTCTCTCTGTTTTAAAATCACTCCTGTTTTGGTCAAATGAGACACCCATATCGTTTTTTGAAGATTTCAAACATTTTTTTGTTGTTCCGACGAGGTTAACTATGATTTATTTTGTCTTTCCCTATACTGTCAACTGATAGATCGTTCGAATCAATCTTTTGCAGTGTTCTATCAAAATCAATATGTTATAGCTTTCATATTGATTTTCGAATAGCTATATTGTTGCCCAGAAAAAAAATTACATGAATATCACAGTAATTGGTACAGGATATGTAGGCCTGGTCAGCGGTGCTTGCTTCGCAGAAACAGGAAACTCTGTTACGTGCGTAGATATTGATAAAAGTAAAGTTCAAATGCTATTAGGTGGAAAAATTCCAATATATGAACCTGGGCTAAATGTCATTTATCAACGAAACCTTGATCAAGGGAGACTAAAATTTACAACTAATCTTGAGATAGGCGTCTCCAATGCTAAAGTTATTGTTCTTGCCCTTCCTACACCTCCTGGAGAAGATGGATCTGCTGATTTATCATATATCTTAAGTGTTGCCAAACAATTAGCTCCTTTAATTAAATCCTACACTATTGTTCTTGATAAAAGTACTGTTCCAGTAGGTACGGCTAAGAAAGTTCATAATATACTAGCCACTCATTGTGACACCTCTTTATTTGATGTTGTTTCCAACCCTGAATTCCTGCGAGAAGGTGTTGCAGTGAATGATTTTATGAAGCCAGAAAGAATCGTTATAGGTACAAACTCTGATAAAGCAAAATCTGTCATGCAAGAGTTATACCAACCATTTGTTATGCAAGGGAACCCTATTATCTATATGAATGAGGAATCTGCAGAGATCACAAAATATGCAGCTAATGCATTTCTAGCAACAAAAATTTCTTTTATGAATGAAATTGCAAATATTAGTGAGCGCGTTGGTGCTAATGTTGATTCTGTACGTAAAGCTTTGGGTGCTGATTCGAGAATCGGTAAACGGTTTTTATTTTCTGGAGTCGGTTATGGTGGATCCTGTTTCCCTAAAGATGTTCTAGCTTTAAAACATACGTCTAATAGTGTGAATTATGATTTCAAAATCTTATCAGCTGTTGTTGCCGTTAATGACAAACAACGGCTTAAGGTATATGAGAAATTAAAAACTCATTTTCAGAACAATCTCAGCAATAAACGGATTGCTATATGGGGTTTATCGTTTAAGCCAAATACAGATGACATTCGAGAAGCGCCATCCATATATACGATTGAAATGCTATTGAAAGATAAATGTCAAATTTGTGTTTTTGATCCAGCAGCAATGGAAAACGTTAAAATCATTTATGGATCCTCTCTACAATTCGCAAATAATCAATATGATGTGTTACGTGACGCTGATGCTCTTCTTATAATGACAGAATGGAGCGTTTTTAGGACACCTGATTATAGCAAAATGAAGGCTTTGATGAATAAGCCACTCATTGTAGATGGAAGGAATGTGTTTGATCCGACATTTATGAGGGAGAATGGTTTCGAATACCATAGTATTGGAAGACCCTAGCAAGTATAGAAGTATATTTAAAGATACTCTAACCATTTTCATGAAGTGCACTATAGCTTTGATTTTTACATTACTAATCAAAACCTTTAATTGTGGAGGTCAAGATGTCATTTTTAATGACCCTTTTGGCAAACTCTATGAGTTTTCTTTAAAAGACTGTTCTATAACATTATTATCAGATACGGGTAGGCCGCTTACTGACATTGCTTGTGGAGCTAATGGTATATTGTATGGAATCGACATTGGTGGGAATATCTTTATTTTAAATCCTATGGATGGTGCATCTTCACTCATTTTCTCACTTCCTCCATTACCACCAGGTTCAGAGTATAATTCTCTCACAATGGATCATAATAATATTTTGTACGCTTTGGGCTTGGATGGTAATTTGTACTTTTATGATACCCAAAATAGTAGCTCTGGATTAATCGCAGATCTTAATATCCAAGCCATTGGTGACATGGTATTTATGGACAAAGACAATCTGTTGATTCTTGCAAGTGGAAGACAATTATACAGATACAACTTGGCTACATCCGAAGGATCAATAGAAAAAATACTGTCAACTTCACGAGGAACAATCTTTACAAATCTTGTTGAGTGTAATTCTCCAACCATATATTCGATTCAAAGTGGGACATCTTCAATATTATATCAATTTGATACTAATTTGAATGATTCTCCTCCTTGCAATATTATAAACTCTACTGGTGTGCAGGTTTTTGGGTCTGCGGCGATTACAGAATCCTTAAATCGTACTCTAATTTCTATTAAGGACATTTCCGTTTCTAATATTATTTGTAATAAATCGATGGGTGAAATCAAGATTTTGGCTGAAGGTGGTTACGAAGATCTTAACTATTCATTAAATAATGGGGACTATCAAAATGAAGACATTTTTAAAAACTTATTAAGCGGTGAATACATAATAAACGTGAATGATGCAAAAGAATGCCCTATTTCAACAAAGGTGACTATTGGCGTTGATGCAGAGCTAAGTTTTGAAAAAATAGAGATTTTACCATCTGACTGCAATGGGCAAAATGGTTTTCTTACAGCCACAGTTCCGATAGAAGATAATTCTCTAGACTCTATCTATAGTAGTAATCTTTTACTAGGTTCTGTCAATTTTGGAAAGGAACTTAATCTAATCTTGGATGAAGGAAGCTTTACTCTGTCGAATAAAGGGTGTGGAGTTAAAGTTGATACAAGCATTGTCATACCAACCGATTTATGCAATTTTTATATACCTAATATATTTAGAGCTAATTCTGAGATCACTGAAAACAATAGCTTTAGGATAGATTTTCAAGACCCGGCATCTGTTCTAATAGAAGACTATATCATTCTTGATGAATGGGGGGCTATAATATTTGCCAGAAAAAAATTTCCACCTACTTTGAGTGAAAATTGGTGGACTGGAATGTGTTCTGACAAACTTTGCGATCAAGGTGTCTATACATATCTAATTACCTTTGACCTTGGAAGAAATGTAAAACGAAAAAGGACAGGAACGGTTTTGTTGCTGAACTAAACCTTACTAATTTGAGATTATGGCAAGATTAGAAACAAAACCCAAGGGTCGTGTTTTAATTACAGGAGCTGCAGGCTTCATTGGTTCACATCTATGCGACAAGTTTATTCTTGAAGGCTATGAGGTGATCGGCATGGATAATTTCTTAACCGGAACAGAGGCTAATATCAGTCATCTATTCAAATTAAAGGAATTCAGCTTCTATCACCATGACGTAACTAAATTTGTTCACGTCCCAGGGCATATAGACTATATTCTACATTTTGCATCTCCTGCCTCCCCTACTGATTATCTTAAAATGCCTATACAGACACTAAAAGTAGGCTCACTTGGAACTCATAACTTATTGGGGCTAGCCAAAGCAAAACAAGCGCGTATGCTCATTGCCTCAACTTCTGAAGTTTATGGTGATCCACTTGTACATCCGCAACATGAATCCTATTGGGGAAATGTAAATCCAGTTGGGCCTAGAGGTGTTTATGATGAAGCAAAACGCTTTCAAGAGGCAATCACAATGGCCTATCACAATGTACATATGGTCGAAACAAGAATTGCCAGAATCTTCAATACCTATGGACCACGAATGAGAATAGATGACGGCAGAGCTCTACCAAGCTTCTTTTCTCAGGCTATGCGAGGCGACAATCTGACTGTATATGGTGATGGTAAACAAACACGCTCTTTTTGCTACATTGACGATATGGTGAATGGTATTTATAAACTATTACTGTCCAATTATCATTTGCCTGTAAATCTGGGCAATCCTGACGAAGTGTCTATTGTAAAGGTAGCTCAAGAAATCATCCAGATTTCGAATTCGAGGTCTCAATTACACAGGACTGAATTACCCATTGATGATCCTAAAATGCGCCGGCCTGACATAAGTCTAGCCCAGAAACAACTTTCATGGCATCCCTTAGTCAGTCGTAAAGAAGGACTAACCAAGACTTACTCGTATTTACTTTCAGCCTAACAGGAGAAACTCACATTCAAATTTGATCAAACCATTCAACTTTAAATTATATTTGCGCCAAATAATACTGATAAAGTGAATAAATCTATTCTAATTACGGGAGGTTCAGGTTTTATTGGGTCGCATCTCGTTAGGTTATTTGTGAGTAAGTACCCAGATTACAACATTGTCAATCTAGACTGCTTGTCCTACGCAGGGAACCCTGAAAACTTGTCTGATATAGAAAACAATGCGAATTATCATTTCGAGCAAGGAGACATCTGTGATGAAGCTAGGATACTAGAGGTATTCAAAACCTACGACATAGACAGTGTCATACATCTAGCTGCAGAATCTCATGTGGATAGATCTATTACTGACCCTTTATTATTTATAAAGGTTAATGTTCTAGGTACTGCCAATCTTCTAAATGTAGCTAAACAACAATGGCAAGGAAAGGAAAAAGGTAAATTATTCTTTCATGTATCCACGGATGAAGTTTATGGCTCTTTAGGCACAGAAGGAATGTTTACTGAAGAAACAGCATACGATCCAAGAAGTCCATATTCAGCGTCAAAAGCCAGTTCAGATCATTTTGTGAGAGCATTTCATCACACTTATAATTTGCCCGTTGTTATATCAAAT
>Ga0114956_1001080_pt1 | contig 21207 bp, 17 predicted proteins | sample MaitaG_FD_87304 | JGI IMG/M metagenome (GOLD analysis project Ga0114956, IMG submission 87304) | Marine algal microbial communities from Maine, USA - Maine_Asex2 metaG | ecosystem: Host-associated > Algae > Red algae > Unclassified | place: Maine, USA | collected 2015-01-05
AGCATCCAGATTCGTGAGGTCGCTCAATGCAACAGCGCGCTCAGCCTGGCGTCCATTGACCTGCCATGAGCCATCGTCGTTGCGACTAACGGTGACGGTCTCGGCGACAGGACGATGCACCGTAGGGGCAGCAGTAACGAGTTCGGCGTCGCTACGCCCTTCTTTAGCTAGCTCCGCGAGCGCGCCGGTGAGCTTGTCGAGATTTTGGTTCGTGACCGAGGAGAACGTGAGATAATCGGCGTTTGGTTCGATATGGGCGACATCGCCTTTGGCTTGTACAACCAGGCGTGGTCGATCCAGCAAATCAGGCTGATACAACTCGAGTTCTTCGAGAAGGATCTTGACCTGTTCGTCAACGCTTCGGCCGTCCATAGGAGCGAGGTCGACGAGTATTACCAGAGCACGGGCCCGCTCGACGTGGCGAAGGAACTGATGGCCAAGACCCTTGCCTTCGTGGGCACCCTCGATGAGTCCAGGAATGTCGGCGACGACAAAATCGAAATCATCGAGTTGCACAACACCCAGGTTCGGCTCAAGCGTTGTGAACGGGTAGTTAGCAATCTTTGGCTTAGCCCGAGAGATACGCGAGATCAGCGTGCTCTTGCCAGCATTCGGAAATCCGACGAGTGCCAGGTCAGCGAGCAGCTTGAGTTCAAGTCGTACCCAATCTTCGGCGCCGTCTTCGCCCTGCTCTGCGAATTTCGGCGCTCGGCGGGTATTGGACAAGAAGCGAGCATTGCCACGCCCGCCTTGGCCACCTGCCGCTGCGAGCCAACGGTCGCCATGGTTCGCCAGATCGACAAGCACGGTGCCATCTTCGCGACTCTTTACGACGGTCCCGACAGGAACTGCTGCTTCGTGGTCGGTTCCCGAGTGACCATGCTTCTTTTGGCCCGATCCGTGTTTGCCGTTCTCGGCGCGCCGGTGCGGGTGGTCGCGATAGGCAAGCAGCGAGGCCACATTGTGATCTGCCACAAGCCAAACGTCGCCGCCCTTGCCACCGTCGCCCCCGTCGGGACCACCTTTGGGCACCATGGCTTCGCGGCGGAACGACACGCAGCCAGCTCCACCGTCGCCACCACGGAAGTTAACGGAACATTCGTCGACAAATTGGCTCTGGCTCACCGATCAAGTCTAAGTGACTTACCCGGCTATCCACGGAACGTTTCGGAGCGGCCATCTTGTTGTGGGGTCAGACTCGAGTTCCGCCAAATCGGTTGCGCTCGTTAGCTCGCGCAAGCTCGAGCAGCAATGAGCCACACATCAGGGTCGATGCCCATTCCAATATGGGTCGACTGAACCTCGATCATGGTCACATTCGGTGATGACTGGTCGATGCAAGCACGCCAGTCCACGATGTTGTCGTTGCGAGTGAACACGGCCGTGATCGGCGTCAGGATGGGGTCGTTCGCATCGAGCTCTTGCTGCAGCTTGGTGATCCGCTCACATTCTGCGGCACCCATGGTGCCGGCGCCGACGGTGTGCGTTGGACCGCCAAGTATCGGCGAGCCGTAGGTCACGACATGATGCACATATTCTGGAGCCACACCGTGGCCATACTGCACGCTGGGTGGCAGACCACGACAGGCTGAGGGGACCAGCTCAATACAGCAGATGGCCTGCCACTGTCAGAGTGCGTCGTTAAGATTGGGCTATGGCATCCGCCGACCAGCGTGAACTCGTAGCTGCCCACCGGGCCATCCCGTTCACGAGCACGCCCACGATCCCTCCCGAGCGGGGCGAGCGCGAACAAGCCCAGCACGAATTCATGGCACCGGGCGCAACCCGGGCCGAAGGTGCTGGCCTGCGCGAAGTCGCCGAGGATCCCGATCGCTTCCGAACCTGCTTCGAACGCGATCTTGACCGCATTAAGCACAGCAAGCCTTTCCGTCGCCTAGCGGGCAAGTGCCAGGTCTTCATCGCCCCCGACAACGACCACCTGCGAAATCGGCTCACCCACGCCATAGAGGTCGCTCAAGTAGCAGTCAGCATTGCTCGCCCACTCGGACTGAACGTTGCCCTGACCGAGGCAGCCGCTCTCGGCCACGATTGCGGCCACGGCCCAGCAGGTCACGCTTCCGAAGACGCCCTGAGCCCGTTTATGCCCGGCGGCTACCACCACGCCGTGTACGGCGCCGACGTGGTTCTCAAGCACCTAAACCTGTGCAACGAAACCGTCGATGCGATTCGAAATCACAGCTGGAACCGGCCGGCCCCATCGACCCCCGAAGGCGAAGTCGTGGCATGGGCAGATCGCATTGCCTATGTCTGCCACGACTTCGAAGATGCCGTGTCGGCTCATATCGTTGGCGAGCAAGACTTGCCCAACACCGTGACCGACATTGTCGGCGCCGATCGCCGCAGCCAACTGCACCGGTTCATCACCGCCATGGTCGACGCTTCGGCCTCCGCCGGCGCTGTTGGCCTGGACCGCACGACCGCAGACGCCCTGGCCGCGTTCCGCCAGTTCAACTACGACCGGATCTACCTGCGCCCCGACGCCCGGGAGCAAGCAACCAGCGTGATCAAGCTGCTGCAGCAGCTCACCGAGTGGCTCATCCACAACCCAAGCCACATCGGTTTCGATCTTGCGGCTGGGGCCGATACCGATGTCATCACCGCCGAAGCTGTTCGCTATGTAAGCGGCATGACCGACCGCTTCGCCCTCAATCTTGCGGTCGAGCACCTGGGTTGGGCACCTGAAGCACTCCCTCGCAGCGCCTGACCCGCACCAACCAAACAAGTGGACTCGCCGACTGGTGTCGCAACGGCAGATCTATAGCGGGCAGCGATGACCGACGCACAATCTCCACCTGACTGGCACGACGATCCTCTGGGCCGCGGCGATCAGCGTTACTTCGACGGCTCCGCCTGGACTGATAGATCCCCAGGGGGGATCTCGACCAGACAGACCCGCTTGATGGTTCGACCCAGGCCGAGACCTTTGACAACACCGTCGACGCAACCATCGTCATGGCTGCACCGGAACTGGCTGCGATGACCGCACACCCTGCGCCTGCGCCGGCCGCCGAAGTGGGCGCACCAACCACGTCATCTGGCAACGCACACAATTCGAAAACGTAGAAACCCGCTGGCACTGGGCCAGCGGGTTTCTTTCGTTCCTACATCAGCCCGAAGCTGATCGAATCTACTCGCCAGCCAGGATGTTTACGGTCTTGCGGCCGTTGCGGCTGCCGAACTTGACCTTGCCATTTGCGGTAGCGAAGAGCGTGTCGTCCTTGCCCTTGCCAACGTTCACGCCGGGGTGGAACTTGGTTCCGCGCTGGCGAACAATGATCGATCCTGCAGTTACTTCGGTGCCGTCGTATACCTTGACGCCCAACCGCTGGGCGTTTGAATCGCGCCCGTTGCGGGTTGAACCGCCACCTTTAGTCTTTGACATGGCTTAACCCTTCGAGATTCCGGTGATTTCAATGCGAGCAAGCGTCTGGCGATGACCCCACCGACGACGGTTGTTACTAGCATTCTTGTAGACGAACCCGTCGATCTTCGGGCCCTTGACCTCGTCGAGGACCTTGGCCGAAACCGAGGCACCTTCGAGATCAGAGGGAGTCGACAACACGGTCGATCCATCGACTACGAGCACGGGACGTAGATCTACGTCGCTGCCAATAGCACCAACACGTTCAACTTCGAGTACCTGGCCTTGTTCGACCTTGTACTGTTTTCCGCCTGTGGCGACTACTGCATACATAACCCGAGCATCCTAACCGACTCATGTCTAATTGCGACGAGCATGTCGTGGGGCAATTTTTCAGGTTGGGGTAACCGACGAGACGCTCGGTCCGGGAATGGCTTGGCGATGCCCAAACAGTGTGTCGTCGAACAGCAGACCGTTTGACTCACAGGTGAAGCAGCCGGTGCTCACTGATTCGAGCAGGCCTTCGCCGATGCGTTTGCGAGTCATCTCAACCAGGCCAAGGTCAGACACGTCGTAGACCTGAGTTCGCGTCTTATCGAGCGCAAGTTCTTCTCGGAAGACCCGCACGACTTCGGCGCGGTTCTTTCGATTCTCCATATCGACGAAGTCAATCACGATGATTCCGCCGATATCGCGCAAGCGCAACTGGCGGGCGGTCTCACGTGCGGCCTCGAGGTTATTTTTGTACACGGTGTCTTCGAGACTGCGTGAACCAACGTTCTTGCCGGTGTTTACATCGATCACGGTTAACGCCTCGGTGTGTTCGATAATCAACGAACCGCCCGACGGCAACCAGACCTTCTTATCGAGCGCCTTCTGGAGCTGCTCGTACACGTGGTGGCGCTCAAAGAGATCGATGCCCTCGGCGACGGGGTCATAATGCTCAATCCGGTCAGCCAACGCAGGTGTCACTGCATTCATATAGCCACTCACCTCTTCGAACAGCTGCTTGTCATCGAGAACAACGCCCCGGAAGTCCTTGGTGAACTCCTCGCGAATCAGGCGCACCGCCAAGTCCGGTTCCCGGTTGAGCAGTCGCGGACCGCCCTGTTTCTGAGAATCGTCGACGATGACTTCCCATTGGTTGAGCAGGCGAGCGACATCTCGTTCAAGTTCTTCTGATGTCACGTTCTCGGCCGCGGTGCGAACAATCACACCATGTTCTTTGGGCTTAATGCCGTCGAGAATCTTGCGAAGACGCTTGCGCTCGCTATCAGGCAACCGCTTGGAGATGCCGTAGGTATCGCTGTTGGGCACGAGCACAACAAATCGACCCGGAAGCGAAACCTCTTGCGTCAGCCGAGCACCTTTGTGGGCAATCGGGTTCTTGACGACCTGGCACAGGATCATCTGCTTGGCCTTGAGCATCTGCTCGATACGCGGCGCTCCCCGGGTTCCGGAGAACTCTTTGGGGTCATATTGCACGTCGCCGCGATAAAGCACAGCATTCTTTGGGGTTGCGATGTCAATAAAGGCAGCTTCCATGCCGGGCAGCACGTTCTGCACCCTGCCCATGTACACGTTGCCGTGGATCTGAGTGATGTCGTCGGTCGGCCGAGACACGTAGTACTCAATCAGGGTGCGCCCTTCGAGGATCGCGATATGGCGGGTGTCGTTGTGCACGTGCACGGCCATGAGGTAGCGCCCGATGGGACGACCATCTCGCTCCTTGCCGCGGCGCAGTGCCATGGTCGCCTCGTCGAGTTCGACTACGGCGTTCTCTTGAGGCTTGCGGCCTCGACCTCGACCTCGTCCGCGGCCACCTCGACGGCGTTTGCGGCCCTCGCCCGACCCATCGCCTTGTGCGCCCTGTCCGCCGCGCTGGCGGCCCTGCTTGTCTTGACCTTGACTGCGGCCTTGACCCTGGTTGTTTTGGCCTCGGCCACTATCGCCCGTCCGGGAGCCGCCACCGTCGGCGCCGCCACCGTTGTCGCCGCCGCCGCTGGCAGGTGCAGGGCGAGAGTCGCCGACCTTTGGTTTGCCTTGCTCGCCGCCCCCCGGCTTATTTTGGTTGCGTCTGCCCTGGTTGTTCTGACCGCCGCGATTCCGTGAGCGATCACGATTGCGACCGGAGCCGCCTCCGGAGGAATTCGCTTCAGATGAAGGCGAGGCAGAACGCCCCGCAGATCGTGATGTCTCTGACCCTGGAGAGTCTGACATGGTTGGTTTCCCTTCTCATGATGCACGACTCATGTCATGCACCGCCTGGGTTGCTGCACCGATCTCGAGTGGATCAAGTCGGGCGCCCACAGGCGTAATAAATTGGTTGACTCGCCGACCCCGACTAAGCGTGAGGTTCGGCGTATGGATGTCGAGGAGTTCGAGAGGTCGCAGCGCACGGGGTTTGGTTGCCAGTTCGGCGTAGATCTCGACAGCAGCCGGCACCGTAGTATCGGCATTGGGGCGTACCTCGACGGCCAACACCGCAGGTCGTACGTCGTCGGTACTGCTTTTACCCTTGCGCTCGCGAGTCACGAGCAGTTCGTCGGCCTCGAGCAAGGCTTGACGCCATGCTTTGAGTTCGTCGAGGTCACCATCGACAAAAAGTGACCAACTAGTTGCTTCGACCGTTTCTTGGAGCGACGCAACCTTGTCTTCGAGCGCGACTGCACCCGTGACCGTGATACCCACTGGGAGCACTCTGGTCAGTTGTTCAGGCAATGGGTCGATCTCGACTGGCTCGTCGAGGGTGAGATCGACGAATTCGGCCTGCGATTCAAAGACCGTCGGAAGCGCTAGCCCGAACGACAATTTCGCTCGAGGCGAAAATCCTTCGCTGTAGGCAATCGGCAATTGGAGCCGACGCACCGAGCGCTCCCAGATACGCGCCATATCTCGATGGCTTGTAAACCGAAGTTTGCCAAGTTTGGAGTACCGCAAGCGAACTTGCGGTTTACGCACCGGACTCATGGGTAGCACGCCTCGCAGGCAACGCTTCCGGTCATGCTGTTACTGGTCGAGCGAGTAGTTCGACCGAGACTTCGTGCCCTTTGGCAAGGTCTTGGCCGGTTCCCTGGCTACCACCCGCAGGGGGCGTGGCCGAAGCAACTACATGCTCGATTCCATAGCCGGTACACGCGCCACAGTCGTAGCAAGGCGTCCACCGGCAATCCTCGAGCCCGACTTCGTTCAGCGCATCGCGCCAATCGTGCCAGAGGAAGTCCTTATGAAGTCCGGCATTGAGATGATCCCACGGGAAGACTTCGTCTTCTTCTCGGTGCCGGTAGGTGAAGAATTCGATGTCGAGCCCGTGGGCCTCCATCGCTTCTTCCCATTTCGTAACGTCGAAGTGCTCGCTCCACTCTTGGAACGTGCCGCCTTCGCGCCACACTTGTTCGATCACGGGTCCGAGACGGCGATCGCCTCGGGTGAGCATGCCTTCGACAAAGGTGGCCTTGGGATCGTGCCACTTCATTTGCAGGCCCTTGGTCTTCTTGACCTCGTCTCGCAGCAGAAAGATCTTGCGGCTGAGTTCGTCGATCGTATTCTGGCCAAACCACTGGAAGGGCGTGAATGGCTTGGGCACGAACCCGCCAACCGACACGGTAACCGAAGCAGAGTTGTTGTACTTGCGGCCAATCTCAACACAACGGCGGCCTAGTTCGGCAATGCCGAGCGTGTCTTCGTCGGTCTCGGTGGGCAGCCCAGTCAAGAAGTACAGCTTTACGCGACGCCAGCCTTGGGAAAAGGCTCCCTCGACCGAGGCGTACAGGTCTTCTTCGGTGATCAGCTTGTTGATGACCTGGCGCATGCGCCAGGTGCCGGCCTCGGGGGCAAAGGTGAGACCTGAGCGGCGACCTCGTTGCAACTCTGCGGCGATTCCAACCGTGAACGCGTCGACCCGCAGGCTTGGCAGCGAGACCGATACGTCGCCGCAACCCATCGACTCGTCGTCGATCGTGGCCTTGACGACTTCGGTGATACCGCTAAAGTCAGCTGTTGATAGCGAGGTCAGTGCTACTTCGTCGTAGCCGGTGCGCCGAAGGCCATCTTGGATCATGGTGCGAACTTGTTCGGCGGGACGCTCACGCACCGGGCGAGTAATCATGCCGGCTTGGCAAAAACGACAACCGCGAGTGCAACCTCGGAAGACCTCGACGCTGAGGCGATCGTGTACAACTTCGGTGAGCGGCACCAGCTGATTCTTGGGGTAGGGCCAATCAGCCAGATCGGCGACCGTGCGCTTCTCGACCACCTCGGGCACGTCGGCAAACCGAGGGGCCATTGCCGCCAAGCGGGCCATGGTCTGGCCTTGCTTTACCTCCTCGAACGTAGCGTCGTACATAGCGGGCACATAGACGCCTTGGATCTTGGACATCTCGCGCAACACAACCTGACGGTCTGTGCTCCCCGAGTCCTTCCAGGCCTTGACGACCTCGGTGACGTCGCCCACGATCTCTTCGCCGTCGCCCAGACCGACCCAGTCGAAGAAGTCCGACATGGGTTCCGGGTTGAACGTGGCGTGGCCACCAGCGCCAACGATTGGGTGGGTGTGATCTCGGTCTTCGCAGCGAACCGGCACGCCAGCCAAGTCAATGCAGTTGAGCACGTTGGTGTAAACCAGCTCAGAAGACAAGTTGAAGGCAATCACGTCGAAGTCGCCGGCAGCGCGATGCGTATCCACCGAAAATAGCGGCAAGTTGTGGGCCCGGAGTTCCGCTTCGAGATCGGTCCAAGGCGCATAGGACCGCTCGGCAACGGCGTCGTCGCGTTCGTTCAGGATTTCGTAAAGGATCTGAAGACCTTGATTCGGCAGCCCGATCTCGTAGGTGTCGGGATACGCAAGCAGCCAAGAAACCACTCCGTCGGTGTACTCCGGCGTAACGGCGCCGTCTTCGCATCCGATATAACGAGCCGGTTTTTCGACGCGACCGAACAACGGTTCAAGCTGATCCCAAAGCGACGGAGACATTCGCGAAAGGATAGCCCCGCTGGCATCAGCCGCCCCTGCTCTTAGGACGAGATCGAACGACTTCGGCCTAGATGCTTACCAATCGCCCAGCATTATCGATCCGACAAGCAACTCGTAACGGTTACGTGTGTCGAGAACCACTAGCCGAGTTGGCTGACTTCGTCGTCGATTCCGGCGGTGAAGCGTCGCATGTGCACCGACAGGGCAATACCCACGCCGATGTAGGACGCCAGCACCGACGAGCCGCCCGAGGACACGAACGGCAATGGAATTCCCGTAATTGGCATGATCCCCATGGTCATGCCAATGGACTGGAACATTTGGAAGGCGAACATCGCGAAGACGCCCGTGACCAAATAGGAACCAAAGGCGTCGCCTGCCAACCTGGCGATCCGATACAGGCGCCACAGCAGCAGCGCAAAGCAACCAAGCACAACGGTGCCGCCTGCGAATCCGTACTCTTCGGCGATAACCGTGAAGACAAAGTCGTTTTGTTGTTCGGGCACGAGACCCGACTTGGTCTGGGTGCCGTTACCGAACCCGGTGCCCGTAATACCACCATTGCCGATGGCGATCTGGGCTTGCTCCTGGTTGTACGCCGCCTCGATGTTCGCGGCCGGGTCGATAAAGGACTGCAGCCTGGCTTGCTGGTACGGCTTGAGGACCGACGAATTCATGAGTAGACCGACAGCGAGCGCTGCAATCAGGATCAGGAAGACCAGGTGATGGACTTCGGCCCGGCCGACCATCAACATGGCAGCGGTGATTGCCAAGAAGACCATGGCGGTGCCCAAGTCAGGCTGCATCACCACCAGCCCAATAGGCACGCATGCGATGCCGATAATCATTACGAGCGAACCCAACGAAAGCGTCCCGGATCGATTGCGACTGAGGAGCGCAGCGATGGTCACGATGAGCCCGATCTTGGCGAACTCGGAAGGTTGAGCTCGAAAACCGCCTGCCTGGAACCAGGATTTTGCACCCTTCACTTCGGTGCCGGCAATCAGCACCAGGCACAACATGCCCACGCTTGCCATGAACGCAATCGAAGAGACCCGGAGTAACCATCGGTAGTCAAAGAAGACAATCACGACGACCAGCACCAGTCCCACAACGAGAAACAGACCTTGACGTTCTACGAAACTCGTTTCGAAGTTGTCCGGGTCACGACCCCGAGTTGCGCTGTAGATGGCAAACAGTCCAATGACACCGAGTCCGAGCGTTGCGAGAACTGGCGAGATGTCGATGTGCCACCAGGGCGATGCCGGATCGCTACGCGGGTTGAGAGAACTAGGAGTTTCGAGTGTCGCGGTCATGGTCAGCCACCTCCGGGGTCGTCTTCGGCGTCCGGAACAAGAATGAGCACATCGTCCTCTTCTACGGGCACAGCGTCTTCGTTACCTTCGGGCACCATGACCTCGAAAGGCTCGGTGCCATCGGGGTTCTCGGCGGCAAGTTCAGCCTGTTCTTCGGCTTGGGCAGCAGCGGATGCCGTGCGGGTTTCGGACTGAATCCTCTCTTCTTCGAGTGCGAGCGCTTCGGATTCGCTCAACAGCTCATCGGATTCGGCTTCGGTAGGCACCACTTCGATGTCGCCGCGAGCGATGCGGGCAAAGACTTCGGCTACCACGGGGGCAGCGACGTCGCCGCCGAGTCCGGCTTCTTCGATGTACACCACCGCTGCGTATTGAGGGTTCGGCCAGGGGCCAAATGCGGCGAAGGCAGCGCTGTCTTGTTTACCTGCAACCTCGATAGTGCCCGTTTTACCGAGCACTGGAAACTGAGATAGTGGGAAGTTCTCGAACGCTTCGGCCGCCGTGCCCTTTTCTGTGTTCGCAGTAACACCCGCCATACCGCGAATGAGCGGTTGATAGAACTCGTCGGGCATATAGAGGTCATGGATGACCCGGGGCCGGTATTCAATCACCACTTCTTCGGTGACTGCGTCGACCACCGCCTCGGCCAACATCGGCGAGTACACGGTGCCGCCATTAGCGAGTGCAGCATAGGAGTTCGCCATTTGGAGCGGAGTTGCAATCATGAGCCCCTGCCCGACCGCCAAGTTCGCACTCTGACCAGCGGTGTCGGGTGCAGGAATCGCACCGTCGATTGCGCCGGGGATAGCCGAATACCGCACGCCGTAACCAAAGTCCGAGGCGATATCGAGCATTTGGTTGGCCGAGAACCCCTGGCGCACATCGAACTGGTAGCCAAGCTGCCCAAAGAACACATTGCTCGACTGGGTAATGGCTTCTTCGAGGTCCACGGCGCCAAGGTCCTTGTCGCTTGCGTTTCGCAAAGTGCAACCGGGCCCCGAACATCCGGGGATTGTCCAGGTGCCGTCGTCGACCAAGAACTGGCGTCGCTTGAGAAAACCGCGATTTCCCAAGAGGCCGCTATCAAGCGCTGCGTATGCCGTGATGAGTTTGAACGTTGACCCCGGAGCGTAGGAACCCTGGCTCGAGCGATCGAGCAGCGGAGCCGTCTCATCGAGCCTCAGCACGTCGTATTCAGCTGCGGTGAACTTGGTAAGGAAGAACCGTTGGTCATAGGCGGGGTACGAAGCCATGGCCAGCACCCGCGAGCCATCGGGGTCAAGCAGCACCATGGACCCACCCGGTGCGTTGTAGGGGACGATGTTCGCTTTGTCCGTCTCGTCGAGACGCTGGCGGGCTGCCCGTATGCCATCAGCGAGTTCCTGCTCGACCAACGCCTGCAGGTTAATATCGATCGTAAGGCGTACGTCGTTGCCGGGGACTGCGTCGCTCTGGCTGATCGTGGCGATCCTGTCGCCGGCCGCATCCACTTCGATGACTTCGACCTGCGGGACTCCGCGCAAAATGTCCTCGAAGCCGGCTTCGGCCCCAGCAATGCCTATTTCGTCGGAAGGCTGGTACAGCTTTGGGCCGCCTCGGACCTGCTCGAACACCTCTTCGTTCATGGCGCCGACATAACCCAGCAGGTGGGCCGCGCGGGCGCCGTAGGGATAGAAACGAACATTGGTCTTACGAACAAATACACCCGGGAAGTCATCGACTCGTTCGCCAATCAGAATACTGAACCGTTCAGGCACGTCTTTGGCAATAGGCACGACCACAAAGGGTCCGTACCGCTGGTCTTCGAGTGCCGCATCGATATCAGCGGCCTTGATCAACCGGCCCGCCTCGCTGATTTCTCGGGCCAACTTGATCGAGAACTCGCGGCGTTGTGACTCACCGGGCAGCGACTCGAACAGCGTGAACTTGTCGATGACAACTTCGTTGATCAGCCGGTTATCGATCAGCACCGTTCCGTTGCGATCAAGGACTCGGCCCCGCGGCGCCTCGGTATAAATCGTGCGCAACAAGTTCTTGCGAGCCGTGGTCTGCGCTTCGATTCGTTGCTCACTCGCGACCTGTAAATACCAAAGCCGGGTGAAGAGTGATGCGAAAAGCCCCATCACCAGTATGCCGAGCATCGCAAGCCGCAACGGCGATTGGTCGGTCATGTAGAGAACCGCCGATGGCCGAGCGGATCAGCCGCCCACATCCAGTGCGCCACCCACATAAGCACAAACGCAAGGACCGCATTGATCAGCGAAGCAACGAGCACGATACGAGTCAGGGGTGATTCGAGCAACGCGGTTTCACCGAGCGCTATACCCATGCCTGCGAACGTGATCAGTCCAACACCAGTCCCCCCACCAACGGCGATGGCTGATACAACGGGCGACTCTTCGACCCGGTCCAGAAAGAGGTGTCCTGCCGCCCAGCCAATTGCTCCAAAGATCAGCGCCCGCAAGCCAATTGGCGTGAAGAAAAACAGGTCGACGACAAATCCGAAGAAGAACCCGAAGAATGCACCTCGCTCGACGCCGCCGGTCAGGCCAGCCGCGATCGTGAGCCCAAGAGGCAACTCAGCTGCAACCCCTGCGATTCGAAGATCGGGAGACACATCGAGGTGGAAGACAAGCACGAGCAACGCAATCACGACAACGCGAAGGCTCCAGGCAGATCTCACGGAACAGAGTCTCCATCAACGGTCCACAGAATTACCGTCACGAAGCGAAGATCTTCGAGTTCGGCCACCAGTCGCACGTCGATTTCGAGTTTCAGCAGACGCTCATCGAATTCGACCGCGCTGATCGTGCCGACGGGAATATCGGGAGGATATGAACTTCCTTCGATACCACTTGTCACGACCGCGTCGCCGACTTCGATTTCGGTTTCTTCGACGATGCCTTCGGTGATCAGCAAGTCTTCGCCGAGGCCCTGGCCCTTGGCTAAGGCCACCTCGCCGGTACCTACCACGCGAATTCCGAGCGGAAAGTCCGGTTGATGCAGCAATCTGACGAGGCTGAAGCCGGCTTCGACATCGGTGATACGGCCCACGAGACCTGCGCTTGTCACCACCGGCATTCCCTGGCGAATGCCGTCGTTCGAGCCCTTATCGATTTCGATTGCGTAGCTCTCAAAGTTGCCAGGACGATCCACCACGGTCGCCACCAAGCGGTCGGCGCCACCGACGTAGTCGATCTCGATCTCCTCGAGCAGAGCCCGCAGCGAGTCTTCGGCTGCGCTTGATTGGATTGCGGTGCCTTGTATCGCCGATAGCTCGTCCTTGAGCCGAGCGTTCTCATCTTCGAGATCTTCGAATTCGCTGAAAGATCGCCAGGCATTAGTGATGGGCGATGTGACTGAATCTGAGCTACCTGCCAACGGGTCGACCATGGTGCGCACGGCCGACTGCACCTTTTTCAGAGGCGTGAAACCCTGATAGTCAAGCGACAGCAGCGTGATAGAAGTCAGCAGCAGCAGGAGCAGCGTGGTACGTCGGCGCCGACGCGGGTCAAGAACAGCCATGGTTCATGCATGCCGCAGGCATGGGGTCGACTCGAGAGTTGTGCAGCGACACATAGAGCACGGCGCAAAAATAGCGCGACTCGTGGACCTTGTCGGCGTCGTGCTCACCGAAGGGTGAGACCCCTCAGTCGTGCGCCGACGAGAACAATACATCCTTGAGGGCATCGAACTCTTCGAGCGTCTGTCCAGAACCAAGAGCAACAGCGTAGAGCGGATCTGGGGCGACCATGACCGGCATGCCGGTTTCATTGTGGATCCGCTGCGGGAGACCAGCGAGCAGCGCTCCGCCTCCGGCGAGCATGATGCCCCGCTCCATGATGTCGGCAGCCAGTTCTGGTGGCGTGTTGTCGAGACTGACTTTGACGGCATCAACAATGGAGGCAACTGGCTCTTGGATGGCCTCGCGAATTTCAATGGTCGACGTGACGACGGTCTTGGGCAATCCAGTGACCAGGTCGCGACCCCGGACTTCGGCGTACATTTCTTCGTAGAGCGGCCACGCGGAGGCCAACGCAAGCTTGACGTCTTCGCTCGTACGTTCACCAAGCACCAAGCCATGTTGTTTCTTGGCGTACTGCATGATGGCATTGTCGAGTTCGTCGCCACCAACGCGCACCGACTGGCTAACGACCACGCCGCCCAGCGAGATCACGGCCACTTCGGTCGTGCCACCGCCAATATCAACAATCATGTTGCCCGCCGGTTCTTGCACGGGCAGTCCGGCGCCGATTGCGGCAGCCATGGGTTCTTCGATGATGAACGCTGGGCGTCTGGCGCCAGCAAACTCGGCGGCTTCTTGCACCGCACGCTTTTCGACGCCAGTGATGCCTGACGGCACGCAGATCACCATGCGGGGTTTAGCGAACCGACTCGGGTGCACCTTCTGGATGAAGTGGCGGAGCATGCGTTCGCATACATCGAAGTCGGCGATCACGCCGTCTTTGAGGGGTCGAATCGCTTGAATGTGATTGGGGGTTCGACCAATCATGCGTTTGGCGTCGTGGCCAACCGCAAGTGCTTTGCCATCGTGGACGTTCACAGCAACGACCGAAGGCTCATCGAGCACGATGCCTTCGCCCCGGACATAGACCAGAGTGTTCGCTGTGCCCAGGTCAACGGCCATATCTCGGCTTACGAGGCCGGCAACGCTATGAAGGATGTTGTTCATCGTTCGGTGCTAATTCGATCGCTTAGGGATTAGGGGCAGAAGTCAGGGACTCTGACCGTCACTAGTCTGCGCGCAACCGCGGGACCCAGTAACGACACCCTGCCAGGATAATGCCCTTTTGTAAAGAAACTGCAACAAAAACGTCCCTCACAAACAACGCTGTGAACGAGGCCAACACCAGCAACACCGATTCACCACGCTGGAGCGCGCCGAGAACACGGGTAAAAGCGGGGTGGAAGCCGCATTGAAGCGGGTCGCTCGCGAAGGACGAGCCGCGGCGATAGACCAGGCACCAAGCCGACAAAAGTCGGCCCGAACGGAGTGGCGAGACTCAGCCCTGGGGGAAGAAAAGGGCGATTTCCCTGGCGGCAGATTCCGCAGAGTCGGAGCCGTGCACCAAGTTCTCGGTGAACAATGTGCCGAGGTCGCCACGGATGGTGCCAGGTGCGGCTTCGGCTGGGTTTGTCGCCCCCATCAGGCTGCGGACCATTGACCACGTGTCTTCGGTGCCTTCGAGCACGAGCGCAACCGCTGGTGACCGGCCGATGAACTCAACAAGTCCGTCGTAGAACGGTTTGCCGGCGTGCTCGGCATAGTGCTGGCCAGCGAGGTCGGCGTCGATGGTCAGCATGCGCATGGCAACAACTGACAGGCCTTTGGTTTCGAAGCGACGGATCACTTCGCCAACCAGGCGGCGCTCAACAGCATCGGGCTTACAAAGAACAAGGGTGCGATTCACTGCAACAATTTAGCGGTGGCGCGCCCCAATCCGGTCAGAACCACTCGCTGGCTCCTCGCCCCCGCTTCGAGGGGACCCTTTCGGCAGGTCTAGCTAAGGATCCGGTCTCGCACGGCGCCAGCCACGTAGAGCGATCCAGCTGCCAATATCGCGTCGGCCTCGGTTGCGAACGTGAGCGCAACCTCGACGGCGTCAGAAGGATTCTCGGCGATCTCAGGCTCGATACCGAGCGAACGAGCGGCTTGGGCCAGCTTGGCGGTCGGCATTGCCCGCGGCCAATCCACCGAGCAGCAGATGACCAGCTCTGCGGACGCCGCGTCGAGTGCCTGAAGCATTTCAACGGGATCTTTCTCGTCCATCATGCCCACGATCAGGATTCGCTGACCAAAGTTATGGAACGACTCCGCAAACGTCTTGGCTGCAGTGCGCGCCCCCTGGGGGTTGTGGCCACCGTCGACAACGATCAGCGGCTCAACCGCAAGCACCTCGAATCGGCCCCGCATCTTGGCTTGCCCGAGCGCGGTCGTGAGGTGTTCGTGATCGAGCGGAGCTTCGAGAAACGCTTCGGCTGCGCCAATTGCGAGCGCTGCGTTCACGCCTTGGTGACGGCCATGCAACGACACCATCATCGCCTCGTACACATCGCGGGTGGTCCGCACATCGATGACTCGCCCGCCGACGCCGAGCCCGTTCGTCACCAATTCAATCTGAGGGCCGTAACGCAGAACCGTGGCTGGTCCCTCGTCGACAAAGAAGTGCTGCAGGTCGTCGTCGACATCGCCAATGACAAGGGTGGAGCCTGGCTTGACGATGCCGGCCTTTTCCAACGCCACCTTTTCGCGCCAGCCCGGAGCCCCATCGGTGTGGTCCTTGCTGATGTTGGTCACCACCGAGACCACGCTGTTGACCACATTGGTGGAGTCGTAACGGCCGAGCATGCCGACCTCGATGACCATCACATCGACCGCGGCGTCGCTGAAGGTCCGGAACGCGGTTGCCGTCATGAGATCGAACCACGAAGCCGAAACCTCGCCGTGTTCAGCCGCTAGTCGAACGACTTCGAGCGACTCAGCAAAATTGTCGTCGGTGATCGGCTCAGCGTCGATCTGAATCCGTTCATTGATCGCACTCACGTGGGGGCTGCTGTAGGTGCCAACTCGCAAACCATGTTCTCGCAAAATAAGCGAGATGATATGGGCGGTGGACCCTTTGCCATTCGTGCCGGTGAGATGGATGACGGGTGCGTCGAGGTGTGGATCGCCGAGCAAACGGAGCAGCGACATGACCGTGTCGTTGCCAAGCCCCTCGGTCTCCCCCGCCGAAGGCAGAGCCGTTGACTCCAAGCTAATTTGGGCGTTCAGCCACCGTAGTTCTCTATCGAGGGAGGTTCGCCTCGCGTCGCTCTTGCCCGAGCTCAATCGCGTTCGTTCCCGGTCAGCACCTGACATTGGCAGCCAGTCCAGTCAACGGCGCTAGCTAGCGGCGCGTTTAGAGAGTTCTTTTGCGCTCAGCAACACCGGGGGGTTAATGCCCTTGACCGCGTCTTCGGTCACTTCGACCCGGGCAATGTCTTCGGCACCGGGCAGGTCGAACATGACGTCGAGAAGCGTCTCTTCGAGAATCGACCGCAGCCCACGGGCGCCTGTGCCCCGAGCCAGCGCGGCGTCGGCGATTGCGAGTAAAGCACCGTCGGTGAAGACGAGTTCGGTGTTTTCGAATGCGAAGTACCGCTGGTATTGCTTGACGAGTGCGTTCTTGGGTTCGGTCAAGATCTGGATGAGTGCTTCTTGGTCTAGGTGCGCAACGGAGCCAATGACGGGCAAGCGGCCAATGAACTCCGGGATGAGACCGAACCGCATGAGATCTTCGGGCTGGACCTGATCGAACAGCTCCCCTATGTTCTTGTCTTTTGGATCGACGATGTCGGCCCCGAAGCCAACGCCGCCGCGACCAATGCGTTTTTCGACAATGTCCTCGAGGCCAGCGAACGCGCCACCACAGATAAAGAGGATGTTGGTGGTATCAATCTGGATGAATTCTTGATGCGGGTGCTTGCGGCCGCCCTGAGGCGGGACCGAAGCCGAGGTACCTTCGAGAATCTTGAGCAAGGCCTGCTGGACGCCTTCGCCCGACACGTCGCGGGTGATCGACGGGTTCTCGCTCTTGCGTGCGATCTTGTCGATTTCGTCGATGTAGATGATGCCGGTCTCGGCCCGCTTAGCGTCGTAGTCGGCCGCCTGCACGAGCTTGAGCAGGATGTTCTCGACGTCTTCGCCGACATAACCAGCTTCGGTCAACGCCGTGGCGTCGGCAATTGCGAACGGCACGTTCAACATACGGGCGAGCGTTTGCGCCATAAGTGTCTTGCCACAGCCCGTAGGCCCCAGCAACATGATGTTGGACTTTTGCAGCTCAACGTCGTCGGCGCTCGTGCCGATCTCGACCCGCTTGTAGTGGTTGTACACCGCCACCGACATGATCCGCTTGGCGGCTGCCTGGCCAACGATGTACTCGTTGAGAAACTCGTTGATCTCGCGAGGCTTTGGCAGTTCTTCGAATCCAAGCTCGGCCGGTTCAGCGAGCTCTTCTTCGATGATCTCGTTGCACAGGTCAATGCATTCATCGCAGATGTACACGCCCGGCCCTGCGATGAGCTTCTTAACCTGCTTCTGCGACTTGCCGCAGAATGAACATTTCAGCAGCTCACCGCTGTCTCCGAATTTCGCCACCGGCGATACTTCTCCCTCGTTGAGGTTACCCGGGGCACGTTCTGTGCCTGGATTACTCCGTCCCGGCGGCCACACTAGGCGACGCGCTGGAGGGAGTCAGGGAGCTGCGCCAGAATTCCGTTCGGTCGGGTCGCGCAACCCTGCTGTGTTGGTCCTGTGTTAGTCGATTGCCTTGATTGCGCCAGAGGTATCAACAACCGCCCGGGTCTCGATGACTTCGTCGATGAGGCCGTATTCCTTGGCTTCTTGCGCTGTCATGACGAAGTCACGATCGGTGTCGGAGCTGATCTTGTCCACGGTTTGGCCAGTGTGCGCAGCCAGAACCTCTTCGAGTGCACTCTTCATGCGCTGGATTTCGGCTGAAGCGATCTCAAGATCCGATACTTGACCCTGAGCTCCGGCGTAGGGCTGGTGCAGCAGAATCCGAGCGTGTGGGAGCGCCATACGCTTTCCGGGTGCTCCGGCGCCAAGCAGCACTGCGGCTGCGCTTGCGGCCTGACCGAAACAGATGGTTGCGATGTCCGGCTTGATGTAGGACATGGTGTCGTAGATCGCGAACAAGGCACTGATGTCGCCGCCCGGACTATTGATGTACAGGTTGATGTCGCGATCGGGGTTTTCGCTTTCGAGGTGCAGAAGCTGAGCACACACCAAGTTGGCAATCGTTGCATCTATCGGGGTGCCCAAGAAGATGATGTTCTCCTTCAGCAATTTGCTGTAGAGATCGTAGGCAGTTTGGCCGCGGTCGGTCTTTTCGATCACCGATGGCAAGTGATAGTTGCGAGGCTCAATCGTGTACATGCTTACTCTTCTTCCGTGTCGGCGTGGTCTTGGGCGCTGTCGTCTTCGGCAGGTTGCGCTGCGACTTCTAACGCTTCTTTGTCGATGTTGTTCCCATCTTCGTCAACTACTTCGACGCGTTCCAACAACCACTCGACGGCCTTGCGCTTGGAGATGTCGGCCTTCATGAGCATCAATTGATTCTTGGTGGAGATTTGCGCCTTGAGGTCATCAAGCGACATGCCCGTTCCCTCGGCGAGATCAGCGAACTCGGTGTCAAGGTCTTCGTCGGTCGCATCGATTCCTTCGGCGACGGCGAGCGCCCGCAACGCTTGGTCAACCTTGACGGACTCAGTAGCGGGTTCACGCATCTGTTCGAACATGTCTTCGACACTCTGACCGGTCATCTGCATGTACTGCTCGAAGCCGATGCCGCTCTGTTGCAATCGCCGAGCCATGTCTTCGACTCGATTGCGCACTTCGGTGTCGACAAGGGCGGTTGGGGGGTCCTGATCGACCAAGGCGCCAAGCGCTTCGGCCGCTTTCTCTCGCCACAGGTTGTCTGACTGGGCTGCCTTACCTTGAGTCATCTGCGCAACCAGGTCGGCACGCCACTCGTCGGCGGTCGCAAAGTCAGTGGCGTTGCTAACGACTTCGTCGTCGAGTTCGGGGAGCACTTGCTCCTGAATGTCCTTTACCTCGACGGTGAAGCTGAGCTTGCCGTCTTCTTCGGGATCAGGATGATCGGCGTCGAACTCGAGGGAGTCTCCAATGCTGGCGCCGACCAAATTCTCGTCGAGCTCTGCCACAAGACCGCCGGAGCCAACTTTGTACGAGTACTCGCTCGCCGTGAGACCTTCGACTTCTTCACCGTCGTGGGTCGTGGCGATGTCCATCGTGACGGTGTCGCCGTCTTGGGCTGATCGTTCAACCGACGCCAATTCGCCGAACTGTCCAAGGAAGCTATCGATTCGCTCTTGGATCTCGTCTTCGGTCGGCTCTGGCGCTGGGATTTCAACCTTGATGGCTTGGTAGCCGGAGATCGCCACGTGTGGTCGCACGTCGACGACTGCGTCAAAGACAAGATCGCCTTCTTCCATGCCCGAGGTCACGTCGTACTCAGGCGGGCTGATCATGTCGACTTCGTGGTCGCCAATGGCACTCAGGAAGAAGTCAGGAATGCTGTCTTCGAGAGCCTGCCCACGCGCCATGCCAGTCCCGAACCTGGCCTCGAGGACCTTGCGGGGCACCTTCCCCTTTCGGAAACCGGGCAGACGAACGTCGCGTCCGATCTTTTTGAAGGCCTTTTCGACCTCTACCTCGAACTCTGCGGCTTCAACTTCGATCGACAACTTTACTTTGTTGTCGTCGAGTTCCTCAACGGTGGTCTTCACCGGCGTGAGGGTAGTCCGCATTCGCTCCGCTCACTCTGCCCAGGTGGAGCGAATTGAGCAAGTGCAACGGTGCGAGTTCTCGCTACGGTAGGCTCCTGACCGCTAGCGGGTGTAGTTCAATGGCTAGAACCTCAGCCTTCCAAGCTGATGATGAGGGTTCGACTCCCTTCACCCGCTCGACAGGATTGCAATTGAATCCTGAAGTACTACTTAATTTGCTGATATGGCATTCTCATCGACTGGTTCGCTCGCGGCTCTGCAACGCGAGCTAGGATCAAATCCGTTGAGAAGTCGCTCGTTTCAGTGATGTTCTTTCCTTTTCGTTACACGCCTTTGCGGAGATTCCTATGACGCTGCTCGACCCCTACCTGCTTCGTTCAAAAGCTGATCAGTTCGATTCCGGTCTTCGTGGTTACCAGAAGACCGACGTTGCGGCTTATCTGGGGCGCATTGCGCTCGCTGTCGAAGTGCTCGGTGAGGAGAGCGGCCCGCTTCCGGCCCTCCCCGCTGATTTTCAGCCCGATGCCATCCGCAGCCACGAGTTTGACATTGTCTGGCGAGGGCTTGACCGAGAAGAGGTGCGGGCTTTCCTCAGCCAGCTCGCCGACGAGCTGCAGGGTCGCCTGAGTGGCGAGGTTGCGCCGCCAAAGACGGTCGAGACAGGCAGTCCTGATCTTTCTCCGATTGCCGGCGTTGGCGCTGGAGCAGCGGCCAGTGCCGCAGCAGCTATGAGCATGAGCGACCGAATGCGCACTGCAGACGCCGACATCGCTCCCCCGACTGCCGACACTGTTCGAATCCAACCGCCATCAGGCAGTCCATTGGCGCCCAAGATCGATGCTCCCGGCATCGACGCTGGGCTGCCCACCGGTGAAGTTCCGACTATTTCGGCTCCCCCGATCGACATGCCATCGATCGATACACCTTCGATCGATACACCTTCGATCGACGTGCCCTCAATCGATGCCCCCAGCATCGACATGCCCAGCGCCGACGTTCCCAGCATCGACGTGCCATCCATCGACGCCCCCAGCATCGAAGCGCCATCCATCGACGTGCCCTCAATCGATGCCCCCAGCATCGACATGCCCAGCGTCGACGTGCCATCTATCGACGCCCCCAGCATCGACGTGCCATCCATCGACGTGCCCTCAATCGATGCCCCCAGCATCGACATGCCCAGCGTCGACGTGCCATCTATC
>Ga0114956_1001082_pt1 | contig 21170 bp, 20 predicted proteins | sample MaitaG_FD_87304 | JGI IMG/M metagenome (GOLD analysis project Ga0114956, IMG submission 87304) | Marine algal microbial communities from Maine, USA - Maine_Asex2 metaG | ecosystem: Host-associated > Algae > Red algae > Unclassified | place: Maine, USA | collected 2015-01-05
ACGAGGGCTGCGATTGCGACTGCAATGGACGGCAGGCCAAGTAGCGGGCCGTCGCTCGTGAGGCCACGAGCGAACGCACGAGTGCCGGTGCCGCCGCGTTCATCGGAGATCCAAGCAGCGGATGCACCACCCCAAACGAACAGCAATCCAATAACGGCACCGAATATTCCGGGTACCGATAGTGAGGTGCCCAACGGAACTCGCTCGACATACGGCGCCGAGCGAATGGCCATGAGTCCTCCAACGGTCGCAGCCAGGGTCGCAGCGATCGCCACGTAGAGGCCAATGCCATCGCTGTACTGGGTCACGGCTTGCGAGGGTTGCAATACGAGATAGCCAATGCTGGTGACGAACGCAGCCATAGAGGCAATGATTGCACCATCGCTGGCCATGCGAGGCGTGCCACGTACGAAGGTGTCGAGCACAACCAGCACGGCGACGATGCCGACCACGATCAGCGCCAGGGATTGGAGCCACTCAAAGTTCACGTCGGCGATGTTGAGCACCAGGCTGAGCACGAGGCACGCTGCGACTATCGCCAGTCCAATACCTTGCAGGCGGTTGAGAACGTTAGACAGTGCGGCGTCGATGTTGAGCATTGGGCGAGCCGCAGCCATGATTGCCACCAGACTCAAGAGCACGACGAGAATGCCAAAGAAAGAGCCGCCTTGGGCCGAGAGCCCAGAGAAGCTCTGCCCAAGTAGATCTTCGTCGGCTCGCACGGCCCAGCTGGTGATGTTGCCGGCGTCGGTGCCCCATACGAGAACGGTTGCCAAGATTGCGGCAATCGAACCGCCGATAACAAGCAACAGACCCGTTCGTTCCATGGCCTGGATTGGTTCGATTCGTTCCGTCGGCTCGTCTTCGGGGGCAGCGTCCATGGCGAGGCTTTCGCTTCGCTCAAGAGCAGCGGCGTAGGTCGCTTCGGGATCGCGCCGGTAAGCGAATGCCTGGTTGATGCGACCGAAAAGACTCAGGCCGTCGTCGTCTTCGGGCTGGCTGATGCGGTCAAGCACAACTGCGCAGAGGAAGAAGGTCAGTCCAGCTGCAAACCCGAGTGCAATATCCAAGTTGTTGATGGCACGAAAGATCAGCTTGCCAAGGCCATCCGCGCCGACATAGGCGGCGATGCCGAGCATGGCAAATGCCAGTAGCAGCGTCTGATTCAGGCCGGTCATGATTGCTGGGCGCGCCAGCGGGAGCTGAACATCGGTGAGCACTTTTCGCTCGTTCGCTCCGTAGCTGCGGCTCGCCTCAACAACGTCTTCGGGTACCTGCCTTATACCAAGGTTGGTCAGTCGGACCAGCGGCGGAAGCGCATAAAGCATGGTCATCATCGTGGCGACCACATTGCCGGTTCCCCAGAACAAGATGAACGGAATCATCCATACAAAGGAGTGCACAACCTGCATGGCATCGAGCACGGGTCTCGTCACGTTCCATACGGCGTCGACTCGCCCGCAGAGCACGCCGAAAGGAATGCCGATCAGCGTGCAGAGGAGCACCGAGACCATGATCATGCCGAATGTACGTGCGGTCTGATCCCAGTACCCCTGGCCCAGGAAGCCACACAACGCAACCATGCCCGCCACCATGAATCCAATGCGGGTGTTGCGCGCAAAGGATCCAAGAAGGAAGAAGCCGATTACGATCCACAACCACGAGATCGACATGATCGAGTCAGCGGTCACGTTGTCATTCATGAACAAGCTAAACAACTTGGCGAACGGCCAACGGATGGCGTCGAGCAGCCATTCGATCTCGGAGTTGGCCCAAGAAACAGTCTGATCAATCCATGGGCCAAACGGTATGCGGAAGCCGTCGAGCCAGCTGTTGTCGCTGATCGACGGATCATCTTGCAGCGCAAGAACTATCACATGAATACCTCGCGCTCGAAGCCATCTATGAGGCTCTCGACGCGACCCATCTCTTCGACCATTTCGCGCGGGTGTAACACCCCGACCAGGCTGCCGTTGTCGTCGACCACCGCGATAGCCATGCCTTTGCCGGCCGCGGCATAGATGTTGTTGAACTTTTGATTCGGCTTGGTGGTTGCGAAGTCGGTGCGAATTGCAGATTTCACGTCGCGGTTTTCCGCAGTTGCCTTGAGCGCCTCTTGGGGTGTAAGGACACCGGTGGGGCGCCCCGAAGAGTCCACGATGAAGCCGCCGCCGCCGGCCTTACCGACCGCAGCCAGCACCGCGCTGAGTTCCATCGAGTCGTCAAGGATCGTTGGTTTCCGCATGATCGTGGCTACGTCAATGACACGACCTTGGTCAACGTCTTGCACAAACTCGGCAACGTAGCCGGTTGCTGGTTTGGTCAGGATTTCGTCGGGGGTGCCGATCTGTACGACAGCGCCGTCTTTCATAATGCACACGCGGTCGCCGATACGGAGCGCTTCGTTCAGGTCGTGTGTGATGAACAGAATGGTTTTGTGGAGTTCTTCTTGGATCTCCATCATTTCGTCTTGCATCTGGCGTCGGATCAGGGGGTCAAGCGCGGAGAAGGCTTCGTCCATGAGCAAGATGTCGGGGTCACTGGCCAGCGCGCGGGCAAGACCTACCCGCTGCTGCATGCCGCCAGAGAGTTCATGAGGCGCTGAGTTTGCGAACGCGCCCAGGCCGACCAAGTTCAATGCCTCGAGGGACTTGATGTCGCGGGCGGCCTTGTCGACACCTTGCACTTTGAGGCCGTATCCGGTGTTGTCGATCACGGAGCGGTGCGGGAACAGGGCAAAGTGTTGGAACACCATGGCCATCTTCTGGCGGAACTGCTGCAGGTCGGTGCCGTCGAGCTGTTGCACGTCGGTGCCGTCGACCAGCACCTTGCCGTCGGTGATGTCGTGCAGCTTGTTCACGGTCCGAATCGCAGTGGACTTGCCAGAGCCAGACAAGCCCATGATCACAAACGTCTCACCGCGCCGGACATCGAAGTTCACGTCGGTCATACCCACGACGTGGTCCGTTGCGGCCTGGACCTCGTTTTTATTCAGACCGTCCTTGGCGAGCTTGAGTGCTCGACCCCGTGGCTGCGGTCCGAAGATCTTGTAGACATTTTCGAGACGAATAATCTCGTCGGCAGCGCCATCTTGCGTGCTCATACCCCTCCAATTGGTCGGTGCGTCCTACCCCTGTTGCGGAACGCACTCGGCATAGAAGGTATCACGTCGTCGCCGGAGCGATCTTGTGGCAGTGGGCTGTCCATCCATGAAAGCTGGTCATAGCTGCACCAGCACAGGTCGCCGCCGAAGCTTTGGCGGACGGGATCGAGACTAGAGTGGCCCCTCATGGCTGAACAGTGTCCACACTGTGGGCAAGTGCTCGCGGCCTCGGCGGGATCGCATGCCCACGATGTCATTGGCGAGGTAGTGCCCGACATCGGGACTGCGCCGGGCCAACGGCCAACGTTGCGTGCGGCCAACAAGCAGTCCAGCTCACGAGCGGTCAAGCTTGTTGCCGGGCTCGCCGTCATCGCACTGCTGGTGATCATTGGGCAGACGGTTTTTGGGGGCGACGGCGGGGATACCGCCACCGAATCAGAACTCGCCGACCCACAGCGCGAAGCATTGGTTGATGAAGCCGCGGGCGAGTCCCCGGACACCGCCTCGTCGGGAACCGCGCAAGCGGTGCCCGACACTGCTGGGGGTGGTGACCCGAACTTCCCTCCAGGCGACGAGCATCTTGCAGCCGACGGTATTGCCGAGGTCTTTCAGACGCGCCTGAACGACCTCGACAACTACGCAGTTGCTTACCACAGCGAAAAAGGCCTTCAGATCCTTAGCGCCCGCGGGGTAAGCAGCCCTCGCGTCGAGGTGGCGGTAGGTTTTGATCAAGCAGCCCGCTATCCGTTGTTCTCCGATGGGGACCGAACCTGGGCTGTGAATACGTTGACCCCAGACCTGGCATACCTGGTGTCAACGCAGTTCGTGGTCGTCGACGTGGGGCTCGAGGGCAGCGTCGCCTTCGTGAACAACAGTCTCGATCCAGTCAACGTTGGCATTAGCTCGTTCGGTGCGTGGGGCCCAGGTTTTAACGTGCCCGGCGACGCGGCAATTCTGGCGATTGCGGGTCGGGGCATTCTGATTGCACCGGCCACTGGTGGCTCGTTCCGGCTCACCGCGCTCGGTGTCGAAAAGATCAGCGACGACCGGGTCCTAGCTGCCGGGCTGAACAGCCAGGTCTTCCAGCGCTGCGATGAAACGCTGGCCTGTGAGCTGTACGTGACCAATGAGTTGAACGACGGTGAGTACCTGCTCGATGTTGCAGCGTCTGCACAAGTCTTCGTGTCACCGAGCGGCCGGTTGGTGTTGTCGACCGAGGGCTCTGATGCGCTGATAACCAATGTCGAGACCGGCGAGCAATGGCCGCTTGTGCTTCCCGCTCCAGCAACCGGAGCAGCATGGGCTCCCGATGGTCGCTTCGCCGCAATTATTGCTGGTGACTCGATCGTGTTTGCCTTCGACGACCAGTCACAGGTCGATGCGGCTTTGCCGGTGCTGCCCACATCGGGGTCGCTACTGGTGCTCGATTCCTAGGGCTCGTCGCTCTGAATAACAGCTGGCTGGCGGGGCACAGAAGGCGGAAAGTGCAAGGCGGCGTCTTCGATGCAGCGCTCGGCCATGGGCATTGGTTGAGCGAACCGGGTTCGGTCTCGCTCGGAGACAAAAAGGCTTGGTGGGATACGGCGATCGAACGACTTGCGATACGCCTCGCCATGTTCATCGAGTTTGTCCCAGGCACTCGAGAACGCGTTGCCCATTGGACCGGTCACGTCGCGGGTGACGCGAGACAGCGTTGGCCCGGTCGTCTTCTTGGTGTTCATGGCCTTGCGGCCCGCACGGCGCGACTTCCATTCGGCGAAGAGGGATCCGAAGGTCGGCATGGTTGCACGTTACACCGCATTCGAGCTGGGGAGTTCTGACGTTGACGCAGCCGGGCAAACCCGGCTGGGGAGGGTTTACTTAGCGGTTCGGAACTCCAGTTCCAAATTGGTACTGGCGGACGATCGATATTCCTGTCATAGTTCGCGCGTGCGACTCGACATTGACTCGCTGCGCACTCTGCGAGCAATCGTTGAGTCAGGCAGTTTCACCGGCGCTGCAGCGCGATTGCATCTGACACAATCTGCTGTTAGCTGGAAGATCAAGCGGCTCGAAGAGCGACTTGGTCATGCGCTGCTGGTGCGAGACGGGAAGTCGATCGAACCGACCGAGATGGGTCACGAGCTTCTCACCCACGCCGAGAAGATTCTGACCGCACATGACGAGGCCGTCGCCAGCCTCAAGCTGCGCGAACTGTCTGGCACCGTTCGCCTGGGCTGCAACGACGAGCCCCAGATCGATCAAGTCGCCGACATCATTCGCGCCTTCCGCCATGAGCACCCCCGAGTCGGTGTCCACACCCGGATTGGCCTTAGCAGCGTGGTTGGCGCATGGCTGCGGGCCGGTGAGCTCGATCTTGCCATTATCCAGGTGCTTGCGGGTGAAGTAAAGGAGCACGATGTCGTGCTGCGCCAGGACCGTCTTGCGTGGTTTGCTTCGCCCGAATTGACGCTTGAGGAAGATGGGTCGGTGCCGCTGATCACCTTTGGTCCTCGGGGCTTTTATCGTCCTATTACCGAGCGGTTGTTGCGCGACGCTGGGTTTGATAGCTCGGTCGTGGTTGAGTGTGAAAGCACCTCGGGGGTCATCGCAGCCGTCGAGGCCGGGCTTGGCGTAGCTGTGCTCAACGAGAATCATCCGGTCGCTGCCGATGCGGCAATGAGGGGCGAAGAACTGGGCCTCCCCGCCGGCCTGCCGGCCGTGAGCCTGGTCGCTCGCCGTTCGCAGCGTTCCCGCGACTCCGCGGTTCGAGCGCTGCAAGCCTCACTGGTCGAGGGATTTCGACCCGTGCTCGACGAAACATGACGCTGCAAACCTGTAGCTGCTTCACGGTTACCACCCATGGCTGATGGCGTTGCCCAAGCCGACAAACCTCAAAATGTCGCCGATGATTCGGGTCACGGCTACCTGTCGCGTAGCTCCGTAGCCGCCGCTACGTGGGCGCTCTTTGTGGGGCTTGCGTTTGTGATGATCGGCAACGGGCTCAACGGCTCAGTGCTCGGCGTGCGAAGCCAAGAGGCTGGCTTCGACCTGACCGTGACCGGCGTGATCATGGCCGCATACTTCGCCGGATTTCTTGCTGGCACCGCCTATGCCGAGCGGGCACTTAAAAGCGTTGGCCATATTCGGGTCTTTGCTGCACTGGCCTCAACCGCGTCGAGTGTTGTGCTGTTGCAGGCGTTGTCGATTACACCGGGAACCTGGATAGGCACTCGGTTCCTTTTTGGGGCCTGCATGGCAGGTATCTATGTCGTTGTTGAATCGTGGCTGAACGACCTGGCAACGAACGAGACACGGGGCCGGATCTTGTCTGTCTACATGCTGGTTTCCATGGGCGGCGTCGGCGCCGGGCAGATGCTGCTCAACGTGCGCGATGGCTCCGGCTTCACGCTCTTCATCATTGTTTCGGTTGCTGTTTCATTCTCGCTCGTGCCGGTCACGTTGTCTGCCTCCAGCGCACCTCCGCTGGTGGTGCCAGCGCCAATGGGATTGCGAGAACTGGCGACACGAGTCCCGACCGGCGTTGTGTCGTCGTTCTTCAGCGGTGCCGGAGCCGGTGCATTGCTCGGTATGAGCGCGGTCTATGCATCCGAAGTCGGCATGAGTTCTGGTCGCATTTCACTGTTTCTTGCCGCACCCATGCTTGGGGCGCTGCTCTTCCAATATCCCATTGGGTGGGTCTCCGACAAGCTTCCACGCCGCGGCGTGTTGTTTGGTGTGTCGGTCGCGGCTGCAGCATCACCGCTGCTTGCGTTGGCAGTCGCCGAACAGTCGATCATTGCCGTGGCAGCGATGGTGCTCGTCGGTGGTGCAATGTTTCCGTTCTATTCACTGACGATCGCCTACACGAACGACTGGCTCAAGGCCAAAGAGATCCTGGGTGCAAGCGGCACGTTGGTTCGAATCAACGGCTGTGGGGCAATCGTTGGCCCTTTGCTCGCGGCGGGACTTATGGGAGCATTCGGGCCGCGACTCTTCTTCTGGACGATTAGCGGGATCTTTGCCACTGTCTCCGTGTACGTACTCTTCCGAATCTTGTCGAAGGACGCGCTGCCCCAGGAACGTCAGCGTCGTTACGTTCCGTTCCCAGCTCGAGCGTCTTCGGTGGCTATGAACCTGATTCCTCGCCGGCGAAGAAACGACGAAGGCGTCCCGACTGGCAAGCTGGTCAACAAGTAGGGCTAGCGTCAGGTCATGGGCGACGGGCGAGTATTCCGGCAGTTGAACGACCGGTGGGAAGCCGTTGGCGAACCTTTGCCCGTCTGGGATCATGTGCCGCCGCGACCGAACCAGCCGGTCAACGTTTGGGTGCTGCCCAAGGGACAGGGCTACCAAGCGCGAGACGTGATTGCGTTTGCCGAGACCGGTCACCGGCTGCTGTCCTTAGTTCCTGCCGACGATGTTGCGTGGGAGAGCGTGATCGACTCTGCGCTGGCCATGCATTCGCCCACACATGTTCGCGAGTGGGTCGGCCAAATCGACCTGTGGTTAGCAATGAGGTTGGGAGAGTCCTGGCGTTGACCATCCGGCGACACTAGGTTCCCCATCATGAAGGTACGGATTGGCGTCGCTGCGGGCGCGGGAGCAACCAATGACCCTCAGGGGTTCTTGCGGCTGGTCGACGCGCTCGATGACTTGGGTTATGACTCCATATGGGTTCCCGATGTAATCACGGCCGACATCTTTGACCCGGTCGCCGCGCTGAGCGTTGCTGCCGGTCGCAGCGAACGACTCAAGGTCGGCACCCACCTGATTGTCCCCGGGCGTGATCCGGTTCGTTTGGCCAAAGAGTTGGCCACGTTGGATCAGCTCAGCGAGGGTCGGTTGCTTCTGCTCTTCGTGCTTGGATTGCGCCAGCCCAATGAGCTCGACGCCCAGTCGGTCGTTGCCAGCGAACGATCCGCAATGCTCGAAGAAGCCATGCACATTATGCGCACGCTGTGGTCGGGTGAGCCACTGTCGTTCCAAGGCCGCTTCTCCTGCTACGACAACGTCGAACTCGCCGTGCGTCCGCAACAAGATCCACTCGAGGTTTGGCTCGGGGGGCAGGTGCCTGCTTCGCTTAAACGTTGCGGCCGTGTCGGCGAAGGTTGGATGCCGGGCCTGTGTTCCCCCGACGAAGCAGCGGCCATGCGCCAGACCATTCTCGACGAGGCGGCAGCTGCGGGTCGAGAGATCGACGACGAACACTTCGGCATGAACCTGTCATGGGTCGACGGGCCAATGAGCGATCAGCTATTGGCGAGCATCGATGCGCGCCGACCGGGCTTTGACCCCACCCACACGATCGGCTGTGGCGCTTCGGGCCTAGCTGAACGCATGCACGCGTTCCTCGACGTTGGCTTCTCGAAGTTCGTGATCCGCCCCGCCGAACCACCCGCCGACTGGAGCGCTGCCGTCGAGTCCGTGTCCGAGGTTCTGACCCTGCAAACCTGACTCGATCCACCTAGGTGGGCGAATCGGGTTGGTAGGGGAATGGGTTGGCGCGGGTGCCAAAACGGGGTTCGTGGTCGTTCGAGTCACCTGGCGGGACACGGTCGAGGCCCAGGAAACGATCGGCGATCATGTTGTGGAATCGGTGCAGTGGCTCTTCGAACCGGGGCGACAGCCGACCCGGTGTGAAGCCGCCACCGGTGAGCCCGCGCTGGCCGCGCTCGACGATGTCGATGTCTTCGGCGTTGACATCGAGCCAAAAGAATCGAGTTGCTGCAAAGTCTTCTTCGGGCACGTCGGGAGTGCTGGGTGGTAACAAGAATGTGCAGGTTTCCACGGTGCGGCCGGGGGCCACCGGCTGCAGCATCATCACGAACACGTGGTTCGGCAGGAGCGATAGGAGCACGTTGGGGAAGATCGCCAAGAAGCGACCGCTCTGTGCGTCGGACTCGGTCAGACCAACCGCTGGTGGCATGGCGGTCCAGTCGTTGCGGTCGTCGCTAGAGACTGGGGTGGTGGTCTGGCCGCAATAGAGCCCCGGGCCCTGGTAGCGATAGTGGTCGTCGACCCGTGAGACTTTGGACAGTTCGGGGTGCACCCAAGTCAGGTGGTAGTACTCCTGGAAGTTCTCACTGATGAGTTTCCAGTTGGCGTTGATGGTCAGATCTTGGGTCTCGACCGTGCGCCATTGCTCGAGCTGATAGGCGCCGGTGCGTTCCGCAAGGTCGCCAATCCACTCTTGTAGTGGCATGGTGGTTGGGTCGAGGCAGCCAAAGACTAGAACGCCCCATTGGGCGACCCGAACCTGGTGCAGTGGGAAATCTGCCGGGTCGAAATCATCGACGCCAGCGTCGCCAAAACGCGGAGTTGCGACCAGCGTGCCGTCGAGGTCGTACCCCCACCGGTGATAGGGGCAGCGGATGACTGAGCCGATATCGCAGTCACTTTCGGCAAGCTCGGTGCCTCGGTGGCGACAGCTATTCAGAAAACCTCGGAGCTCGTCATTTGCGTTCCGGGTGAGCACAACCGATTTGTTGCCGAGCTGGCGGACCAGCATGCGCCCGTGCGTGACTTGATCGGCGATGGCGATCGGCACCCAGCTCGTAGAGAAAACAAGTTGCTGTTCAAGTGCAAAGAATGTCGGGTCGGTGTAACACTCGGCTGGTAGACCAGAGGCGTGCGAGAGCGACTTCCGCGTGCCAGCCCACGCCGCTTCGGTTGTCCAGCTTTCGGTCACTGAAGAGGGGCTATTCCTGGGACCTGAGATGGTCGACTAAAGACTTCTTCGAGCATCGGTACGAAGTCCTCGACCGCCATGTTTTCGTAGTCGGGATCGAAGCAGTTCTGGTCGTATGCAGCGCAGAAGTGAGCGCACGCGTCGTAGTGCGGTGACTCGAGATAACGATCACGTGCATCGCGATCGCCGCCCAGATGATGAAAGTAGTAGTAGCCCTGGAACACGCCGTGATGCTTGATCACCCAGTGAGTTTCCTGGTCGACATAGGGGGCGAGTAGCGCCGCGGCGGCATCGCTGTGATTCTCCGGGGCGAAGGCATCGGCTGCGTCGTGCAGTAGTGCGCCGACAACAAGGTCGATGCGTTCGCCGTTGCGATGGGCCCGCGTTGCGGACTGCAGCGAATGGTCAAAGCGATCGATCTTGTACCCCAGAGTTGGGCCTTTGAGCATGTCCAGCATGGTCACGAGGTTTCCGACGAGTGCGTCACGAGCGTGCGAGTGGAACCGCGGGCCGAGCATCTCGTAGTCGGCCTGATCGCCGTGTTCCATTGAGGTCCAGTCGACAGTGCGTTCTTCGGTTTCGCTCATCGGGCAGCTCCAGAGGTCAGCGCAACTAGCGAGGCTACGTCGTCGAAATCAAAGTAGGTGTCTTGCAGATGGCGGGCTCCGCCTGAGCTATCAAAGGCTCGCCGGGCATGCAGCACACGATGGGCATGAAGAAACTGCATCGTGCCAGCGTGGCCCCGCAAGCTGATCTGATTGGCCGGGTCACTAATTGCTCGGGCAAGCAATTGGTACGCCTCGTAGAAAGCTACGACGTTGGGGTCAACGGGCGACATCGGCTGCATGAGCTGGTTCGAGAACCGCAGCCCAATGATGTTGCCCTGTCCATCGATCCGAACGATCGGAGCTCGGGTCCAGCTCTCTGCCGTGTCGCTGTGCTCCCGAAAGGCCATCGGGACTCGGGCCAGTGTTTGCACGGCGTCTGGGTGGGTCCGCCACAGCTGGTCAAGGACTCGGAAGCCGTCGACATTTACCCACTCGCCACCAGCGACTTCGTTGATCAACATGTGAATGAGCTGGCCGCTTGGTGGCCAGGCGTAGCTGGCGAAGTCGTTGTGGGGAGGGAGCGCCTCGGCAGTGTGGGCCACGTTGTAGCCGTCGGTGCGGAGGAACACATCGTGCAGCCGGTCAAAGGGGGTGTCTCGAACCGGTAGCTTGAGCGCGTCGAGGAACCGAATGCACTCACCGGATTCGCTTCCCATGTTTGTCACAATGGTCATGCCGTCGCGCATCGCAGCACTCAGGAACGCCACGCGGGTTGGAGCATCGTTCAGAATGTCGGCCCGGTCGAATCGTTGTGGCTCAAAGTCGGCGGCCCACAACTGGGCCTGCACGTGGCTGCGATCTGCAATGTGGGTCAGTCGAGCGAAGTCATCGCTGGTGAACGTGCTGACATGCCCGTCGGCCCAGCTGATGCGAAGCGCTCCGTTAATGAAAGTGAGTTCGGTCGCAGTGGGCGCCGTAGCGGTGTGGCCAAGGAAATATCGGCGCTCGCCGGTTGAAGCGATCTCGCACTCGCTACACACACAGTTGTCGCGAAGCCACACGAGTGGAATTATCTGCGGTTCACCGCTGGCCAACGCGACCGTCACGCTGGTGCCGACGAGTGTCGCTCCCGTGAGCTCGCTCTTTGGCCAGTGGAGCGAAGGTGTGGCTACAAGTTGCACAGGTTCCCCCAGCTTGTCGTGTGGATCGCCAAAACTTACTTCGGATTGCGCCGGAGCGCTTATGACAAAACCTCACGCGCACATGCGCCAGGAGCACCTGCTGCGTCATCGTTTGCAACGCGCTACAGCTTGTTCTCAGGTACGAGTGTGCAGTGGCTGCGTGGCCGCGCCTTGTTGTGCGTCGAAGATGGTGGTGTAACCGCCACGAGACCAGTCGGGCGCGGCCGGCATCGTGCGGCCGCCGACCGTCAAACTGCGGGCAGGAACCCCGTCGCCGATCAGGATTCCCGAGGCCTTTCCGGTCGCACCATTGGCCCCGACTCCGAGCAACGGGAAGCTGTCGACCGCCGAATAGGTCTGCAGTAGCAGCGGCCGAACTCGGCCGGAGTTGTTTGGCATGGAGCCGTGCACACACCCGCAGTTGTGCACGGTCATCGATCCCGCTGGACCCTTGAGGTATTCGGCCGAAGCCACGTTGGCGCTGGCCAAATCACCGGCTCGGATAGACCCAGTCCAGGTCGTGTCATCGTCGCTGTACAGGTTGTACAACTCGCCGGTGTGACTCCCGGGCACGATGCCCATCGGTCCCATGGCGTCGTCGACGTCGTTGAGGTAGACCCCAATCGTTAGCGGCGTGAAGTCGGTGTGGGGCCAGTACTGAATGTCTTGGTGCCACTCGACCGGTTCGCCGCCACCCGACCACTTGTAGTTCAATTTTGAGTGGTGATAGCGAGCCGGCGAGCCGAGCAGATCCAGAGCGATTTGTGCGGCTGGTCCCTTGAGCGTGAACTCAGCAAAGGCCACATGGTGATCAACTGGACTCGTCAGGCGTCGGAGTCGAGGGTTCTCGGCGGTGTGGCGAGCATCGATATCGAGCTTCCTATTGCTGACCGTGAGTTGTCGACTCTCTTCGACGAACCCGTCGCTGGCATTTCGCAACCGCTGCAACCAGTCGTCGCTCACCGCTCCTTCGACCAACAAGTAGCCGCGTTCGTGATACTGGTCGACCTGGTCCGAGGAAAGTACTTCCATCCAGGCAACCTACTTCCGTCGATTCCTCTCGTCGAATGAGGAGAAGGCAAGCGGCGACAAGGCGACACGCGTACGATCTAGCGATGTTGCATGCAGAACGTTTATCGCCTGCGTTAGGCGCTGCGGTTTCGGGTCTGACCGCCGCTTCGCTCGCAGACAGCCAAGTCGCTGAAGCGTTGTACAAGTCCTTGGTAGAACATCAGGTGGTGTTCATTCCCAACGCGGACCTTGGTCCCCGGGATCTCGTGCGACTCGGTCAGTCGCTCGGAACGCTCGCCGCCCGCCACCACAGCTATGTCACTCATCCCGATGCCGACGATGTCGTGGTGCTCACTTGGCAGGGCGACGATAAGCCCGACGCAGCCGAATGGCATAGCGACATGACCTATCGAGAAGAGCCCCCGTTTGCGTCGATCCTTCAGGCCATCGAGCTTCCACCGGTGGGCGGCGACACGCTTTGGGCGAGCATGCACTCGGTCTACAACACGCTCAGCGACGGCCTCAAGAGTGAACTTGCTGAGCTCTCCGCAGTGCACGACATGGGCGCATTCCGCAACGGCGCCTACGTCAAGGGCGGAAACGCCGGCATCGTCGAGGCCATGGGTCAGGCGGGTATGGCGGTGCATCCGGTCATTGCCCACCATGCAGTCAGCGGCCGACCCTACCTGAATATCAGCGAGTCGTTCACACGTTGGTTTATTGGCATGTCGGCGCCGGAATCGGCCCGACTAATGACCATGCTTTTCGACATCATCAACCGACCAGAACATCACGTGCGCCTGCAATGGAAACCCAACACGATTGCGATCTGGGATAACCGTGGCACCCAGCATTACGCGGTGGTCGACTACCTGCCTCATCGCCGAGTGATGCACCGCGTTGCAGTGGCGACCGATAACCGCTCCAACGTAAGCACCCAGTTGCCATGAACTCCACGAACGCCATGCTCGACCAGGCCGCAGTTGCCCAGTACTGGCGCGATGGCTACCTGTTTCCGAGGCGGGTCATGAGCCCGCAGGAAGCCGCCGACTGGCGAGCCCGTTTCAACGAACTGGGCGAGATCGCTGCGAGCACCGACCTGCCCGAACCGTTCGAAAACTATTGCCGCGCCAACCTCAACGTAGTCAGCACCGCTGCTGCTGAGCTGGCCCAGCATCCTGGGATCGTCGATCTGGTTTCGTCGGTGATCGGACCCAACGTGATCTGTTGGATGGTTGAACTCATCGTCAAGGAACCCCACACCGACAAGATCTTGAGCGTGCACCAAGACCTGACTTACTGGGGATTCGACAGCGCAGACAGCAGCGTCACTGCGTGGCTGGCCCTCTCGCCAGTGGCCGACGAGAACGGTGCCATGCACTTCGTGACGGGCAGTCACCGGTTAGGCGCAGTCGAACATCGTGACACCTTTGGCCAAAACAATCTGTTGAGTCGAGGCCAAGAAGTGTCTGTTCCATTCGACCCGAACGACGAGGTCGTCGTTGCTTTGGAGCCGGGTGAGGTATCGCTCCATCATGGTTTGATGTTTCACGGGTCGGGCCCGAACGCCACGGACCACGCCCGAGTTGGACTGGTCATCCGCTACGTGTCGCCTGCGGTTGCACAGGTGGTTGGCCGTACTGACTACGGCATGGTTGTACGCGGCACCAATACCACCGGAAATTTCGAGCCGATTGCGGCGCCGGCGAGCGACTTCGACTTGGCAGCGTTGCAATTGTTTGAGCAGATTTCGGCGGTTCAGAGCGCCCCGTTGCAAGCTGGCGCCGCCCAGCCAATGAGCTATACGCGGGCCTTGGAATAGTGTTTGCTTCGCTCGCCTGTGAGCCCACAATTTTGTTGTCGTTATCCTCTACTCCAATCAAGGTAGGCCGATAGGGACAGGGTGTCTGTGGCGACAACAGGGCTACGAGGCCGAGATATCGCAGCGATCTGGTGTATCGCCGCGGCTATCGCCGTGCCGCTGCTCGTTTGGATGCTCAGTGCTATGCGCAGTCTGGACGTGCCGCGGTCCCAAGCTTTTCTTGAGTACAACACGGCGCGGGTCGACGACTTTCAGCAAGCAACCGCCGCTGGGGCACGTGGTGTCGTGCTCATGGGCGACTCGCGAGTCCGCTACGGCACGGAGTTGCAGGCCGACCTCTCGAGTCGGCTGACGACCGAGCTCGGTCAGGATGTTGCGGTGCTTCGCTTGTCTTATGACTGGGCGACCTTCGAAGACTTTGAGCCGCTGATGCCAATGATTCTCGACGCGGAACCCGAACTCATCTTGTTGCAAGAAGAGCTCCGCCTCAAGAATCGGGGCTACGACGCAAGCGAAGCAATCAAGCGCGAATATCTCTGGTGGAAACTGTTGGGCGATGACCTCTGGAATCCCGGCGGCAATGAGCAGATCTACTATCAAGAAGAAATGACTTGCGAAGCCGTAGGGGCGCAGGACCTGGGTGTTCGCCTGAATCGTCTTGCCCGCTGGGTGGACTATGACGAAGCCGGAGATTCCGCCAAGAAGGTTCAGCTGTTTATCGAGCAACTCGGTCAAGCCGAGATCGATTTTCGCTACCTCGATGTACCGATCTCGACCGAAGCCCGCTTGGTGTTGCCAGGTGTCGAGCTCACCCAGGCGCCGCTCGGACTCTCGCCCAACGTGACGTTCGACGATCTCAACTACTGCGACGAGGTTCATATGGATCCGGTGGCCCGAGCTGCGTACACCGACTGGTTCATTACCGCAATTGCACAAGAACTTTCAAGCCTCTAGGACCGAACATGACCGTGACTGATTCAGAACTGGAAACCCCGATGTCGACGACGCCCCAACTCAACGCTGTTCTCAAGGGCCTGTTGCCCGACGCTGCCGTGAATAAGGCTTTCGTGACGGGCAATGTGTCGATGAACTACGGCGAACTTCACGAAGCGGTTGCTCGCACTCGCGGCTTATTCGCTCGATTCCATCTGGTGCCGGGTGATCGCATTGCACTCGTGACTGGTATGGATATCGCGGTCAGTCAGCTGTACGCAGCCTGTCTGATGAGCGGGGTGGTCGCGGTTGTCATTGATCCGCAAGCATCGGCATCGGAGATCACAGTGCTGCTCGCCAAGGCCAAGGTGTCGGCGGTGTTTGCTGACACTGCCGTGATCGACAGAGCGAGCACGCTGCAATCCGACGACACCGTGCCAATCGTGCCAGTGGCTCCGGTCGGCAAGACCAAGACCGGCTTCGGTCTCCTCATCCGCAAGAAGGCGCCGGCAGTGAGCGATGGCTCCTATCCGGGGTTGCTCGTCGATGAGTCACCCGTCAATGAGCGTCCGGACTTCGACAACGATGCGCCAGCGCAGATGCTGTTTACGTCGGGTACGACCTCCCAGCCCAAGGGCGTGGTACTCAGCCGCAAGAACCTTGCTGCCCAACTGTTGACCTTCGAAAGCCAGTATGGCTACGACGCCAACAGCCGAGTCGGTAACCACCTGCCACTGCACCACACCGACGGCATCAACCAGGGACCGTTGCTGGCGATGGCGCTGGGTTCAACCTGGATTCGTCCGGGTGCTGTTGATCTGCAAACGCTCGGTGACATGCTCGACCTGCTGCAACGAGAACGCGCAACGCACCTGATCACGGTGCCCACGGTAATTGCCATGTTCACGCGCCTACCCGAGGTCTACGACGACAGCTTCAGCCATAGCGAGTTCAAGTTTGTTTCCTCGACCGCTGCGTATCTCGATGAGCAGATCTGGCGCACCGTCGAAGCGCGGTTCAACACATTGATTGTCAACTCCTACGGCCTCACCGAGACGGTCATGGAGGCGTTGTATTGCGGTCCCGACGATGACACCCGCCGCCATGGAACGATCGGCAAGCCGGTCGATTGCCAGGCTCGTCTTGTTGGCGACGACGGTGTCGATGTTCCTGTGGGTGCCGTGGGCGAACTGTGGCTGCGCGGCGACAACATCATGACCGGTTACTTCGAATTGCCCGATGCCACCGCCGAGGTGCTCACCGCCGACGGTTGGCTCAAGACAGGTGACCTCGCCACTGCTGTCGACGGGTACTACACGATCGCTGGCCGCAAGAAGAACGTGATCATTCGTGGCGGCATCAACGTGTACCCCGAAGATGTGAACTCCGTGCTCGTGTCCTCGCCCGCGGTTGCTCAGGCGGCAACGGTTGGCATTCCCGATGCCTTCTTGGGGGAACTGGTGGTGAGTTGTGTTGCGCCTGCGAACTTGCCGGCCAACGATTCGCTGGTCAATGAACTCATGGCTCTGGCTCGGGTCGAACTCGCCGACGAAAAAGTGCCGAATCGTGTGCTCGTTATGGATGCGCTGCCCCATGGCCCGTCGGGAAAGATCGAATTAGCCAAGGTCATACAGGCCGCAACCGATGCTCTTGGTGGTGCGGTCGAAGGGGGATCAGCCCGTGACCAAGTGCTTGCGGTAGCCGGCAAAGTCTTTGGCCAGCCGGTCGACGTTCTGTCGGAGTCGTCGTCTTCGGACAGTACCGAGGGCTGGGACTCGTTGTCGTTTCTGGAACTGATCATGGGCCTTGAACGCCAGTTCGACATGGCCATCGCTCCTCGAGACGTCATGACACTAAAAACGCTTAACGACGCTATTGGATTGGTCGAGAACCGATGAGCGTTTCGAAACGCACGATCGTTCTCGGACATCCGCGCTCCGGGACCACTCTGCTTCGTCGGCTGCTTGCTGGTCACGAGAACATCGTGGCGCCACCCGAGACTCACCTGTTTGGAGCCTGCGCGCGGTTCCTTTCGAGCGAAGAAACCGCCGACGGTGTCGATATGGGTGTGCTCGCGGGTCTGCACTTCTCCGGTTTCGACGACGAGGTCGTGATTGGCCGGCTTCGGGATCTTGCTTTTGGGTTCATGGACGAAATCGCGACGCGCGACGGCGCCAGCCACTGGATCGAAAAAACTGCGTTCGATATCTTCCACTTGGATGGCATCGAGGCACTCTGCGACGATCAGGTCCGATACCTCGGCATCATCCGCCATCCGCTCGATGTTGCCGTGAGCTGCACGGATTTTTGTTCGGCCGCAGGTCTGTACCCCGACACGTTGCATCCCTACATCGTGCGCTACTCGCAGCCGATCGAAGCGTTCGTTCGCTCGTGGATCGACAGTGTCGAAGCGCTTATGTCGCTGGGTGAGCGTCGCCCGAATCAAGTCATGATCTGTCGGTACGAGGACCTCGTGGCAGAGCCAAACGAAACGATCGCCGATCTGCTTGCTTTTCTAGGCGAGCCCAACGACACAGCGTTCCTCGCCACGGCACTCTCGGGCATGGACAACCTGGGCTTCAGCGACCATAAGAGTTACCAAGTCGACGAGGTCCATCAGTCGAGCATCCATCGCTGGAGCGCTATCCCAACTGCGCAGGTTGGGCGCTTGGCCACGTTGCTCAACCCGTATTTGGAACTCACCGGTTACGACGTGCTCGACGAGACACAAGCCCTGACCGCAGCTGAGGGCCGCAATCGCTACGCCCGGTCATTGGCGGTGCACGCTGCACAACGCAACGTTGCTGCGCCAGACACCGAATAGTCAGAAGAAGTCCCGAGTCGTCTCATGGATCTGATCTCCTTTACTTGGCTGGTGTGGATTGGCGCCACCACGCTGCTGTTCTGGATCCTTCCGGCCAAACTCCGCTTCGGCTGGCTACTAGCTGTTACCTGTCTTTTTCTGCTCACGTTTGAGCCGACGAGCTTGGGCCTGCTCGCGGTGCTGACAGGCACTACCTATTTCTTGACCAAAGGTCCACGACCAGATGGCAAGCGGGTTGCCCTAGCCATCGTGCCGGTCGCCGCGCTGCTGTTCGGGTACAAGATCTTCAGCGCGTCTCAGGGAGATGACCTGGTGACAACCGGGGTCATCCCGCTTGGCCTGTCGTACTACACACTTCGCTGCATCCACTACGCCATGGAGCGATACAAGGGGGCGATCCGCGACCTCGGTCCATGGGATCTGCTCGGCTACCTGTTCTTCATACCCACGATCTTTATTGGCCCGATCCACCGATTCCCAGAGTGGCGTCGCGACAAAAGTCGCCATCGCTGGGACTCTGAGATGTTCAGCGAAGGCCTCGAACGGATACTGCACGGGTATGTAAAGGTTGCCTTCTTCGGCAACTTCCTGGTGTCGGATCAGTTCGCGAGCTGGTCCGAAGACGCAACTACTCCCGGCTCCGCCCAAGAGCTGTACCTGGAGATGATCCGCATCGGCTTGAACCTGTGGTTCCAGTTCTCTGGCTTCTCTGACCTGGCCATTGGGTTTGCCCGGCTCCTTGGCTTTCGGGTCATGGAGAACTTCAACTGGCCCTTCTTCCAACGCAATATCAGCGACTTTTGGGCTAACTGGCACATCTCGCTCACGAGTTGGAGCCGCGAGTACGTGTTCAACCCGACCATCGCAGTCACTCGTAGCCCGGCCGCCGGTGCGCTCGCCAGCCTGATTGCTATTGCGCTGTGGCACGAGGTATCGGTGCGCTACCTCGTCTGGGGTTTGTACCACGGCCTTGGCATCGTGGTCTGGCAGAAGTGTCGCCCGCTGTGGGGCAAACTCCCGCAGGTCGCCAACCGTTTTGGTCAGCACGCACTGCATGGGCTCAGCGTGCTGGTCACGGCACACTTTGTGCTGCTTGGCTTCTTGCTCGTGCGCCAAGAAGGCTTCGGCGAAATCATCGATGCCCTGCAAATCTTTGGGACTGGATGGACATGAAGCTCTACCTCTTTTTGCAATCCCGAGTGCCCAAGCCTCTTGCTGTGGTTCTGACAGGCCTGTGGTTTGCGCTGCTGATCGTGTTGGCGTTCTTCTTCGCCAACGAACCCCAAGCCGTGTTCCGCTACGGCAACATCTAACCGGCAACCCAAGCCTGGGTCAGACCTGGACTCGTTTTTGCAACTCTGGTGGCTAGTTCTGCTAGCGGTCGAGGCTGCCAAGGTCGAACGTAGAATCTGGATCCTGGTTGGCCCAGTTGGTTCGCCAGACTTCGGCAGAAAGTTCTCCGACCGGCATGGCCGTCGGCACATAGTCTGGCTGGCATCGGCCCAATGGCTCCACGATCACATCGTGTCTCGGAACGAGGAACCAGGGAAACGAGTACCGGTGGGCACCGCTGCGGTTCACGACCCGATGCGGGGTGGCAACGAACTCACCGCCCGACCACAATTCGAGCATCTCGCCGATGTTAACGAGGATCGCAGTGTCGGGAGGAGCGGCCTCGATCCAACTGCCATCTCGGTCGCGAATCTGGAGCCCGCCGACCGGATCAGGATGCAAGAACGTGAGCACATTCGTGTCCTTGTGGGCGTGGATGCCGCTGGTCTCGGCCCCGGGGTCTTGGGGTGGATAGTGCAGCAACGTCATATTGGTGAGCGGAGCCTCGAACCACGACTGCAGGTGAGCCCGGTCAACCCCGAGATGGTCGGCAAGAGGGAAGAGCAATTGGTCGGCGAGCGAGTCGCAACGACTCCAGTACTCCAAAACGGTCGCCGCCATGCCTGGGACTTCGGTGACCCAACGGTTCGCTCCATAGAGCATGCAGTCGCTGCGCTCGGGCTGGTTTGGCGGACACTCCCAGTGCAACTTGAAGCCTTCGTAAAGGTCTGGCATATTGCCGTTGACTTCGCTCCGGTTTGGAGTGAAGAATCCGAGCGGGATGAAGCCTCGGTAGTTCGTTGGCGTGATTCTGAGCTCGTTCTTGCGTTGGTCGCTGAGCCCGAAGAGCTCTCGCTGCATGGCGCGCATCGCAGCGACGAGCTCGGGTTCAATCTCATGCCCTTCGATTGCTACAAAGCCAACGGTTCGGCACGCTTGCAGGAAGCGCACATCAAAGTCGGCATCCCCAAGATCGAGCAGCGGAATCGTGTTGGTCACGGCTGGTCGAGTTGTGTCTGGATGTGCGCCAGCAGGGCGGCTCGTTGTTCAGTCGTTGGGGGAGCAAGGCCAAACAGATCGATGAGCCACAGCCCATCGCCCACGACTCGAGCGAGAAGTGCTGTTGTCTCGTCGAGTCCGTCGTTGTTGACCAGTCGCTCCTGCCACTTGGCGAACATGGCTCGGGCTGGTGCGAGGTCGCCATCGTCGAGGGCGGCAGCGGCGAACACACCGGTTGCGGCACCGGATTCGTGTTGGCCAGTACTCACGTAGTCCAGGTACGCCTGCGCGAATGACCCGGGTTTTCGGTCGTTGCTGTCGGCAAGCAGGTTGAGCTGATCGTCGGCTGTCTCAAGGGTGTGCGCCAGCAACGCGAGCACGAGCTCTTGTTTTGTGCCGAAGTGGTAGAGCAAACCGCCTTTGCTGATCCCGGCCGCCGCTGCAACTCGGTCAAGCGTCAAGTTCGTGACTCCGTCGTCGCGCACGACCTGGCCCGCGGCATCCAGAATTGTTGCCCGAGTTCGGGCTGACTTCGCTGCCTGCTTTCCGGCTCGTTGCGTCACGACTTCACTGTAGGGAAGTGGTGACCTCGCCGCCGCCATGCGAGAGCGTCACGAAGCGTGGGAGGTCAGGCTGCTGTGGGGTGCCATTGTTTGATGTCGTTGTCGAGTTGGTGGTCGAGGACGCGGGTTCGGATTTGTAGGAGGTGGTGTGCGCCGGTTGGGGTCCATCGCATTTGTTGTTTCT
>Ga0114956_1001083_pt1 | contig 21163 bp, 23 predicted proteins | sample MaitaG_FD_87304 | JGI IMG/M metagenome (GOLD analysis project Ga0114956, IMG submission 87304) | Marine algal microbial communities from Maine, USA - Maine_Asex2 metaG | ecosystem: Host-associated > Algae > Red algae > Unclassified | place: Maine, USA | collected 2015-01-05
AAGACCACCGCTTGCAGGGCCACGAGCGCGACCAGCACGACGCGACGCCCGGCAGCCGACGCGTTCCGAATGCCGCCAATCGAGCCCGTCGCATACGCCGCGATCAAAACCATCGCGCTCACAAAGAAGATCCCAGCGAACGAGAAGTGGATAATCGTTTCATTCTCGTGATCGAACAACACGACGCCGAGCAACGCGAAGCCGAGCCAGGTGTTGTGCGCGTGGCCGTCCGGGCGAACCAGGCCGTTCACAATGAACATGACAACGGCCGCCGTGAGAGGCACGAAGTACCACTTCGCATCGGCCATGTCGTGAAATGCGCTCAGGCTGTCACGACAGTTCGCCATCGTTCCCGGCGACGGGACCTGCTGCGAACAGTAGGTCGAGCGATAGTCGCCATCTGCGAAGAGCAAGCCGAGCGGAAGCAGCGTCAAAAGCGCGGCAAGGATCTGCTCGAACCGAAACAGCCCCGCCAGTCGCGTCCTCATGGCCGTTCATCATCGCGCACAAGGCCGCAGCACGACCGATGTTCTCGTCGGCGCGGACTGCGAATATCGCGCTACAGCGTGCCGTCGTCGAGTTGCCCAAGCACCTCGACCGCGCGTTCGCGCACCGCAGGCAGATCGCTCAAGCGTCGCATCGCGGCGAGCTGCCGACTCAGCCGGTGGTTTCCAAGAAGGGCCTCTTCATTCCGAGCGAGGAAGTCCCAGTACAGCGTCGTGAACGGACAGGCATCGTCGCCGGTGCGCTTCTTCGGGTTGTAACGACAACCCTTGCAACTGTCTCCCATTTTGTTCAGATAGGCACCGCCCGACGCGTAGGGCTTGGTCGCCATCTGGCCACCGTCGGCGAACAGGGCCATCCCGATGACGTTCGGGAGCATCACCCACTCGGCGCCGTCGACGAAGCTCGCCCACATCCACTCGACCATCGCCTGAGGATCAACCCCTGCGGTCAGCGCCAGATTGCCGAGCACCATCAGCCGCTCGATGTGATGCGCATAACCATGGCTGTCGAGATGATCGATGACCGACGCGACACATGCCATGTGTGTCGAGCCCGCGGTGAGAAATGCGGGCGGTACCGGCCGGGTCGCCTGCAGCACATTTGCGGTTCGATAGGACGGCATCCACAGCCAGTACAAACCCCAGACATACTCACGCCAGCCAATGACCTGCCGGATGAAACCTTCGACCGAGTTGATCGGTGCGTCGCCGCTTCGATATGCAGCTTCGGCCGCGGCGATGACCTCGTCCGGATGCAGCAAACCAAGGTTCAGCGACGACGCCAGCGTCGAGTGAGCCAACTTCCATTCGGCGGCCAACATCGCATCTTCGTGCGGGCCGAATGGTTTCAACCCTTCAGCGATGAATTCATCGAGCCGGACCAGTGCCTGCTGTCGGGTGACTGGCCAGGTCCCATCTGGGTTGGCTCCCCAAACGTCGTTGGCGTCGAGGTCGGCGATGATGGCACGGTCGACGTCGTCGAGTTTGAACTTGGTGATCGCGGGCCACCTCCGGCCATCCTTTGGCGGCGGTTCGCGGTTGTCGTGGTCGAAGTTCCATTGCCCGGCCACCGGCCGCGGCACACCATCGTCTGGCTCCATCAGCACGTCGAGGCGCACCCGTTGCCATCGATAGAAGTCCTCCATCTTGAACGTCGTTCGATCGGCGATCCACGCGGCGAAGTCAGCGTAGTGACACAGAAACTGGTCATTTGGGTAGACGTCTACCCCGAGCCGATGGAGCATCGCGCGGCCATCCCAGCTCATCGGCTCCATTGCGAAGACCCTCTCGACCCCGAACTCGTCGCAGTGAGCTCGAAGGCCAGCGGGTAGTGATTCGGCGACCCGATGGTCGACCTCGAAACCCTCAGCGCGCAGCTCGTCGGCGAAATGGTGCATGGCGGAGAGAACGAGATGGAGACGTTGGCGGTGCCATCGTTTGCTGGTGACCTTCGCTCGGCTCGTGACGAGCAGCACTCGGCAGTCACCGGGTTCGCGGGCGGCGAGAGGGCCGGATCGTCGATGCAACTGGTCGCCCAGAACCCAGACCGTGTCTTGCGTAGAGGGTTGAGGCACGCTCGTAGTATCGCGGCCTCACGCGCCGACTGATGAGTCGTACCGGGCGGCAGAACAGAACGCGCACGCTGGTGGACGATCTAGGCCTGCTCCGCCGCCTGGTTGATCACGGGCACCTCGGGTAGCCCGCCGGTTCCGACCGCGCAGGTAGCGAGATCGTCGGCGACCACGAGTTCGCCCTCGTACCCGCCTTTGCGAATGTCGTCGATGTAGAGCTGTTTTGCGGCGTCATTATTCGGGGCCGGAATCAGGTGGGTGAGGATCAGGGTCGACACGCCAAGTTCGGCGGCCTGCGCGCCGATGAGGCGCGTGTCCGCGTGGTAGTCGGTGACGAAGCGGCGGTGTTCGGGAAGCTGTTCGAAGAACTCGAATCGCATCGCCTCGTACACGAGCACATCGGCGCCCTCCGCGAGCACGGCAACTTCATCGCACACGCGGGTGTCGCCGGTGATCACGACCGACCCGTCGGGCGTATCGACTCGGTAGCCAACCGCCAAGGGGCAAGGCTCGTGGCGCACGGGCCCAGCCGTGACGACAACGTCGCCATGACGCCACACTTCGGTCGGCGTTTCCGGAACCTCGAAGCTGATGAGATCGATCGCCGGGCGGCTCTCGCGCTTGGCGTGCGCCTGGCGCACCGCGACATCATTTTCCCAGCCATCGAGCAACGTCGAGACGTACTCGGCCGATGGACCTGCCGGCGCAACGACGGGCAACGCCGGCCGCGAGTCCGTGCGGTCCATCGTCCAGTACGTGAGCACAAGATCGGTCAGGCCGGTGAGGTGATCGCTGTGGTGATGGGTGATGAATACCCCGTCGACGCTCGGGATCCAGACGTTTGCTCCAGCCAACCGCTGCACCGTCGACCGGCCGACGTCGAACTGCAGCCGAAGGTCGTCATGACGAACCAATGCACCGGGACCGGCCCGGTTGGCGTCGGGGATCGGACATCCGGTGCCCGTTATTGTGACCGAGGTACTCATTGCGGTCACCGTAGCGAAGTGCGATGGAGGCAATGTCGACGGACCATCGCTCGACACAAGAAGGTCGGGCCGTCGCTCCGCCGAGTCGGCCGACGCACAATCAGGCCAAGCAGACGTGCCGAGTAAGGTCGGCTGCGTGAAATCGCTCGATCGAATTGATAGATAGCTGACATGGACCAACTCGATCACCTGCCAACGACGATGGAGTGCGTTGTCTGTCACGGCCCGCACGACTACCGCCACGACGAGAAGCCAGTGCCGAGCGTCGGGCCCGGCGAGGTCTTGGTGAAAGTGCACGCGGCGGGTCTGTGCGCCAGCGACGTTGCGTGCTGGAAGGGCGCTTTCGGCTACTGGCCGAGCGAGAACATGCCCGGATATGTGCAACCGCCGGTTGTTCCCGGGCACGAGTTCGTCGGCACGGTTGTCGCCATCGACGACGGCACCGCAGCCCGGAATGGTCTGAAGGTCGGCGACGTTGCCGTCAGCGAACAAATCACGCCGTGCTGGTCCTGCCGCTTCTGCACCCGGGGTCAATACTGGATGTGTCACAACACCGAGATCTACGGCTTCCGCCAGCACTGTCACGGCGCGATGGCCGACTACATGGTCTTCCCGGCGAACGCGATCAACCATCGAGTGCCCGAGTCGGTACCGATCGACCATGCGGTCTTTATCGAGCCTCTGGCGTGCGCCATCCATGCCGTCGACCGGGCTAAGATCACGGCCGGCGACATCGTCGTCGTGGCGGGCTGTGGCCCGATCGGTCTCGGCATGATCGCCGCAGCGAAGCTCGCCAAACCGGCGCTGCTGATCGCGACCGATCTCCACCCTGACCGCCTCGAACTCGCAGAGGCATGCGGCGCGGATCTCACGCTCAACATCAGCGAGGTCGACGCCGTCGACGAAGTCCACAGCCTGAGTGACGGCTACGGCTGCGACGTCTTCCTTGAAGCGTCCGGTCACCCGAGCGCGGTCGAACAGGGGCTTCGCATGGTTCGCAAGCTCGGTACGTTCGTGGTCTTCGGCGTCTTCAAAGAGCCGGTCACGACCGAGTGGTCGATCATCGGCGATCGCAAGGAACTCGACGTCCTCGGCGCCCACCTCGGCCCGTACTGTTATCCACGTGCCATGGACCTGATCGCGTCCGGGGCCTTGCCGTTAGACCAAATCATCACCCATCGGCTGCCCTTTGCCGAGATCGATACGGCGCTCGAACTGACCGCCGGCGGGTCCGACTCGGTCAAGGTCACACTCGCACCTGGGCTCTGATGGCCGACGCGTTCGTCGGACTCGACATCGGCACGACCGGCGTTAAAGCTGTCGCCTTCGATGTCGCCGATCACGAACTCGCATCGTCAACCCTGCCCACGCCCACCCGCCGGCTCCCCCATGGCAGCGCCGAGTACGACGCCGACGAATTGTGGTCGACGGCGGCCTCCGTACTCCGCACCGTCACGGACACATTGACCGAGATTGGCCATCGACCCGTGGCCGTTGCCACCGCTTCGATGGGCAAGTCCGCACGATGTTGATCGAGCTCGCCGCACGACGGTGGTCCGACGAACTGATCGATGCCGCCGGGCTCAAACGTTCGATGCTCGCACCGCTGGTGCAGAGCGGCACCGCGGTTGGCGCCGTCACCGCCGACGCAGCTACACAAACCGGTCTGCCGGTCGGCACCGTCGTTGGCGCCGGCGGACAAGATCATGTGTGTGCCGCTCTTGCCCTCGACGTGACCGAGCCCGGGATGTTGCTCGACTCGATCGGTACGGCCGAGGCCTTCCTCCTCGTTATCGACAACGTCGACACGACCAGTCGAATTGCCGGCGCCGGCATCGGACAGGGCGCCCACGTTGTGGCCGGTCGAACTACGCAATGACCGGCCAACGGGGCGGCGGCGGCATCGACGCCCGGCGCCGAGAGATCGGACTCGATTGGCCCGAGTTCCTGGCAACAGCCGACGCTTCAGCGGTGATCGACGACGTCGCAACCGAAGGCCAGGACCGCATCAACTTACTGATGAACGTGTCGAACACCGGAACGGTCCGACACCTCGTGACCGGCGGCGGAAGCCGCAATGCCCGATTGGTCGAACGCAAACGAGCGATAAGTCGTCGACCGATCGACGTTTCGCTGCGCACCGAAACCACCGCCCTCGGAGCCGCGCAGCTCGCCCAGAGGGCCGCCGAGAGCCGCTGACCCACCCGCGCTCCTGCCGCTTGCAAAACGGAATCCCGGCCGCAAGCCAAACGCCGCAACCCCGGCGCCGCTAACCAAGAACAACCGTGTCGAGGTCGTCGGCCACGATCAGTTCACCCTCATACCCGCCAGCCCGAATGTCGGCTTCGTACGCCGCGACTTCCTCGGCCGTGTGCGGCGGCGGGATCAGGTGGGTGAGCATGAGCGTCGTCACACCAAGCGCAGCAGCCTGTGGTCCGATCAGCCGAGTATCGGCGTGGTAGTCGAGAATGAAATGACGGAACGCTGGTGCGGCCTCGATCAGCTCGAATCGCATCGCCTCGTAGACGAGCACGTCGGCGCTTTCGGCGAGCAGAGCAACTTCGTCGCACACGAGCGTGTCGCCGGTGATTGCGATGACGCCATCGGGGGTCTCGATGCGATAACCGACGGCCGGATGCACCGGCTCGTGGCGCACCTGACCGGCGAGGACGCGAATGTCCCCCTGTGACCAGACCTCGGTCGGCGCTTCGGGGTAGGCAAACGCGGTGAGCTCGTATGTCGGCTTCCGGGTTCGACCGGTGTGGTGGCGGCGAATTGCAAGGTCGTCTTCCCAAGGGTCGAGCATGTGATTCACGAAGGGCACGCACGGTCCCTCGGGCGCAATGATCGGTAGCGGCGGCGTGGTGTCGGTCCGATCCATGAGCCAGCGCGTCATGACCAGATCAGGCAGACCGGTCAGGTGGTCGCTGTGGTGATGGGTGACAAACATCGCCGTCAATTTCGGAAGAGGTTGCTTGGCCCCGGCGAGGCGCTGCACGGTGCTGCGACCAGAGTCGAACTGCATGCTGATGTCGCCACATCGAACCAACACGCCCGGCCCGGCCCGATTCGCATCGGGACCCGGATTGCCGGTTCCCGTGATAATCACTTCAGTTGTCATAAATCAGTGGTGGCCGGTTCGCCCGGATCTTATAGTCAATCGGGCTGACGGAAGTCGCCTGCACCCGCACGAGAAGAAGATAACCGATGCCTTCATACGTCTCCTGAGAACTTCGATCGCTGGCCGATCGAACTCTACGCGATCAGGGGTCGGTGCCATCGAGCCATAGCGCCGTCAAGCCATCGCGACAATCGCTGAGCTTCGCTGACCTTGACTCGGATCGAACTCAGTTCGGTGGGTGGCCGAGGTGGGCTCGGAAACGGTTCTTGATGAACACAGCATCGCGAGGCGGCAACGACCGCGGCGGCGCGTCGACCTCGATCTTGAGAACGGAGAACCGGGGCCCGGTCCGCGTCTCGCCAGCACGCCGGTTGATGAGCGCTTCGACCTCGTCGAGACTTCGCACGGTCGTCGTGTCGGCGAACCCGGTTGCCGCCGCCGCGGCGGCAAGGTCGACGCCGTGGCCAGTGGGGCTGGCCTGCATGCCGGTTTCGCCGTAGTGCTCGTTGTCGAGTACGACGATGTCGAGATTCGACGGAGCTGCCACCGCAATCGTGGCGAGCGCGCCGAACGCCATCAGTTGTTCGCCGTCACCGGTGATCACGATCACGCGGCGCTCGGGTTGGGCCAGCGCGATACCAAGACCGACGAGCGCGGCGCCACCCATCGCCCCCCAGAGGTAGTAGTTGCCGTCGTGGTCGCCAGCCGCGTGGACGTCGTAACTGGGTGAGCCGAGTCCGGTCACGATCAGGGCATCGCCCCGGGTGGCGACGAGGCGAGCGACTGCTTCCCGCCGATCCAGGCGACTGCGGCCTGAGCCACCGGTCACCATGTTTTCTTGCCCAGCAGCTTCTGGCTGATGAGTACAGCAACCTGCTGGTCGGCGTCGTAGGCCATCGCCGTTGCTTGGGTGACGGCGGCGATCACGTCGTCGCCGGTATCGGCTCGGATCACCTGCACACCGATAGCCGTGAGCACCGCTTCGGTGGCTTGGCCCATCGGCACCTGCCACGGGTTGAACTCGCCCCACTCGCCGCGCATCGTCACGATCATGAGCAGCGGGCTTCGGGTCTGCACCGGCAATGACAACATGTTGATGCAGTTGCCGACGCCCGACGATTGCATCAACACCACCGAACGCATCCCCCCGAGCCATGCGCCCGTCGCTACCGCAATGCCCTCTTCTTCCGTCGTCAGCATCGTCGTGACAACCCCGGGATCGCCGATCGACAATTCGATGAGTCTCGAATGCCCCGCGTCGGGCACATACGAAACATGGCGAACATCGGCTTGCCTCAGCCGGTCGAACACTTCGAGTGGCCAACTCGTGCTGGCTCCAGTCGCTGTGGTCACACCCTGACACTAGACACCCGTCGGCCGCCGAACCGAAAAGCGGATGGCCCCTTGACCACGCCTACCTCGTCTTCGCAGCATGTCGTCGGCGCTGTGCTCGACCTGATCGCGAACCGACCTACGCAGCCCTGGCTACCGGAAGTTCGTCTGGCGTTGCCGGCCGCGTCAGCCAGATTCCTCTCGCGCCATGCCATTCGATGGTTTGGCGACGACAAACCACCCGCCGCCAACCGCTCGCCCAACGCTGGATTCTTCGATACCGCTTTCGCCCGATCGGCCCGCCGCCGACTGTCGCGCCGCGTCGAACCCGGCCGTTTCGCCAACCTTGACGCCCGCACCGAGTCGCCGTCATCGGCACTTACAACATGGGCCAGCACCGAAGCCTCGACCGCATCGAGCCGATCACGCAGCCGCCCGCACACACTTACCGCAGCGGCTGCCGGCATCGACAGCAATGACTGCGCGACCAACTCGATCACATCGTCGAGCTCGTCGGCCCGCAAGCAACCCACCGCTGCTTCCATGTCTCCAAACCTAGAGACAGGGTGTGACAGTTTCGCTCAGCTACGAGCGATCAACTCGTGCGAGTAGACCCGGGCCTCGTGATCATGGCAGATGCCGACGATCGTGATGTCGTCGGTATCATCCTTCGTCGCCAATTCCTCATCGGTACCCGCAGCCAGGGCCGATCCGGCCACCGTGATCGGAGTCTGATCGAGGGTGCTAGCCGCACCGTTCGAGCGTACGCGACCCGCGCCGCCGACTCGCCCTACCAAACCTCGCGCTATCGAGCCCCGCTCTATCGAACCTTGCCGCCGAGGTTGTGCATGGCGACACCGACGTGGACGGCCACCCCCGACGTCAATCCGTCCTCATTCATCCGCATGCGGTTCGAGTGCAGCGGCGCCGCGAGCCGCGCGTCGGCAATCTCGGAGGGGCAGATACCAACCGATGCCATCGCCCCGGGTCGTTGGGCAAGCAGATAGCTAAAGTCCTCGGCCGCCATGAGCGGGTTCGGCATGTCGATGTACTTGCCACCGCCGAGCACCGTGCCAGCCACCGTCGCGATGTCGCCGATCTCGGCGGCATGGTTGATCGTCGGCGGATACCCGTGCACCAGCTCGGTGTTGCACGTGCAGCGATGCGACTCGGCGATCGACATCGTCAGCTGCGTTAGGCGTTCATGCACGAGGGCCCGGGTCGCGTCGTCGTAGGTCCGCACCGTGCCTTCGAGGAAGGCCGTCTCGGGGATGATATTCGTCGTCGTGCCCGACTCGATGTGCGTGACGCTGACCACGACGGGGTTGAACGTGCTGACCTCGCGGGCGACCATCGTCGAGATCGCCGGCACCATCGCACACGCTGCCGGAATCGGATCGACCGTCGCGTGGGGTGCAGAGCCATGCCCGCCCTTGCCGGTCACCGTGATCTTGAATTCGTCGGCACTCGCCAGCATCGGACCGGCGCGGCCAGCGACGACACCGGCGGCGAGATTCGTCGTGCAATGCAAGGCGTAACACTTGTCGACCCCGTCGAGCACCCCTTCGTCGATCATGTATTGCGCTCCGTGGAAGCCCTCTTCGCCGGGCTGGAACATGAACCGAACCCGGCCGCGCAATTCGCTGCGGCGCTCGGCCAGGATCTTCGCCGCGCCGAGCAACATGGCGGTGTGGCCGTCGTGGCCGCACGCATGCATTGCGCCCTCGATCTCGGACGTGAACGACTCGTCGGACTCCTCGGTCAGCGGCAACGCGTCCATGTCGGCCCGCAGCAAAATGACCGGACCATCGCCGCAGTCGAGATCGGCGACGACCGACGTCGTCGATGTGCCCTGCGTGATATCGAGGCCGAGCCCGGTCAAGGCGTCGAGCACCTTCGCCTGGGTCTTCGGCAAGTCGAGACCAAGCTCGGGCTCGCGATGAATCGCCCGCCGAAGATTCACCACATCGCCCTGCACACCAGCCGCCGCATCGAGAAGTTCAGTCATAGACCGGACACTAGTTTGTGAACGTGTCGGCGGGCCGCAGATGAACGAGCCACGGTCTCGCTAGCTGTAGATCCCGTTGAGGTTGTTCCGGCTTGAAGCCTGCTGATCGGTGTCTTGTGCCCGAGGCTGTTTACTGCAATCGAGATCGGCCAACAAGTAACGACACAGGTCGTTAAAGAGTGATCGTCGTCAGGTCGTCGCCGATCACGATCTCGCCGTCGAAGTGCTCCGCGGCGCGGGCGATCCACTCGGGGTACTGGTCGGGCGTTGGCGCGGGCACGAGGTGCGTGAGCACGAGCCGTTTGACACCATTTCTGGCCGCCGTCTGCGCGGCCTCGACCACACCCGAGTGGTAGTCGAGAATGTCCTGCAGCATCGGGTTCGGATTCGCCTCGACCATGTCGCGTCGAATCACCGTCTGCACATACGCACCGACGTCAGTGGTGAGTTCGTCGACGCCAGCGCACGGAATCGTGTCGCCCACCACGGCCGCGGTTGCGCCTTCGTGTTCGAAGCGGTAACCGATCGTCGGATGCACGGGCGCATGCACGGTGGCAGCCGTCGTGACCGAAACGTCGTTGAGGCTGAACGCGTCGCCGGGTGCAAGTTCGGTGACCGTGACCTTCGGGCCTTCGGTCAAAACCGCGTGATGGGCGATGCGATACCCGATATCGGGTTCGAGGGAATGCATCTGCCGTTCAACAAACTGAGCGATGCCGGGCGGACCGTAGATCGCAAGATTGCCGTTGCCCTGGGTCATCACCCAGTTCGTCGTAATGACATCGTTGAGGTCGGTCACGTGGTCGCTGTGTAGGTGCGTGATGAGCACGGCAGCGAGAAAGAACGGCATCGAGCCCGCCCCCGCCATCCGCATCACGACACCTCGCCCCGCATCAACCAAGATGTGCGTGTCACCAGCCTTGATGAGCGTCGAGGGCCCGGCCCGGTTTGCGTCGGGTATCGGCGATCCGGTCCCCGTCAGCACGATGTCCATCAGATGGTCCTCTCGGAAAATGTTCCGGCATCGAGATCCTATGCCACAACCTAATGCGCTTTGTACTGGCACTTTGTGACCGTAGATTAGAGTTGACCGCATGCCAGCGAACGCCACCTCCATGAACGCCATGCCAATGAACGTCCGCTCCTTGGCCGGTCAGCCCCTCGTACTCGCAGGCCAATACGGTTCGCCCTACTCACTCAAGATGCGGGCCGTGCTGCGTTACCGCCACATTGCGTTCCGATGGGTATTGCGCGACTCGAAGTGGGACGACCTCCCCACTCCCCCGGTGCCCATCATCCCCGTCATCGTGTATCCGAATGCCGACGGAAGCCACGGTGAGGCAACGGTCGACTCGTCGCCTCAGATCATGCGCCTCGAAGACGAGTTCGACGGCCGCAGCGTCGTGCCGCCCGATCCAGCGCTCGCGCTTATCGACTGGCTGATCGAAGACTTTGGCGACGAGTGGGTTACGAAGGCCATGTACCACTACCGCTGGACCTACGCCGACGACATCGACAAGGCCGGGCACCTCCTGCCGATCTCTCGCAACCTGCAGTTGAACAGCGATCAGGCCCAGCAGATGTACGAGTACATCACGACCCGCCAGATTGGTCGCCGCGAACTCGTCGGCTCGACCCCGCTGAACCAGCCGATTATCGAAGGGTCCTACGAGCGACTGCTCGACCTGATGCACGAGCTGTTCGCAGCGCATGATTTCTTGCTCGGCGATCGACCGGGGCGCGGCGACTTCGGCATCTATGGCCAGCTCACGCAGCTGGTGAAGTGGGATCCGACCTCGATGGGAGTTGCCGTTCAGCGCGCGCCGAAGATCGTAAACTGGGTCGATCGGATGGATGACCTGTCATGGCTTCCGGTCGGTGACGACGATGGCTGGGTGTCGGTCGAATCGCTGCCCGGCGCCACAACGAAGCTGCTGCACGAGATTGGGCGCACCTATGCCCCGTTCATGGTGGCAAATGCCGAGGCGCTGATGTCGGGCGCCGACGAAGTCATTTGCGACGTCGACGGCCAGACGTATCGCCAGGCCCCATTCGGCTACCAAGGCAAGTGCCTCCAATGGTTGCGTGCGCAATATGAAGGCCTCACCGATCCGGACCGCCAACGGGTCGACGCGGTTCTCGCCGGCACCGGCTGCGAAGTGCTGATCGGCTAACGCCCGAGCCGAGCGGGCTCACCGCCCGGGAATCGACCCAGGTGGTTTCCCATCGCCCGACGATCTCGTCGAGCTGTTCGAACTCCCAGCGGTCATCGACCGACGCGGTGTCGGTCCGGGCCCATTCGAGATACCGGGCGATGCGGTTGCCACCGACCCAGTACACCTGCGCTGTCGCCGGGCAGTCCCCGGTACACAGCCACCCGACCAGCGGCGAGACGTGGGCGGGTCCCACTTGTCGAACGAGCCATCGTCAGGTTCCTGATGCGCTTGCCAAGACCCGGGCTCGCCAAGGTCATGCGGGTTCGAGCTGACGGGCAATCGCGTTGACCCGCACGCCATAACGCCCAAGCTCGTGCGCCCCAACAATCGACAACGTGGCAATGGCCGACTTGGCCGGGCCGTAGTTGCACTGGCCGATGTTCGGGTGCAGCCCCGAGGTCGACGACGTGTTGATGATCGCAGCCTTGACCTCCTTGCCGGCCATCGCTTGTTCGCTCCAATGGGTCGCCGCGTGTTCATCATGAGCCAGGTGCCCTTGAGGTGGACGGTGACGACGGATTCGAACACTTTTGGCATATGTGTATGCTCAACGTATGACAAATGTCGTGCCGGATCGCCCCAAACGAAAGTCCATGTTCCTCAGCCCGGAGGCTCTCGGCAATCTGCGTACCGCTGCCGCTCGACGCCGGACGGAACGCGAAGCGATGGAAGAAGCCCTTGAGCTCCTCGCTCAGCGTGACCGTCAGCTTGACGCAATGGCCGACTTCATCGAGTGGGCTCATCGCGAGTGGGGTCACCCAACTCCAGCAGAACAGGCCGCTGCTGACGAGATCTTGGGCAGTCGGTGATCTTCGACGCCGGCGTGTTCATTGCGCTCGACAATCCTTCGAAGCGACGCGTCGTCATCGCCATCGTCGAGAAGCTACAGACCGAGGGCGTCACGCCAGCGACGACCGAACCCATCCTCGCTCAAGCCTGGCGGCAACCGGCTACTCAGGTACCGATCGCCAGACTGGTCGACGCGATCTCGGTCTACCCCTTCGGCGATGCGAAGACCGTCGGGGCGCGCTGCGCCCAGACCGCCACAAGCGACGTCGTCGACGCGAGCCTTGCCGTGCTCGGCGACCAACTGCAAACAACCATCCTCACGACCGACCCAACTGACATGCAACGTCTCGGGGCTCGACATATCGCTCTTTAGGCCCGCGTCGCTAGCCGAGTGCCCGCGGGTCACCGTCGCTCTGGCGCACCGGTCGGAAGACCGACGGCAATCACTGCAGTCGCGCCAAGGAGCGCCACGCCGATGACGAACGCCACTCGCCACCCACCCAGAAACGAGTCGGCCGCACCGACAACATCGGGCAAGTCTCCGAGCGGGATGTCGAATCCGTCGGCCACCATCACTCCCGCAACGACCGCCGCCCCCAAGGCCTGACCGATCACGTTGCCCATCGTGCGGGTCACGTTCGTGAACGCGCCCACGACGCCGAGCGAGTCGGCGCTCGTCGAACCCATCATCGCGGCGTTGTTCGGGACGTTCCACATGCTCTGACCGACCCCGATGGCAAAGGCGAGCCCGGCGAGCAGCCATGGCGAGGTGCCTCTCGTCGCTCCGAGCAAGACAAGCATCATCACGCCTTGAATCACCAGCCCGACGAGTGTGGGGATGCGTGGTCCGATCGCGTCGTAGAGCCGCCCCGAGAGCTGAGCGGACAAGCCGAGGCCGAGCGCAGTCAACGACAGGATCACGCCGACCAAACCACTGGTCAGCCCTCGCACGCTCAGCAGGTAGACGGGAAACAGCAACACGACCAACGTCGATGCCGTGAACCCAACGAACCGGACCAGCACCGCGGACCGGAACGTCTGCAGCACAAACAGTCGTAGCTGCAACATGGGACTCGCATGCGCGAGTTCCCAACGGATAAACCACCAGATCAAGCCAACGAAAACGACCGCGCCGGCCAACGTCGCCAAAGACAACCAGGCGACACCGAACGGATTGCTGATCGTGACCACGAGTGCGACGACCGCGAGCGCCGACAAAACTCCGCCCCGCACATCGACGCTCCCCGCGGGCGATTGAACGTCGACGTCATTCGGCAAGTAGGCGAGCGCAGCGACGACAGACAGCGCGGTCGGCACCGCCATGAAGAGGAACAGCGAGCGCCACGACGTCACTTCAAGCGCAAAGCCGCCCAGCAGCGGGCCCATCGCTGCGCCGACGGCGACCGCTGTCGTTTGGGCCCCGAGTGCGACGCCGCGTTCGCCAGGCGGAAACGATGCGACGACCAAACCGGTGCCCACCGATTGCACCATCGCATTGCCGATCGACATGACGATCCGCGCCGCAATCAGAAGACCGAACGCCGGAGCGGCGCCGGTTAGCACCGACCCCGCGCCGAACACGGCGAGTCCGGCCACCAAGACCCGGCGCCGGCCCAGCCCATCGGCGACGCCACCCATCGGCAACAACATCGCCGCAATGATCAACGACTCGACGATCACGACCCAGCCAACGGCGCCCAAAGTGACATCGAAGTCCTCGGCGATTGCGGGCAAGAGAACGAAGCTCATCGTCGTCGACAACACGATGACAACAAACGATGTGCCGATCGCCCCAAAGGCTCGCCACTTCTCGGTTGCCCACCACGGCGGCGCAGGCAAAGGGCGATCCATCCGCCGCAGGCTACTCGGGCGAATTCGTTTGAAACTCAGTCGGGTAGCAGGCGCTCTCGCAACCGCTGTTCGCGTGTCGGGTGATCACATCAGATTGACGTCAGCCGCGCGCAACACAGATTCAGCACCGTCTGAGTGGTCATCGACCCGCCCGCATCGACCACACTGGACGTGACCACCCAGGTCGGACGTTGAGGGTCCGCCCGATCCTGCCGAAAGGCCCTTGCATGACGACGACCCTGCATCCTGTTTTCGACGCCAAACCCGACGTCGACCTGAGCGTTGAGCGACTCGGCAAACTCCGAGTTTTCAACGTCGCCATGGGGGCGCTCCACCTGATCTCCGGTGCCCTCATGGTGATTCTCGGCAACGACTTCGCACTCGATGTCACCACGCTCAACCTCAACGGCCCGCCGGGCACACCAATCGCCGACGGCACACTCAATTCGTTCGCCTCGGTGCCGCTCGCCGCTGCGACCGCTGGTTTCCTTTTCCTCTCCGCCTTCTTCCATTTCCTCATCGCCTCGCCGGTTGGTTTCGGCAAGTACGGCTCGGAGCTGCGGCATGGACGCAATCGGTTCCGGTGGGTCGAGTACTCGCTGAGCTCAACGCTGATGATCGTGCTGATCGCGTTGGTCACCGGGATGACCGACCTCGCCGCGCTCGTTGCGATCGCATTTGCCAACGTCGCCATGATCCTGTTCGGCTGGATCATGGAGATGGTCAACGCTCCCCATGGTCGCGTCTGGTGGACGCCATTCTGGTTCGGGTGCATTGCCGGCTTGGGCCCGTGGGTGGCCCTCGTCGCCTACCTGCTCGCCAACCTCAGTCAAGACGGAGCGCAAGGCCCTCCCGGGTTCGTGTACGGGATCCTCTTCAGCCTGTTCTTCTTCTTCAACACCTTCGCCATCAACCAGCTATTGCAGTACCGCAAGGTCGGCAAGTGGCGCGACTACGTCTATGGCGAAACGATCTACATCGTGCTCAGCCTGGTAGCCAAGAGCGTTCTCGCCTGGCAGATCTTCGCCAACACGCTGATCTAGATCACCCACGACGTCGTCGGGCAACCGGACGGTCTGATGATGCCCGGAATCAGCGGGACTCCAGCTCAGTGCGGAGGTACTCGTTTCGTTCGCCGATGAGCTTGGGAAGGTACTCACCAAGAACGGCACGTTCCACCAGGTCTCCCAGTGGGCCGAATGGTGCATCGAAAACGATGCGGTCCACCATCGTGGTTCCGTTCGGGTTCGGCTGGAACAGGTGTTCGTGATGGAAGGTCTTGAACGGTCCCCGCACCTGTTCATCGACGAATCGGTGAGGCCGTTCCAACTCGGTGATCTTGCTCGTCATCGTCCAATTAATACCAAAGTGTTTGGCCTTCCACGTCACTGACTCCCCGAGCCCGATCGAGCCACCGGTCACTCCACCAACGGCCCTCTCGCCGGATGATTCCATGGAGGCCAGGTGGGCGTCGATGTCGAGGGATGCCGCAAAGACCACTTCGGGTTCGACTCGAATGAGTGTCGAGAGTTCAAACTGAACTGTCACGTTCTCGATGCCCCCTGGTACACGACTGTGTCAATGAAAAGTCTTCCCTGTTGACGTCCGCCCGACGCAGTCACGGCCGACTCGAGGACCTGGGCCCACATTTCGGTTTGGACGCGCTTGCCGATACCAAGTCGCTGATACAGGAAGTCGAAGACCTCGTCACCTGACCGGGCAAAGGACTCGATTTCGAAGACGGTAACGTCACCGTCAAGCTTGCTCGATCGAAACTCGATCCATCCTGCCTCCATGTGGCCATCGAGGGTTTCAAACCTAATTCGTTCGGGCTGAACCAGCCGAACGTGAACCGGACCATCCCACGGTCCGGGGAGTTTCACCTCGACCGTCGCTCCCTCGCCCAAACCTTCCGGTGCAGGATCGGGCACAAACGTCGCAAAGGATGTCGGACTAAATCGATTGGGATCTCGCCGGAAGGCCTCGACGAGTTCGCAGGGCTCCTTCAACGAATCAACGATGTGCACCCGATAGGTACGGTGATTGAGCGCCCCGAAACCTTCGCGCGGTCGCTGTACCTCGTCTATCTCGCTAAACCGCAGCCGAGGCCCAGCCCCAGCCCGCACCGTCACGGATTCAGACCAGACATCACCGGTGACGAAGCGACGGGTGGTCAACAAGAGCGGCGACGACGTCCGTAGCGGGAAAGTAACCGTGCGCCACAGCGACCCGACGGGCCCGTTGGTTAGCCTCTTCATTGGCGACTCGCCTCGATGGCTTGGACCAGAGCGACTGGGTCTCGCACGGTGAGGGTGAGCCCAGGATGAGGCCAGGGACCAATCACCCGAGCGATTGGGTCCGCGAATCGCAAACAGGCGCCACCGTTGCTCGTCGTGCCGAATGTGAGGCCATGATCGGCCATAGACAGCCGAGGGCCGATTGCCGTGAACCAACGATAGGGGCCGGTGACGATCGCCGAGGAGATGTTGTCGAGGTCGACCCTTACGTTGAAAAATCCGAACGTGGCGTGTAGGTGATCATCTGCCACACGAACTCCGTCGAGGTCTTTGCGAACGCCGAAGGCGCGAAGCAAACGACGCGAAGAGTCACTGAATTCGTAAGGGTGGAATGAGGTCACCAGACTCCGTGATGTAGATATGCGTGGCCTACCGACGCCGGGCTCGCGCCTACCAGACTCAGATAGCCACGTCGTCGACGATGAGGGCAACCATAGACCTCAACCGACGCGGTTTGGGTGTCATACCACCTACGATTTCACCGGCCCGATCAACGGCGAGCGCGCGGCGCTATCAGCTGCCTGCCGGTGGCCACAACTTGGCAAGCCTCTGCCAGCCAGTTGATTCATCATGGTGGCGCGGCTGTTGATTGCTGAGGAGGTCTGGTCGTGCCCGACCGGTTTGATTTGATGGAACGCGTCGACGTCTTGTCGGCTCTTCGAATTTCGTCGTCCTGGTGCCAAAGAGTGAACCGAAGCGGGTTGACCGACGTCGACCTGTCACGACTCGTTGCAGGAGCGGTCTGGCTCGACCGGATGACCGCCGAGGTTGAGCGAATGCTCCGCCACGAGGTTGCTGTCGAGTTCTCGGCGTTTGACCAACCACCCGCCCTGGCCGAAGCCGCTGATTCGTTAGACGCGGTGGTCGACCGGTTCCGCGAGGTCAACGACGGCGCGCTTACAGTCCTCGCCGCCCTGCGACCGTCGGAGTGGACCAAGTCAACCCCGTACCTTCCAGGGGTGACGACTTCAATTGAACATTTGGCGAGGCACGTGGCGCGGGTCTCTCAAAGTGCGAGCGTCGACCAGCGCTGGATCTGGTGAAGCGGTCGCGTACTTGTCGAACGACCAAGACCTCGATTCGTTAGAAGCAGTGATACGCACTTCGGGTCTTGGCGAATGGGATTATGTCGTCGACCTCTTGGCCCGTCGCCCGGGCGGAAGGCGAATCCTAGAAGGCCACAATCTGTGGGGACGATCCGTTCGTGGGCCCTGAGCCACGCCAGCGCATCGACGATGCCATCCGCTCAATTCGGCGCGCGAAGAAAACCTACGATTGCAACCATTCTTGTGCTCGCTGATACTAGGTAGGTAGGGAGCGCTGTGAGCGAACTACTCCAATCGGTCGATCCCGATTCGATGTGACTGCTCCGAGGCCCCGAATCCAAGGCATCCGAACCGCAAAATGAACCGAGAACCACCATGGCCACTTCGAAGAAGTCCTCAACTAGGAAGACCGCATCCAGCGATCCAACGCCGCCGGCTGGTTCTCACGACGGTGCCACTCATCAAGTCTCGGGCGAGGGCGTCGACGTGCTCACCACGGCACAAGGGGTGCCGGTAGCCGACGACCAGAATTCTCTCACCGTCGGCGAGCGCGGTCCGGTTACGCTTGAGGATTTTCATCTTCGCGAGAAGATCTTCCACTTCGACCACGAGCGGATCCCCGAGCGTGTCGTCCACGCCCGTGGCTATGGCGTCAAGGGCTACTTCGAGAACTACGACGACCAAAGCGACCTTACCGCTGCGAATCTCTTCGGCGAGGCGGGCAGGAAGACAGACGTGTTTGTCCGCTTCTCCACCGTTGCTGGAAACAAGGGCTCGGCTGACGTGGCGCGTGACACCCGAGGGTTCGCGGTCAAGTTCTACACCGATTCGGGCAACTGGGATCTCGTTGGCAACAACATGCCGGTGTTTTTCATTCAAGACGCGATGAAGTTCCCCGACCTCGTGCATTCCGTGAAGCCTGAGCCCGACCGCGGCTTCCCGCAGGCACAGTCGGCGCACGACAACTTCTGGGACTTCGTGTCGCTGATGCCGGAGTCCATGCATCACCTGATGTGGGTGATGTCGGACCGAGGCATCCCGCGGTCGTTGCGAATGATGGAGGGTTTCGGTGTACACACCTTCCGCTTCGTGAACTTGAGTGGTGACTCCAAATACGTGAAGTTCCATTGGAAGCCCGAGCTCGGAGTGCAGTCCGTCGTGTGGAACGAAGCGTTGAAGATCAATGGTGCCGACCCGGACTTTCACCGACGCGACATGTGGAATGCCATCGAAGCTGGCGACTTTCCGGCGTGGGAACTCGGTGTGCAGATCTTCGATGACGAGTTCGCTGACAGCTTCGAATTCGACGTACTCGACGCCACCAAACTCATTCCCGAAGAGCAGGTGCCCGTCACGCCCCTCGGTCGGATGGTGCTGGACCAGAACGTGGAGAATTTCTTCGCCGAGACTGAACAGGTTGCGTTCTGTACTTCGAACGTCGTGCCTGGCATCGACTTCACCAACGATCCGCTGCTCGCCGGTCGAAACTTTTCGTACCTCGACACCCAGCTCAAGCGGCTTGGTTCGCCAAACTTCACACACATCCCGGTCAACGCTCCCCGTTGCCCCGTTGCCCACTTCCAACAGGACGGTCACATGGCGATGCAGAACCCGTCTGGGCGGGCTAACTACGAACCCAACTCGTGGAACGACGTCGCCGGCGAAGACGGCGGTCCACGCGAGAACCCGGACGTCGGGTTTGTGTCGTTCCCAGCTGAGGAGGCTGGCCCGAAGCGGCGGATCCGGCCGGCGTCGTTTGCGGACCACTACAGCCAGGCGCGTATGTTCTACCGCAGTCAGACCCCGGTCGGCCAAGAGCATCTTGGAGCTGCGATCGTGTTCGAACTCTCCAAAGTCGAGACCGCATCGATTCGCGAGCGTGTGGTGGCTTCGTTGCGCAATGTCGATGATGACCTCGCCAGCTCTGTGGCCGATGGTCTGGGCATGGACGAGTTGCCCGGCGCGCTTGAGCCGGTTTCGGAGCCGGTCAATCTTGAGACTTCGGACGCTTTGAGCATGCTGGCTGAGCCGCTCGACTCGTTTGCAGGCCGCAAACTCGGCGTGCTCGTCACCAACGCATGCAGTGCCAAGACGCTGAACACGCTCAGGTCGGCCGCCGAGGCCGAGGGCATGACTATCGCCCTGGTCGCCCCCACGCGTCAGGGCGTCGTCGACAGTGCCGGCAACGAGCTGAAGATAGCCGAAGCTGTTCAGGGCGGGCCGTCGGTGTTGTTCGACGCGGTGGCGATCGTGGCGACCGAGGATGGTCTCGCTGACCTCGCCGCCATGCCCGTCGCACACGACTTCGTGTCCGACGCCCACGCCCACCTGAAGTTCGTTGGTTACGTCGACGGAACCGAGGTACTCTTTGAGGCCGCTGGCCTGTCAATCGATGCCAAGTCGGTCGGTTACATCAAGCTCGACGGCAAGAAGAAGGCCGCTACCGATTTCGTTCGTGGGTGTCGCAGCGTTCGAGCATGGTCACGCGATGTGTGAGCCAATGTATGTAGTCCGCCGGTGTCGCAGGGTGGTGGCGTTGGCCGACAACTTGGTCGTGGTTGACCATGGCTGCTGATTGGCTCTGGACCACGTGGGAGCAAGCCGGCCTCGTGTTGTTGTCCGCCGCGCTCATGTTGGTGGTCGTGATCGCGGTGATTCGGGTGGTTGGGCTCCGGTCGTTGTCGAAGATGTCGAGTTTCGACTTCGCTGTGACGGTTGCCATTGGTTCGATCCTCGCCAGCACCGTGGCCACCCCGACCCCGGTGGCCAATGGTGCCCTAGCCGTGGCGGGACTCCTTGGCATGCAAGCCGTCATCGCCAAGCTCCGTCGGTCGACGTTGCTGCACGCGGTCTTCGACAACGATCCAATGTTGCTGATGAGCGACGGAGAGTTCCTTCCTGAAGCCCTTTCAGCGTGTCGGATCACTGAGAGCGACGTCGTGGCCAAGCTTCGCGAGGCCAACGTGTTGAATCTGTCCGAGGTTCGCGCAGTCGTGCTCGAAACGACCGGCGACATCAGCGTCTTGCACGGAGACGTCGCAGTTGACGACATTCTGTTGAACGACGTGGCTCGTCGGTGAACGCGTTGTCGGCCGTGTCGATCGCTGGTGGAGTAACCCTCGTCGCATTCGTCGTGTTCGACATATTCACCACTGTCCTCGATATTGCCGGCGGCGCTGGCCTTCGTCTCACTCGGGCTTGCGTATGTCCTCCCCGTTCTGGGAGCGGTCGCGCCCAAGCGGTCCGTCGCTGCCCATGTCAACACGCGCGGGAACTCAGTCCACGCGATGCGAGAAATGGTCGACGATTCGCACGGCGATGAGGGGGCGAGATCGTATGTCATCTCGAAACACTCACCACTTCGATCGCCACCACTGCCGAACGCCACCGCTCCTATCCCGTGCTGCACTACATCCATGGCGCCGACCCCCACGCCGCGC
>Ga0114956_1001086_pt1 | contig 21133 bp, 12 predicted proteins | sample MaitaG_FD_87304 | JGI IMG/M metagenome (GOLD analysis project Ga0114956, IMG submission 87304) | Marine algal microbial communities from Maine, USA - Maine_Asex2 metaG | ecosystem: Host-associated > Algae > Red algae > Unclassified | place: Maine, USA | collected 2015-01-05
GCAGCCCTGACCTGCAATCGGTGATTGACTACGTTCACCGTCTGTCTCCCCTGTCTCAGATCAGCCTCGTCGGATTTTCGATCGGAGGAAACATTGTCCTAAAGACGATTGGGCAGTGGGGATCCGAATTCCATCGACACGTCGATTCAGCGATCGCCGTATCGCCGCCGATTGACTTGAATTACACGATGTGGAACCTGCGAAGGTTTGGCAACCGCATTTACGAACGATACATGATGGGGAAGTTAAGAAGGGCACTGGCCTATCGGCGAAAGCATGTCGCGGGGCTCGTTGACAACGGTATTAACCCGATTCCCAATCGACTGCTGGACTTTGATAATCAGTTCACAGCGCCGATATGGGGCTTTGAAAATGCAGCCGACTACTACGACAAATGTAGCTCGATGCGATTGTTGAGCGCGGTTGAGATCCCCACGATCATTCTCACCAGCCGTGACGATCCGGTGGTGCCGTACGATATGTTGGCCAACACCCCGGTCTCAAATTACGTTGATCTGATATCCACTGGTACCGGCGGGCATCTGGGATTTTTAAGCAGAGGCATCCGCGACCCCGATCGGTATTGGATGGATTGGCGAATTAGTCAATGGATTGCGGCCATTGACGCGGTGCCATAACCGACGCATCTCAAAGGGCCTAATCCAACAGCGCTTCGGTTTGTTCCATTGGTGTGTCGAACCGATTTGCCCACACACCCATCGAATCGTCGTACAGGGTTACATTCGGATAGCCCAGCAATTCCTTTAGAACGAACCATGCAGGGGCTGCATGAAGTCCTTCGTTACAGTACGTTGTTATGTGCTGATCCGGAGTCACGCCCGCCTGTGTGTAGATTGCTCGCAGCGCTTCGACAGATTTAAATTTGCCATCTTCATTGAAGTTCAATTTCCAAGGCACGTTAATTGCCGATTGAATGTGGCCACGTCTTTGATGCGGTTGATTCGTGTGGAAGGCGACGCCGGGTTCGGCTCCGGTATACTGAGGTTTGGGCCGACCATCCAACAAGAGGCGGCCGTTGGCGATAGAATGTTCGACGGCTGAAGTGTCCGCAAAATTAGCATCCGCCCACGCGTTATCGTCCGCGCCGAACTCATAAACCGTTGGCTCGATCGAAATAATAGCAGTCGTCAGCTCTTTGCCCGCCAACCGCCATGCTTTGATTCCTCCGTCAAGAATTTTGACATTCCAATGGCCATGCATTTTCAGCGTCCAGAGTAATCTCGTGCTGATTCGATTGCTACGATTGTCCGCAAGCACAATCGTCGTCGTTGGCGTGACGCCCAGTCTTGAAAGTAGTTTTTCTACCATCTCTTTGGGCGGCAAGTTAAATAAATCTTTCTGAGCGGGATCGGAGATCTGGGTTTTCCAATCAACGAAGACGGCGTTGGGTAAATGACCCGCGCGATACTGTTGGTCGGTTTGGCCCAAAGTGATTAACCGCACTTCATTTTGATGAACCGAAAGCCATTGAACATCCACCAGCAGATCTGACGTCGGTCGCGATTCGGTTTGTTTATCTTGTGCCACCGCAGAATGACTAACGCCAAAAATGGTGAGGGCGATCACCGTGATGCCGTAAATCGAAGTTCGAAAAATCATCGCTTTGGCTCATCTAAGACACTACAATCGCTTAAACTGACAGTTCAATCTTAGCGAATTAAACCGCTTTTGACATCGATACGAACTATTCAAATATTAGATTGCCAAAGAAACTGAAAATGCTCAATCTTCGACTCGCCAGATCTAAATATAAAATCGAGCTTCTGAACCAGCGATTTGTCTTACATAAAAGTGGTTTCGCACGGTCCTTGGCGACCGCTTTATTTCTGTTTTTTCTTAGTAACTCTTTTGCTGTTACTCGTGCCGAAGAAATTCGGCCAAACATTCTATGGTTGACTGCGGAAGACATCGGGCCAGAGATTGGTTGCTATGGTGACACGATGGCGAACACTCCTTCGATCGACCAGTTCGCCAAAACAGCGCTGAAGTATAACACCGCTTGGTCAAATTACCCCGTTTGTGCTCCCGCCAGAACGACGATCATTTCTGGTGCGTATGCGTGTTCGGGAGCCGCCGGAAATATGCGATCAGAGGTCCCACTCCCCAATAATCGAGTGATGTTTCCAAGGATGTTACGTGAAGCGGGTTACTACTGCACCAATAACAAAAAGGAGGACTATAACTACATCGGGACAGATGGCAAAAAGGATTCGGGGATTACTGCAACGTGGGACCAATCCAGCACCACAGCACATTATAAAAACAGAGCCGAGGGCCAGCCATTCTTTGCGGTGTTCAACTACACAAAGACTCACGAAAGTAAAATTCGTGTTCGACCTCACGACGCTGTGACAGACCCCGCGAGTCTTATCCTGCCGCCGTTTTGGCCCGACGTTTCAGAATTCCGCACAGATCTTGGCCAGTATTACGACAATATCACGGTGATGGACGATTGGTTTAATGACAAACTGGATGAACTAAAGGAAGCGGGCCTTGATGATAATACGATCGTGTTCTTCTATGGCGATCATGGGTCGGGAATGCCGCGCTTCAAACGTTACGCTGGCGAAACAGGATACCGCGTCGCGATGCTGGTCCACATCCCTCCGGCCTTGCGAAATGATGACAACAGCAACTTCTTCCCTGGCGGCGCCTCGGACCGCTTGGTCAGCTTCGTTGACCTTGCTCCTACTGTGCTAAGCCTTGCCGGCATCAAGCCACACGATTCGATGCAAGGCGACGCGTGGTTCGGCAAGTATCTGGCGGATGCCCCAGAGTTTCTGTATGGCTTCCGAGAACGCATGGACGAACGAATCGATCTCAGCCATTGCATCCGTGACCAGCGATATCAATACACCGTCAATTACATGCCTCATTTGCCCGCAGGGCAGAAACTGATTTATCAGCAAATGACACCCAGCACGGCGAAATGGATGGAGCTGTTTGAATCGGGTGCTACCGATGATGCTCAAAGCCAGTTCTGGCTTCCGAAGCGTTGCGAGGAGCTATACGATCTTGCAACCGACCGTTGGGCAATCAACAATCGGATCGACGATCCAGAAATGGCGGAACATGTCGCTGCATTTCGCGCCGCCCATCGACAGCAAACCATGAAGATTAAAGATTTAAGTTTCTTCCCAGAGCCTATGGTCGTCGGTCTCAAAGGAGCAAAAACTTCAATTGAAAAACTGCAACAGCAACTGCCCGCAACCTTCGAAGCGGCCCAACTGGCAGCATTACGCGCCGAGGACCCAAAATCTGACGCGCGATTAATTGAGCTGTTGACCAACGGGAGTCTCAGCGAGCAGGCTTGGGCTTTGGTCGGACTAAGGTTGAGAAAGCAGCGGTTGAGCGAAAATTTAGAAGCGATCGCGGCTGCTGAAAGCTTATCGAAAATGGATTCATTTATTGCAGTGGATGCCGCAGACTGCTTACTTGCGCTGGACAAAGGCGATCAAGAAAGGTTAATCGAAAAATTGCTGTATAGTTGCAACGCTCATGACACGGACTATATCACAGCGGTGCGAGCATTGAATGCTGTGGACAGACATCGAGAGCTGCTAACGGATCAACAACGTGCTTCGATTAAAAAACTGCCTGCAAACGTTAACGATCGCGAGCGTGGAACAGACGACCTAGAAAAGTTAATTTCAATCTTCTAATTTTTGATTTCTCATCGCGTCATCGCGTCATGGAGTCATCGCGGAAAAAAAGCGTTCCGCCATGGACGGGCAAAACGCTTAGATGAGATTTGCTTGAAAAATGAATTGCTATACAACCAAACTGGCCGTCTCTCCGTGGTAAGCGGAGTCGATAGATCAGCCAGCCTCCAATGATTGTTCGTCGCGATCCTCAATCGTGACTTCGCTGCGATCGTCGATACGGCAAAGCCTGCCCTTTTCGTAAATCATCCTCAGTGTGATGTTGATATCGAGCTTCTCACGGGTTTCAAATACAAAAATAGTGGATGTACCCCAAGCAATGACTTCGTTTCCATCACCGTAATAACTGTAGTTCGATTGAAAGTCCTGTCCGGCGACGAACTCTTGTACTGAGAAGAATTTTTCGGCTGCTAAATCAAGTTCAGCGATGCCACAATAGTTCCCCGCGTAATCGCCTTTCGCACACTGGACGAAATTAAATTCGCCGTTGGGGTTGGTGAAGTGAGCAATCCCCTTCACCATATCGCGTTGCAAGGTGTGCACGGCCTCGATAAATTTCTTCGAAAGCGCGACCGGATCACTAATTAGATCCTCGGGATAAACTTTCAAATCCGCCGTGCTGAGGGCTTTGGCCAACACTTCGATCGTGGCTGACGCAATACTCCCACCCGATTCGGCCTTACAAATAAGCCGCTCGCAGTAACCAGATTCTTTCGCCAGCCTCTTCTGCGACCAATTTTTTCTGATACGTAGAAACTTTATAAGTTCAGGGTTGCAAGGATACGACCGCTTTACTTCAGATGTTGACCAAGGCATTTTTGACCCAATGATTCAGTTTTTTCATATTTTTATTTTAATACTTAAGTGTGTCTAGAAAAATCTGAAAAGGACACTCGGAGGGACAAGTTCTGATTATAGCGATAAGAGAAACAGTTTTTTGATAAGCCAGAAACTTGACGCAGCCAACCTGCAATAACAAAGAAATCATCGCGAAGGTTCTGTACGAACCTAAAGCCAACTAATTTCCACCGCTGTTGAATTACAAATTGGTGCTACTTAAATAGACGGTTAAATTCAAAGAATTGTGACAGCTAAATACGCAATCCGACTCATTTTCCAGACTTTCTGACACACGTCGCAAAATTTAATAAAAATACGATCATTGTAGATCGATAAATGATGGACAACTGAACTCAGACTTGAAACCGCATCATCAAATTTTAATATTTATTAAACCTGTACAATCGACTCCAGCCCCACTTCCAAGCTGCGGCAACCTCAATAATTTCGGTTCACCAAAACATTTCTACGGCGGCCTCTGATTCTCTCAGGTTAACAATTAAGGCTCTCAGTTGAGATTTTTTTCGGTTAACAGTTGAGCCCCTCAATCCAGATTCTTCGTTACAGCCAGCCGCGAAATTTTGGTCGATCAAACCGGCTTGGATCGCTTCGGCGATTTGGTCGGATTTCGGTGATTTGGATTTCAACAGGAACAGCTGACTGGCACCGACGGCTATCGCAACTTGTAACGAAATCGAATCGCTGGTCGTCTTCCAAGTACGCTCTAAGGCCGCGGTATTTAGCGCCCAATGGCAGCAATCAAAAACAACATTAGGCGTTGCAATAAGTTCCTCTTGGCCCAACTGCTGAATATCTGACAACAGCGGCCAATCGATGAACATGGCTTGAAACAGCGCTGCCGTTTGAGACATCAGGTTAACGCTGAATTGATGAGCCAAATCAGGTTCGAGGCTGTGCAGGGATTGCCATTTCCTCACCTCATTGACGAACCCACCTCCGCCGACAATCCATACATTAACGAATCGATCATCAGTGATCGTACGAGCCCAATCCACCAGCCGCTGTTTCAAATCTGGCAGAGTGAAGAGGCTTCCGCCCACTTTAATAACGCGAATCTGATGGCTATTTACGTCAGTAGTAAAAGTTGATGAATTCACCAAAGAGACTTCACTGGAGGTTTTAAATTTTTATGCGACAATACGAATTCAACGCCACGACCAGCGAGCAAGTGAGTTTTTCGGTGCGCCTACATACTCAATCGCTGGCGAGCCGGGTATGGGTTGCGGGGCTTCCGTCCCAAAGTTAAGTAATTGCCATCAATGTAGCGACTCGCCGATCAGTTTACCAACCGACCTCAGCAACCTTTGGCAGTGAATATAAAGTTTCACTGCCGAAACTTTCCAACTTAAATTTTTTATAGTTTCACTTTGCCCAAAAAACAAAAATCGTTTTTCCCGACCAAGCGCCCCCAGGGCCGACGTCCTGCGATCGCCGAGGCCGCTCTGGCGGGCATCTTGGTGTTGCTGGGGGTAATTTTGTTGGCCGTGACCATTACCCTGACGGCCCTCTACTCGACGCCTCATCAGCTTTACATCTCCGTTGGTTATCTCTCGCTGAGAATCATTTTGGCGGTTCTCCTGATCACCGCGGGAAGCTACTTCATCATCAGCCTGCTTTGGAAGGTTGGCGTCTCACGGGAACGGCGCGAAGCGCTCGTCAACCGCGCCAATGAAATTGATCTGTTGAACGAATTTCGTCGTCGGCGCGAGGACCTGCCAACGGTCCCCGTCGAGGCGCCCCTGCAAGGCAACGTTTTGCCGTATCGCTTACGCTGTTCTCAACGAAATCTCTGGATGCTAATATCGTCGGCCACGATGAGCGTTTCTTTGGTGGTGATTGCTTCGATATTATTCCCCACCGCAATTGTATCAGGCCCGTCAGCAAACCCTCGTAGCTTAGCGCTGGTGTTTTTGCCGATTATCTGTGCAGCGGCGTTGTGGTTTCTCTATCGTTTCTTCCGTCAGCTGTTAAAATTGACAGGCATTGGGCCATCGTCGATTGAAATTTCTCAATACCCGTTGTTCCCCAATTCAAAATGCACCATGCGGCTGTTCCAGCCTGGACGCATTCGACTGAAAGTGCTGACGGTTTGGTTAGTCTGCCAGGAGGAAGCCACCTTTGATCAAGGCACTGACATCCGCACCGAACGCCGTGACGTTTTCAGGCAACGTTTGTTTCGTAAGCGGTCGGTGGATGTCTCACCTGAGCACCCGTTTGAAATTGAATTTGACTTAGAGATCCCCGACCGAGCGATTCACAGCTTCAAATCTGCCAACAACAGAATTCAATGGAAAATAATCGTCCAAGCCGAAGCAAAAAAATGGCCGACTCTCAATCGGACCTTCCGGCTTTCAGTGTATCCTCGCACCGCCACCGAAACGCCTTCCGTCGTCCGTCTCTAAAACCACCAAGGATCGAGATTGAGCTGGCCGATGATCAGCGGCAGTTTTCGCCAGGTGATTTTCTGATGTGCGAATATCGTCTACGCGCCGTCGAAGGGCTGGCCGTGCATGCGATTGAAGCGTCCGTCGTCTGGATCGCTGGCGGCAAAGGTAGCGAGGACATCGGCGTCCACTTCTTCCAACGCATCAGCAAAGATGCCATCAGCCCTTCTATGCTTCAGCGCCGCCATCGCTTAAGCACGGTCCTGCCCGAAAGTCCTTTGTCCTATCCCGGCATGATTGTTCAAGTCCGGTGGTGCGTGCGAGTCCGCATTTTTTATGGTAATGATTTGGAGCTGAATCAAGACCACGAATTCTTGTTGGGCGACGTTCAAGTCCCCGATTCGGTGACTTCCAATTCCACTGACAGTGAAATGTCGGATTCAGTGTCCCTTGACGAACCCGACGTTTCGGAATCTACGTCTGCCAAAGCCTCCGTTGATGTTGAGTAAATAAATCAATCAATAAATCAATCATTAAATCAAACACAATACGCCAACAGAATTTTGCGTGCGAGAAAGGCTTCACAATCCAAACATCCGCAATCCAAACATCCGCTTTAGACAACCCATTTGCCACCCGCTATGTTGCTCCCGGAAAAATTCCATATTTCTTCCCGGCAGAAAGTGATCTCCAAAAAACTATCACACGTTGCAATGCAGCGTCTTGGACGGGACAAATCGTTGGCCCTCATGGCTCGGGGAAAACGACTCTGGTCCGACATCTGTTGCCGCAGTTAAAGCAGCAGTTTGATGCCATCGAATTCCTGATCGTGCGTGGCTTCCGCAAAATCCAAAGAAGCACACTGCTCGAAAACAAAGCGCATTCAACTTCTCAAGACCCTCCGATCCAGCCCACCGACAGGTTGCTCATCGTGATCGACGGCGTTGAACGATTGTCGTGGCTACAACGCAAGTTAATCGTTGCCGACTGTCGTCGAAAGCGGGTCGGCTTAATCGTGACCGCCCACCGTCGGCTGCTCGGATTACCCCTGCTGTACGAAACTTCATTCGATCAACAGCGCTTTCTAAAAATCCTATGCCATTTGGGAACTGACCATTACGCGCCACACTACCCGCAGCTAAAACTCAATTTCGGCGACGACTGTCGCGCGATGTTATTTGAACTCTACGACCGTCACCTTGATCGAGAAGAAGCTGCGCAGGGAGTCGGCACAGAAACCGCACCCGCCAAATTTTCGCGTTTAAGTCCGTAGGCAAATCGGTGAGACTGAGATAAAATCTAAACCGCGACACTTTCGTGAGCGGCAAGGCCGTTGCCGCAGGTCAATGGCGAGCAAAACCGGCGGCAGGCGTCTTACCGCTCACATTTTCGTTACCGTAGTAATAAGAAGGCTTCAGATTCGAACGTAACGCTGTCCAACTAGACTTTCATTGATAACGGAAGTGCTTGCTCTGCTGGTGCAGGCCACGGTCTTCAAAATCGCTGGGTCGCATGGAAATCATGTGATCGGTGGGTTCGATTCCCATGCACTTCCGCCATCATCGTCCTTTGGGCGGATCATCCACTGGAACGAAAAATGCAGGCTCTGGTTTCGATACAAATTGGCAAACCGCGCGCGATGGAATCAGATCCAGCGTTTGCTTTGTCTTCCAAACCTTGGCGAACGGCGATCTTCAAAGCACCTGTCAGCGGCAAAGTCAACGTCGGCACAGAAGGCATTCACGGCGACGGGCAAGCCGACCTGAAACATCACGGCGGCGTGGACAAAGCCATCTGTGTGTATCCTGTTGAGCATTTTGAATATTGGCGTCAGCAACTCAACCGAAAGGACTTCGGCAACGGAGCCTTTGGTGAAAACTTTTCCGTGGCAGGATTGGAAGAATCATCGGTGGCGATTGGCGACCGATGGCAAATCGGCACCGCAACCTTTGAGGTTTCCCAGCCTCGGCAGCCCTGTTGGAAACTGGCCCGGCGCTGGCAATCGAAAACACTCGCCGCCCAAGCCATCGATTCGGGCAAAACAGGTTGGTATCTCCGAGTGATCGAAACGGGAACGATCCGATGCGACGCCCCAATCATGGTAAACTGCGGCTCTGACCCTTCCCAGCCAAGGTTCTCGATCGCTGATGCCAACGATTTGTTTTATGGAAAGCAACGCGACCTCAAATCGTTGAAGCAATTGCTTGACGTGCCACAGTTATCTGACGCTTGGCGGTCCGAACTTCAAGCGAAATTTTGAATCAGAATCGCTGTTACTCTAAACAAGATGACACTTAGCTTCAGAAAACTTCTCTGGCCGCAACTTACGAATTAGGCAAGCTTGGCAGACTCTAACGGACGCTAGCGTCAAATGCCTGCGCAAATTAAGCCGAATCTTCTTGTCACAATGGCTACGTAACGGGATTTAGTTGGCGATCCTAAGCGTGCGGTTCCGATATTCCATACGTTGAAATGGATCTCGCTCGCGCAATCGATTGCGTACCCCAAGCGGTGATCCCGATGTTCAGGAGGAACAAAGATTATGATCCAACGCCGTCAATTTCTTGCCACCGCCGCCGGCCTCACCGGCGCCGCTTTTTTTACAGGCCAAAGTCACGCCGACGCTGTTGGCCGCAACCTTAACTGGTACTGCGACGTCATCCCAACGGTCCCCCACAACAAATCTCACCGACGTCCGGTTGTCACGGGCGTTGCACTGCAAAAAACGGGAAATTTGATGGCCGTCGTCGGCGACGATCACTACGTTTGCACCTACGACCTATCTGAAAAGAAGATCGATCAGCACAGCAAACACCACCAAGATTGGATACGGGCATCCCAGTTTTCACCTGATGGCACGCAGCTGGCAACCGCCGGCAACGACCGTAAACTGGTCATCACCAACATCAGCGATCTTGATCGGCCAGTCATCGAAAAGCGTCATCCAGAAGCCATCATTTCCATCGCTTACTCTCACGACGGTTCAAAACTGGCGACCGTTGGCTTTGAGAGAAAGCTCAGGATCTACGACACGCAATCGGGTCAACGCATTGCCGAACAAAACTGTGATTGTGCCGACAATCGCTGCGTCGCGTTTTCTTCTGACGACCAAATGATCGCCGTTGGCGGTCGTAGCGGTGCGGTCAAAGTCTGGTCCGCTGAGGGCATGGCTGAGATCGCCACTTATAAAAAACATCGCCAGCGCGTTCGTTCGCTTTCCTTTACCGCCGACCATAAGATTCTCAGCGCTGGCGAAGATCAAGTCATTCGCTTGACAGATCCCAACAACATCGACGGGTCCAAAGAGACCGCGCGGCTTGGCGCGAAGCTGTTCGCGACTCAGATTATCGAACATGGCTTCTTCGCCACCGGCGGAAGCGACAATCACGTACACATTTGGAATACAAGTTCGATGTCAGCGTTGGGGTCCTTAATAGGTCACACCGGTACCGTGTCGTGCTTGGATGCAAAAGAAAACATGCTCGTTTCAGGAAGCTACGATGCTTCGGTGCGAGTCTGGAGAACCGAGATGGATTCGTCAGCAATGATCGCACCGGTCGTTGAAGAACGTCACACGAAGTTGCCAGCGGGTTGGACCCCGACGGCGATTAAGTAATCTCACCGCGTTGCTGTTTGTTCGAATCACCACGCTCTTTCACATGGAGGCAGAGAGTTGGGCCTTATCAATAAAATCTCGAATCGTATCTTGGGCAAAGACAAAAATGCTCAGGCTGACAAATTTATCAAACAGGCGACGCTGCGCAGGTGCCATTTTGAGGCGTTGGAGCAACGGAAAGTCCTTTCCGCTGATCCCGTCGTCGCAGGCGTGACCTACCTCGAGGGCGACGAAGGGGGCGACAGCCTCCCCGATCATTTCGAGGTCACCTACGAAGGTGGTTCGGAAACAACAGAAATGACTCAGTTCGTCATCAGCGGCGATCAAGATCTCTCTGGTACGCTCAACGATGGAGACATGTTCTTCGACGCCGACGCAGCAGACCCGGGAACGGCTGAGTTTCATGGCTTTCGATTCGACGCCAGTGGAAGTTCTGGCATCAGCGAATCAGACATCCGATCAGCGACGGTTTCAGGCGATGGTTTGACGCTGACCGTCGAGGTTGATAACTTCGTGGCCGGGGATGTGCTGGCCTTCACCATCGACGTTGACGAAGTCGAAGGGCGTCGCAACGATCGAATTGCTTCGGGTGTGGAATTTGAAAGCAGCCTATTTACGGCAACCTTTGCGGACCAGCACTATACATTTGAGGGCTTGGACGTTGCGGTCGACACCACGTTGATTGATGGATTCGAACAGACTCAAAACGAAGGCCTGTTCTACGACGAATACGATGACCTGTTGGCGGAGGGAGAAGATATTTCCGGCGGTCTCATGGAGCTGACGCGCGATAATGCAAAGGGATTAGAGGATCGCACCGCCGGTGCCGTTGACGCTTACGAATTGGTTGAGAAACCGATCGCCATTTCGGGAACGGTTTTCCACGATGAAGATCTGGACTGCGTTCACGACGGTACTGAAGACGGAATCTCCGGCGTCAACATTGACTTGCAAGTTCTCAACGAAGCCACCGGGCAGTACGAAACGGTTGCCTCGACCGTTACCGACGCCAACGGTGACTACGAATTTGGCTTGGATCTTGGGCTTAAGCCGGGGACCTATCAATTGGTTCAGACTCAACCTGATGGCTATTTAGACACCGGCGCGGTTGCCGGTTCTGAAGGCGGTGACGTGAGCAATGACGCCAGCGGTGAAGGCAACATCATCGGCCAGATCGATATCCCACTGGGTAACACCGTCGCAACAGACTATGACTTCAAAGAAGTCCGTCCGGCTTCGATTCAAGGAAACGTGTGGCACGACGAGAACAACGATGGCGTTTTCGATCCCAATGAACAAGGCATTGCAAATGTCTTGATTCAAGTAACACGAACCGGTGCAAAATCGGGTGTTACCGAGGATCATTTTGCCGATACTGAACCCTACTTTGTCCGCACCGATGCCAACGGTCACTACAGCGTCGATTCCCTGCCGCCTGGAATGTACGAAGTGATCGAGATCAACAACTATCCTGCCGGTGCCGATCCGCTGGTAGATTTCATCGACGGAAAAGATTCCGTGGGTAACGTGCGTGGCGACGTCATTGGCGAAAAGTCGAACGACAAAATCACTCAGATTGAACTCTGTGCCGACGACGACGGCGTGGAGTACAACTTCGGCGAGATCAAACCGGCTTCGGTGGGTGGTTACGTCAGCGTTGACGCGCCCGGTCAATCGAAGCTTTCACCTGCCGATCCAAACTTCCGCGGGATTGAAGGCGTGACGATTCAGTTGTTCGACACCGACGGGAACTTGGTCAAGCAAACACAGACCGATGCGAAGGGTCACTATCAATTTGAAGATCTGGCGCCCGGAACCTATTCGATCGTAGAGATTCAACCTGATAACTACATTGATGGCGGCGACGTCGTAGGAACCGTCGACGGAACAACCGTCGGCTCCAAAACCAACGATCGCTTCAATGAAGTTGTGCTCGGTTCTGGCGACGCAGGGGTGAACTACAACTTCTGCGAAGTTGAACCGGCGTCTATTAAAGGAACCGTCTATCATGACCGCAATGACAACGGCGTCCAAGATTCCGGCGATGAAGGAATCGAAGGGGTCTTGATCCAGTTGTTCGATGTTGACGGCAACGTCATCCAAGAGACAACAACCGATGCCAACGGAGACTACTGCTTCGAAGACTTGCCGCCTGGCGAGTATAAAATCCGCGAACAGCAGCCTGAGGCTTACGACGACGGCAAAGATTCCCTCGGTACGGTGGACGGACAGACCAACGGTGAATTGGGCGACGACGTATTCTGCGTCATCACGCTTAACGGTGGCGATCAAGGAATCGAATACAACTTCGGCGAGCTAAAATTGGCTGAGATCGCGGGCTTCGTTCACGTTGATAACGATGGCGATTGCGTCTTTGGGACAACGGAATCTGATCGGCCGCTTGCCGGTGTGACGATGGAACTGTTAGACGCTGACGGGAATGTGTTGGCAACCACGACAACCGCCGAAGATGGTTCTTACAGCTTTAAGGGGCTCGTCCCAGGTGACTATTCAATTCGCCAGACTCAACCCGACGGTTTCTTCACCGGTGGCGAACGTGTGGGCAATGGTGATGGCGACGCTTCTGAGAATCTGATCCAGAACATCAGCATCGAATCAGGGCAGAAATTAACCGAGTACAACTTCTGCGAACACGATGCGGCGGAAATCCACGGGCGAGTCTGGGAAGACGGGCCAGCTTTCGTCACCGAAGACGGCTCCCTGCCTGCGAACTATCGCAATCAGCGCGACAGCATCTACCAAGAGGGCGTCGACACTCCAATCGAGGGGGTTCGGATGCAGCTGTATTACTTCATTGATCCGACCGGAGGCGAAGTAGGAGAGATCGTGCCACGTCCGGTGACCATCAGTGAAGTCGATGCTGGCGATTATCCGCACATCGACGCTTCTAATCCAGACGCGCCAGTTTGGGTCGAAACGATGGCTGATGGCGAGTACTGGTTCACGGGGCTTCAAGCCGGTAACTATATCGTGTTGGAAACCCAGCCCGATGGTTTCACCGATGCCAACGACGTGGTAGGAACAACAACCGGAAATACCTACAACAGCGACAGCGAAGCAGACCTTGCCTTCGCTCCGCTGACACGGACATTCTCAAACGTGCAACTGCAAGACGTTGTCGCGGGGATTCAAGTTGAAAACGGCGGCATTTCACAGTTGAATAACTTCACCGAAGTGTCAGTCGTCATCGAACCACCTGCGCCGCCGGAGCAACCGCCGATCAACCCACCAACTCCCGCCAATCCGATTCCACCAGGAAATCCGATCACACCGCGACCAGGAATAACCGGTCACGGTGGCTTAATGGGGTCTGAACCAAGTGCCTTCACTCAGTTCATCGGGACTTCTCGGGGTGCATCGTTCCAAAACCAGACGGCTCAAGCCGCGGATCCTTACACGTGGCACCTGAGCGTCATCAACGGTGGCCAACCGCGGGCTCAAGGGGAGGATGCAGCAATGGAATCAGTCTGGCAACAGGCAGGTCATATTGATTCAACTGATTGGAATCGATTCGACATGAATGCTGCCGTCTGGACCTTCACGACGATGGACCAAGACAACAACATCACAATCAAGTCTCAGCAGTCGAACTTTGGAATGATCGGTGGCACACCACTGGCTGGTGACTTCGACGGTGATGGAATTGACGAAATGGCTGTCTTCAAGGATGGCTACTGGTTGATCGACATTAACCATAATGGCCGCTGGGATCAAGAAGATCTCTTCGCCAAATTGGGCGACGTTGAAGATCGCCCGGTTGTTGGGGACTGGGACGGAGACGGCAAAGACGACATTGGAATTTTTGGACCGATATGGGAACGTGATGAAGAAGCCATTGACCGTGAACCAGGCCTGCCCAATCCGGACAACGAACTGGTGATGCGACCCAAAAACGTTCCTCCCGCCAATGACGACGCCACCAACGGTACTCGCGTCATGAAGCTTTCCAGCTACGGAGAAGATCGCGCTGATGTTGTCGACCACGTATTCGGCATCGAAGAAGGAACGATCGTTCCCGTCACGGGCGACTGGAATGGAAACGGCATTCGTTCGATCGGAAAATTCGTTGACGGTCATTGGGAAGTCGACATCAACGGCGACGGGCGTTTTGATTTCGAAGACCAAACCTTCGACTTCGGGCGGTCAGGTGACATTCCTTTGGTCGGTGACTTCAACGGCGATGGCATCGAAGAGATCGCCGTCTATCGAAGCGGTAAATGGTTGATTGACACCGATGGAAATCGTGAGCTGGACGCGACCGACAAAACGTTTGAGCTCGGCGGAGCAGGTGATAAACCCGTCGTCGGCGATTTTGACGGTGACGGAATTGATGAACCCGGTTTGTATACCGAAAGAACCGCTGGAGACATTCAGCTGTAAAGGATGATCGACCGACACGTGTCCTGCTCAGGCAACTGAGGTAGCTTAGGCGGATTTTTGCCGGATTTTTGCCGGAGCTTTCTCAGTGCTTTGGGCAGATTGTTTTAATTGGATTCCTGTCCATTGTGTCCTGCAATTTCAATTCCTGCTTTGGATTAAGGTGGTTATTGAAAACAAAAGAAAGCTGTATACTGGATCCTGCGAATCGTCCTGTAATTTTGAATGAATATGGCTGGCACTCAACCTGAACGTCCGATGATTTTGGGCAATTGCATTTCCTGCAATGGCTTGATGCGAGTGCCCGTGACCACGGACGTGACTCATGTTGCGCGTTGTCCTCACTGTGAAGTTCGTTTTCCTGTGCAGCAGTTGATTGCATCAGCGATTCCTGCGGCAGAAATCGTTGAAGGCGAAGTCGCCGAGGAGTTCACGCCGGTTGTCGATCGAGTCCGGGATAACGCTGAGGAGGGCGGAGAGAAGCCTCGTACGAAGTTCGAGGTTCCGAAGCAGTTAAAGGACGGTGCCAAGCATCGTCGGCGACGCAGACGGCGTTCGCGTGGTTCGGACGAAAGGAAAGAGAAGGCCGTTAAAACTAAAGGTCGTTCCAGTTCCTCCCCTGCGAAAATCAATGCTTCTTCAGTCCCCTTGGCGTCAACGCAATCGCTGGCCTCGGCTGAATCTGCCGGTGTTGACGTGATTGACGAAGCACCGGTGGAATCTAAGCGGTCAAGATCATCGTCTGGTTCAACTGGTTCATCTGGTTCGTCATCTTCTTCAAGGTCATCGCGTAGTCAATCGAGCGGTCGGCGTTCACCGTCACGAAGCAACGATGACACAGCCGATAGTTCTTTTATAGAGTGGATTAAGATCGCCTTGGGTGGTTTGATCGCATTTCCGCTGGCCTACTTGGGGCTGATGTGGATATTGGGCTTGGACCCCTTCGGCTTAGCACCAACGCTTAACAATGTCGCTCCGATCATCGTGCCGTCTTCGTTAATTGATGAAGACACGTTGCCGTTATCTCCAGAGATCGAAGATTTCGAGTCTGATGTGGACGAAGGCCTTCCAAAACCTTCGCTTGACCCCGACGAAGTCCGCGGTTAATTCGAATCTTGCAGGTGCGGGATTGAGTTTCACTACGATGGTTGCGGATCTAGGTCTGTTTGGAACCGCCAATCTTTCTTCGATTGACTTCGGTGTACTGAATAAGAGGGCTCACAGCAGATTAAAAACTTGCTCCACGTGGAGCAGATATTCAACCTGCCATTGACCATGCACCGCAACTGCAAACGCTTAGGATTTAGTTTGCCAATGATTGCATTTGTTTGAATCGAAACGCAATGCACTCACTCGCAATCCACTCTACGGACAGATAATCATCTGCCACACTCCCTATCGACCTTTATCGGGCGGTAGTCTGGGAACAGACTTATTGCAATGTCGGCGGGGCGGTTTGAGCGGTTATTCACGGCCCCTCATTCTGCGACCGGCGAAGTGTTCTTCTACGGATACTGATTCTGACGAGTTTACCGCAATCGCCGTTCAAGCGATGCGGGACGAAGGCTTGGCTGGCTTCTAATTTTAACGGTTTTTCCGAACATAGCAGTCCGTCTTGATTTACAATTTCGGTCGGAAATGCCGGCGATTTCCCCAATACTTATATTGGAATTTCGCTAACGCACCGCTTACTTACCTCATGTTTTTTCGATAGTCCGTTTCGTAATCAAAATCCTTTGCTCCGTTAGAAGGTCCTTTGAGAAATCTGAAACCATCGACGAATATAGAAACTTTTTAGGAACGCATCGTGATGAAAAAGCGCCGACCCGCTAATACACCCAAGTCTCTGTCAAATAAAAAATCAAAGCACCCTTCCGCGCGACCGGTGTCACGTCTGCGCTCAAATGGGTTGCAGTACCAAAGTCTTGAACAGCGTTTGCCTCTGGACGCGAGTTTTGCTTTTGAAGGAGGCGTGTTGACCATTTCTAACTTCACTGAAGAAACCGAATTGACCGTCAATGCAGGTGGCGATGTGGTCGCGACAATCAGCGGCGGCGAATGGGTGGGCATGAATCCAGGTGTCGCCGTGAACGATGACGGAGATCAGATTACCGTCATGGAAGTGGCCGAACTGGTTGTTTCCTCAAGCGGTTTTACTGCTCCACTTACCAGCGTCGTCCTGAATGTGCAAGGCGGTGAGACTTTGGATAACGTTACGATTGGGGTCAAGGGCGACATCCAAATTAACACCAATGGCCAAGCCTTCGACCTTTCGTCAACAGAACTGATTACTGACGGAAATATCACTCAAAGAGATAATCGACCTGGTGTCTCAACAGTCGTGGATTTGGGCGAATTGAGTTTTAGGTCCGGTGGAAATGCAAGCTTCGACAGTCTGGGCGCGACATCCCTTGGCGGCGAAGTAGGCGGAAACTTATCCATCTTCTCTGAAGTTGGAGAACTTCTCTTCAAAGATCAGTTCGGACTCGATTTTGATAATGACGGAAGTCAACTGCCCGACGGATTGTTCGTTGCTGGAGATGCAACGATTACAGTCGCCGAGGGGTCAATCGGACAGTCGGCCGATTCACCAGTCATCGTTCGCGGCGAGCTAAATATATCGACCAGTTCCGATGGATTTACTTCAGTAAATTTCAGTGGCTCAAGCAACAACTTTAATCAGGTCAATATCGAAAGCCGCAGCCGCTTTTTCAACAATGATATTAGAGTTTTCGATACCGACTCGTTCACCGTAGATAACGCACGTGGCAGTGAAATAGTTCATTTAGCCGCCGGTCGCGGTGATATTGACAAGTCAATTCGTTCCAGCACTTTCGACGGAAGCTTAACTCTTTCGGGAGCAATCGCGAGTAATAATCTGATTCTTCAAGCCAGTGAAGGCGTTAGTCAGTTAGAAGGAAGCGAAATCCAAGTCAGCCTTTTGATGCTCGGTGGTGAGGAAATTTCGGAGGGACGCGGCGACTTTATTTTCAATGGCGTTGTTGATTCTCCACTCTCTGGTGGAAATCTAGTTGGCTTTGACATTGCAGCGAAAGTGCGGGGTAATCTTGACCTAGATACCAATTCCGAATTGACAATGGTCAGCGAGACGCTGACTTACACCGATGGTCGCGTCGATGAAACTTACGACACCTCTTGGGTTGACGGCAATACTCGAATCGACGCCAACGCACTCGAATTTGATGTTGATTTTACAACGACTAAATTTGTTTTATCAGTCGAAGCCGATGTAACACAATCCGTCGACACAGCCCTGACGACTGATCAGCTGTATATCTCGGGGAAGCGCATCGATCTTGGTAACGACACCAACAACACCGGTCAAATCGCAGCGCGTGGGATCGGAGACGAATCCTTTATTCGCTTCCACGACTTAGATACATTTCGCGTTGTTACCCTTGATGGTGAAATCGAGGGCAACTCGGCAGATCGACCGGTTCCTGCGACGCTGAGTGGTTTGTCTACTGACCGAATTCCTGACATCGGAATTGGCGACAGAAGTTTCATCGAACTCAGCACGGGTTTTGATGGTCCCAGCGATAATCCTCGGCTGGGCATGCCTGATATAGAACTGGACGATATTGAAACCTTCAGCGTTATTCGAGAAGACAACTTAGCTGTCTATGAGACCGAAGAATTTGGCGAAGACGGTCGCGGCGTTTACTTTGTCGAATTCATCTACGATGGTGTTTCACCTTTCGAATTCATCGCTCAGGGAGAACCGTTTGATGCCGAACTGGCCCTTTATGATGAAGACGGTGATTTGCTGTTCACGTCCGATGATCCCTCGCTGGATTTGAATTCAAGCATTAGCGATTCAGATTTCATTGAAGGCCTTGAGGCAGGAAGATATTACCTGGCCAGTGCCGCTTTCAGTGCAACCTTTGGGGATAATTTTGATGTGCAAACTGAATTTGACGATGGTGTGCCAGCACTGCCTTTGGGAACTTTGCTGATCACTTTAGAATCAGACATCGGAGATCCCGATGAACCTTACGAGGAGCTGTTGGCACGTCTGGAATCTTTCATTGCTCCAGAAGTTCGTCGAAGTTTCTTTCAAGATGACGACGCTGCCATAAACACCGAGAAACTTACTCTAACAGCGTTTGAAGACGGTTCGATTGTCCTAGTAAGTCCGCAAAACTTAATTGATGAATTGTGCATTATTGAAACAAACAATTTAATTCTCAATTCGTCTACAACGATTGACATTGATCAACTTAACGCAGCAGGGGACGTTTCGTTGACAGCGGTGGAAGACATCAATGTTAGTAATGTGATCGCGCAAGGAGATATGTCGATCGTGACGATGGCAAACATATTTGGCGAAAACCTTAATGCGGGAGGCAGCTTTGACTTGGAAGCCGTAACTAACATCGTCATCGATGGACTGGAATCTGGAGCCGACGTAGCGCTTGATGCCGGCGGTTCCATCATGATGACATCTTTTGATGTTGCGGGGAATATTGTGGCGACCTCAGCGGGCGATGACGTTGTTGTCGATGGTGTTCGGGCACAAGGCGACGTCAGCTTGAGTGCGGCAGATGATATTCGCTTGGCGATGCCGACAGGCATTCAACGTCTGGAAGCAGCCAATCTATTGCTTAACGCAGGCAATAATACTACCGACGGAATCAACGGGATCTTTCTGTTTACCGACGTCGATACAATTGCTGCCGACGTTGGGCGTGGCGGTCAAATTTTCGTCAACGAACGATCCGATATTGATGTCGGAAATCTCACGACTTTCAATGGTCCAATATCTCTTCGCGCGGGAGGAAGCCTGACGGGTGCCAACGTCAGCGTCGCTCGACCGGGCGATGACATCACGTTGATTGCTCGGGGAGATGGTGCTGATATTTCCGTCGACTCAGTCACGGTGTTGGGCAGCAACGATACGATCCGTCTGTTCGCAGACGATGATATCACAGCGAATGTTCGCGCTGGAAATTTAAGAGCCCAAGCGAAAAATTTGTTGGGGGATCAGAATGTCTCGGTGAGGCTTAACACGACTGTGAGATCTCTCAATGTGGACGCGGGGTTGCTGGCCAACGAAAATCCGAATCGTGGTGACATTGTCGTCAATGAATCCGATCCCTTAACATTGTCACGAGCGGTGGCCGCGAATGGAAAAATTCTTGTTTCCGCCAATGGCAACCTGATTACAGGTAATGTTCAATCCAACGGAATCTCTACTGACAATGCGATCGAGCTTCGCGCGATTGGAATCGGATCCGATTTGTTGACATCGCGTATCGTCGTCAGAGATGGAACGGGCGGGGTCTTGTTATCAGCCGATGATGATATCGTTGACGGTAACGTCAATGACCGATTGGCAGTGGTAGCGGACAGCGTCACCTTCACTGCCGGTAGTAATCTCAATGATTCCTTCAATGGCATAATCGGTCACACGTACGTTAAATCATTATCTGCCAACGTCACCAGCAATGCCGATGCCGGCGCTTTTTTGTTTAACAATGGCAATATAACGGTAAGGAATTCGGCGATCACTAACGGCCGATTCAGCTTGATCAACCGAAGCGGAGTTGTGCAAGTCGACGATATTTCGATTCTTTCGCAACAGCTGGACAATCGTGTCTTTGTCAAGACCAGCGGCATTGGTGCCGACATTTTGGTTGGCAGAATTGAAGTTGGTGAAAATGGAATCGTTACCCTCGACTCTGCGGATGACGTCTTGGACACAGATTTGCTGGATGACCTATTCATTAGCGGCGAATTCCTCAACGTGACCGCGCGCAACAGTAAATCGGATAGCTATGACGGCATCCTGTTGAATATCGACGTCGATGAATTCGCGGATGTAGCGCTTAACGGCGGTCAATCGTTTGTGCGTCGGCAGAGTTAAACGAAGTAAAGAAGCTGAGTAATGCCGCTGCAATGAATATTGCAGTGGCTTTTTTTTTACAATTGATTGGGCCGTCTCATGGCAGTTCACGTAAAACGATTGTGTGAAAAAGATCCAGCAGAACTTCTTTGTTGAACTTTCACGAGATGACGCCTTCCTTGCCAATTTGCTCCATGATCTTGGGTGCGCTGATGACTTCTCCATTGCGCCCGACGGCGAGTTGTTTTCTCTAGTTGGACAGCGTCACTTTCGTGAGCGGCAAGGCGGCTAGCGCCCGATGGCACTATCTTTCATAAGACAGGGA
>Ga0114956_1001088_pt1 | contig 21122 bp, 5 predicted proteins | sample MaitaG_FD_87304 | JGI IMG/M metagenome (GOLD analysis project Ga0114956, IMG submission 87304) | Marine algal microbial communities from Maine, USA - Maine_Asex2 metaG | ecosystem: Host-associated > Algae > Red algae > Unclassified | place: Maine, USA | collected 2015-01-05
ACATTTTCAAAATTACTTCGTTCGAAAGCCTCGCCAAAGCCCTGCTGTGACTACGTTTTCAGCCTCGTACTTTTAAAAATCTCTTTGTTCAAAATCGGAAACTTATTTATCATCGACCCCTTAGGCCAAGGAACTTGCCATAAACACTAGGGCAAATCCCAAAATTGTTCCTATCATTGATTCCCGCGGATATGAGTGAGATGGAGATCATGCAGAAATATACGACAGACGCTTCGCGCTTTCTGATGATTGAGGATTGCATGATTCACTACCGCGTTGAAGGCAAGGGGCCACCCTTGATGTTGGTACACGGAGCGTTTTCTTCCTGTCATACTTTTGATGAATGGACGAATCTGCTCAAGTCAAAATTCACGATCATTCGATTTGATATTCCTGGCTTTGGTTTGTCTACTGGCTTTGTAGATAAGGTCTACAGCATCAATCGGTTTACCCGATTCATGGCGAAATTTTTAAAGCGACTCAATATTCCTCAAGTCCATTTGGCGGGAAGTTCTTTAGGGGGCTGGCTGTCTTGGGAGTTTACCTTGAAGTATCCCAAGATGGTGAATCGCTTGGTTTTGATTGATGCGGCTGGTTTCGTACAAGAAGATCGAATTCCGTTGCCGATAAAAATGATGCGCACTCCTTTCGTGGACAAAATTGTTCGCTTTGTAATTCGCAAACAAACGCTGGAGGTTTTTTTGCGGGAGGTTTTCGTACATCAAGATCGCATTACGGATGAGATGATCGATCGTTACTACGATCTATTTACTTTCCGCGACAACCAAGAGTCGTTTTTTCGTTTGGTCAACTCCAAGTTTGTTGATCGAACACGCAGGTTGAAGGAGATACAGCATCCTACTTTGATCATGTGGGGCGAGCAAGACGCTTGGGTATCGATCGAAGATGCCTACATTTTCCGAGATCGAATTCCCAATGCAGAGTTGCTCATTTACGAAGATTTGGGCCATTTGCCTTTTGAAGAAGCCCCGAAGAGTACGTCGAAAGATTTGGTTCAATTCTTAGGTCGAAAATCAGCATCGAAATCAGCCAAGATGAAAGCAGTTTCATAATTGATTCTCGTTTTCAATTCTCAATTTTCAAGACAATTCAATTCAATTTTATGGATTGCTTAAAAAAGAAAAGGTCCGACACTAAATGTGCGGACCTTGTTTAATTCATGAAATATTAGCTGCTTTTATTGAGCATGAATAATAAATCGTTTATTCAAATTCTGTTTTGCTGAACTGATTCGAAGTAAATAGGTTCCATCGCTGTAGCCCGATATTTTTTCGGTCCAAGAATTTTGCCCTTTTCCAACATTTAGTTCTTTCATCATGACGAGTTTTCCAGCTGCATCGTACATTTCCATCTTCACAGCTTCTTCGGTAATTGAATCGAAATTGATATTGATTAAATCAACAGCTGGTATTGGGTAAATGGTCAGTGTCTTCTGATCTGTTGAGCGCAGTAAAGGCACCACATGGGTTTCTTTGCTTTCTCCAGAAATACTCACTTCTTCCAATTGATAGTAAGACCAGCCCATTGCTGCTTCAAGGTCGAGGAATTCGTAATTACGTTGTGTATTACTATTTCCAGCTGCGACTTGCTTGTTAATGATTTCGAAATTAATGCCATCTGTTGAGCGCATTAAATTGAAGTAATCACTTTCAAATTCCGAAGCGGTACTCCAATAAAGGAGGTTGCCGTTTGGATTGCTTCGCCCATCAAACTCAATCAATTCAATTGGAGTGTTGGTGCATTCTACCATCATGGATGTAAAAGGCAGTGCGCATGCCGCCTCGCCCTGAGGCGCTACGGAGAAGGAATATCCGGTACCAGTTGCGAATGGGCCAAAGGAAGCCACAGTCACATCATGGAAGCTTACCGCACCCGTTTGGTTGTTGGAAACCATAATGGATTCTGCGCCAAGGGTTGAAATGAGTAGCATGTAACTCGTTTTGTCGCTGGAGCAAACCACATCGAGTGTTGCAACGAAATCGTTACAAGATATGATGAGACCAGCATCGAAGCTTAGAGACTGTTGTCCTGTGAATTCGAAGATATCTGTTGTGCCACTGCTTGGATTAAAGTCGCTATCGGCACCACTTTCTCCTTCACCTTGAACGGTAAATTGATACGAATCGATTTCTGCAATTGAGATGTAGTAGAATCCAGGCTCTATGTTTTGGAATCCGTAGAATCCGGATTCGTCAGAATAGACGGAGTCGATTGCAAGGCCAGATTGATTGTGGAGGACGACAAGAATTCCTGCCACTCCGTATTCGAAGAGGTCCTGAATTCCGTCTTGGTCGGTGTCGATCCAGATGAAATCGCCAATGTCAACGATGTCGCCGTCGCCGTCGCCGTCGCCATCGCCGTCGCCATCTCCATCGCCATCTCCATCGCCGTCGCCATCTCCATCGCCATCGCCGTCACCATCGCCATCGCCATCGCCGTCACCATCGCCGTCACCATCGCCATCGCCATCGCCATCACCGTCGCCATCGCCATCTCCATCGCCGTCACCATCGCCATCGCCATCGCCATCGCCGTCACCATCTCCATCGCCGTCACCATCTCCATCACCATCGCCATCGCCGTCGCCATCGCCGTCGCCATCGCCGTCACCATCGCCATCACCTCCGTCTTCGCAATTTTCATTGAGCAAGAATATGTCAATACTGGCTTCAGAAAAGCAGAGTTCAGAACCATCGATCGAGTAAATAATGGTATTGGCACCTAAGCTCATTTCGCTTATTTGCAAATTGCCATTTGCGTCTACAGGTCCGAGCCAAGTTCCACCGTTCACATTCGGAACAAGTGGGAAAGATGACTGATCCAGACACACTTCAATGAGCTCGGCCGTTAATTCTAGTTGCGTTGCTTCCTGTACAAGAACTGTTACTGTGCTAGTATTTAAGCAGCCTGTCTCGTTTGTAAATTCATAAGTAGCTGTATGAGTTCCCGATCCCGCTGTGGCCGGATTGAATTGATTGCCGGAAATTCCATTACCGCTGAACAGTCCACCATCGGGAGATGCTGAAAGGGTAAGGATCTCTGAATTTTCACAAATTGTTTGAGCAAAATTGAATTGAGCATCTTCAGTAGGAGAAATTTCTACAACGTAGGTAAGCTCTTGTTCGCAGCCTGCTTCATTAATGAGTTTTAAATCAAAAATGCCAGGAGCTGAAATTGTATGAGTTTCTTCAATACTTCCGTCTGGCCAGATACATTCGTAGCCGTTTGGAGCAGAAATCAGCATCGGGAAGTCATCGGCACAAGTCATTGTGATTTCTGGCTGCGCTTCCTGAGGTGCTTCATTGAATTGCACCGAATAAGTGAGCTCTTGTTGGCAATCGCTCTCAGGGTTTAAAGTCAAGAGGTAGTTTCCTGAATTACCCACCTCAACCGATCCAGAGGTCGATCCGTTCCACCACAAATAATTGTAGCCAGCCGGAGCCTCAAGGGTAATGATTTCCCCACAAGATTCAGCAAGATTTGGTGCCTCTTCTAATGGTTCTTCAATTAACTCGACGATGTATGTAATCGTCTGATCACAGCCCAGTGTATTTGAAATTGTCAAGCTATATTCTCCAGCCTGGTCAACAATTACTTCTTGATTTATGGATGCGTCGAACCAAGAATATTCATAGTCATTGGGTGCTGTTAGAAGTATTTCTGTATCAGAAGAACAAGCATAAACGATTGTTTGAATTTCTTCTTGCGGTTCACTTATCGATGTAACGTTAAATTCAATTTGTTGTGAACAAATACCATTCGATATTTCCATTGTAATGATAGCCGATTCTGTTGTACTGTAATTTTGAGCAGTACTTCCGTCTGGCCAGAGATAATCATAACCATCTGGAGCCGATAATTCAATCGGAAAATCAGAGGAGCAAGATGGAATTTGGATGGATGAATTTTCTTCAATTTGATCGCTGAATTCCACTGAATATTCCAAAGTTTGGCTGCAGCCGTCATCATTGAGTAAATCAACAGAGTAAATGCCTGGTTCACTTACTTCGATGGATTCTGTGGTTTCTCCTGTACTCCAAACGCAAGTGAAATCACCAGAAATCGAAAGGGTTGTACTTTCGCTTTCGCCACATTCGATCACCGGAGTTGGGTCAGGTAAAGTAATTCCTGAGGACATAATTATTTCGATTGTTGCAGTTTGCGCTGCACATCCAGAGTTGGCGGCAAAGGAGTATTCGTAGATTCCTGGGTTATTTACACCAGGTTCGAAGACGCCATTGTTAGGGCTGCCATTGTATAACCATTCACCTCCTGCGTTCGGCGATCCTTCGAGTAAGTTAAATAGGTTTTGCGTACCACTTTCTGGGCAAAGCACAACGGTGTTTGATGTACCTGCGTTGCTAAATGGGCTAACCGTAATGCTTACTTGAGCTTCGCTCGAAAAGCAAGATCCGTTGGCTGGAATGGAATAGGTGTAAAGACCATCTAGGTCTTGTGCTGGGTCAAATTGACCAGAGTGGTTGCTGCCATCAGGAGCCAACCAATTCCCTCCCGCGGATGGAGTTCCACCGAGAAGACCCAAAAGTTCAATCGGATCCCCTTCTGAGCACAAGTCGGCAGAGGCATCTTCTCCTGCGAAAACTTCCTCACTCAACTCCACTGAAAGAATGGAGCTTACGGCATTGCAACTTCCGTTGCTCTCGAATGCGTAAACGTAATCACCTTCAGCATCGCTTTGAGGATCAAATGTTCCGCTGTGTGTATTTCCGTTTGGTGCGGTCCAAGAACCATTGCTCATTGGCATTCCCTGAACTAGGGAGAACAAGTCGATCAAGGCTGCAGACGAACTACAAATTTGTGCTGTGCTATTTATGCCAGCATTCGAATTTGTATCAATTGAAACGATCACATTAACCAGCTGGTCATTGCAAACTGAACCAACGCTTGCGCTGTATTGGTAAGTTCCTGGGTTGTCCATTGCCGGATCGAAAATGGCAGTTCCAGAAACTAGGTTGGGACTCCATTCTCCACCATCCTGTAGCATTCCATTGAATAAGCTAGAAAGGTCAATTGGTTCATCACTTTCACAGAGAGCTAGACTAATAGCCTCTACAACATTGGCTGCTTCTTCCATCGCAATTTCTACTGTTGCTTCTAAATCTCCACAAGCCTCATTGCCCAAAAGTTCATAAATGTAGATTCCAGGAATGAGCTCATTGGAATTCAGGACTGCATTCACTACCGAACCATTAGGGTTTGTCCATGTGCCCAACTGGTCGCTTTCTCCCTCCAATACTTCAAATAAGTTGATGCTTGGGGTCGAAGAACAAATAGTCAATGATCCATCGATTCCTGCTTGCAAACTTTCAGAAATAGTAAACTCAAGCTGTGACTGAGAAGGGCAATTTTCTGAAACGACAGTGTAAGAGTAACTGTAGTTACCAGCTGTTGAAAATTGTGCCATGGAGGAAACAGTATTTCCATTTTCATCTTCGAATGAACCCGAAGAATCACTTCCATCAGTGAGATACTCTGTTAAGTTAATTAAGTCGTCAGAAGTACATAAGGAAATACTCTGATTGTTTCCTGCCGCATTGCTCTCAATAATAGTAATTTCTATTTCCTTTAATTCAACACAAGAGTGAACAGTGCTGAAAGATTGGTATTGAACTTGGTAAATACCCGCTGGCTGATTGCCATCGAAAACACCATTGTTGTCAACAGCGCCTGACCATATTCCGGTGGAAGGTGAGCCGATCAGTTGCACTGCTCCATCTCCACGGCAAACAGTACTTGGTCCATTTATTTGAGCAGGAATTGGAGCACTAACAAAAACAGTAGTCTCTGCCGTTCCAGTGCAAGTGTTTTCATCTTCGTATTGGAAGCTAATCACATTTGGTCCCGTGCCTGAAGCGGAAGGATCAAAATAAAATCCAGTAGATGAATCACCCGAAACACCATCGCCCGAAAAAGTTCCGACGCCACCAGTAGCCTGCAATAGAACAGGATTGTCGTAATTGCAGAAAGGTCCTAGTTCAATGATTTCCTCTTGAGCTGTTTTTATCTCGAAATTAAATTCGAATGACAGTTCGCAATCAGGATAAGCCGGATCGCTGGCGGGGCCGCTAAATGTCTGTGTATTTCCTACATAAGAATCACTTGCCAAAAAGTTTGGATTGGCTGGCTCGTAAGACAAAGCGATGGTATGCCAGCCAGCTGCGAGACTGCTTGGATTAATCATTGAACCAGAAATTCCATCAACAGAGACTCCTAAGAGATTTAAGTCGATTCCTGATGATTCGGAAATCCAATCTTCAATTAAATAATCAGCGTCTTCGCTGTTGCAGAAAGTAGTCGGAATATTCGCTTCAATTACTGAATAAGCACACAAGTTGCTGGCGGTTAATTGATCAGGATTTCCATCGCCATCGGTGTCTGGACCTTCCACAGTAATCGCATAAGCCTGTCCACTAAGGTGTTCAATTGATATGCTGTAACTGCCGTCTCCATTGTCTGTAAGTTGCGATCCAGCACTGATATTTGTTGCTCCAGTAGCTGTTACTATTGTCCAACTTTCACCTATGTTGAGGCTGCTTACGGTAATGCTTTCTTCAAAACTTTCGGCATCTGCTTGGCAAGAGCAAGCGTTGTCGATGGTAATTACCGGTATCGGGCAATCTACACCATCGCAACCGTCTATTGCTTGTGCGCCCGATTGATTATTTGGCTGACAAGTTAGCGGAAAGTAATACGGTATTTCTTGTATCCATTCATAGACGGCCGCAAGAGGATCATTACCATTTTCAAGATCAAAAGAGCAGCCTTCTTGCGGTTTAGTTGACCTCCATCCATTTTCAACGATGGTAGGACAAGGGCTATCGGTAATACTTGGTGCTTCTCCGCAAGCGTTGGACAGTTCTACATCAATTTCGAAAAGGCTTACGTCTGGATAAACCAGAACCGGAGCAGATGCGCTAACCGGTTGATAGCATTCTGAATCATCACCTAGGATTTCAGCGATGGCTTCGCTGGTCCATTCGGTTTCCAAAGTAAATTCCGTGGGTTCACAATTGGAGTTGACAGGGGCATTGACCCATTTAGTATCGCATACTTCTCCGGATGTCGACATGAGCGCGATTTGCAAAGCTTCAGCTGCTCCTGAGCAACTGTTGGTAGAAGGCAGTGCGCTTGCTACGGGTTGTGAAGGATAAACCATGTATTCACTGTAAACTTCAATGTCGTCGTAGCATAAAATATTCGAGCCTGGCCATAAATTGCTGATCTCGAAATTGTGGTAATCATCAGATACAACAAAGGAAACCGCTTCACATCGATCGTTTATCGGAATTGGAAATTCCTGCGTGTCGCAAACAGAATTTCCGTCAGCAGAGAGAATGGTCAAGACCACGTTTCCGCCACCACCGCAGAGGGCATTTTCTCCGCTCAATTGTGCGGTAGGCTGCTCTGGATAAATGGTGTATTGTTCGTTTAAGGAAATTGCGATGTAGCAGTTCTCCGAACCACCCAAAAGCAAAGCCAATTGTTGCGAGTTATAGTTTACCGTAATGTCATTTTGTATTGGTTCGCAAGAAAGATTTTCCGAAGCATCGAATTCCTCCGTACTACATATGCTTCCATCAAAACTTACTATGTGTACGCTGATTTCAGCCGAACCACCGGAGCAGCTTCCACCCTCCGTTTCCATAAGAAGCGCTGGTTGCGCTGGATAAATTATGAGGGATTCATCGAAGCTTAGAGCTTGGTAGCAGTTTGCACCAAAAGCATTGAATAAAATGGCTATTTCTTCTTCCGAGTATTGGTCATTAACGGTGACGCTAATTGGAAGACATGAGTTGTTTTCTTCAATGGCAAATTCTCGTGAATTACAAAGACTTCCATCTGCGCTGATCAATTGCAGTTGAATGCTTTCTGTCGAGGCAGAGCAAACAGCAGAAGGAATTTCACTGAATAAACTTGGAGGCGCAGGATATACTTCAATGGTTTCTTCCACTACCAGAGTGCTGTAACACTCGGCTGCAATTGTTCCCATGAAATTGGCAATTTGTGCTCCCGTGTAATTGTCATTTATCTCTTCGATAATGGTGCTACAAGAATTGTTTTCGCCAACATCGTATTGGAGGCTTTCACATACAGAACCATCAATGGCAATAATATTTGCTGTTAACGCATTTTCTGTATTGACGCACACAGATTCCAAGGAAGTGATTTCAACGGTAGGTTGCGCGGGGTAGACTGTGAATTCAGTTTCCCAATTCAATTCTTCGAAGCAAATAGATGCTTTAGCTCCAGTATTTTCTCTCCAGTCTTCTATTGTGTAAGTATCGGCAATAATTTCAGTACTTCCAGAACAAGAGTTGTTGATAGGAAGGTCGTAATTTCTGCTGTCACAAAGCGATCCATCAGCGGCGATGATTTGCCAAGTATAGGCGTCTTCACTGCCTGAGCAGAAGTTGCCGGATTCCTCCATCAAGGCGGTTGGTTGAGCTGGATAAATGGTAACGCTTTCTGTAGCTTCATAGATTGGGTAGCATTCGGCACTGCCAAATAAATCAGCCACTTCTGCATCACTGAGGCTCCAATTTATTTCTTGTATAGTGGGTGTGCAACTGGAATTTATTTCAGCATCAAAGCTCTGAGAATAGCAGAGCTCACCGTCATTACTGAATAACTCAATCGTCAGAATGCTTGACTCAGCTGAACAAGCATTTTGCTTATTTGTCACAAGCAATTCTGCCGGTAAAGGGTAAGCAGTAAATTCTTCCTCCATTTGTAAACTTTGATAGCAAGAAATACCATTCATATTGAAAAGTGCATCTAATTCAGCCGCAGTGTATTCATCGCTTACTGTTTGAGTCATTGCCGAGCAAGATTCGTTTATTTGAGGGCTGTAGATTCTTTCGTCACAAATACTACCATCAATACTCACAATTTGCATGCTGACCGCATTTGATTCTTTTGCGCAAACAGCTTCATTGTTGATAATATTTACGGTCGGTTGCGCTGGGTAAACTGTAATTAGTTCATTTAAATTCAACTGTTCATAACAGCCAATCGAAGTAGTTGCCAAAATCTCTTCTAACTGCTCTATAGAATAGACGTCGGTGATGTTAATGGAAACTGCTTCACAAGAATTGTTATCCGCAGCATCATAAGTCCTTTCATCGCAAACTGTATTATTGGCACTCAAAAGCGAAACCGAAAGCACAGGATTAATGCCTGAGCAGATTTTCCTTGGGTTGTTGATTTCGATACTGGGTTGTTCAGGATAGACATTTACTAATTCGTTGATTGTTAAATCAGTGTAGCAATTAATCTCCGCTGCATTGAGAAGTTCTTGCAGTTCAATCGAAGTATAGTTATCAGCTATGGTTTGAATTGCAGTGGCGCATTCTAGATTTTCATTGGCGTCGTAAAAACGACTGTCACAGAGCGATCCGTCAACAGCAATAATAGCCATGCTGACTACATCGCCTGTTCCCGAACAAACGTTGTTTTGATTTTCGACAGTAACGCTTGGCTGAGCTGGGTAAATCTGAACCGCTTCTTCAATGAATAAGTCATTGTAGCATCCATTCGCAATCGTTTCAAAAAGAACGTCAAATTCTTCTGATGAATACGTGTCATTAATTATCTGAATAATTGGTTTGCAGGAATTGTTTGGATTTGCATTGTAAGTTCTGCTGTCACAAAGGGTTCCGTCGATTGCAATGATATCCATTCTTACCACCTCATTCGTTTCCGAGCAGGTATTCGTGACATTGTTGATACTAACAATTGGTTGAGTCGGATATACAGTGATTGATTCTTCGATGGCCAAATCAAAATAACATTCTGTATTGGCTCCAAAAAATTGAGCGATCTCATCGATGGTATAAATATCAGTGATGGTTTGAATCTCCGCTTCGCAGCTCGGATTTGCTTCCACATCGTATGAGCGACTGTCGCAAAGCGTTCCATCTGCAGCAATGATTTGCATGACAATCACATCCTCACCAGCTGAGCAAGTATATTCATTATTGGTAGTTTCTACGGAAGGTTGAGCTGGGTAAATATTGATCAATTCATCGAGTAGAATTTCAGAATAGCAATTAATGCTTTCAGTTGCAAAAAGTGCTTCAATGTTGGAAGTAGAATAGTTATCTAATATTTCTTGTTGAGTGATATTACAGCTCAAGTTTTCTACTGCATTGTAATTCCGTGAATCACAAATCGTCCCATCAACTGAAACGATTTCCCAGATAATTACACTGTTGGTTTCCGAACAAACATTTTCCAAGTTGGTCACGTTGGCTCCTGGTTGTGCAGGATAAACATTGATGGATTCATCAATTTGCAACTGCTCATAACACATCACCGCTTCGGCCGAAAATAGAGTGGCCATATCTGTTTCTGAATAGACATCACTAATGTCCGCTACAATTGTTTCGCAGCCTTCATTCGCGGGAACATCGTAGGTTCTCGTATCACAAACGCTTCCATCACCAGCAATAACTTGGAGACTTGCTACTTCTTCTGATGCGGAACAAACGTTCGCTTCAAAATTTACTAGAGCTGAAGGCTGAGCCGGATAAACGGTTACGTCTTCGTCGAATGACAAGGCCGCGTAGCAATCGATCGCTTCGGTGCCGAATAAACCCTCCAAATCCCCCACAGAATAGCTGTCTGCTATCGGGTGTAAAAATGGCTCACAGGTATTGTTTGCTGGAAGATCGTAGCTGCGAGAAGCGCAGGTCGTTCCGTTTACAGCCACTACTTCGAATTGAATAAGCCCTTCTACAGAGGAGCAGAAATTGCCTTCATTGATGAGTCGGCTATCTGGCTGAGCTGGATATACGTTGATGTTGATGTCCATGCTAAGCTCTGTGTAACAAGCAATATCATCCGCTTCCAGCAATTCTTCGAGCTCAACAATAGCGTAGGTATCTTCTATGGTTTCTATAATGGTTTCACAGCTGTTATTGGCTGAGACATCGTAGGTTCTAGTATCGCAGGTAGATCCGTTTGCGGCAAGAATTTCCATGCTTGCAACAGCAGTAGATTCAGAGCAGGCGTTTTCTTCTTGAGAAATACTAACAGAAGGTTGCGTTGGATAAACTACAATGTCTGTTTCAAAATTCAAGGCTGCATAGCAATCAATGGCTTCCGCATTAAAAAGCGTCTCCAGTTCTTGCGCTAGATAAGTATCGGCAATTGACTCTGTTACTGGAGCGCAGGTATTGTTTTCTTTTACAGAATAATTTCGGGTATCACAAATAGTACCATCGAGTGAAACTATTTCCATTTGAATAATATCTTGATCGGCAGAGCAAGAATTTTCGGGATTCACAATGTTGACAACTGGCTGAGCTGGATAGACATTGATCGACTCGGAAAGAGTGATTTCAGAATAGCAGCCACTCTCCGTTCCTAGTAGCAAAAGTTCCAGTTCGGCAGTGGTGTAAGCATCAGCAATATCGATTACGATGGTTTCGCAAGTCAGGTTTTCTGCGACATCGTAACTACGCGAGTCGCACAATTCTCCGGTGGCCGAATACAATTCGAGCATCACCGCATTTTCCATTCCCGAACAAACATTGTCTTGCACCAAAATTGTCACTGATGGTTGGGTTGGATACACCAAGACAGATTCTTCCATCGAAACCGTTTCATAGCAATCCGCATTGGCGGTGGTAATGGCAGCGATTTGTTCGCTTGAATAATTGTCGGTAAAGTCTGATTGCAATGCGGCACATTGGGTGTTTTCTTCCACGTCGAATGTCCGTTGATCACAGACTGATCCATCGGCAGCAATTAATTGAAAAACAATTGCTTCTTCTGTGGCTTCGCAAACGGCTGTTTGATTGATGATTCCTGCTGTGGGTTGAGAAGGATAAATATTAAGTGTTTCATTCATTGAAACCGTTTGATAGCAAGTGATATCGCCCTCCAATACAGCAGCAATTTCCGCTGTGCTGAAATTGTCAATGAATTCCAAAATTTGTGTACTGCAACTTGTGTTTTCTTCTACATCATAGGATTTTCGGTCGCATTCGGTTCCATCTGCCGCTAGCAATTTGAAAATGATGGCCTCACTTTGGGCACTACAGAGTTCTCCAGGATTGGAAATTTCAGCGACTGGTTGCGTTGGGTAAACGCTTACCTCTTCATTGAGAAAAAGACTCTCGTAACAATCCGCTGAAGCTTCGAATAGCTCCGCCAAATCTGCGGCAGTTGTTTCTTCCACAAAGGAAGTTACCACTGGTGCGCAGCTTTCATTGTTTTCGACATCGTAGCTTGTGGTCAAGCAATTACTGCCATCGGCTGCTAAAATGCTGTAGGTGAGAACGCCTTCTGTAGCGCCACAAACGAAAGCTTGATTGTTGATTTCTGTGCTTGGTGGTGTCGGGTAGACGGACACATTTTCGTTGAGAGAAAGTGTTTCATAACAATCGGCTGCTGCACCAAATTCTGTAGCAATGTCTTCAGCCGTAAAGGTATCTGCAATGTTATTGATGATCGTAGAACAGCTTGTGTTTTCCGGCACATCGTAAGTGCGTTCATCGCACAAGCCGCCACCAGCGGAGATCAATTGGAAAACCACTGCTTCATCTGTAGCTTCGCAAACCGAAGCTACGTTGCTAATATTTGTAGTTGGTGGCAAGGGATAAATGGTCACAGTTTCACTCATGCTTACAGCTTCGTAACAGCCGAGTGTTCCGCCGGCAATGGTATTTATTTGAGCCTCAGAATAAGCATCGTCAAAAGTGATGGTTTGTGCCGAACAGCTTTGATTATCGAATACATCAAATGTGCGCTGGTCACAGACCGTTCCATCAATTGCTAATAATTGGAAAGTCAATACATCGTCTGTAGCAGTGCAAACGGTATTTTGATTGATGATTCCCGCGCTTGGTTGACTTGGATACGCTAGAACGGTTTCTTCCATGCTGAGGGCTGTGTAGCAATCAGCAGCGGCCGAAAATTCAGCCGCTATGTCTGCACTCGTAAAGCTGTCGGTGAAGGTAATTTCTTCCACTTGGCAACCTTGATTTTCTTCGGTGTCAAAGGTTCTTTCGTCACACAAGTCGCCATTTGCAGCGATGAGTTGGAATGTTACTGCAGATGCCGTGGCAGCGCAAACAGCTGGAATGTTGTTGATTTCGGTTGTTGGTTGACTCGGATAAACATCGATTTGTTCATTCATCAAAACAGCTTCGTAACAGCTGAAGCCGCCCGAGAAAAGTTCAGACAAGTTGGCCAAGGTATAGCTGTCTTCGAACGTAATGGTTTCTGTTGTACAGCTAGAGTTTTCTACGACATCGTAAGTTCTGCTGTCGCAAGTGGATCCATTGGCCGCAATTAATTGGAAGGTAAGTACGCCTTCAGTAGCGCCACAAACTGCCTCATCAGAAATGATGTTTGCCGTTGGTTGCGTGGGATAAACTACTACGGTTTCTTCGAAACTTAAGGCACTGTAGCAACTTGCGTTGGCTCCTAGAATAGAAGCGATTTGAGCTGGAGTTATTGTTTCGGCAAAAGTTTGCTGAGTGGGTTCGCAGGAATTGTTTGCGGAAACATCGAAGGTTTCTTCTGAACAAATTTCTCCCGATGCGGCGATCATTTCTATCGAAACAGCTTCATTCAATGCTCCGCAGGTTTCGCCGATATTGCTGATGCCGAGCGAAAGCGGTTCGGGGTACACCTGAACCGTTTCATTTAATAGCACGGGCTCGTAGCAACTCGCGGCTGCATTCATGCTTGCCGCAATGTCGTCGCTGGAATAGCTGTCGCTGAAAGAGACTACTTCAGTGGCGCAAGATTCATTTGTGCCAACGTCGTAGGTTTTAGTATCGCAGACTGCACCATTGGCTGCAACTAATGCGAAGCTTATGACTTCATCGGTTGCCGTACAAACTGCTGCAGCATTTTCTATTTGTGCAGTCGGCTGCTCTGGATAAATCGTAAGTGATTCTTCCATTTGAAGAGCGGTATAGCAAGAAGCGATTCCATTGGTAAGCGTGGCAATTTCTGCTGCTGAAACTGTTTCTGTAAATGATTGAATTTCTGTTTCACAGCTTTGGTTGGCAGCGACATCATAAGATCTTTCATCGCAAAGGCTTCCTTCCTGTGAAACGATTTGTAAGATGATTGCATCAGCGGTTGCCCCACAAACGGAGCCAATATTGGTAATTTCTATTTCGGGTTGACTGGCATAAACTGTCACATTTTCATTCAGTAAAACAGCAGTATAGCAAGAAGCATCAGCATTAAAAGAAGAGGCAATTTGCGTTGCAGAATACTGATCGGAAAAATTAGCTACCAGCGCTTCACAGGAAGTGTTTTCTTCGACATCAAAAGAACGTTCTTCACAGATTTCTCCTGCTGCTGAAACCAAATTGAAAAACAGCACCTCATTTGTTTCTCCGCAAACGGCATCTTGTTTGGTTACGGATGCTGAAGGCTGAGCTGGATAAACGGTGATGTCTTCGTCAAAATCTATGGCTGTGTAACAGGCGGCAGATCCATTTAGAATGCTCGCCAATTCATTGGCAGTGAATTCTTCTGAGAAATTAAGTGTTTCTGTGCTACAGCTTTCGTTCGCCAAAACATCGATCGAGTTTTCTTCACAAATGCTGCCGTTGACTGCGACAATTTGAAAGAAAATAGCTTCGTTGGTTTCTTCACAGACCGATCCGGGATTGATGACTGATGCGCTTGGTTGCGCCGGATAAACCGCAATGGTTTCAGATGCTGAAAGAGCGGAATAGCAAGTGCTAGAACCTCCCATTGCAGTCGCTACTTGCGCCTTCGTAAAGGTGTGGCTGATGCTTGAATTTACAGCGGAACAAGTATTGTTTGCTGGAGCAGCTTTAGATATGGAGCTGCAATCTTGGCCAGATTCGCTACTAAGAACAAAGCTCACTGCAGCTGCAGAACCACTGCAGTAGCTGCCATCGGTTTCTGTAGAAACAATGGGTTGCTTCGGGTATAAAGTGAAATTCTGTGATCCGCTTTCGATTAAGCTGTTGTCCGCTGCGCAACGTACTGTCCAAGAAACGGCTTTCGTAACCGGATCACAAGTAGTATTCGTGAACGGCCCGATTGGTAAATTTAAATTGCCACAATTTACCGTTGCAGTACTTACGCTCACTCCGTCTACCTTGATGTCGTAAGCAACTTGGGCACCTGCTGAACATTCTGTAGAAGGAACCACAACATTAATTGTTTGCCCATTGCAGCGAGTTGTCGCATTCAAACTTCCACTGGCGTATGAAGGGCAGCAGCCCTCGACAGTAACCGTAGATGATGCGGCGTCGTAGCAAAGATCACCCGCGTTGTAATGTTGATAGGTTACTGTGTAAGTACCGGGTGCTAATCCGCTTGGATTGAAAACTCCCGTAGTTGGATTGACACAGCCGCCACAAGAGGAGCTGTAGTTGCCGCCAGCAATATTGCTGGTGCCATCGCCATCGTAATCACCCGTATTCGGAATCTGCTTTGCTCCTTCACATTCTTTGAGTGTCAAATTATCGATGTCTGCTTCGGGAGCGCCGAATACAGCATCACCAGGATTTTCGTAAGTCGTGACAGTAAAGTTGCTTTGGGCATTGCTGTAATCGTATGCAGCGATCATGATTCGGTCGCCGGCCTGCAATGCTGGCCCGGGTTGCACATTGTCGCAGCCGGTTGTAGAATTACCCCAGGCTGCACAACCGCTAGTGCCTCCAGGGTCATATGCGCAGCTTAATTCGTCTGCAGCTGAAACGTCGCAAGGCGCCACACCATCGGGCACTTGAAAAATTGCTGCATCGATGTAACCATTGGGATTGTTTCCCACCAATTCGAGGTGGAGATTTCCTGCGGAGAGCACATTGAGCACCACAAAAGCGCTGGGTCCCCCGGTGCCAGTACTGTGGCAAGAAGCGGCGGGGTCAGCAGCGGTCCAGTTTGAGAATGTGCCACCTTTTGAGCAGATTTCAACGTAATCATCGGTACAGGTTTGTGCTTCTGCCGTTGAACTGAGTAAGAAAAAAAACAAAGCTATGCTCACAAGTGGGCATGCGATCGCCGTTCTAATTCCTTGAATCGGTTGGGTGGGGATTGACAACATGTTAAATACTTTTTGAGGTACTTGATTTACAGGGACTTCCTTCTCTGTCTATGGTTTTACGATTTGCAGATTGATTAGTGTCGTTTTACATGTAATAATGTTCTACAATAAGTTTTTCTTGGGTGTTTAAGGGAGAATTTTGGGTGGATGAAGTGAGTAAAGCGGCAAATCTGGAATGCGTCTTTAAGAAAGCTCTGTTTGGGCGCAGAGAAGTACCGGAATTGCTGTTTATGTTAGCTAAACTTTGCTCATTTGAAGTGATCTTACAATTGGTAAAAATCACGATTTACAGTAACTTTCGAAAGATGAAGAAATGCACAAGACTGCTTTGCACATACATCACTTTGCTTTTATGCTCGCTGCTCATTTACGGTTGTTGCGATTGGGAAAAGCGTACGATCGGTGCGGATGAATTTGTTGCTTATACTTTAGTGGAGGGAACGAAGATGCAATACGATACCATCCGTGCATCCTTTACTTTGCGGGCTGACTTTGAAACGGAGACCATCAGCATGGCACCCGAAATGGGATTGATCACCAGTAGTCATGCGACTTCATGCGATCCAGTTTATCTGAACTCATTACTGGAGGAAAGTCTGCTTGTTACGAGCGACAAATCGATGGTGGTTGCTGGCGAAACAATTGCTGCTGGTGAGAATTTGGTGGGTGTGGCCCAGCTCGATTTTGAAATTGATCAAGATTTTCCCAGTGTGAAGCTTTTTCTTACTGACGAGGAACTGAGCTTGTTTGAGTTTACCAATGGTTGGAACAAGATTGAATTGCAAATCGAAACCAATGACGGCATTCAGATTGCCGATGAGCTCGACTTGTATTTTGATTTTTAGAAAAGCTATTGCGATTTGGGGAATGAGCGAATGATGTTTCCCGAATACCCGTGGCCCAGCTACCGAAGCGAATTTATTCTGTCAGGCAAGAAACTAACATAGGTCAATTGATCTTTTTTAGAATTGATTCAATTGACAAGATATAGTGACTTGGCTTTCTTAGCCAAAGAGATTTCTACACTATAAGGTATCTACAAATTCACCAATCACCTTCATGTTCTGCCCGTTATGTTCATCAATAACTAAGTCTTTGAAGGAAGGATCCGTTGAATTGGGTTTTAGTAAAATCGTCTCATGTTTCCAGCCCTCTTCGGTCACCTCCTTTTTACTAGAGTATGTCTTTACGGTGAATCCTGAATTGAAGTCTGGATCTTGAATGTCAAAATTCTCAACAAGTACAATCTTCCCATTTCGACTTCCACCCAAGTATTTTTTGAAAATACAAACAGACCCATTGGGTATTCTACGATTCATTGACTCTCCTATAACCTTACATGCAAAGTAATCGGAACTCTTATACTTTTCTGGTACCTCTATCATTTCATGATCGAGGTCTGACTGCATTTCACTAAACTGAGAGGCAGCAGCGTAAAAATTATATAAGGGGAGGGTGAATTTGACTTCGATGGGAGAATTTTTGACATTGCTCTCTGCAGTAGATTCTTCCTCTGTTATGTAGTCATACATACTATCTGAAACAGGAGTTTGCATCTCGAAAAGTAACTTGACTACCGAGACCATTTTACTCGAGTCATTCTTTATTTTGGTCTCGATTTCACTCCCTTTTTTTGGGTCAACATCACCCATGTAGTAAAAATCTTTCCCTTCACTGTTACTCTTTTTGATAAAGAGTGGAAGTCTCATTCGACCTGTTTTTCCTAAGATGGCTTGTACATCTTTACTGGTGATTTTTCGATTTGATTTTGACATCCATGAAAAGAGTGATTTATCTACAAATTCATCTTCGTACTTAGTGGATTCTGATATTGCTTCCTCCTTATGGTAATTGACAAAGATCGGGCAATTTTTCTTTTCATCATTTACGAGATATCCGCCGACGTTTTGAGCCACGGGATTTGCATCATAGTTCAAGATTCTAAATACATCTTTTCTTGAATACTTTTGATAAAGTAAAAAACCCTCATTCCAATATTGAGGATGGAATTTCGATCTGAAAGTATCAATCGAATAGTAGACATTGTCCAATATGAAATTTTCAAAAGTTTCATTTTCAGTCAGCAACTGAAATTCTGAGGTGCATACTATCTTATCTCTTTGGATTTCTATGAGATCTGTTTGGTGAATCGAATTTACAGATGATAGTTTTCCTGCTCTTTTTTCTCGAATGAACTTAAAATTTATATTTTCAACGGCAGAATAGATCGTTTTATCATTTGGGAAGTAGCCAAATACTGTATTGATCTCCTCTTTTATTTTTTCGATCAAAGCTGGACCCTCCGTGAGTAAATGCTTCAATATGATCGATTCTTCTATTCTCTTAGCATTATTAATCTCTCTTGAGAAATATTCAAGTAAAAGAATAGACCGTTTGTTGAGTGGTATAAGCTCAGAGTCATCAACTCTAGAGATGAAGTTATAGTGAGATTTGGAGTATGCTACAAATAGAAACGGATCTCTGAATTCAGATCGAATAAAATCCATCATCATGGGAATTCTGCCAAGACGATTTTTGAGATTGAAATAATCAATTTTCAAGTCTTTCAGGGTTCTTAGGTTCGCCGAATCAATTGATTCGAAGATTCTTTCTTTTGAAATTTGATCGAAGTTGATGGTAGACGCCCCTGGGATTTCTCTGCTTCCTTCAAAAAGGAGTTTTCGAAGCTTGTCCTTACTATGTGAGGAATCTCCGTATAGCGCCATTGGAATCAAGTAATTATTTTTATGGTTTCCAATGAAATCAATAATCGTCAGGTATGATTTGCCCTCCAATAGTCTCAATCCACGACCCATTTGCTGTACAAAAATGATAGCTGATTCCGTGGGTCTCAGCATGATGATTTGATTGACAGCTGGAATATCAATTCCTTCATTAAAGACATCAACAGTGAAGATGTAGTCAATTTTCTCAGACAGATTTTCTTCTTCAAGACTCTTTATTGCAGCCTCCCTTTCCTCTTCTTTGCAATCTCCATTTATCGCCAGTGTTCGATAGCCTCTCGCATTGAATTTTTCAGATAGTTCTATTGCCTCCTTTACTCTAGAACAGAAAACCAAACCCCGTACAATGCCATTATCACAACCATAGAATTTTGATTTGTTAATAATTTTATTGACTCTTTCGTCAGAAGTGAGTCGATTAAAGAGTTTAAAGTCATCTTTTGCCTCATCATCAATTGATAAATCCGAAACTCCGTAGTAATGGAAGGGACTTAGCATTTCTTCTTCCATTGCCCGGTTCAATCGAATTTCAAAGGCTATATTATGGTCAAATAATTCGAAGATATCTATGCCATCTGTTCTCTCGGGTGTGGCGGTCATCCCTAGTAGAAATCGGGGACGGAAGTACTTTATTAGTCTATTGTAAGATAATGCACCTGATCGGTGAGATTCGTCGATTATGATATAGTCAAATTCTTCCTTCTCGAACAGTTTTAGGTTTTCAGGCTTAGATACAGTCTGAACTGTAGAAAATAGAAAATCTGATTTTGTTTCTCTTTTACTTCCGGAGTAAAGGCCAAAAGACTTGGATGAACCAAATACCTTTTGAAAAGTTTCCATTGCCTTCTTTGCAATATTAAATCGGTGTACTACGAAAAGCAATTTTTTAGGATTGAAAGCTTTTGCATCGAAAGCTGCTAAATAGGTCTTACCCGTTCCAGTTGCGGATATCACTAGTGCTTTGCTCTTGCCTTCTTCTCTTATATTTTGGAGATTCCCTAATGCTTCCCTTTGCATTGTATTGGGAATTACTTTTCGTTCATTTCCTTCTTGGACATTCTTTCTATAACTTCGATCGAGTAATCGCTGTTTGTTGTAGGTGGTTTCGTAGTTTGTTATGAAGGACTCATCAACGATAGTTGAATCGTTAAAATCTTTGTTGAATTCATAAAGAATCTTGCCAGCAATCTCGCTATTCGGCGTCGCTGAAACTTCAAGATTCCATTCTTTGTTGGTAGATAATGCACTTTGCGTGAGATTGCTACTTCCAATAATTAGATTGTAGCAATTATCAGTTTTGAAAATGTAACCTTTCGAATGCGAATTGTCTTTTGTCGCGATTCGCAATTCAATATTTTTAAACTGCAAGAGTCTTCTCAGTGCTTCCGGTTGAGTAAAATTGAGATACTGAGAAACTAATATCTTTCCGGAAATTCCCTTAGCTTCAAGGGACTGAAGAGTGTTGATGATAGCAGCAACACCACCGGTGGTTACAAATGCTACAGAAATGTAGAAAGAAGTACAAGTTTCAAATTCTCGGAGAATGGAAGTGAGAACTTTTTTTCTCGGTTGTTTTTTGTTGTTTACGAGAAATTTTGGACGAAAAAGAATGTTCGATAATACGTCCTTATCAAGATATCCAGTTTTGAGACTTTTAAGAAACTCATCTATGAATTCATCGGACATTCTCCATCAATTTATGCACAATTGGTAAATCCGCAGCCGCCCAATCCAGGTTTAGTAATTCTTCCACTAATAACCACTCCTTCGCAATGTGCTCATTTAGGATGATATCTCTATGATCGATCCAAACAATGAAACTATGCATCGTAAGCTCAAAATCAGGATATTGGTGAACGACAGTGAGTAGGAAATCACCAACTGTTACTTTTAAGTTTAATTCTTCATTCAATTCTCGAACCAAAGCCTGTTCCTTTGATTCACCTTGCTCGATTTTGCCTCCAGGAAATTCGAACTTCTTTGAAATGTAATTTAGTTTACTTTGAGGTCGTTGGACACATAGAATGTTCCTATCGTTTCGAATAACTGCTGCTACAACCTCAACCCTTTTCATCTTCCGTATTTCTTATTGACGAATATAGTAAACAAGAAGGAGAATACTTCAACTCGAAAGATGGTCTGTTTTCTCGACCCCCTAAAAAACGCTACCCGTAAACTCCTCGTCGCTTTCGTGCATGACGATGCCGTACTCCTCGAGTTCCTTCAAGATCGGCTCGTACACTTCCGCGTAAACTGGAATACGCACCCCACGGAGCTTCACCTGG
>Ga0114956_1001091_pt1 | contig 21104 bp, 21 predicted proteins | sample MaitaG_FD_87304 | JGI IMG/M metagenome (GOLD analysis project Ga0114956, IMG submission 87304) | Marine algal microbial communities from Maine, USA - Maine_Asex2 metaG | ecosystem: Host-associated > Algae > Red algae > Unclassified | place: Maine, USA | collected 2015-01-05
AGGGGGCTGGGGGGTGAGGGTTTTTCGAACGTAGACTTTTGCCCAGAGGCAATGGTTTACGAGATCATTTGCTGGCGGAAGTTGTTGTCCCAAACTTTGTTGCTCCTCACCCCCCAACCCCCTTTCCTCGTGAATTCGGTCAGCGTTTGATTAGATGGCAGCGTCTTTAGTAGGTCCGAATTCACGAGGAGAGGGGGAGCTAGTTTTTATGGTTGGATGTAAAGTAAGTGCCATTGGGCTAGTGCCCAAACGGATCACATTAAAAAACGAAAGCCGACTTAATCAACAACCCCCTAGGGGCCCAATGGCGTTCGCAGTTTCGTTACCGCTGGGATAACCATCGTTTTGATTTTTGCTTTAAATAGATCGCTATCCAATCAATCAGACGATCGCCTTATCCGAGATGTCCTTACGGCACCACGCACCCTCCCAGCGGATACATTTTACTGCTTCGTAGGCGCGGAGTTTCGCATTGCTGACCGAAGATCCCAACGCCGTTACGCCGAGCACTCGGCCGCCGTTGGTGACGACCTCTCCGGCATCGTTATGCGTTGTGCCGGCATGAAAGACTTTCACGTCTTCGAGTTTCGCGGCTTCGTCCAAACCCCGAATAACTTTTCCTTTTTCATAAGCATCGGGATACCCTTCGGACGCCATCACAACGCACACGCTGGGGCGATCGTCCCACTCAAGTTCACCAATCTCTGAAAGTCGCCGATCCACCGTGGCTTCGATGACGTCAATAATGTCAGTCTTCAGCCGCATCAACATCGGCTGGCATTCTGGATCACCGAACCGCACGTTGTATTCCAGAACTTTGGGTCCGTGAGGCGTTAGCATCAGGCCTGCGTAAAGAATTCCGCGAAAGGGTTGGCGCGATCGTTTCATCACATGAACCGTTGGCACTAACACATTGGATTCGACCCAACGCAACGTTTCATCGGTAATCGAAGGCGTCGGACAGTAGGCACCCATGCCGCCAGTGTTGGGGCCCTGGTCGTCGTCATAGGCGCGTTTGTGGTCTTCGGCAGGCGGCAAAGTTAGAATCGTCTTCCCATCGGTGATTGCAAGAATGCTGGCCTCGCCGCCGGACATTCGTTCTTCGATGATTAGTTTGTCACCGGCCGAACCGAACTGTCGCGCGCGTGCGATCATGTCGATGGCTTCAAGGGCGTCGTCACGGGTTTTGCAGACGATCGCGCCCTTGCCCGCCGCCAAACCGTCGGCTTTGACCACTACCGGGCAATCTTCGGGGATTTCCGAATAGCGTTCGTTGATAAAACGTTCAGCGGTGGGCGCGTCGCGAAACTCGTGGAACTCGGCGGTCGGCACATCGGCGGCGCGGAGGATATTTTTGCAGAAAACTTTGCTGCCTTCCAACTGAGCCGCGGCCTTGCTGGGACCAAAAATTTTCAACCCCGATTCGCCGAATGCGTCAACGATACCGTCACATAAGGGCACTTCGGGGCCGACAATTGTTAGGCCAATTTCGTTTTCTTTTGCGAATTTTACCAGTGAATTGATATCGTTTGCGGCAATGTCAACATTTTCGGCATCTGCTGCCGTACCGGCGTTTCCTGGTGCGACGAAAACGCGATCCACCCGAGGACTCTGCCCGACTTTCCATGTGATGGCGTGTTCACGCCCGCCATTGCCAATAATCAGAACTTTCATCTTTTGCCGAATCAAACAGGGGATCGGGAGGTTAAATAGATAAACAGAATTCTATCGCTGCGGGGTGACAATGTCAGTGCCCTGCGACGTTAAGTTTCTTACGAAATGGCTATCGCTGGGCTATAATAGCCTCACCAACAAAGCCACTCGGGCCACTTAAAATCCTCAGTCCCCAAAGAGCAAAACATGAAAGTTCTCCTTCCTTCAACTTATCAATCGTTGGCGTTTCTAGTTTGCATGATCGTTGTCTTATCGTCACTTGTGGCGGTCGCAACGGTCAGCACCGTCAGTGCTGACGATGGATGGGGCACATTGAAAGGACAAATTGTTGTCAGCGGTGATGTTCCAGAGAATCCGGTCGAACCTATCGACGACCATCCTGACAAATCAATTTGTTTGGTGGATGGCGAATTGCCTAAGGATGACAACATTGTCGTGGGCGAAGATGGCGGTCTCCGCGATGTGTACGTGATGATGTACACCAAAGGCAAAGGCGGAGATGCTCCGATTCACGAATCGTATTCAGGCGATTCTGAAGCTCAACAGGTTTCCATTGACAACGTGAAGTGTCGATTCGTGCCGCACGCGTTGTTCGTGAAAACGGGCCAGTCCGTTTTGCTTAAAAATTCCGATAGTGTGGGGCACAATTGTCATATCACAACTTTCAACAACGAACACAATGTTAACTTGCCCGCTGGCGGCGACGTGAAAATTACTTTGGATAAAGCCGACAAGGTTCCGGGGCAAGTCAAATGTGATGTCCACAAATGGATGGACGGTGTGGTGCTGGTCCGAGACAATCCGTATGTGGCAATAACCGATAGTGAAGGCAAGTTTGAGATTAAGAACGTACCCGCCGGTGATTGGGAGTTTCAATTTTGGCACAACAAAGCCGGTTACATGAAGAAGCTGGATTCGGGTGATTATAAGTTCGGTCGAAAAGGTGAAGCCGAAGTTAAAGTCGCCAACGACGGCGAAACCGACATGGGCAAACTCGAATTTCCAGCCAAGTCATTTAAGTAGGACGTTGGATGCGAATGAGAATTAGATACACTAATTACCTTAAATACTTTGGCCCGCTGAAGTGGATCGTGATGGTAGGTGTCTTGTTGGCCTCGGGATGTTACCAACCGCCTGCAGCAGAGCAGTTAAAATATGACGCCGACGCGGTGCAGTCGATTCGGCAGGCGATCAAAAGCGTTGATTGGGACGAATGATAGCCTTCGTTGTTTGCCTCCGCTTTATCCGCTTTAAAGTCGTAAAACTTTCCGTTTTAATGGTAGGGCTATTTTTTTCATTGAGCCGTCTGGGCGATGGCGTTGGTTGCATCACCGCTCAGCCGTGGCTAGAGCCCAATGGTCAGAGCCCAACGGCTAAGAGCTAAATACCACTTATTTTAATTTATGAGTTCTCGACAATACAAATCCGTAGCCCCAGCAAGGGGTTTTTTTTGGCGAGCGGTGATTCACTTGCTGACGCTGCGGGTTTATATATTGGGTCAAGCGCCCAAGCGCCCCAAGCGGCTAATCCTATCGAGTTTTGATAAGCCGATATTCGCTAAATACGTATCACGTGCCAAGCTTTCGAATTCCCTTTTTGAAAAACTCCCAATTTACTAAGCGCATTTTGAAATACGTCATTCCCAATCTAATATTAGTTTGCTCGGTCCTGATGATGATGGGATGTAGCGAGTCGCTACCGCCGGCGTATAAGTTGAACTCCGTTGAATTTCTCAAGCAGGAAAAACTATTTCTCAGCGAAGACCAGCACTTCGACGATTCCTACAAGCAAGAGATTGGCTCGATCCTGACTGCCATCTTTGGCACTCCCGACGATCCGTCAGTTCCGGTCCTTTTAAAGGAAGATGACCCGGTGCTCGAGGTGATGCAGCCTGAGAATATCAATATGGCAGCTGGCCCGGTCAATTTAGATTATCACAGTAAAGGCGGCGGACTGTATCGGCAGCATTGTTCACACTGCCATGGCATTACCGGAGACGGCAATGGCCCCACCGCGCCCTTTCTCAACCCTTATCCGCGCGATTTCCGTTTGGCAAAGTTCAAATACAAATCGACTCCGCTACGTTCGGTGCCTACGAACGAGGATTTGACCGAAGTGCTGATCAAAGGCGTCCCAGGATCGTCGATGCCTTCGTTTCGCACGCTGCCCGATGACGAAATCGCAGCGTTGGTTGACTATGTGAAGTTTTTGACGATTCGCGGGCAATACGAACGGTATTTGATGGCCGAGTTGAGTAATTTGGATAAAGGCGAACCGTTGATCGATTTGGAGTTGGCTGAAAAATACTTTCAGATCTCTGCGATCGAAGACCCTGACGAAGAACAGGAGGAGGAACAAGAAGAAGTTGAGGAAGAGTATCTCGATACGATGTGGGGCGTCGTTGGTGAGCGTTTGATGGAAGATGTGATTTCTCGATGGGTGGATGCGGAGGACAACGTAACCGAGATTCCTGAGGCTCCCGATGCGTTTTCCCCCGGCAATGAAGGGCATAAAGATTTCGTGGCCACAGGTCGGCAACTGTTTTACCAAAGAGGAAACTGTGCACAATGCCACGGCGACACTGCCGTCGGAAATGGCCAGTTGGAAAATTTTGATGACTGGACCAACGACTGGATAAAAACTCCGGGCGTTGATCCCTTTGATCCTGCCACCTTTCAAAATTTTGTTGCCGCCGGAGCGTTGCCACCTCGTCCGATCAAGCCTAGAAACTTGACTGAATCGGTATATCGTGGCGGCGGTGAACCTGAAGAGATTTACTTACGCATTGCCAACGGTATTGAAGGCACCCCGATGCCGGCGGCACCGGCGCTATCTTCGGATGAGATTTGGGCATTGGTTGCTTACGTGAAAATATTGCCTTACACCGACCCTGCCAAATTGCCTCCGGTGCGAATCAACGATAAAGCAATTGCCAGATAACGATGCGTTTTTGACGACCAGCGCGTGGACAAGTGGATTCTACAGAGCATTAAAATTTTTCCCGCGCTAATTATGAACTACGAATTTAATTAGAAATTGGATTTCAGACGTGTCACGATTTTGGAGCCTGCTTTTCTACAGCGTTCCCGTTTTAGCAACGGTTACTTTTCTCATGGCTCTCTACGGCATGGGACCGTTCGCTGCGTGCCAGATGCCGCCTTCGTTCAGCGCCGCTGGCGAAACGATCGATAATCTTTTCAACGGCATTCACTTGCTGGCCGTCGTCATTCTTCTGGGCACCGGCGGCGCTATTGGATTCGTGCTTTGGCGATATGACCACCGGCGAAATCCTACCGGCAAAGCAAAGTACTTTTCGCACAATACGGTTTTGGAGTTTGTCTGGACGTTGATCCCAGCGATCATTCTCGTTTTTCTTGCCTTCTATCAAATGAAGGCTTGGTCTGAGAACAAAATGGTTCGTCCTATGGCGATGGTCGATGGAATCCAAACGCTCACGCCGCCACTGGTGCAGGTGAAAGCCAAGCAGTTCGGTTGGGAGTTCCACTATGCCGGTGACGACGGCCAGGTGGAAACAGCTGACGATCTTTACGTCGAAGGGTTGTTGGTCGTGCCACGTGGGCAAGATGTTGTGTTGCAATTAGAAAGCCGTGACGTGATTCACAGCTTCTTTGTTCCTGAACTGAGATTGAAACAAGATGTGGTGCCGGGCATGAGTCAGTTCGCTTGGTTTAACGCGAATCAAACGGGTGAAGTCGATATCCTGTGTACCGAATTGTGTGGCTGGGGCCACTATAAGATGAAGGCTCGATTGCGAATCGTAGAGCCGGAGGAGTTCCAGACGTACCTCAAGGATTTACGGTCTACCTACGAAGCGCCCTTGGCGTCAGCCGCTAAACAACCCTCAACGACTTCTGTTGCAGACGCCGGAGTGACTCGTGACTGATAATTTACTTGAACACACTCGTACAACCGCAGGTCGTCGGCCCAACGTGATTTTGCGTTTTCTCAGTTCGTATGTGTTTTCTACCGATCACAAAGTCATTGGGATTCAGTTTCTGTTTTCGTCATTGATTTGGTTGTGCATTGGTGGGCTCTTGGCGTTGGCCGTACGTTGGCAGTTGGCGTGGCCTTGGAGCAACATGCCGTTCTTTGGAGACACGCTGTTCGCAAGCAACGGCGGACAGATCTCTCCTGAGTTCTACAACACTTTGTTTACGATGCACGCGACGATCATGATATTCTTCGTCGTGATTCCGATTCTTTCGGGAGCGTTTGGGAACTATCTGATTCCGCTGATGATCGGAGCCGAAGATATGGCGTTTCCAACGTTGAACATGATCAGTTATTGGTTCATGTGGCCGGCGTTTGCTTGCGTGATTGCGATGTTGTTCGTGCCTGGGTATGGAGCCAGCGCCGGTTGGACGTCCTACCCGCCTCTGAGCGTACTGGCGTCGGCGACGCCGACCGAAACGGCGCAAACGTTGTGGGTGATGGCGCTGCTGTTTGCGGGAGTTTCGTCAATGATGGGCGCGATTAACTACCTTACGACGATCATTCAGATGCGTGCCCCCGGCATGACGATGTTTCGGATGCCGATGACGGTGTGGGCAATGTTTGTGACGGCGCTGATGCAAGCCTTCGCCCTCCCGGTGCTAACGTCGGCGCTGTTGATGCAGTTGTCAGATCAGGTGTTGCAAACGGGATTTTTCTTGCCAGAGAATGCGACAGCGAACAACATGGAATCGGCCAGTGGTGGCGGTCAAGTGTTGTTGTGGCAGCATCTGTTTTGGTTTTATTCTCATCCGGCGGTCTATATTATGATCTTGCCCGCAATGGGGATGGTTTCGGACATGCTTTCGTGTTTTTCACGCAAGCCTTTGTTCGGTTACAAGCCGATGATTTTTTCGATTCTGTCGATCGCCGGTTTAGGATTCATCGTTTGGGGGCACCACATGTTTATCTCCGGAATGAGCCGCATGTTGGCGGTATCGTTCATGGTGTCGACGATGTTAATCGCGCTGCCCAGCGGGATCAAAGTGTTCAATTGGATCGGAACGATGTGGGGGGGACGTCTTCATCTAACGACGCCGATGTTGTTCAGCGTTGGGTTCGTGTCGATGTTCATCATCGGAGGATTGTCAGGGATCGTGATGGCCGCGCCGCCGGTAGATATCGTGATCCACGACACGTATTACATCGTGGCTCACCTGCATTATGTATTGTTCGGGTCAAGCATACTTGGTGTGTTCGGGGCGATCTACTTTTGGTTTCCCAAAATGTTCGGACGGATGATGAATGACAGGATGGGAAAAGTTCATTTTTTGCTGACCTTCATTTTCCTTAATGGGACGTTTTTCCCGATGCACTTTTTGGGGCGGATGCCGCGCCGGTTAGCTGACCCCTACGTTTATGACAGTTTGAAGGATCTGATGCCGTTGAATCAGTTCATGACCGTTTGCGCATTTGCGATGGGCGCGACGCAGTTAATCTTCATTGGCAACTTCTTTTTCAGTATTTTCTTGGGCAAAAAATCAGGCCTCAATCCGTGGCGTTGCAATACGCTGGAGTGGACAGCGCCCAGTCCTCCGCCGCATGGCAATTTTCCCGTGCAACCGATCGTTTCGCGCGGCCCGTATGAGTACAGCCATCCTGATCGGGAGTCAGACTTTTGGCCACAGGCCGAATAAGCCTGACGCTTGGGCCGATCACTGAAAGAGGTGGGGTCGTCAATGCGAGGATTCTAAACTGCGGTGCGCTAGGAATATTTCGCTGGTGCCGAAACGGATGTTCAAAACACATCAATATCTCGTCATCGCGGCATTTAGTCACTGCTCATTTCTACTGTGGTTCGTTAAGATAAAGTCATGTCCACCGCCCCGCAAAAAACCAATGCTGCCAGCACGCAAGAGATGGCTGTTGCCAAATCGGATTCGCGTGTGCAAGCGTACGTCGAACTGACCAAGATGCGAATTTCGGTGATGGTTTTGGTGACCTTCATCGTTGCTGCGGCATTGGCCGCGGAAGGACTTCCCAGCTTATGGATTATGTTCTGGGGATCGCTTGGGATGATGTTTGTTGCCGCCAGCGGCAACGCAATGAACATGTATCTGGAACGCTACTCGGATTTTCTGATGCCGCGAACCGCCAGTCGACCGCTGCCGGCTCAAAAGCTTTCCGCCAGCGAGGTCGCTATTTTTGGGGCCGCAACGATCGGCATTGGAACCGCAATCCTGCTGGTGACCGTTAATTGGCAGACCGCTTTGTGTGGTTTTCTTAATTGGGTGCTCTACGTGGCAATCTATACGCCGATGAAACGTAAGACATGGCTCAATACCGAAGTTGGTGCTGTGGCCGGGGCGATGCCGATCCTGATGGGATCGCTTGCGACGACGGATCCGCCTTCGATCCCGCTGGTTGTGTGGGCGTTCTTTGGCGTGCTGTTTCTTTGGCAGTTCCCGCATTTCATGGCCATCGCTTGGAAGTATCGACATCAGTACGAAGCGGGTGGCCTGAAAATGTTGACGGTCGTTGATCCGACGGGCAAACGTGCCGGCCGAAAAGCCGTCGTGACTGCCATGTTGCTGATTGTCGTCAGCCTGATTCCCTTACTTGTTTGCCCTACCTACATTCAAGGTATTGTCTTGTGTGTGGCGGCGACTTGGTTAGGCTGGAGGTACTTACATGCTTCGATCCTGTTTAATGCTCAACCAAACGATGCGACGGCCCGGGTGTTGATGATGAAGTCGCTATTATATCTTCCGCTGTACATGTTGGCCTTGATCGTGTCCAACCTTTCCTGGTTTTAAGTTGAGGCAGCGTTTTTTAACTGGCTCCTTCATCGTTTACGTTTTATGACCACGTCTTCTCATCCCGAACTGACTTACCAGCCAGCGTTACCGATCTCTAACGGCAAGTTGGCGTTGTGGCTGTTCCTATCGACTGAGATCATGTTCTTCACGGGATTGATCGGGACGTATCTCGTGTTGCGATTTGGAGCACCTGAAGGGACGTGGCCGTCACCCCAAGAGGTCCATGTTGCCGAATGGATTGGAGCAATAAACACGTTTGTGTTGTTGTGTTCAAGCGTGACGATCGTGATGGCGTTTGAAAACGCCAAACAGAATTTACCGGCCGTTGCCAAGAAATGGTTGTGGGCGACGATTGCTTTCGGGTGCTTGTTTCTAGGGATCAAAGCTTACGAGTACGCTTCTAAATACAGTCACGGTATCTATCCGCGTTACCCACGCAGTTTGATGTACGATCGCGCTGATTTGACGTTTCTCAACGGCGTGAAATTGGAAACCAGTAAGCTAATCAAAGAAGCACTGTCCACACCTGAGGGCACAGAGGTCGCCATTGCTGAAGACGTCGAGGCGGTCGATCCCGCTTCGGGCCTTTCGCAGATTACTCCCGTGGCTTTTGAGGAATCTCATTCAAAGGTGACCGAGGCCGAACAGTTACAGCTGATTCAATCCGGGCTGGTGAAGTGGACCGAGACGAAAGTGGGACGCACAGACGACCCGCTTATGCAGAAGCTGGCCATCGAGGGTTTGGCGTACCAGATTTATCCGCGTACCTTCCCTGAACACTACGCAGATCGAATTGAGAAGTATTTTGCCGATGAGAATGCCGAGACTAAGCGGCGGTTTCAGGAATTGTCTGAAGAAGTCGATGGTCGCCAACAGCAACTGCAGGCATCGCAGCAAGAATTGAAGAAGCTTGAGCAAGACATTGAAACCAGCACCGATGGTGAAAAAAAGAACGCGGTGCGTGCGAAGTTTGCAGAAGCTAAATCTTTCGCTGATGATCTTACATTGGAGACAACGCGCCTGACTGTCGAACGAGATTTCGTCGCCGGTCGACTGGAAGCGATGGCAGCGTTCCCGCCCGGAGACGACGGCGGAGTGAACGAACATCATCATTTGAAACTTCCGATGGTGATTCCCAGTGGGAACACCTGGGCGAACACTTACTTTTTATTGACAGGGTTTCATGGCATTCATGTTTTAATCGGTTTGATCATCTTCGCGTGTTTGTTGCCGATGCGTTTGGACGCGGCGCGATCGGGGTTGGTCGAAAACGTTGGGCTCTATTGGCACTTCGTTGACATCGTTTGGATCTTTTTGTTTCCGCTTATCTATCTGTTTTAATTATGCACCAGCGCGACGATACATCTGATAGCCCCGCAATTGCTCACACGGCCAAGGATCGAAAGCCTTTTTTCACGGGCGTCTTTGTGATGTTATTGCTGCTGACCGGAATGTCGTTCTGGGTTGCGAATTCTCCATTGATGGATAATCCGGTGACGGGCTGGACGGCGATGATGGCAATTTCGACGGCCAAGGCCATGCTGGTGATATTGTTCTTCATGCACTTGTGGTGGGAGAAAAGTTGGAAGTACGTTCTGACGGTGCCGGCAACCATCATTGGTTTGGTGTTGGTTTTGCTGTTGATTCCCGATGTTGGCAACCGTTTTGCCACCTATTCAAAGACGCGGCGGACGTCAGCTCCAGAACCCTATCATGCTGCTCCCCTACCAAATTCCCTGGCCGGACAATCGCGGGCTGGTCAGGTTGCGTCCGAAGTGACTCCGTCTAAAGAGTCTCAGGCCGAATAACAAACTAAGTGACCGATTGAGTTGCACGCATTCTTTCAAGACGCCGTTGGCGGTCGAGTTTTACAGTTTCCTTCTTTTTCTAATCTTAAGTCATTGTGTCAAAAGTAATCCCCACCATCCTCTGGTTGGCTGTCGCTGTAATCGGCGGATTTATGCTGGTCCGATCATTTTCCTCTGGAACACATGTCGTTGAATTACCGGAAGCGTCATCTGAGAATCCTCCGGGCGCGAAAATCGTCGATGTGCCGTGGAAGCACTTGCCCAGCATCGAACGGTTTAAATTGATCGACCAAAACGGCGATGAATTTGATTCGGCAAAATTAGCAGAAAAACCGTATGCGGTTTCTTTCTTCTTCGCGACCTGTCCAAGTATCTGTCGTGATCTCAACGCACAGGTGCAACGGTTGAACGAGCAATTGAAAGACACTGACATCACGTTTGTCAGCGTCTCGGTCGATCCGAAAAACGATACGCCCGAGATCCTCAATCGATACGCTCAAGATTTTGGTGCTACCGCTGACCGTTGGGCGTTTGTTACCGGACAGATGTACCAGATTAAACAGTTGGGGGAACAGCAATTCCGCGTCGTCATTGATAGGGATTACCATAACGACAACATTCTTTTGGTCGACAAATGGGGCCGCTATCGAGATCGCTTTAAGTGGGATGATCCTTATGACATGAAGCGGTTTTTGACCAAAGTCAAAGAAGTTGAGGCGGAAACGGAAGTTCCCTTAGAAGCGACAATTTCGACGCGTAACGCGATGGCCGGTCACGAACCTGCGGACCTTAACACTGTCCCCTTCGTTCGCGAATTCCGATTGACCAAGAGTGATGGAGATACCTTTTACTCCAAGGATATGACAGGTAACGTTTGGCTGGCAAACTTCTTCTTTACGGCTTGTCCAACGATTTGCAAACAGCAGGCCGAATATCTCCAGGGTCTGCAAAATCGTTTGGGTGATTATCCTACGAGGATCGTTAGCATCACGACCGATCCGGTTGCCGACCGCCCTGAGGTGCTGGCCAAGTACGCTTCGGAGCATTCGGCAGATCCTGACCATTGGATTTTTTGCACGGGTGAATCAGCGTTAATACCGCGCGTGGGTGCTGAGTTTTTTGGCGCGGCGGCAAAGAGTGGTGAACACCATGCCAGCGACATATTTGTCGTGGATCGCTGGGGTGTGGTACGCGGTAGATTCGACTGGCAAGATTCAACCGCAGAGACAAAGATGCTGGAATTGGTCGAAAAATGCTGGAACGAAGAAACGCCAAACGATTATCTTGAAAATTAGCCACGAGAAAAAACGAAATTACAAGCTATGAAACTGGAAGAAAAGATCCAACAGTCGCCAAATCTTAAACTGGCAAAGACGCTTAAAATTGTGACGTGGGTCGTGACGGTCGCTGTGCTTGGTTTGGTCGCCGCGATGCGTGAGATTCACCTGCCTTTGCCGGAGGGAATGTCGCTAAAATTCTTGCCCGCAGTGCATGCGACACTCAACACGATCGTGGCAATCTGTTTGGTCGCGGCCTTGGTCATGATCAAAAAGAAGAACGTTGTGGCTCATCAGCGATTCATAAACGTCGCGATGATCTGTTCGGCATTGTTTCTGATCTGCTATGTCGCGTACCACATAACATCGGGCGAAACGAAATATGGTGGGGAGGGAATCAGCAAAACGATTTACTTAATATTGTTGATCAGCCATATCGTGCTGGCAGCAGTCAGTCTACCGTTCATTTTATACACGTATATTTATGCTTATACGAATCAGTTCGCCAAGCACCGCAGAATTACAAAATGGGTTTTTCCAATGTGGTTATACGTGGCGGTGACCGGGCCAATATGTTATTTAATGCTTCGTCCTTACTATTAGGTTATAGTGAAAGTCATGCGATACCTGACATTTATCTTGGCATTGATGGCCACGGCAACTTCCGCTGCCCCGCTGTCGGCATGTCCGACTTGTAAGGGCGCTTTGCATGAAAATGGTGTGGCGACCGGGTATGCAATCAGTATCCTGTTCATGATGGGAATGCCATTTTTAATCATGGCATTTTGGGCGGTGATGATATACCGGATGCGAAAGCTGATGATGTCCGACCCCGCCGCGAAAGTTTCGCCGTAGCGAACTACCTTCTAAACAGTCCGTTCTTTTCGGCCGACCCCTTGTAACCAGTTTTGGTCGGTCGGCGATCGAGTGCTCCACGCACACCGATCACGCCCGGATCACGCGCTACTTCATCTGCGAAGGTCCGCAGGTCTCTGACCATCGGTTCCAACCGTACGCTCAGCGCTTTGACCTGAGCACTGACGTCACGAGCATTGTCGACCGTCATTTTTACACTTTCATAAACCTCAGATTCATTGAACAGTTTACCAACGGTGCCGTTAGGATTGGTGAAAGCCTTTTCCAATTTGCCTAACGAACCGGTGAACGATTTTACCTGTGTCAGCAAATTGTCGATATTCTGCACGCTGGCATTGACTTGTTCAAGGATCTCCGGGCCCTCGTCTTTGAGCGACTCTGTGAAAACCGAAAGGTTGTCCAGGTTGTCGTTAACTCGACCACTGACGCCGCTAAAGGATTTGATTGTCTCGCGCGTGTCGGCGACTGTTACGCGGATTTCGCGGAACACGGCGGGTAATGCTTCGAAGGCATCGTTGATTCTGTTTTTGAGTTCTGCATCGCCCACGATCTCGTTCATGTTTTCAAAGATGCGATTGAAGTTGTCCAACGAGTTTGAAGCCTTACTGCTGACGTTGCGAAGGTCGCCCAGCAACACCTTGAGATCACTGCCTTCACTGGTCAACGCCATGTTCACCGTTGATGCCAACTGTTCGATGCCGGCACCTGCATCATTGACGGCATCTCCGGCGACTTGAACCGTTTTCAATGTTTCGACAATTTGCCCTTCAAGGTCTAACGCCAGGTCAACAATCTCCATCGGATTTCGTTTCACCGACACACGGTTCAACGCCTGACCGTCTGCAATTCTTTGTCCACGCTGCTCGCGCGGCAGCGGCAGAATCTCGATCCCAGCGTCGCCAAGAAATGATTCGGCTCCGATGGAAGCGATTTCGTTGGAATAGATGGCTTCGTCTTCGTTGATGCCCAATACAAGAACGACGTGATCGTCCTCTGTCGCGACATCGCGCACGCGTCCGATGAGAATCCCATTTTTGCGAACAGGCGTACTGACGGTGACACCGGGAGCCGATGATGGCTTGAGCACAACGTTGTACTGGCTTCCCAGAAACTCACTATTGAGCAAGATAAGGATCAGTAAAATGAAGATCGCGACGATGACCAATGCGCCCACACGAAGTCTGAGAAGCTGTTCTTCCATCGGGAGTGCCTAAAATTTTCTGCTGCAAAAAAATTGATTCGATTAGACGCGATTGGCCCGTAGTTCCATCAGACGTTCGCCCGCTTCACCGTTAATGAATTGTTGAACGCGTCGATCACGGCACGATTCGAGTTCAGCAACCGTTCCGTCAAATATCATCTGAGGTTCGTCGTGTTTTAAGCGATGAGCCGGCATCAACATCACGATCCGGTCAGCCACTTTCTTGGCGGTGTGCATGTCATGTGTGACCACAATACTAGTTACTGGGTTGCGGCGTCGAGTCCGAATGATAAGTTCGTTGATGACGTCGCTCATGATAGGGTCGAGCCCTGTGGTGGGTTCATCGTACATGATCAGTTCGGGATTCATGATCAACGCGCGAGCCAGACCCACTCGTTTTCTCATTCCTCCCGAAAGTTCAGCCGGCTTTTTAGTGACGACCGAATCAGGAAGCCCGACTTCTGACAGGCGGGAGAGAACCATTTCATGAACTTGTTCCGTTGTGAATCTTCCGTGCTGTCTGAGGGGAAACGCAACGTTTTGCCCGATCGTCATGCTGTCAAAGAGCGCTGCATTTTGAAAAACGAAACCAAATCGCAAACGTAGAAGGCTTAGTTGACGATCATTTAGACTCCGCAGGTTTTCTTCATCGAAGCAAACTTCACCCATCGTAGGTTTCACCAGCCCAATGATTGACTTCATGAGAACCGTTTTGCCACAACCGCTTTCCCCAAGCAACACCAATGTCTGGCCACGGGGGATGTTGAGATTGATCGATCGCAGCACCGTCTGTTCACCAAACTGCACGGTCAGTTGATTCACCTCGACCAGCGGTTTTTCAGATTCGAAAAGTTGTTCTATCATCTCATTAACGCAGTCTATTGTATTGGTGAATTCAATCGCATGTCGTTTCCAGCGGCATCGTCGATTGAGGTGTCAAAGCTATGAGCAAACTTAATCAGAGCAAATTTAATCAGAGCAAACTTGCTCCCTCGGGGTAGTAGTGAAAGTAAATGGAATCCAACGTAATGCCCAAAAATAAATCCAACACCAGAATCATCACGAATGAGTAGACAAACGCAGCGGTGGAGGCTCGTCCGACACCCTCTGCTCCAGCGGTGCAGTTGAAGCCTTGGTAGCAACTGACCATCGCGATTGCTGCGCCAAAGAAAATGCTTTTGAAAAGTCCCACGAAAAGATCGAAGTTGCTAACGAATTTTGCACTGTTGTGCCAATAGTGATGAATGTCGATTTTCAGAATGTTGACGCTGTAAAAGTGACCACCGGCGACGCCCATGAAATCAGCCATCACTGTTAACGCTGGAATCATAAACAGGCAGGCCAGAAACCGCGGCACCACGAGATAGCGAATGGGATTGGCTCCCATCGCCGACAGGGCATCAATTTGTTCTGTTACGCGCATCGTACCGAGTTCGGCCGCCATCGAACTTCCAACCCGGCCGGCTAACATCGTGGCGGCCAAGACGGGGCCAAGTTCACGGACCAAGGTCATGTTGATGACGCCGCCAAGCCGAGTCTCAAGGCCGATTTGACGGAATTGGAAATAGCTTTGAACGGCCAACACCATGCCGATAAATGTGCCAGTCAGTGCAACGACGGGCAATGAAGAAACTCCGACCTGAGAAAAGTTCGGCCAGATCGTACCTTTGCGAGGAAGGCGGGTCGTCATCCAGACCATGGTTTGCCAGACAAAAATCGAAAAGTCGCCCAAGGCCACGGTGGCGTCGATTACGACACCGCCCCAGGCAGATACCTGACTGACAAAGAAGCCTTCGTCTTCGTAATGATCGAGATTGTCGGGGGCTGATGACACTTAGGTGTGCGCGGATTTTCCGCGTCCAAAAACGGCAGACCCCCCTGCACTGTATTTAGTATATCGCCGTAAGAGGTGAGAGACTTTAGCGATTCTTTGGCTTGCGTAAAAACGGGTGACTATATGTGTGACATTTTATGTGTGACATTTCGGGTGATTCCGGCATTTGCTGCGGCTGGTTAACGATGAATGCCCAGAAGTGCTGGAAAACTACAATAAGGTCGAGCGAATATCCGTCTGCCCTCGAAAGTAGATTGTCGCAAATCGTTGACCAGCCAGCATGGATTTGGCGACGCGAAATCCGATCGAGCAAGACATTATTCTGATTAGTGAATGCTTAACTGCAAAGAAGCAGCTGTTGTGAGTCGCTAAAGAGCAACACTTTAACCGTAATTATTTGCATTCTATTTGTAGAATTGTAATACTTTGAGTCGGGTTTGCCCCATTTCTTATCCGGCCCTCTCGATTTCGAATCCAAATTTTCTCATACAAGGGTCCTTCTGCTATGAACCGTATTACTCGTCAAAAGCAAGCCTTCACGCTCGTAGAGCTGCTGGTGGTCATTGCTATCATCGGCATCCTTATTGGCATGCTGTTGCCTGCCGTCCAGCAAGTTCGGGAAGCAGCGCGACGAACGCAATGCCTCAATAACGCTCGCCAACTTGGATTGGCGTGTCTGAACTTTGAATCAGCACAGATGAAGTTCCCTAATAATGGGATGGTCGGCGGAGCGCCACGGTTTGCCATCGATGAAGTAAAATATGGCCCCGGTTCCTTCCCCACGCTCAACGGCGAAGTTGGCAGTTGGGCACTTCAAATTCTCCCGCAGATCGAACAAGGGAACCTCAAGTCGATGCGTGAAGAATACGGTATCGACAACAGCAAAGGCAGTCCCCCGGCGGGCCTGCTGCCGGCACAGGAACAGTCCATTCCAATCCTCACTTGCCCCTCGCGCGGAGCGCGGTTTATCTCTGCCGGATCGGTCGACCGTTTCTTTAATGGCGATTATGCTTGCTTAACTGGCATACTTGTTTTGGCCCTTCCGCCGTCATACCCGGCACCTGCGAATCCTCCGTCAGGGCTGGAGGAAAGATATTACAGGGGCGTGATTGCCAAAGCCGGTTTGTTGCGAGGGGGTTCGGCAGGAAAGACCTTAAAGAAGTTCGCCGGTATCGGATTCGGAAGTATCACTGATGGTGCCTCAAACACGGTTCTGCTTGCCGAAAAGTCTGCCGACGCGCGAAATTACAGCCCGCAGGCACCCAGCATCGCAGACGTCAGTGGAAATGATTATTTAGGTGAGTCGTGTGGTTATTTCGAACCGCAGAACCACGTCAATGGGCGATTTGCTACCGAGCCTATCGCTGATTCCAATACGTCGCATCAAAATCGAAATACCAGCAAAGCAATCAACGAACAAAAGTTTGGATCTGCTCATCCCGGTACCTTTTCCTCAATCTTCGCTGATGGATCAACGCATTCACTTAGCATCGATCTCGATTGGGCCAACTTCATTGATGTGCTGGTTAGGGATGATGGACGCGTTGTCAATCAAGAAGACTTGTAATTCAGACGTTAGAGACTTTTACATGCACGGTGCTATGAGAAGCTTAAAATTATCTACAGTGATGTTACTGATTGTTTCGCTGATGGTGACAGCGGGGTGTTCGGACGATAGTGTTGACGTGTCGATTTTAAACGATTCCAACATGAAGCGGCTACGCAATTTCTATGAACTCTACATGAATGAAAATGGTGGAGTTGGTCCTGATAGCGAAAAGGAACTCCGTGAGTATATCCTTAACGGTCGTAAGGCAAAAATCCTTACCGAGCGGTCGGGGTGGGATCCAGCGGAAATTGATAACCTGTTTATCGGTGAACGTGACAATGAGGCGTTTCGGATTCGGTACGGCTTGGAAGATCCGCTCAATCACGCGATCGTCTTCGAGGAGACGGGCGTTGATGGGAAGAGGTATGTGGCGTTTTCTACGCCTGAAGAACTCGATGCCAATGATTACGAGGCTTGGTGGACGGGGGAGAAGAAGCCAAAGCCTCTGCCTACTCTGGGAGAGGTTATGAAGGAGACACAATAACGCGGAGCCCCACGTTTTGCTAGGATGAAGTCTCATTCCGTCTGTTTAGGACTCGTCACGAAATAACTTCCGCATTTTGCGTGCTGCAACTTTTTATTGCTGAATTGACTCATGGCGTGTAGTGGGATTCGCCAGAATTCCTTTTTAGCCCAGGAATTCTGGCGAATCCCACGACTCCAAATCGGGAACTTAATTTGTGACTGATCCTTAGTAAAAACGAAATTCAAATTCATTCGAGTGGTAGATCTCCATCTGCCACTCGTTTAACGTTGGTAGATCGGTAAATAACCGTAGTCCATCTGCAGGATGATCAAATTGATGGCGGTCCCGTAGGCGTCGCAAACGTTGTTTTCTTTCCAACGCCCATCGCGGCGTTGCTGTTTGGCAATACGTTGACAAATTTTATTTCGAAACGGATCCCAGACATCTGGGCCTTGGCGATAAACGACTTGGGCGTAATATAAGTAAGTGTAGTGCCAATGTCCGAACAGCATCTTTTCATTGGTCATCGAATGAAGATTCTGCTTGGCGTATTTCCACATCTTGGGAACGTACTTACTGTCGTAGTCCCCCGCATTGTACAGCGCGGCCAAGGCGGCCGCGGTGATTGCCGGACGCGACGCACCCATCGCGGACGAACTGTTGTAAGAGATTCCGCCGTCTTTATTTTGGCATTTGTAAATATACTTCTTCGCTTTTTCAATGGACTCCTTGGGCACGACCAAACCCGCGTTGCGACAACCGCGCAGCCCCTGCACCTGTGTGATCGTCGTTGAGCCCTCGTCAAAATCATCTTCTTTGGCGCTGACATAGCCCCATCCGCCGGCCTTCGTCTGAGCGTTGACGCTGAATTTCACCGCCGCATCGAGCACTTCGATCAGTTCTTGCCGTCGGTCGACGTCTTCTTCTTCGCCCAGCACCTGAGACAGGAACAACATCGAAAAACCGTGCCCGTAGGTATAACGATTGTCGCGTTTGGGATCGCCGATTAATCCGTTACGCCGAGCCCTTGAGATCAAAAAATCGACACAGTTACGAATTTCTTTTGCATAAGGGCCTTGGGTTGTTGTTGAACCCGAACAAATCAACGCCGTACCAGCCAGCGCGGAGACCGCCGTGATGTAAGTTCGATGCGCCCAACTCCCCGAACGCCCTTGCTCGTCCGCCAGAAATTTTAAACCCTTGTCAATCGTTTGCTTCCAACGATTTTCGTCGTCGGCGTGTGCGATGGTAGAAAGTCCGGCGCTGGCCGCTGTTGCCAGCGCGGTTCTTTGAAGAAAATTTCTACGGTTCATCCGTAACACCAATTGTAAAATGCGTGGGATGGAGTTTTAATCCGTCCGTCGTCGGTCATGGAAGAATGAATTAAAAATTCAACCTGCATTCACTGTCGCTATGCGTCAAAGAAAACGATCGCTTCATTGTTCCCGATCGTTTCAGTTTGGGAATGGGTCGCCAATAAGACTTCGCCGTCGGACTTCAGTTCAATCCGCCGACTTTGAATATCTTTCTGCGCCAGTCGTACGTGTACCGATAGTTGCCGGTCTCCGCTTTTGTAAAATAACTGAAACAGTCCCAATTCAGCATCTGATTCTACCCGAAGGTGATCCGAGGTCAGCAGCCCCGAATTACGAAAACGCTTGCGAATTGCAATCAGTTTTTGATACCAAGCCCATATTTCCAAGTTGCCGTCATCTTTATGCCCAATTTTTGATTGGAAAAAAGTCTGCGGGTCCAGCGGCGACACTCCTTTGGTCTTGTGCATCTCTGGGAACTCGGTCGCCCTGCCCTGCTCAACAGAATCTCTCACACGTGGATCGCCGAATTCTACGAAAAACAAAAACGGATTCTCACAGGCAAACTCCTCGCCCATGAACAGCATCGGAACCGCCGGGTATAGCAAATACAGCGCGGCCGCTGATTGATGAAACGCTGTACAAGCAAGCTGTTGGATACGTTTGCCTAGCGGATGGTTGCCGACGGTGTCGTGGTTTTGCAATCCAATCACAAACGAATGCAAATCGGCCCGCAGACCGTTATCGTGACGCTGGTAGGGAAAATTTTCGTAAAGGAAACCCTTTTGCAGCGCCAAACCAGCGTCGGTTTTCTGAGAATGGTCGCGGTGGCAAACGTCCAACCCCGGCTGTGCAATGTTTAACAACGAATGCATAATTCCGTCGGACCAGATGATGTCGAACCCCGTCCCGCGCGGCGACGTCGATTTGACAAGACTGGAATTTTGTACGTTGGTTTCCCCGATCATGTGCAAATGACGTTGCTCAGATTCGCGCAGCATGTCAAACGTTTCTGCGATCTGAAACTGGATCGGTTTAGCGCTGTCGTCGAACATGAAGTGGACGGCGTCTAATCGGAGACCATCGAATCGGTATTCTTGGATCCACAATTTGACGTTTTCTGTCATCAATTGACGAACATATTGGTTATCAACGTCATCAAAATTCCACGCCGATCCCCACGGCGTATGGTGTCGCGTGGTGAAGTAAGGGCCAAATTCGGAAACATAATTTCCCTCAGGACCCAAGTGGTTGTAAACGACGTCCAGGATGATCGCCATTCCTCTTTGGTGGCACGCGTCGATCAATTGCTTCAAATGGTTGGGCGTGCCGTAGTTGTTAGTTACCGAAAACAAACCGACGCCGTCGTAACCCCAGTTCCAGCGTCCGGGGCATTGGGCCAACGGTAGCAATTCGATCGCGGTCACGCCCAGTTCAACCAATTCGTCCAAACGCCCGATCGTTGAGAGGAAGGTGCCTTGTTCAGTGAAGGTTCCGATATGAAGTTCGTAGATGACAAGGTCTTTTTTCTCGATGCCCTTCCAATCCTGTTGCTGCCATTGGTACTGGCGGTGGTCGATAACCTTACACCAACCGTGAACGTCTTTGGTGTAGTAGTGAGCAGCCGGATCTGGGCGACGGGTCGATCGGTTGAGCTTGAACCGATAGTCGTCGCCATGTTTGACATTGTCGATAGTGACGGCGAAAAATCCGTCGTCGTCACGTTCCATTTTATGTTCGGAGATGCGGCCGGCCTGCTTCCATTCCAGCTTCATGCGGTTGCGAGATTTCGCCCAGACGCTGAACCGACATCGTTGGGGACCGACGAATCGTGGTCCGTATTGAAAGTTGGATTGGTTGGGCGAAGGCTCAGGCATTGAATGTCGTGGTTGTCGTTGTGCAACGTTAGGATGTGGTGATTTTGCAACGTGGTTAATCGTGCGTGGCTCTCTGACTCGGGAAAGTCAATGTAATGCTCGTTTATTGGCTCGTGGAACGGCAAATGCGTTGTTATGATTTTTACGTTCTATCAAATGAATTCGGGAAAGTAACATGTCAGACAAAAGCACACAGCCGCAATACGAGATCACAACCGCCGACCGCTTCCGCAAGGCAATTTTAGCCGCCGCGATCGTTATCGGCATCGGGTGGGCCATCGGATTTTAGTCCTCCCGATGTGAAAAATACGCCCCGTTTAACGACAAGCCGGCAGGCGACCGTTTTTCGCTTGGCCCAACACGGTCGCCTGCCGGCTTGTCGTTAAACGGATGATAGCC
>Ga0114956_1001093_pt1 | contig 21089 bp, 19 predicted proteins | sample MaitaG_FD_87304 | JGI IMG/M metagenome (GOLD analysis project Ga0114956, IMG submission 87304) | Marine algal microbial communities from Maine, USA - Maine_Asex2 metaG | ecosystem: Host-associated > Algae > Red algae > Unclassified | place: Maine, USA | collected 2015-01-05
GCTCTGGAAGTTTGTCCGCGCCCAGTGGGGCTCGCTAGGTGGTTCGATGCCGCGGGTGGGGGCGAAGGCCTCGGTGTAACGCGCCGCGATCTCGCGGCGCCGAGCAACGATGTCGGGCATGCGGCGGAGTTGCTGGCGCCCGACCGCCGCCTGGATGTCGGTCATGCGGTAGTTGAATCCAACGACCGCGTGCTCTTCGAAGATTACCTGGTCCGAGCGGTGCCGGACTCGGTCGTTGACCGACATGCCGTGCTGGCGTAGCAGCTTGAACCGGGCATCGAGCTCAGGGTCGTTGGTGGTCAACATTCCACCGTCGCCGGTGCTCATCACCTTGCGCGGATGAAAGGAGAAGCAAGCCACGTCGCCTTGTGGGCGACCGATTCGCTCCCAGCTTCCGTTCCACAGAATCTCGCTGCCGGTCGCACACGCAGCGTCTTCGACCACTGGAATGCCAGCCTGGTTGGCCAGCGCTACGAGAGACTTAAGGTCGCAAGGGAGACCAATCTGGTGGACACAAAGGATTGCCTTGGTTCTTGGTGTTATGGCGGCTTCGACCAGCCCGGGGTCGATGTTCTTGGTGTCGGCGTCGACATCGACAAATACTGGCGTAGCACCGCAATAGGTCACGGCGTTGGCGGTTGCAATGTAGGAATGGCTCACCGTGATCACTTCGTCGCCCAGGCCAACGCCAACCGCGAGCAGCGCGAGATGGAGCGCTGCGGTGCAGTTCGAAACCGCAGTGGCAGCGTTCGCACCCACGAAGTCGGCAAACTCGCGCTCGAACGCCGCAACCTCGGGCCCCTGAGTGACCCAACCCGAAAGGATCACTCGCTGGGCAGCATCTGCCTCGGGCTGTCCCATGACGGGCTTAGCAAGTGGCACTTGGCGGAGCTGGATCTCGGTCACGTTGGGTCGCCGTTCAGGCGCCACCAGTTGACGAGTTCGGTCAGCCCGGCGTGCAGATCAACATGGGCCTCAAAGCCCAATCGCTCCTTCGCAGCAGACATGTCGGCCAGTCGGCGTGACACAGGGTTGACCGATCGCTCGGGGCCATGCTCAGGCGCCAAGTCTGACCCCATGACTTGGGACAGCGCTGCGGCCAGTCCGTTCAGGCTGGTCTCAGTTGCGCTTGCGACGTTGAAGATCTCGTCGGAAGCATCTGACTGGGCCGCAAGCACGTTCGCTCGAGCAATGTCAGTGGCGTAGATAAAGTCCATTGTCTGCTCGCCACTTCCGAAGATAAGTGGTGATTTGCCAGCCGTGATGCGGTTCATCCAACGGATGAGAACCTCGGTGTAGACCCCGACGGTGTCCATGCGTGGCCCGTACACGTTGAAGTAACGAAGGCCCACGTAGGGCAGCCCGAACATGTCGTTGTAGGAGCGCAGCAATCCCTCGTTGTAGACCTTGAGCGCTCCGTAAAGTGTTCGATTGTGATAGGAGTGGTGCGACTCAACAGTCGGAAATGATTCGGCAAGGCCATAGACCGAAGCACTCGACGACGCTATGACCTTAGAGACTCCAGCTTTTGTTGCCGCATCGACCACGTTGAAGGTGCCGGTGCCCAGCACGTCGTGGGCGAGCCTGGGGTCTTCGGCACAATGAGTGATACGGATCGCTGCCAGGTGAAATACCAGATCGGCTCCATCGATCGCGCTGGTGACGGCATCGACGTCTCGCACATCGCCGTCGACGACCTCGACGGGGCCTCGCTCCATTGCGTCGGCCAGGTTTGACATACGGCCGCGGGTGAGGTTGTCGAACACCATAATGTCGCCGTAGGTGCCCTGCTCTCGACCCGCAACAAGCAGATCGACGATGTGAGAGCCGATGAGACCAGCGCCGCCGGTCACCACCACCTTGCCGTAGTCAGGCATGAGATTCCTTGGGTAGAGAAGAAGGGCTAGCGGGCGTTGGCCCAGGTATGTACCGCGTGGGCCACGCGCTCTTGTTGTGCGTTCGTGATCTCGGGAAAGATCGGAAGCGACAGTACCTGATCTGCCGCAGACTCGGCATGAGGGAAGTCGCCTCTGGTATAGCCAAGTTCGGCAAATGACGGTTGCAAATGCACCGGAATTGGGTAGTGGATGCCACTACCAATACCCAGCTCGGTCAGATGGCTCTGGAGCCCACTGCGATCGTCGGTCCGAATAGCGTACACGTGGTAGACGTGGCGGCGCCCGTCGACCTGCACCGGGATTACGACACCAGCTCCGGTGAGGAGCTTGTCGTAATGTGCAGCGGCGGCACGTCGAGCTTCGGTCCAGCCTTCGATATAGGCCATCTTGACGCGCAGCACCGCACCCTGCATGCCTTCGAGCCGGTAGTTGAAACCCTTGAGCACATGGTGGTATTTCTCTTCGGCGCCCCAGTCGCGCAGCATCCTCAGTGTCCGCGCAACTGCGTCGTCGCTGGTAGTAACTGCGCCGCCCTCGCCATAGGCGCCCAGGTTCTTGCCGGGATAGAAACTAAAGCAGCCAGCCAGACCAATCGAGCCGGCCCGACGGCCGAGGTACTCGGCGCCATGGGCCTGGGCGGCATCCTCGATCACGGCTAAACCGTGACGTTGCGCAACAGCCACGATGGGGTCCATGTCGGCCATTTGTCCATAGAGATGGACCGGCACAATCGCCTTTGTGCGCTCGGTGATTAACGGTTCGATCGCCGCCGGGTCGATCGTGAACGAGGTTGGGTCTATGTCCGCGAACACCGCGGTCGCACCGCAGTAGTCGATCGCAGAAACCGATGCAATGAAGGTATGAGGGGTGGTGATCACCTGATCGCCCGGGCCAACGCCGGCTGCGAGTAGAGCGAGGTGCAGCGCGCTCGTGCCCGAACTGGATCCAACGGCATGCGTTGACTGGGTATAGGGCCCAAACAGGGCCTCGAAGGCGGCTACATCGCGACCGAGCACATATTGGGTGCTCTCCAGAAGAGCAAGTACAGCACCGTCGATCTCATGCTTGATCGAGTGATACTGCGCTCGCAGGTCAACGAACGGCACGGGTGCATCATTGGAGGTGCTCATGGGTTCGCCCTTGGTCGATGTTCGATCGAAATCGGAATGCCGTTGGCGGCCATGGACTCGTCGGCTGCCTCCAGGATTCGCACGATACGGACACCAGCGCGGCCATCGGACAATGGGGTCTCACCCGAGGAGATGCAGTCGACGAAATGTTGTGTTTCGATCGCCAGTGCCTCGATGTTGTCTAGGCGGGGTGCCCACATGTCACCGGTGCGGTAGCCAACGTGACGTTGGTAGACCGCCGACTCGTCATTGTCTGCGAACACGACGCCCTTGTCGTAGACCTTGACCTTTTCGCTCATGTCAACGTCGTCGAACACCACCATCTTCTCGGAACCACAGAGCAGCGTCTGTCGGACTTTGACCGGAGCGAGCCAATTGACATGGAAGTGCGCAATGAGATTGTCGGGAAACATGCAGGTGATGTACGCCATGTTCTTTGGCTGGCCTGCAACATGGGCGACCCCGGTTGCGGCAACGCTGATGGGATCTTGGTCAAGGAGATAGTCCATGATCGACAGATCGTGCACCGCGAGGTCCCACATCACGCTGACATCGCTCTGGAATAACCCCAGGTTCACTCGTACGGAGTCGTAGTAGTAGAGCTGCCCGAGTTCGCCAGATTGTGTGAGTTCGTGGATCTTTCTTACCGCGCTGGTGTAGATGAACGTGTGGTCAACCATGAGCGTCAGGCCTCGCTCGTCGGCCAGAGCGACAAGAGTGTCACCCTCGGCTGAGGTTGCCGTGAACGGCTTCTCAACAAAGACATGCTTACCGGCTTCGAGCGCCCGTTTGGCCAGCGGGAAATGGGTCGTGACCGGCGTTGCTATCGCTACTGCATCAATAGTTGGATCCGCCAACAATGCGTCGACGTCATCGAACGTAAGCATGGCTGGGTAGAGCTTGCTGACTCGGTCGAGGCGGCTTTGGTCTTGATCGCAGACAGCGACCATCGTGGCACCTTCGACTTGAGAGAAATTCCGCACCAAGTTGGGGCCCCAGTAGCCGTACCCGATGACGCCGATGCCGATCATGTTTGTTCCTTTACGGTGAGCAGACGCGCCTGGTCCACGGTTTCGCATCGCGCTCCGGCGGCGCTTACGTAGCCGATGACCCGGGCTGGATTGCCGACCGCGAGACCATGATCGGGGATGTTGTGGGTGACGACGGAACCGGATCCAACCATTGCCCAGCGACCGATCTCGACGCCTGCCACGATCACTGCGCCGGCTCCAATAGCGGCACCGAATCGCACGAAGGTCTTTTCGAGTTGCCAGTCGTCGGTTGTCTTGAGTCGGCCATCGGGCGTGACCGCTCGAGGAATCTTGTCGTTGGTGAAGATCACGTGCGGGCCCACAAACACGCCGTCGGCCAACTGAACGCCCTCGTACAGCGACGCATTGTTCTGCACCTTGACGCAGTCGCCAATCACGACATCGAGATCGACAAAGCTGTTTCGGCCAAAAACGCAGTTTCTGCCAATACGGGCCCCGCTGCGAATATAGACGTTTGACCACACCTTGGTTCCGGTCCCGATGACAACGCGGTCCTCGACGACAGCACTCAGATGAATGATTGGCGCATCATCGAGAGGTGGGTTAGAACGATCGTCCTCAGACACTTGCGGAACGATAGCGGGTCGCACAAGCCCGACAGTTCTGAGTGGGTCTCCTGACTGTTCGGCTGCAACGCAGTGTCTTGTTGCGGCGCGACTGGCCCGCCTGTCGGTATCATCGCCGCCCATGGACAACGCCGAGTCGACGGGAAGTGTTGCTCGGGTAACCGTCGTTGTTCCAACCAGGGACCGCGGTAGCAGCATTGTCGCCACGATTTCGTCGATCTTGGCCTGCGATCATCAGAACTTCGAACTGCTCGTTATTGACCAGAGTTCGTCATCAGAGACCCAGGACGCTATCTCGACGGCGTTCGATGACGCGCGTATCAACTATCGACGGGTAACCGATGCTGGTGTCAGTAAGTCTCGCAACCGTGGTGTTCGAGAGGCGGGCACCGAATACGTGATGATGACCGACGACGATTGCGTCGTGCGACCGAACTGGATCAGTGCCAACCTAGAGGCGCTCCAGGCCCCCGAGCGGCCAGGTGTGGTCTACGCAGACGTCAGCGTGGTCGAAGATCCCGCTGGGGGCTTTACTCCCGAGAGCATTGCGCCCCAAGATGTGCTTGTTCGCAAAATCGGCGACTGGACAGTCTCTTCCGATGGTCTCAATGTTGGCATCGGGGCATCAATGGCTATGCGCAGGTCCGTTGTGATCGACGTTGGCGGGTTCGACGAGCAACTCGGCCCAGGAAGCAAGTTCCACAATGCCGAGGACACCGACTTGGCGTTGCGAGCGCTAATTGCTGGTCATCCGATTCGCCGGCTAAATACGACCGGGGTAGACCACTATGGCGCACGTACGCCCGAGGAGTTTCGGCTTCTCACGCGTAATGCGGCGCTTGGGCTTGGGGCCATGACCGGCAAGTTGTTGCGCTGGCAGCCAAGGAAGATGACACCGTTTGCGGCGTTGCTGTTCTGGCGCCTCGTTCCAGCCGAGATCCTGCGCAGCATCGTGCGGCTTCGTAAGCCGCCAGTCCTTGGCCGTGCAATATTTCTCACCCGGGGCATGGTTCAAGGTATGCGGCACCCAATGGACCCTGCGACCCAACGCTTTACCGGCCCCAACGGCACGCCATGATTGCGGCACTGCAACGAGACGTTGACCGGTTTCGATACGACGCAGCCCGATGGATCCGCCCCCAGGAAGTTGCTTCGCTGTCTGAAGTCACACCGTTGGCCATCGCGAAGCTGCTCCTTAGGCACCCGCCGCTGCGGGCAATGGGCTGGTTTCGCTTAGCAACCGCCATGTCATCGGCAGGAGTTCGTGTTGTGCCGAGCTGGGTGCAGCGGCGGCTTTTGCGGCTGTATGGCCTGGAACTCACGCCTGGAACCGATGTTGGCGGCGGGCTGTACATCGCTCATCCAGTCGGGTGTGTATTGGTCGCTGAACGCATTGGCGACAATGTGACCGTGGTCGGTCAAGCCACGTTCGGAACACGAACCGACAATCGATGGCCAGTCATCGAAGACGGTGTGTTTATTGGTGTCGGCGCACGCGTGCTGGGTGGAATTTGCGTAGGGACTGGAGCCCAAGTGGCAGCGAACGCCGTGGTCCTGGCAGACGTACCGTCGGGAATCACCGTCGCCGGTATCCCCGCACGCCAGGTCGGCCTAGGTCGATGACCCGTTGGCCGAAGTGGCCTCCTCGCAAGTTTCTTGGCCACATGATTGGCGCACCGTCGGCCGTTTTGTCGGTCGGTGTCGCTATCTGCGCCGCGTATCTTGGCACACTGTCGATTGCTGCGGTTGCAACTCTTCGGCGCCGCCAGAGCGCACCGGACACGGTTCGGGCTCACTCGCTTGAACCACTCGAGCCGAAGATATTCGTGATCTTTGTGCCCGCCTACAACGAGGCGACGGTAATTGAACGGTCGATCGAAGCCATGATGGCAATGGACTATCCCAAAGACCGATATTCGGTCCACGTCGTAGCCGACAACTGCACCGACTCGACTGCAGCACTTGCCCGAAGTCTCGGTGCAACCGTTCATGAACGCACCGATGCCGAGCGCCCTGGCAAGGGCCCGGCTCTCAATTGGTTATTTGAGCAGGTGGACAAGAGCGCAACCTTCGACGCCGTCGCCGTCATCGACGCCGACACGGTCACCGACCCAGGTTTCCTCACCGCAATGAGCTCGGCTATGGCGCTCGGTGCAGACGTTACCCAGGGACGCTACGACGTGATCGAAACCTCTGCGTCAACGGCCGGCGGTATCCGTGCCGCTGCCCTGGCCAGTCGGCACCATCTTCGCCCGCTCGGCCGGAATGCGCTCGGTGGGTCCTCGGGCCTGTACGGCAACGGCATGGTGTTTGATCGGTCGATCCTTGTTGAGCGGTCGTGGTCTGGACATCTGGTCGAAGACGCAGAATTCCAGAACGAACTGCTACTCGACGGCATGCGCGTGACCTATGTGCCGGGCGCCAGGGTTTTCGCCGAGATGCCCGACACGCTCGACGCGTCGACCACTCAGAACGAACGCTGGGAACTCGGCCGGTTGCAGGTCGCTCGGCGTTACGTTCCCCGCTTATTGAGCCTGGTTGCGACTGACCGAGCCGACCTACGAGTCGCCCGCCTTGATGCCGTTGCGGACCATCTCGTACCACCGCTGTCGGTTTTTGTTGCCGCGAACGGTCTAGGTGGTGCCGGCGCGTTCGCCGCCTGGTTTCTTCGCCGATCAGCGGTAGATCGCCTCGCCGTCACCCTGTCGCTCGCATCGGGTGCCGTGTTCGTTGGTCATGTACTCGTGGCACTGCGCCTTGCGGGCGCGCCAAAATCTACGTATCGAGCGCTAGCAGCTGCGCCCCGAGCGATCATCTGGAAGCTCGGACTTTGGGCACGCGTGCTAGTTCGACCAGAATCCGTCGCCTGGGTGCGCACCGAGCGCAATGAACCACATCACGGGCTATGACTTACATCATGAGACCGCCAGCACTGCTCTTTGGTGTGCCGATCGATGACCTCACGATGAGCGATGCCCTCGACGCAATCGGGCACTTGGTCGACCTGGGTCGCGCCCACAACCGTTCACATCAAATCGCAACGGTCAACGTCGACTTCCTTGTCAACGCTTTACGTGATTCGTCGATGCGAGAGATGCTTCAGCAGGCGGACCTCAACCTCAACGACGGCATGCCAGTGGTCTGGGGCGCACGTGCGCTGGCAATGCAACAGCGTGAACGCGTGGCGGGCTCTGACCTTGTTCCGGCACTGGCAGAGCGGGCGGCACAAAAGGGTTGGCGCCTGCACTTCTTTGGTTCGGCCCCCGGGGTGGGGGATCGCGCTGCCCAAGTCCTACGCTCCCGACATCCGGGTCTGACAGTTTCGGCCGAAGCTGGTCCAACGATTAGCGATGTAGAAGCGGTCGACGATGCCGTGCTCGACCAGATTGCTGCTGTCGAGGCCGACGTTCTGTGTGTTGCGCTCGGCAACCCCAAACAAGAGCGTTTCATCGCTGCGCACCGTGAACGTTTGGGCACCCCGGTCATGATCGGCATTGGTGGCTCGCTCGAGATGCTGGTTGGGGACCTGAAACGTGCGCCCGTGTGGGCTCGCAAAGCTGGGGCTGAATGGCTGTTTCGAGCTGCACAAGAGCCTGGCCGGCTGGGTCGTCGATACGCCCGAGATGCCTTCGTCTTTGGCCCGGCCTTCGGATCCCATGCGCGAAAGGTACGTCGGACACTGGGAGGGCCAGGATTGGGAGTTTCGGTGGCGGATTCTGTGTCTCTGACCGGTGCCCCGACAGTTGCGTCCGATAGCGCTTGGCAATCAGCAGCCATGGCGATCGCCGATGGCAGGCCGCTGGCCGTAGACCTCGCTGGCCTTGACATGCTTGACGTAAGAGCGGTTGCCCAATTGGCTGGCCTCGTCCGACTTGCGAAGACGGCTCGCGGTAAGTGGTCTATCTACAATCGATCTTTCGCGCTCAGCGAGTACGTAGTGGCCACGCAGAGTGAATACTGGGTGCAAGATTCGGCGACATAGCGACGAGATGGTCGATAGCCGCAACCGTACGAACGTGGCGCTGTAACATAGATGAGATGGCTCGCCAAATTCTTGTTGTTCCCGGCTCGGCGCAGGCGCCGCCCAAGCCGCGAAAGCCAGGAGCTCGTTTGGCAGAGAACTTCTTTCAGCGGTGGTTCTGGATTGTCCTGCCCATCGTTCTCATGGCCATGATCGGTGTGATGATGGCACAGCGGGTCCAACCCGAGTATTTGGCGAGTTCCACGATGAGCACCTCGGCTAACCCGTTGGTTGCTGCCCCAGACATTCGCGGAACGGAACTGAAGTTCTTGGAGTCGCCGGGCGAAGCTACGGCTCGAGTGATCACGGCCCGGCTCGGTACCGATCGATTTGCATCGAATGTTGCCGAACGCGCCGGGTTAGACGCAGCAGTTGAAGCCGGCCTTCTGTCGTACCTGGACCTCCGTCAGAGTGTGAAAGTGTTCGCCGCCGGCGAGTCGTTGGTCACGATCGAAACGCTATGGGGAGACCCCGAGACAAGCTTGCGAATCAACGAGGCAATGATTGATGAGTACCTGAGCGTTCTGCGCTCGACGGTAAGCGAGGATGCTCAGGCCGCGGTTGATTTCTACGAGGACCGCCGGACCGAAGCCATCGTGCGCGTCGACGACGCGTCGGCGACGCTCAACACCTTTGTCGCACAACTCCCCGATCTGCCCGACGACGTCGATTTGCCCGTGCCGGACCAGCTGGCGCTCGAGCGGCTGTATCAGCGGCTGACCCTTGCGGAGTTGGCGTTCGACGATGCAGAATCTGCAATCGAAGAAGCCCGATTGTCGGTCGTTGTTGCGCAAAGCGAGGCCGGTCGCAGCATCCAGGTCATTGATGCACCGAACTCAACGTTCGAACCCGAGTCTTCCCTCCCGACCAAGGCGATCCGCTTTATGGCTGCCTCATTCCTTGGGGCGCTGATGGCGGTTACCATTCTTCTGCTCAGCACTCATCTCGACCGCTCGGTTCGATCAGCAGCCGATATCGAGGCCGCTGGCGCAGGGGCTACGGTCGCTGCAGTTCCCGTGATCAAATCGTTGAAACCACCGAGGTCACTTCGTCCTAGGTTGCGCAAACCAGCGCTTGCTCGGGCACGCCGACAGGCGAGCGGGATCCAACGTCTGTCGAATCCCCTTGAGCCAGCCAGCTAACTTTTAGGCTGGCTGAGCCCCGTGAGCTTCGCGTTAATGCTTCGGCCTGATCTTGGCGACAAGATTGCGCAGCGTTTCGCGTTGGTAATCATCCAGCAGTCGCAATAGCCCCACCATCACGATGTAGACGATGGCGCCAACGGCGGCGGGGACGAGCACGAACATCTCTCTTATTGGCCAGACGGCAGCGAACATGATGACTCCGGCGCCGACGACCCGCGCTGCCGTCCATAGCCAGGAACGGGTGACCAGATAGGGCGCAATTGCCGAGAGCATGATCCCGAACTGAAGACATTCAGTGACAACAAAGGCCAGAGCACCGCCGATAGCGCCGTTGTCGAACCGGTCGGCCGCCCAGGGCACCAGCACGATGTCAAGGGGGATGGTTACCAGAGCCGCCCCAAACAGAATCGCAGCAACGAACCGTTGCCGTTCCATGGCCACAGCAACGGATCCAAGCAAGGTGGTTCCGAAGGTGAGGATAGTTAAGGGCCCAAAGATCGAAAGCAGGGTGCCGGTTTCGGTAAAATCTTCGCCGAATAGCATCGGGGCGAAGCTGGGACCAACTGCCGCCACGCCCGCGCCGATCGGCACGGCGACCAGGAACAACAGGGAGAACATCTTCTTGACCAGGTCCCGCAGGCCTTCGGGATCTTCGGCATGTAACCGACCCATGGTGGGAAAAACTGTCGCAACAATGACCGTGGTTGGAAACAGCAGCGAACCAAACAGCGTGTCGGCTGCTGAGTACCAACCGAGATCGCGCTCTCCGGCGACCTCGGCGATCACGATGACATCGACCTGTCGGTACGTGGCAAGAGCGAGCCCAACAATCATGAATGGGATGCTGCCCGTAATTATGGATCGCAGGTCGGTGCGCCAGAGCGACCAGTCGACCCGACTTACTTTTCGGAAACTCCAAACGAATCCAACGAGCGTAAATGCGGCAACGGCTGCGGCGACCCACAACACACCGAACACGCCGTAGCCCAACGCCAGCACGGCAACGGTCGCCACGAGACCACCAACGCCCGCCGCCATGGTGAGCACCGCAACGGTGGCCATGGTCTCGAGCCCCATAAAGGCCATACGGAATACGTCATGCCAGAGGGTGAACAGCGCTGCCAGTCCGGCAAGCACCATGACCCACGCAAACGAACCGTCGGCGTTGGTAACAAGTAGGTAACCGCCGAGGCCGAGCGAAGCGAGCACGAACAACCCGGTCCGAATGGCGAGTATCGGTGCGACGAGACCCAAACCATGCGTTTGGCGTTTGGCGATGGCAAGTTGCAGGTAGGTAGATGTACCCAACATTGTGAAAACTGCGGCGATGCCCCACAACGACCAGGCGAGCGATATCCGCCCAAGATTTGTTGGACCGAGATAGCGGGGGATAATAAGGGCAGCGATCGTGGCCAGTGTCCATGTGACCAACTGAGACGAGGCCATTTGGGCAAGGTTGCGCCCAACGGACGCTCGCTTGATCAGGGGCTGATCCCCGCTTAAACCGCCAACTTCTGCGGCTTCACCCCCTCGGTAGCCCTCGTGTTTACCCGGCCGGGGGTCCTCCCCGCTCGGGTCGATCACAACGACACGAGCAATTGAAGACGGCTACACGATTCAATCAACGATGCACCGGGCGCTGGCCAAGAGGCCCCATAATCATGCGGCGGCGAGTGGGTCACCACGTAACTGTAGCGCCGACGCCAGCCACGCTGTGACGTCCCAGTGCCATGACGTTAGACGGAGGCAGCGCTATGGTTACGGCAGTGACTTCCGATAAATCAGGGCCGACTCGAGCTCTCTTCAGCGGACGCCAAAGTTCCGGCCCAGAACTCGGAATCTGGCAAGAATTGCCCGTTGCTGATCGATCGCTCGGAGCGATTGGCGAGGCGTTCGAGAGCACAGATCGCCCGCTGCTCCCGGTGCTACTTTCGAGCGAACATATTCTTGAAGGCCGGGCCCTTGAACCCGTTGCTGAATCGGTCCGGTACCTCCTAGCCCGCCCCCAGATCGCTGATACTGGCCAACTGCCTCCTCGGATAGCCGTTGTGTCAGCGCTTCCCGGCGAGGGTGTCACCACCGTATCGAGTGTCCTTTCCTCGGTAGTAAGCATTGATTCAGGCGCCGAAACCTGCCGTGTCGATCTGAGCTGGGCTTCGGCTTCGAGGCCCGGGGTCTACGAGGTCATCATGGGCGAGGCGTCGATCGACGAAGCACTCGAGTGGAACGGATTGAGTGCCACGCTCCATAGCGGGCGTGTTAGCCCGGCAGAGCGGCATCGTCTTGCTCGATCCGACGAACTCGAGAACTTGGTCACTGTTTTAGGCAGCCGCTTCGAGCACGTCGTCTTGGATCTACCATCAATTCTGAGCGACAGCAACGGACTGGCAATGCTGCGGCTCGTCGATGCGTACGTTTTGGTCGTCAAGTATGGCGTGACAACGCTAGAGCAGGTCCAGCTTGCGACTCAGCAAATGTCCGAGGTGATGTCACTCGGAAGTATCTTGAACCAAGTCCACAGCCGCACTCCCCGGCTACTGAGCCGCTGGTTGGCAGGGTAAGGCATCATGCTTTTTCACACCCCTACTCTTGCTCTGTGGGTCGGTGGCGCCCGGCATCACCCGTGACGATCTACGTGGCCTTTCTTGTGGTCGTCTTCCTGTTAGCAGGCATTGCGCCACGCCTTATGCGACGACCGTGGGTGCTATTGCTGATGTGTACCGCAGTCGCTCTCACCCTGTATAGCGATCGGTTCTTTGGGTGACGACATCGGTAATGGGCGCAGAGCCAGTCACGTCCGAATCGGTCGCCCGGCACAAAAACGTCGACCTTGCCGCTGTCTATCTGGCGGTCCTCCTTGGTGGCCTGTTCATGGCGGCGGTGGCATGGAAGCGGTCGTTCCAGCCCTTTATTGGGGTGTCTGCTGCCATGGTTCTGCTCATCTGGGTTGCGTGGGCGGTGCGTCCCCGACTCGGTCTAAATCTCACCATCTTCTTTGCGCTGATCGGCGACCTGATTACGGTTTCATGGTTTCCGTTCAACAAGAACTTGTCGAGCGAGGAGTCGATTCTGTGGATCGCCAACGGTGTCTCGATCAGCCCGCTCGAGCTCACATTACTTTTTGCATTGCCAGTGGTTGCCTATAAGCGATGGGCTCAAAACCAGCGATTCTTCGAACGCGGCGAACTCATGACGCCCGTTGCCATTGTCGTCGCCATGATCGGCTTCGGCTTCATCTACGGAATTTCTCGGGGTGGTGACCTTCGGGTGGCGATGTTCGAAATGCGGCCTCTGGTCTACTTCACGATGGTGTACGTGCTCGCGAACAGTGTCTGTCGCCATCCCCGACACTTCCGCCATCTGCTCTTTACAGCGCTCGGTGCCGTCACGGTGCAGTCGCTACTCTCCGTTCGCTATGCACTTGCGCTACCGCCTGCCTACCGAGGTGGACTGAACACCCTTACCGAGCATGGCTCCAGTATCACCACCAACCTGTTGTTCGTTGCGCTCTTTGCCAGTCTGGCGATTCGGGGCTGCTCGTGGCGGCTGCGGGTTGTGCTTCTTGTTGCATCGCTGCCATCGATGTGGGTTTACCTACTGTCGCAACGGCGGGTGGCTTTTGTGGCGCTCGCAATATCGCTGATTCTGTTCGGTGTTATTTTGTTCTGGCGCCAGCGGCGCACATTTTGGCTCATTGTGCCGCTCGTTGGGATCCTGAGTTTGGGATATGTAGGGGCGTTCTGGAATGCGACTGGTCCAGCAGCCTTTCCTGCTCAGGCAGTCAAGACGGTCGTGGCGCCCGACGAGCTGAGCTTCGAGGACCAGAGCTCGGATCAATATCGCATCATCGAGAACTTCAATCTGCAAGCCACGATCAAATCATCGCCGGTGCTCGGCATCGGGTTCGGCCAGCCATTTTTGCGACCGGTCTATCTCCCCGACATCAGTGTCTTTGAGTTCCACGAATACATACCGCATAACTCGGTCCTGTGGCTGTGGATCAAGACGGGCGTTGTCGGGTTTGTCGCTTTCTTGTACATCGTTGCTCGGTCGATTGTTTCTGGCGTAGAGCGCGTGCGGCGACAGGCACTTGGCGTTGATCTCGTTGTGTCGATCGCTGGTGTGTTCTTTGTCATCATGTTTGCGACCTTCTTGTTTGCCGACATCGGCTGGGAACCGCGGAACTCCGTTCTGTTCGGTGCGTGCCTCGCGCTCTGTACCTCACGCGGTGATTCGGAAGGCAGCAGTAGCGATACCACGCCGGATAAAGGCGACGCGTTGCCTGCTTCGTCTCATCCAGAACAGTCCTACCCCGGACCTCGACAGCCCGCCCTCGCTACAGACTGAGAGACAAGGGCCGAACTTTTGACCACGGTTCGTGGTCAGGCCGCTGGGCGCAGCAGCCCTAGCGCTCCGCCCCTGAGTTTTCTTCGCGAAGGCCCTGCCGTAAGCGACTTGCCTTATCCGGACCGGGCCGTCATTGGTGCCCTCGAAATCGCCGAGCGTCTTCAAGCCTTGGGCTCATCAGTCAAGGCCTATGACCCCGAGGCACCTCTGAATCCACAGTCGCCGATATCTCGATCCGAATCCGCTATTTGGCCGCCGAGAGTGCAGACTTGCTGGTGGTCGCCTCCGAATGGCCAGAGCTAGCTGAACTTGATCTCGAGCGTCTGCATTCGTCGATGAAGAATCCAGTGATCGTTGACACGCGCAACCTGTTCGACCCGGCCACCGCTCGAGCAGCCGGCTTCGAATACAGCAGCGTTGGTCGGCGCTAGCGGCTAGCCACGCAACGTGGCGTCGGTAGCCCTGACCCGTTGCAAGACTGGAATGAGTGTTGCAAGGTTGTCAGCTGCGTCTGAGCCCAGCAGAGCTGCGGTCTGATCGGTGACCAACGGCGGAAATCGCTCGACGATGACCCGTTGATGAGGCCGTAGGTCTTGCCAAGTCTCACAGAGGCGTTCCCCGGCGAGCTTGGCTGCCACGTATTCGGCAAAGCCTGCTGTCTTGTCATCAATGAAGGTGCTCGATGGGAAGAGCAGGCTGTCAAGTGAGCCACAGCTGTCGACCATCGACAGAAGTCCCGACAACGCGGTGACATACACGCCAATGAAGCGCTCGAATGCCTGATGGTTCCAGGCTTTGGGGGACTGCTTCGCAATCGGTGGTGTGGCGAAGTACGACAGGTGGGTCGGAGCGAACTGTCGGATGCGGTCAATCGATGCCGGGTCTTGGTCGTTGGTATCAAGCTGCACGATGCTGGCCTGTGAACCGATTTGCTCAGCGATGGCGGCAGCGTCTTGGGCGCCGGTCCGATAGGTCAACAGCACTTCAGCTGATCCGGCAGCGAACACCTTGGAGGCCAGTTCGCCGAGGCCTCGCGAACCTCCAATAATGACCGCCCTTGTCCCGAGGAACGCAGAGGCGTCAATATGTCGGCGCACGTGGTCGAGGCTGGCTTGTTGGGGTGGCGCATCGCGCACGATGGTTTCGGCCTCGAGCTGCCGATTGCCAGCCGACAGTGCCAGCGTGAGCATAGAAAATCGTCGGCGCTCAGATGCCACGTGATAGTCAAGAACTTGAGGCTCATCATGTGCTTCGGCCTGTTGCCATGTGAGGCGCCGGAACAGCGCGTGGCGGCCAGGACACTGCATTCCTATAACCCTGGTTGTCGCGAGCAGCGTGGCCGCGTCAGTGGCCGACAGCGACTTTGCCAGCGATGGGAACAGTCGCCCGAAAAGAGCGGCGTCAAGTGCGAGGTCTTCCCGCCCAGCGATGGTAGCTAATTCATCAAAGTCGGTGAACTCGGCCACCTCGGTCTGCCAAGCTGGCGCGGCCTTGACGCGGTCGAGCGTTGCGATCGAGCTTGTATGTGCGCTGATCACGGCCCGGACTTGGCGATCTACCAGAACGCTGATTTGTTGGGTTCCATCGGGAGTGGTCGCGGCATCGAACGAGATTGCCTCACCTATCAGGACTGCAGAACGAAACTGAGCGTCGAGGCTGACGAGGCAATTTGGGCCTTCAAGATTGAGGGACTCTAGGGCTGCCAATACGAGGTGGATGCCGTGAACCACACACCGGCCGAACTGGCTGCGGCGGGCGGCGTCGGCGTCGACATGCAGAGGGTTGTAATCGCCAGAAAGTTCGGCGAAGGATGCTTGTCGCCCGTGGTCGATGCGCAACGTTCTACACGATTTCGATCGTCAACGGGTCACTAGATACGCGGGGCCGGACAATGGAGCGACCTGCAATAGTAGACGTAGACATAGGCGCGAGAGCATACGGCCTGAATCCCGGGCGATCTCCCATTTTGTGGGTAGACCCGGGCCGATGCACCTAGAGGTCGAACCAAATGTGAGCTTGGCCGGTGCCAGCCACGGCTGGTAGTGGCCGAAGTACCTCTCGGGAGCGTGTTGTCTGAACTCGGCAAGGAATTCAAGAATGGCGGAATGGTTGCCGCTGAGCATCCAATCGAGTACTTGCCGGTCAGCAGCCGCTGCTTCAGGGCTGCTCAGGTGGAGGTCGGGATCGGCTGCTTCGTGATCTCGGAACTCGCGAAGTGGCCAGAACTTTTGACTCAGTCCGCCAGAGGCCAAGATTACGACTCGTCGATCGATTTGGGCGATGGCATCTGCGAGAAACTTTCGGAACAGCATGAAGTCGAGCTCATCGGCTGTTTGACACACGCCCGTTGACACACGCCCGCTGAGATGTTCATGACTCGACACAATGTGCTCAATGGTCGTGAACCAATGGGTGTCGATGACCACCACCGTGTCCACGTTGAGCCCGCACCTGTCGGCGTTCGTGGATACATCAATCCGTGCAACTCAGCCATGGATGGATCCCAATCGTTGGGTACCAAATGATTCAACTCTTTTTGGACTCAATTCAAGAAGAGACAGCGTTGGTGATGACAATGCGCAGTAGGCGCGAAAGTTCTTTGCTTTCGGAAGTGGAGAGTCCCTGCACCAACTCGGTTTCGAGATTATTGAACCGAGGGAACAGTTTGTCGATGAGACGCAGGCCATCGGCGGTTGCATCCACCAACACGCGCCGTCCGTCGGTTTCTGACCGACGACGTTCGACAAGTTGGCGCTTTTGAAGTGTGGTGAGCATGCCCGTCAGGGTCCCCTTCGCAAGGTCACACTCGTTCGCAAGCGTGGCGGTTTCCATCTCGCCCCAGACCCACAAGACCCAGAGGATCGTGAAACCGCCCCACGAGAGTCCATATTCTTTCAGGACTCCTTGTTCTGCTTGGCGCCGGACTGCAGCCGCAGCGCGGTAGATATTCGATATCGCTCGGTTGGCATCGAAGTCGAGTTCCTGATCGTTCAGGCGCGCCTGTACATCTTGCTCGGCGCCGAGCATCTTGTCGGTAGAGGGCTGCTCCGCGTGTCGGGGTTCTTGCATGAAAACTCGTTAGGTACCAAACTACCCGTTCAGTGAGCCAAGGAGAAAAAGATGATTGAAGAGCGGTAGGTACTCCTCGACGGCTACCCAACGTTGATGCGTCCTCAGGGCGCTGACATCGTTGCCGACGACGGCCGCCAGATTTCGGCCGCCGAGGCCATCCACCTAGCACCAGCTACACCGTCCAAAATCATCTGTGTACACCTGAATTATTTGAGCAGAGTCGAAGAGTTCAAAGGCCGACTACCTCCAGCCCCGACCTACTTCCATCACGCAACCGCTGCTGCGCTGCAGGCCGCAAGCGCCGGCTTTGAAACGTGGGGTTCCTACACCGTTGAACAACGGGCGCAGCTTTCTTCATCGGCTCGCTGACTTGATCGAAGCGAACAACGAAGAAATTGCGATGGTCGAGTCACTCGACGCCGGTAATAGCGTGATCCACCAGCCCGCTGACTGGTCTCCGTCGAGCGCTGCGCTGCTGGCAGATTGCGCCCACCAAGCCGGTTTCCCAGCCGGGGCGTGCAACTTAGTGCAAGGCATCGGCGAGGAAGTCGGGGCCGCATTGGTCGCCGACCCTGGGGTGCGGCCTATCACGTTTATAGGATCGCCGCCGACCGCAGGCCACATCGGCAGAGCAGCGGCCGAGGCCGTCGAGCTGGCGAACAGCACTGCCTATGAACTCTCTGCGATCGTGTTCACCACTTCGGCCGAGCGCGCCGAACGTGTTGGTCGCGCGCTGCGCACCGGCTTGGTGTGGGTGAACACGTTTTTGGTTCGCGACCTGACCGCCCCATTCGGCGGAATCGGAATCAGCGGTATCGGCCGCGAAGGCGGAGTCCACGCACTTGAATTCCACAGTGATCGGAAAACGCTTATGATTTTGAACGACTCGGTTAGCTGAAAGGCCAGCAACTATGAAGCCAAAGCTTCTCCATCCCTATGCCAAGCCAGCCAAGGAACGTGGCAAGTTCCGAGAGCTCGTGCGGGGCGAAGGCGTTCGACTCTGGGACAGCGAAGGAAACGAGTACATCGACGGCATGGGCAGTCTGTGGCTGTGCCATGTAGGACATGGGCGCAAGGAGATCGCGGCTGCGGTCGAGCAGCAACTCAGCACCCTTGCCTACAACGTATTTGATCCTTGGTCTCACAAGGCCCCCGAGGCACTCGCCGAGCGGATATCTGACCTTTCCCCACTCGAAGACTCCCGAGTGTTTATGTGTTGCTCGGGCTCCGAGGCCGTTGACACGGCGTTCAAGCTCACCCGACAGATCGCGCAGATCAAAGGTGAACCTGATCGACAGATCATGCTTCGTCGTACCCGCGGCTATCACGGCATCGCCGGGGCCGGCACCTCGCTTCAGGGCATCGAGGCGAATCGCCAGGGCTGGGGCGATCTGATGCCTCACATTCTCGAAATCGACCCCGACGACATCGAGTCAGCCGCCCGGGTGTTTGCCGAGCATGGCGACCGGATAGCTGGCGTCATCACCGAACCGGTGCAGGGTGCCGGTGGCGTGTGGCCACCCACCGAAGACTACATGCGCCGCCTGCGCCAACTCTGCGACGAGGCCGGATCCCTGCTCGTATTCGACGAAGTGATTTGTGGGTTCGGGCGAACCGGCGAATGGTTCGGGGCCCAAACCTACGACGTGACGCCCGATCTTATGACCTTCGCCAAAGGCGTGACCAGCGGCTATCAGCCGCTTGGTGGCGTGGTCGTGTCTCGCAAGGTCTGCGATATTCTCGAGGCCGATCCCGACTTCTACTTTCGCCATGGCTTTACGTACAGCGGCCACCCGGCGTGCGCAGTAGCCGGCATGATCAATCTGGACATTATTGAACGAGAGGGCCTGGTCGACCGAGCGAAGGCAATCGGAGAAAAGTTCTCGTCTGGTCTCGCTGCCATGGTCAGCGATGGAACGTTGTCGGGCTATCGGGGCGTAGGTGCGCTGTGGTCCGCGCAGCTTCCCGAAGGAACCGCAGCCGAGGAAACCGTGGCCTACCGAGACAAGATGCTCGACATGGGCGTGATCTTTCGGCCCATCGGCGACAGCCTGGCCTTCTGCCCCCCGCTCATCATCGACGATGGTGACCTCGACCGTTGCCTCGACGTGCTCGCCGAAGGCCTCACCTCGTAACCGCCGCCGCCACCGGCCGTACAGAGGACTCGTACCAGGTACACGTCCCGCGCCGCAGGACGGGTACCAGGTACATGTCCTCTGGTGGGAGAGTGTCTGGTCAATAGCTGCTGGGGGTGAAGCTCATGGTCGCGGTTTTGAGCGGCACGCGCACGACGATGCCGTCAGATTTGGCGTCGACCATGGCGCCATCGATGCCTGCGATGTCCCATTGCCTTGGCTCCACGCCAACGATGCGGAACGTGGTGTACACCTTGGGATCTTCGTAGAGCGGGGCGAGTCCCAGGTGAAGCGAGCTGCCGATCCATTCGGCTCGGTCCAGCGCCATGGTGGGGAAGTCGACACCCACAACTTGGGGACACGCGGGCAACGGTGCTTCGGACAGGTCCTGCCACCGCCCGGGTCCGGCTGCCTCGGCCGCAGCCAGGAATGCGTTGTACTGGCCACGAGGGTGCGGTTCATCGAGTCCCATTCCCCAGGTGAACTCGCCCGATTCGAGGTTCCACGTTGGCTCGAACGATGACTCAATCGCCTCGGCGAGCGTCGCTTCGAGGTCAGTCACGCCCCACTCACGTGCAAGCACGAGGGCAGCTCCGTACCCACGACTTGCTCGCAACGGCAGGGCAATGTCGCCAGCCATGCCACTCGCCTCAGCTGCAGCCTCAAAAAGCCGGCGTGCGTCAGCGGGCTGTTGCGGAGCGGCGTAATACGAGGTCGTGAGCGCGAGTGACACGGGCAAGCGATGGTGCACATCGAGCGTTGGGTCGTAGTAAAGCGAGGTCATCTCGGGCGCTTCGTCGCCGTCGAGGTCCAGGTAGTGCTCACGGGCATATTGCCACCATGGGTCAAATGCCTGATGGTGAAAGTCAGTGCCGTGTCGGTTGTCGTGAAGCCTCAGACCGAGGCCAGCTCCAGCCAGTCAAAATGGCCAGATTTTGGTGTTCTCTCAATGACAGCCAATTGGCGCCGCAAGCCACTGTTGGCAAAGATGATCGGCGATCTCGGTGTGTGTCCACGTGAACGAGTTGTCGCCGTCGCCGATCATTTCGAACGGTCGGTTCCATCGGTCATCGGCATCGATCATGGAGCGGATGCCAAGCAGGACGAGCAGGAAGCCTTTGTAAAACAACATGCCATCGGCGGCCACAGGATCCATCTGTTTGCCGAACGGTTCGATGCCGTTTGCGGTCCATCCGGGTACGTCATAGTGACCCCAGAGCTCCTGGGGGATGAGCCCCCGGTACGCGTCGGGATAGTTGCCTCGATCTGGATCATGGCCAAACTGAGTCAGCCAGTCAGCCGCAGACCACCAGCTGGTATGACGTTGGATCAATTCATCGAGAATTGCGACGTAGGGTTCAGTCCATGCCGGGGTGCGGTGTGCCATAAGACCCATGGCATAGGACGAGTCAACAAGGTCGAAACGATGCCAGCTCGCCATCGGTGCGTCGGACCGGTCATCCCAGTGTGGATGAGGTGATCCATTCCGGTCCCAGTTATCTGGCGTATGGGCTTTGCGGTGTAGGTAGCGAAGCCAGCCAAGGGAGCGTTGCGAGAGCGTCACCCCCGAAACGATAGTCGCTGTCCCAATGGCTCTTTGCAGTACGTTTGTCGTGGCGATGACTTCTCCTGTCAACATCCCCAAACCGGTACCCAACCGGCCTTTGGGCGCGCTCGACATTGCCGACGGAGCGTTGAGCATCCTGCAGGCGCGTCCCCGCAC
>Ga0114956_1001094_pt1 | contig 21089 bp, 22 predicted proteins | sample MaitaG_FD_87304 | JGI IMG/M metagenome (GOLD analysis project Ga0114956, IMG submission 87304) | Marine algal microbial communities from Maine, USA - Maine_Asex2 metaG | ecosystem: Host-associated > Algae > Red algae > Unclassified | place: Maine, USA | collected 2015-01-05
GGAAACAACATAGGTAACTACAAATCATATCCTAGAATTGTTGGTGAAACAGGTGGTAAAGATTTTATTGTAGCGCATCCTTCTGCAAATGCTGATGTTGTTGCTACAGCTTGTACAAGAGGTTCATTTGAATATCAAGGTCAAAAGTGTTCAGCATCATCTCGTGCTTACATACCTTCTAACATTTGGCCTGCGGTTAAAGAAAAAATGTTGGACGATTTAGCTAGCATTAAAATGGGAACAGTTGAAGATTTTAGCAACTATATTAATGCTGTAATTGACGAGCGCTCTTTTGATAATATCACAGGTTATATTGACAATGCCAAGAATGACAACGTTGATATAATTGCTGGTGGCGAATATGATAAATCGGAAGGTTATTTTATTAAGCCAACTGTAATACAAGCTAAAGATCCTATGTACACTACCATGTGTGAAGAGTTGTTTGGGCCTGTGCTTACTGTGCATGTGTATGATGAAAATAAGTTTGATGAAATACTAACCATTGTAGATAAAACATCACCTTATGCATTAACAGGTGCAATTATTTCGCAAGATAGATATGCAATTAAAAATGCTACTTGGAAATTGAGAAATGCTGCAGGTAATTTTTATATAAATGACAAACCAACTGGAGCTGTAGTTGGTCAACAACCATTTGGAGGAGCTAGAGCATCCGGCACCAATGATAAAGCAGGTTCACCATTAAATTTATTGAGATGGTGCAGTCCTAGAACAATCAAAGAAACTTTTAATCCTGCAAGAGATTATAGATATCCTTTTTTGGGAGAGAAGTAGACATATAAGTTTATAAGCTTGAATGTCGAATATTGAATTGAAATTATTGATTCTATATTCGACATTCGATTTTCTATATTCTCTTAACTTACAAGTAAATTTGTACTACAACATTAAACTATGAGCACACCAACAATTTTAGTTACCAATGATGATGGTTACGATTCAAAAGGAATTAAGGCATTGGTGGAAGTAATGAGTGAATTGGGCAATGTAATTGTTGTTGCCCCTGATAAGCCTCAATCTGGTATGGGACATGCCATAACGTTAACCGAACCAATAATGCTTGAGCAAGTAGATGATTATGGAGATATTCCCGCTTATAAATGTTCAGGTACACCAGCCGATTGTGTAAAATTAGCTACAGATAAGATTCTTAAAAAAATGCCTGATTTATGTGTTTCGGGTATTAATCATGGCTCAAATGCAAGTATAAATGTTTTGTATTCTGGCACCATGAGTGCAGCAATGGAAGGTGCAATTGTAGGCATGCAAGCCATAGGTTTTTCTAATTCATCTTATGATGAAAATGATGACTTAACCGAACAAAAGAAGTTTGCCAAAAAGATTGCGCAAGAAGTTTTAACCAATGGATTACCAAACGATACTTTGCTCAATGTGAATTTTCCCTTGCTTAAATTGGGAGATATTAAAGGGGTTAAAGTTTGTAGGCAAGCAAAAGCAATGTGGAAGGAAGATTTTATTGAACGAGAAGACCCTAGAGGCGGTAAATATTTCTGGCTTACCGGTAAATTTGTAAGTCGTGATAAAGGAGAAGATACGGATGAGTGGGCTTTGGCAAATAGTTATGTTTCTGTAGTGCCCGTGCAATTTGATTTAACAGCACACAATGCCATTTCTTATTTAAATACTGAGTTTAACTTATGATTGAAAAATATGATAAGGCTTGGATAGGTTTCATACTCGGTTTAGTATTGCCTGTAGTAATTTATGGATTGTATTCTTTGGGAGTACAGCAACTTTTTGATGCTGGTAAAATTGACAAATATCAATTCATGTTTGCTAAATCTTTTAGAGATATTGTTGCGGTTGTGTTTAACGTAATTCCTTTTTTCATTTTTAACCAAATGAAAAGAACTAATTTAATGCGGGGAGTTTTGGGCGCAACAGTGTTGCTTGGTGTTATAATAGTGTTTTTTGGTAAAGACATCTTTTAATGAAATATTATGTAATAGCCGGAGAGGCATCAGGCGATTTACATGGTTCAAATCTTATCGAGTCCCTGAATAAAGTAGATACTGAGGCATCTTATAAAATTTGGGGTGGCGATTTAATGGAGGATGCAATTGGTAATAGAGGAACGCTTCAAAAACATTACAAAGATCTTGCATTTATGGGATTTATTGAGGTAGTCCAAAATTTACCTACCATATTAAAAAACATAAAATTTTGTAAACAAGATATTTTGAATTTTAAGCCAGATGCATTGGTTTTAATTGATTATCCGGGCTTTAACTTACGAATAGCCAAGTTTGCTAAAAAGCACGGCATAAAGGTGTTTTACTACATATCTCCACAACTTTGGGCATGGAAAGAAGGACGCATTAAAATCTTGAAAAACTATGTAGATGAGCTCTGTTGTGTGCTACCTTTTGAAGTAGATTTCTACAAAAAGCACAACTATCCGGTACACTATGTTGGGCATCCTTTGTTAGATGCACTTAATAAGTTTGAGTTCAATCCTAACTTTAAAAAAGACAATGGGTTACCCTCAAAACCAATTGTAGCGCTTTTACCTGGCAGCAGAGTTCAAGAAGTAAAAACCATGCTGCCATTAATGGTGCAGTTGAGTCAAAGTTTTACCAAATATCAATTTGTAATTGCTGGTGTTAATCATTTGGATAAGGAATTTTACAATCAGAATATTGGAACTTCCGATATAAAAATTGTTTACAATCAAACCTATGATTTGCTTAACAATTCAAGTGCAGCTGTTGTAACTTCAGGCACAGCAACATTAGAAACAGCACTCTTAAATGTTCCTCAATTAGTTGGGTACAAAGGCAGTAAAATTTCTTATGAAATTGGCAAACGCTTGGTTAAAATCAAATACATAAGCTTGGTTAATTTAATAGCAGATAAACCAGTGCTTAAAGAATATATTCAAAATGAGTACACCTTAAGTAATGTAAATGGAGAATTAAGTCGCTTGTTGGAAGATGAGAATTATAAATCATCCATTTTACAAGCCTACAAAAATATTCAGAATCAGCTTGGTAAAAATGGAGCTTCTGAAACTACTGCAAAATTACTTTACATTTTTACTACTTCTTCAAAAGAGGCATCCGTGTAAAATTGGATGGGTAATCCTTTTTCAATAATTAAACCTATGGCAGTCATTGCATTAGGGTGAGGTTCTTCCGCTTTTTCAGCTCTTGAATAATGAACAGACCCTTCACTATCGCTCAAATCATTTAGTTGTTGCTTTAGGTCTTCAACACTAACCAATTCGCCATTAGAAAAAATCTCTCCTTCTCCCGAAATGAATATCTTCAATACATTTTTTTCAATTTTTAAGGCTGAAGCTCCTTGGCTATTGTTTTCGGTATTGCCGCACGCAAACAATAAGCTAATGCAAAATAAAAAACAAGTTATCTTAATGGCTTTTAAGTAAAATTTCATCTACGCAAGATATGAATATTACCCAATTTTCGAATGAATACAAAGATAAATCTGGTAGCAATCCTGTTATTGCTGGCATTAAAGTTTTCACATTTGTAAAGTCAATTCCTCTTCAAATTGCAAAGGCGGTTGCCATAGCAATTGGTTTATTAATAGTAGGAGTAGGTATTTTATTTTTAATTAAAACTTCTTGGTTTTTAATAGTAGTTGGCATCATTGGAGGTATTCTCGGAACTATTTTCTTAAGTGTTTCGGGCTCAGGAAAATTTATTGCTTCAAGCTTTATCGACAATTTAACCGAGCTGTTTACCGAAATGCTCCATCCTTTAGAAAATATGTTTGAGCTTTGGAAAAAATCGGGAGACGAAAATTATAGCAAGCCAGAATTTTTCAAAAAAATGTTCAAAGAGGTAATACTTCCAGAAGTTAAAGGCATGGTAATGTTCATTCCATTTAAAGGAAAATTACTTAAATCATTAAACTCGGTTGTTGCCAAAGTTGTGGCCGATAAATCTGTGAATAAAGCTGATGAAGAAGAAGAACATTCAGAAGTGTTTTTAATGAAATTATCTGGTATTATTAGAAAAAATGGAGCTAAGGTTAAACGCACTAGTGGCAGACCATTTAAATTTATCTTAATCTTTAACCTAATCTTTTGGTTAGGGTTAATTTCTCTTAAACTGTATAGTTTAGTTCAATTCTAAAGAAAAAATGCTAAAAAGTGTATTGCATTTTATTGCAATTCGAGTTTAGTTTTGTACGAATATTTGAATCGAATGAAACTTATAATTACATTATTTCTAAGCCTATTTACTTTCTCTTTTGCTTCTATTGCTCAAACCTGTGAAAATTTTAGCTCAGCAGCTGATTCATCTTATAGATTACCGGCAGTAGCAGATGGCGCAACTTTTTATAGTGCAGGTGGCATGGATTTATCTATTCATTATAAAGATCATTTAATGATGCCAGGAACTGCAGATAGTTCAATCACAATTTGGGACAAGGCTTCTTCTGGCTATATGGCTTCAAATTTGAATGGTCAAATTATGTATATGGGAGATGCCAATGTTCGTATGACTTTTCCTCTTGGTGCAAGCAAAGTTGTTTTTCAAACCAATGGCGTTGGACAACAATTACAAGTTGAAGGAGATACATTAATAACTAACATTTCAGGTTTTGTAGGAAATCCAGCTCCGGGAATAACAATGTCAATTACACCTGCTCCTGGCGGGTCGGGACAACAATATGAGTTTACTGGTGGAGTTATCCATACCATTGAAATTGGTGGCTGGGAATTGGCTATAGATAGCATATGTGTTGATCCGGCAGTTTCCATTAATAATGTGCAAAGGGAAGAAGTTGAGTTGTATCCTAATCCAGCAACTGATAAGGTTCAGTTAAAATTTGAAAATTCAGCACTACGAAATTATAAAGTAATGGATGTTATAGGCCAAAACGTTTTAACAGGAAGGTTAGAAGGCAATAATGGAACCATTAATATAAATGAATTAAACAATGGTGTTTATCTATTAAACATTTACAATGGAGAGGAGTTGACAGGTTATCTCCAATTGATTAAGAGATAAGGAATTAAAAAGTGGAGGATACAGGAATCGAACCTGCGACCTTTTGACTGCCAGTCAAACGCTCTAGCCAACTGAGCTAATCCCCCATTTTATTAGAGATTGCAAATGTAGTAAACTATAAGTTTTAACGGAAGTTATTCAGAAGTCTCTTCCTTTTCTATAGTAAAACAGAATTTTGAGCCTTTTCCATATTCAGACTCTACCCAAATTTCACCATTATGTTGGTCAACAATTTTTTTACAAACTGCTAGACCTATCCCTGTGCCTTTGTATTCGCTAATATTATGTAACTTCTTAAAAATTAGAAACACCTTATCAAAGTATTCGTTTTTTATACCTATGCCATTATCACTTATACAAAACTGATAGAAATCGTTTTCATCTTTGCAATTGATTTTAATTTTTGGCACAATGCCTGGTTTTTGAAATTTAATGCCATTTGAAATTAAGTTTTGTAACAATTGGCTAAATTTTGTAGCGTTCGCAAAAACTTGTTTGGGCATTCTTCCAATAATAATTTCAGCTTTCGATTCTTCAATTTGCTTATCTAAGCTTGTAAGTGTTAGTGCTAAATTTTCATTGGGAGAGATATTTGTTTTTTCTAAATTTTGGGTGTTGACTCTAGAATAAGTTAATAAGTCTTTAATTAAGCAATCCATTCGTTCCGTTCCATCTTCAATGAACTGCAAATATTCCAGACTAGATTCGTCAAACTTATCTTTATTGGTCAACTTTAACATTTGGCTAAATCCTTTGATGCTTCTTAAGGGCTCTCTTAAATCATGTGAAGCAATGTATGCAAAGTTTTCTAACTCCATATTTGATTCAATGTATTTCTGCAATTCTAAATTTTTATGTTGTAGTTTATGCGCCTTGCTTATCAGTGCACTTTGTACATTTTGCACTTTGGTTATGTCTTCAAGCATTCCAATCAAACATGAGACTTTACCTGCCTGATCTCTAATGGCAGTTACATTGCAGTTTCCCCAAATAATCTCACCATTTTTCTTCAATATTCTTTTAATGAGTGAGTAAGAGTTAATATCTCCCGAAATTAATTTTTGATGTAGTTCAACTTCTTTGAGAATATCAGCTTCATGAGTAATATCAATTATACTTTTGTGTATTATTTCACCTTTTTCGTATCCAAGTAAATTATACCCTGTTTGGTTTAGCGTTAAAATACTCCCTTTATAGTCAGTTGTTACAATGCCTAATGGACTGTCATTAAATATGCCTTCAAACTTTTTGGCGGTTAATTTGTAGGCAATTTCAATTTGTTTCTGATCGGTTAAATCCTCTATAAATGCAAAGTGGTGGGTGTATTCATTATCGGCATTTTTAACCTTGTCTATTGTAATGGAAACAAATTTTTTCTCGCCATTCTTAGTTTTAAAAATTCGCTCCACTTTTATTTGATCATTATTGGCTAAAAAATGCTCCTTAAAATTTTTGGGTTTAACACTATTAGAGTCGGAATGCAGAAAAAAGTCAACATTTTTACCTTTCACTTCATCAGCCGAGTAGCCTAAAAGCTTTAAGATGGAAGGATTGGCATGTATTATTTCTTCATCTGCAGTTGCTACCACCATGCCTAAATGGGTATGCATAAAAATAGATTTGGTTTTGTCTATATTTTTTTCAGTCCGATTGTCTAAAACTTGTCTTTCACTAATTTGAGAAACAACACCTAGGTAAAAATGGTTATCAGACTCTTCATTATAAAAGTAAGATACGTTTACGTTTGCCCATACAACTTTGCCTGTTTTGGACTTATACCTTTTTTGATATTTAAACTGATTGTGCTGACCCATTCGGAGCTTCTGATACTCCTCTTCTTTATGTTCGAAATCATCAGGATGAGTAATTGCAAGTACACCATTCTCTTTCAACTCATCTAAATCATAGCCTAATAGCTGCGAGAGACTAGTGTTAGCATAAAGTATGTTACCGTTATTTTTGGTAATTAGAACGCCAATAGGTAATAAGTCTAAAATTTTAAATTCACTCGGATTCCCATTAATTATGGATTGCAGAATATTTGCGTTTACAGTAGCTGTTAATTTCACTTAAATACATTTAGTACACTCGAACTGTTATTTTTACGCTTAATTCACAATATTGTTCCAAACTTTTATTTAAAACAACAATTAATTATGACTTGGGAAGCATACGATCAAATACATAAAGACAAATACTTAAACGAGCTAATTGAATTGCTCAAAATTCCATCAATAAGTGCAGATAGCAATTATATTGGTGATACAAGAAAAGCTGCTCAATTTGTTGCTGACAGATTAAAAGAAGCTGGTGCAGACAATGTTGAGCTAAAAGAAACTCCGGGCAATCCTATTGTTTATGGCGAAAAGATTATTGACCCAAATTTACCCACGGTAATGGTCTATGGACATTATGATGTGCAACCACCAGATCCTTTAGAGTTATGGACAAGTCCTCCATTTGAACCAGTCATTAAAGACGAAAAAATATATGCTCGTGGTGCTTGTGATGATAAAGGGCAAGCATATATGCATGTAAAGGCATTCGAAAAAATGAATGTAACCAATTCATTGCCATGCAACGTAAAGTTTATGATAGAAGGTGAAGAGGAAGTAGGGTCTAACAACTTAGGTCCTTTTTGCGAGCAGAATAAAGAGTTATTGAAGTGTGATGTTATTCTAATTTCTGATACAAGTATGATTGCCAATGATTGCCCATCCGTAACCACTGGTCTTAGAGGATTAAGTTATTTAGAAGTTGAGGTTACAGGGCCCAACAGAGATTTACATAGTGGAACCTATGGCGGTGCTGTTGCCAATCCAATCAACATTCTATCAAAAATGATTGCTTCATTACAAGATGAAAACAACCACATAACCATACCTGGTTTTTACAATGATGTTTTAGAATTAACGGATGCTGAAAGAGCTGCCATGGCAGAAGCGCCATTTAGCAAAGAAGATTACAAAAACCATTTAGATATTGAAGATGTACATGGTGAAAAAGGTTTTACTACTTTAGAACGCACAAGTATTCGCCCAACGCTAGATGTTAATGGAATGTGGGGCGGTTACATTGGAGAAGGAGCAAAAACAGTTTTGCCATCTAAGGCTTATGCTAAAATTTCTATGCGTTTAGTGCCAAACCAAAGTTCTGAAAAAATCACAGAGTTGTTTACCAAACATTTTGAGAGCATTGCACCTCCATCAGTTAAAGTAAAAGTTACTCCACATCATGGAGGTGAACCTGTAGTTACACCAACCGATAGTTTAGAATACAAGGCAGCGCATAAAGCTTATGAAGCTACATTTGGCAAAGCGCCAGTTCCACAGCGTGGTGGTGGAAGTATTCCTATTGTTGCTTTGTTTGAGGAAGTTTTAAATGTAAAAACAGTACTAATGGGGTTCGGATTAGATAGTGATGCTATACATAGTCCGAACGAGCATTTTGGTTTGTTTAATTTTTATAAAGGCATTGAAACCATACCTTATTTCTACAAATATTTTGCTGAGTTGAAGGCTTAGATTGTTATGGTTTTAGTTGTTGGTTTATCAGAAGAAACACTTCTGCAATTTCACGCTTAGGATCAATTCTATGAAGTATTTTATAACCTTTATATATTATCTCGCGAATATATTCGTCATCAAAAAGAGTTGATTTTCTATTAGCAAGTGGCATAAGAGGGATTTTTCTTAGAAGAGACATAATTTCGATTTTGAAAATTTCAGCCGCTTTTGGTTTGTCCTGTGAGATATAAAGCCTTTGTTGATTTAAAAGTTTAACGAACTCTTCTGTTAGCCTAACTTCCATAGAAAGGCAACTCTTCATTTAGTACTTGCTCTAATTCATCCAATGAGTAAAATTTGGTGTTTGGATTGTCTAATTGTGCTAAATGCTCTTCTGCAATTTTCTTTTCTTTGTTAAACTGCTCATCTTCCGTTATAACCTGAAACTTAGGAGAAGAAAATCTATTTAACAATTTTAAAAGTTTTTCCTTTAAACTGTCATCATCAACCTGAATTCTAATTATAGCCATACTCTAAAGTTATTCAATTATTTTCAATTGTACTTGCTCGACTGTGTTGCGTAAGTATTAAGCTGTTCGATTGTATCCAATCTTGCAGTTATGAATTTTAATGGATTTGGAAATCAATCAACAAACACACCCTCTATTTTACCTACTTGCTTTTCGCTAAATAGGCTTTTGCTTTCATAGCTAATTACGTACGCTTTGTTTTTTTGAAAAACCATTTCTTGTTTGACATCACTCAATACATTCTTTTTGTGATAAGTGATTTTTATGGTTGTTGGATTGGTTTCATTAGGTCTTATTTCAACCGTTTTTATTGGAATGGATTCATTGCTAGTCGTGAAAGTTACTTTGCCCTGACCTGCAACTTTTTCAAAATCATCTTGCCATGATGTTTTGTTAATGTTATGTCCTTTAAAAAGCGCTAGTTCACCAGCCCATTCTACATCATTAATCACTTTACTTTCTTCAACTCCATTAATGGTAATGGTTTTCTTAATTGATTTATTTTGTTCTTGTAATTGCGAAATTTCATTAGTGAAGTAAGCGGGAATATCAAAATGTTTGTTGCCACCTTTTGCCAATAATGTACTTTCATCAGCACACGATTGTATTAAACAACAAAGGGCAAAGGCAAACAATAATTGCTTAATCATTTTACTTAGTTAAAATTTTACCATCCATTTCTTCAGGACAATTGATATCCATCAAATTTAAAATTGTTGGTGCCAAATCGGCTAGTTTTCCATTCTCCACTTTAACAACATCTTTATCAATAACAATTATGGGTACAGGGTTTACGGTATGCGCTGTGTTTGGACTGCCATCTTCATTAATCATATAATCTGAGTTGCCATGGTCGGCAATAATTATTAGTGAATAGTCTTGCTCCAAACAAGCGCCTACCATTTGTTTAACGCATTCATCAACTGTTTCGCAAGCCTTTATGGCTGCAGTTAAATCTCCAGTATGTCCAACCATATCTGCATTCGCAAAGTTCAGGCAAATAAAGTCAGGTTGTTGTTCTTGCACCATCTTAATTACTTGTAGGGTCAATGGCTGTGCGCTCATTTCGGGTTGCAAATCATAAGTAGCCACTTTTGGTGATGGTTCCATTATGCGATATTCATCCTTAAAAGGCTCTTCTCTACCGCCATTGAAAAAGAAGGTAACGTGAGGGTATTTTTCAGTTTCTGCTGCTCGTAGTTGAGATTTGTTGTTTTGCTCTAAAACCTCACCTAGCGTATTGGTTAAATTTTTATCATCATAGACCACATTAATGCCTGTAAAGCCTTTATCGTAATTGGTCATGGTTGTATAATTTAACCTTCTTTTAACCATGCCTTGGTCTTTCATATGCGCTTGGGTAAGCACATGGGTAATTTGCCTGCATCTATCGGTCCTAAAATTAAAGCAAATAACGGCATCACCACTTTCAATTCGAGCCACAGGAAATCTACCGGGAGTAATTTTTACCATAGGTTCTAAAAACTCATCTGTAATGTTATTTTTATATGAGTTGGTAATGGCCTCTTCAAAATTCAAACATTCTTCACCAACACCTTTAGTCAATAAATCGTAAGCCAGTTTTGTTCGGTGCCAACGTTTATCACGGTCCATTGCATAATATCTACCACAAACACTTACTAGTTGTCCTCTTTTATTCGCTAAAAATTCTTCTAAGTCTTTAATAAACTCAATTCCAGTATCAGGATTTACATCTCTACCGTCAGTAAATGCATGTATGTAGTATTTTTTAACTCCCGCTTGTTCCGCCAACTCAATTAATGCCTTTAGGTGATTTATGTGAGAATGCACTCCACCATCAGAAACCAGTCCCATTAAATGAAGCGGTTTTCTATTTTGCTTACAGTAATCTATGCTTTTTAAAAATCCTTCCTCAGTTTTAAAAGAACCATCTTCAATGGCATTGTTAATTTTTAGCAATTCTTGGTAAACGATTCTACCTGCACCAATATTTAAATGACCTACTTCTGAGTTACCCATTTGTCCTTTAGGTAGTCCAACTTGCTCTCCATAGGTAGTTAAAGTGGCATTTGGATGATTTTTGTACAATTCATCTATAAAGGGAGTGTTTGCCTGATTAATTGCATCAGCTTTTGGGTTGGTACCGTGTCCCCAGCCATCTAATATCAACAAAGCAACTTTTTTCTGCATAATTACGTACAAAGTTAAAGTTAAATTTCACTTGAATAATCAATGAAATGAGTAAAACTTTATCATCAAAAGACCATAGTTGGCATAGTATTCGTTAGATTTAAGTAAAATTGGTAAAATGAACAACATAACCAAGATGTTTTTAATATGTATAATGGCAATAATGCCCATGATGGCAATTGCAAATGCATCTGATGCGCTAGATAACGTAGCTTCCGCAATAAAAAGTGGAAGTTCAACTGAATTATCTAAAGCCATAAGCAACAATGTAGAAATTTGCATTTTAGATGATGAGGGTGTCTACAGTAAAGATCAAGCAATGGCTTTACTAAAGAGCTTTTTTGCGAAAAACAAGCCATCTGGTTTCAAAATTTTGCATAGAGGTGTTAGTAAAGAAGGCTCATCTTATGGTATTGGCTTACTTTCAACAAGCAATGGAGATTACAGAACTTACTTTTATGTAAAGCAAAAGGGTGATTCGTATAGTATAATCGAATTGCGTTTTGAAGAAGAATAAAAATTAATAAAACTTATTATAGTGAGGGCATTCTATTTGGGATGCCTTTTTTGTGTCATTTCAAAAGTAGAAATGGTATTAATTTCACGATATGAATATGCAATACCAAAACGCCAAAATTGACTTGGATTTAAATGCTTATATCCGAATGGCACTTTCAGAAGATATACAGGAAGGAGATCACTCCAGTTTATCATCAATACCATATAATAGCATGGGCAAAGGAAAGTGTTTGGTAAAAGCTGATGGAGTATTGGCTGGAGTTGAATTGGCTAAAAGAATTTATAAAATTGTAGATCCTACTTTAAAAATTAAAGTGCTTAAAAAGGATGGAGCAAAAGTGAAGTATGGCGACATTGCATTTTATGTTGAGGGCCGAGATCAAAGTATTTTAACTGGAGAAAGGTTGGTATTAAATTTTATGCAGCGCATGAGTGGCATAGCTACCCTAACCAATCAATTTGTAGCAAAATGCAAAGGAAGTAAAACCAAAGTACTGGATACACGAAAAACTACACCAGGCTTGCGCTATTTTGAAAAATGGGCTGTGAGAATAGGTGGTGGAACCAATCACCGTTTTGGATTGTATGATATGATTATGTTAAAAGACAATCATGTTGATTATGCAGGAGGAATTAAGAAAGCTATTTTAGGAGCAAATAAGTACCTGAAGGAGAAAAACCTTAAGATTAAAATTGAGATAGAAACTCGAAATTTAGATGAAGTAAAGCAAGTGCTTAAAGTGGGCAAAGTTGATAGGATAATGTTGGATAATTTCACCCCTGATGAAATAGTAACTGCTCTTAAAGTTATTAAAGGCAAGTTTGAAACAGAAGCATCAGGAGGTATAACATTAGATACCATTAGCGCCTACGCTAAAACGGGAGTCGACTATATTTCGGTTGGTGCATTAACACACTCCTATCATTCTATGGATATTAGTTTAAAAGCAGTTAAATAATTTTTGAAAAAGGCGGTATTTATTATCAATCCTAAATCAGGTACTCCATTAAAAAGGGTAACTGAACAAATGATTGACAATAACTTTGATGTTGATCAATTTGATTATAAAATTGTTCAAATCAAATATCATGGGCACATTGAAGAAATTGCAAAACAAGCGGTTGCGGATAAATTAGATTTAGTGATTATTGCTGGTGGTGATGGTTCGGTAAATGCCGTTGCCCAACAATTGATCAATACTAATACTGCTATGGGCATAATTCCAACAGGTTCGGGTAATGGATTGGCTAGACATTTAAAGATTCCTTTGTTACCGCAACATGCCATACAGCTTTATGATAACTATAGAATTGAAAATATTGACACAGGCCTTTGTAATAATAAATTGTTTTTGAACGTGGCAAGTATGGGTTTTGATGCCACCGTGGCCCATCACTTTTCAAAAACTAAAACGAGAGGATTAATGGGTTATGCCTATAGCCTGTTTAGTAAATATTTGCCTTATAAAGCAAAAGTTGTTTCAATAGTTGTAGATGATGTTGAGGTTTTTAAGGGCCAAACATATATGGCAACCGTTTGCAATGGTAGTCAATATGGCTATGGCTATGCCATTTCTCCAAAAAGCCATGTTAATGATGGATTATTGGAAGTTGTAGTGGTTAAAAAATATCCAAAATACTTGATGCCGGCTTTAGGGATAAAGGCCTTAATGAAAAAATTTGATACTAGCGGATATGTTGAGTTTTGGCAAGGCCAATCAATTAAAATAAAATCGAAAAAAGCTAATTTTATGCAATTGGATGGTGAGCCCAATGGAATGGAAAAGGAACTTAAAGTTTATGTAAAACCGTTATCACTTAAAGTGGCAGTCCCACCAAGATAATTTTGAAATAAATAGACTAATTTTAAAAAATGATAACCAAGACTAAGTTATTAGAACATGTTAAAAATTTTCCTGATGAAATTGAATTGGAAGAATTGATTGAAAGATTGATTTTTATAGAAAAATTGGAGGAACGAATCAAACAATCTGATGAGGGTAATACTGTTGAAGAGAAAGAAATTGATAAAATGCTCCAAGGGTGGTCAAAATAGTATGGCTTGCAAATGCTAAGCAAGATTTGCAGGGCATTTATGATTTTATCTCTGAAGACAGCGAAATTTATGCATTTCGGCAAACATCAAAAATTGTTCAAAGAACTAAAATGTTAAAAACATACATATTTTGCAAATTCGTCATTCCGCAAAACGACCTTTATAAACTTTAACAATGGCTAAAGAAGAACAAAGTTGGAAAGAAAAGTTAGGTGCAGCATTCGGCACTGAGTACAATCCTGATATTCATGACCCCGAAAGCGTTCGGGATGAGGTAGACAATGAATCTTCAAATGAAAATGCAAATACCAATCAAACGCTTTATGTGCGCATTGAAACTAAGGGTAGAAAGAATAATCCTGTTACAACAGTAAATGAGTTTGAAGGAAGTGAAGACAACTTAAAAAACTTAGCCAAAATTTTAAAAACTAAATGTGGGGTTGGTGGTTCAACCAAAGATGGAACAATAATAATACAAGGAAGAGTTTTGGAAAAGGTTGCAAAAATTTTGAAAGAGTTAGGATATGGTGTTAAGGGTGTTTAGTTTAAATATAGCTCGCCTCCTGGCGAGTTATTAATATTTTAAAGCCTCTAGGCTTAATTTAAACTCCCAATCGTCATTTTCAAAAAGTCAAAAGCCTTTGTATAATCCAATGCATCATATTCCAAACCCAAAGCACGTAGGTTTTTGTAATAGGCATTTCGATTTAGGTAGTAGTTTTTCTCTAAATTAACAGCAACGGCATCATTGCCTAATTTAGAAATTAGGAACCACTTTTCTAGCAATCTCCCTGTTCTGCCATTGCCATCTTGAAAGGGATGAATTTTTACAAAAACTAAGTGCAAGTAGGCTGCAAAGAAGAAAGCTTCCTTGGGAGTCAATTCTGCTTTCAACAAATGGTCAATATCATCAAACAGTTTATGGGTCTCTTCTTCCAGTTTAAATTCAGTGCAAGCAACGTATTCTATTTTGTCATCAGCACCCAAAACCATCATTGGGTTGTTTCTTAGAACGCCTTTTTGGTTTTGTGGCAATAGGTTTTCGGCTAAAATGTTATGAGCTGCTAGTAAATTTTGTTTGGTAAGGTCATTCTTCAATATAAATTGATAAGCATTATATAAATCATTCGATCTTTTGGTATAATCTGGTTCATATTCAACATTTAAAAACTTATACTTAAAAAAACTGTCATAATCAATTTGTTCGCCTTCAATTTTGGCCGAGTAAACGCTTGAAACAGAATTGTAGTAGTCGAAATAGTTAGTCGGTAAATCTTCTCTTTGTAATTGGCTCAGTCTTTTCAATACGTCAAAGTCAATTTGCTTTATAAATTCTTCAAGCAAATCAATATTAACAATTTTCAAATTTTTCAATTGAACCATCTTTACAAAGTAAAGCAATTTAAAGCTTCCATCTGTTCTTAACTTGTTAGTAAAATCTACACCACTTTCAAACCAAAAAATAATTTAATATTTACCTTTATTATGCTCGTTTAAGTACTCCTTTTCCTTGCACATTTCTTTAATTTTTAAACCCTTTTAAGCGCATGCCACAGTTTTGCCATTTACATTGTCATACTCAATTTAGTTTACTAGATGGAGCATCTAAAATACCTCAAATGGTTGCCAAAGCTAAGGCAGACGGGCAACGAGCGGTGGCAATAACCGACCATGGCAATATGTTTGGTGCTTTTAGGTTTGTTGAAGAATGTAATAAACAAGGAGTAATACCAATTGTAGGTTGTGAGTTTTATGTTGTTGAAGATAGGCATGTAAAAAAGTTTACTCAAAACAAAAAAGACAAGCGTTATCACCAGCTAATTTTAGCAAAAGATCAAAATGGTTATAACAATTTAAGCAAGCTTTGTTCGCTTGGTTTTACGGAAGGTTACTACAGTAAATATCCAAGAATTGATAAAGAGTTAATAAAAAAATATTCTGAGGGATTAATTGCAACTACTTGCTGTATTGGTGCCGAAATACCTCAAACAATTATTCATCATGGAGTTGAAAAAGGTGAAGAGGTATTTAAAGAATGGCTAGATATTTTTGGAGAAGACTACTACATAGAACTTCAACGGCATCATATAAAAAACATTGATAACTCAGGAATCTCTCAAGAAGATTTAAATCAAATATTATTGGGTTGGAGTGAAAAGTACAATGTGCCTGCAATTGCAACCAACGATTCGCATTATGTTGAGGAAGATGATTCTAATGCTCATGACATTTTATTGTGTGTCAACACTGGCGAGTTAAAGAGTACACCAATTGCTAGTCAAGAAAATTATGGCAAACCGGGCTATCGTTTCGGCTTTCCCAATGATCAGTTTTTCTTTAAAACGCAAGATCAAATGACGGCTTTGTTTAACGACATACCGCATGTTGTAGATAATACCCAATTGATAGTAGATAAAATAACACCGCCCGTTTTAAAACGAGATGTGTTGCTGCCCAATTATGCCTTGCCGGCAGGCTTTAATAATCAAGATGAATACTTAAAGTTTTTAGCTTATGAAGGAGCAAAAAAACGCTATGGTGTTATTACTGCCGAAATTGAGGAACGCATAAATTTTGAGTTGGCAACAATAAAAGCCAGCGGTTATCCTGGATATTTTTTAATTGTACAAGATTTTACAACTGCTGCTAGAAACATGGGCGTGAGGGTTGGTCCTGGTAGAGGGTCTGCTGCAGGTTCTGTTGTAGCATATTGCGTTGGCATTACCAACGTAGATCCCTTAAAGTATAATTTGCTTTTTGAGCGATTTTTAAATCCTGATAGAATAAGCATGCCCGATATTGATATTGATTTTGATGATAGGGGAAGGCAAAAAGTTATTGATTATGTTGTTGACTTATATGGCAAAAATCAAGTTGCTCAAATTATAACCTATGGCAGCATGGCGGCTAAAGGAAGCTTGCGTGATGTGGCTAGGGTATTGGATTTGCCATTAAATGAGGTGAATGGATTAACCAAAGAGTTTCCTCAAAATTTAAGCGCATCACTAAATAAAATATTAGGTGAAGGAGGTATTCAAGAAAAGTTAAAAAAGAAAATGAATGCTGAAGACTTGGCAAAAGCTTCTAAAATTATCGAGTATGCCAATGGAAATGACTTAAAGGCTCAAACCATTAACCAAGCCAAAGTGCTAGAAGGTACAGTTAGAAATACGGGCGTTCATGCTTGTGGGGTAATAATTACTCCTGACGATATAACCAAATTTGTTCCTGTTGCCACGGCAAAGGATAGTGATTTGGTGGTAACTCAATTTGATAACAATGTTGTTGAAAAAGCAGGGTTGTTAAAAATGGACTTTTTAGGTTTAAAAACCTTAACAATCATTAATGATGCTGTAGAACTAATAGAACAAAATCATGGAGTTAAAATTGATCCTGATCTATTGTCATTAGAAGATGAGAAAACATTTGAACTGTTTCAAGAGGGAAGAACCAAAGGTATTTTTCAGTTTGAGTCGCCGGGAATGCGCAAGCATTTAATAAATCTTAAACCCAATAGATTTGAAGATTTAATAGCCATGAATGCTTTGTACAGGCCAGGGCCAATGCAATATATAGGCAATTTTATTGCGCGTAAGCATGGTAAAGAGGTAATCAATTATGATCATCCTTTAATGGAAGAACATTTGGCAGAAACTTTTGGAATAACAGTATACCAAGAGCAAGTAATGTTGTTGAGCCAAAAATTAGCAGGGTTTACCAAGGGCCAAGCAGATAACTTGCGGAAAGCCATGGGTAAAAAGATTAGATCCATGATGGATGAGCTTAAACCACTGTTTGAAGCAGGATGCACCAAGAATGGTATAGAAGACAAAATCGTTCAAAAAATTTGGAAAGATTGGGAAGAGTTTGCCTCTTATGCATTTAACAAATCTCACTCAACATGCTATGCATTATTGGCATTTCAAACGGCTTATTTAAAAGCTAATTATCCTGCCGAATTTATGGCATCATTGTTAACCAACAATAGAAATAGCATTGATAAGGTTACCATTTTTATGCAAGAAGCAAAACGAATGGGTATTGATGTAAAACGACCAGATATAAATGAAAGCCAATCGAAATTTACTGTTAACAAAAAAGGAGAAGTAAGATTTGCCTTAATGGCGCTCAAAGGCGTTGGCTCTTCTGCAGCAGAAGATATTGTTAAAGAGCGAGAAGAAAATGGAGATTATAAGTCGTTTTGGGAATTTTGCAGACGTGTAAATTTACGTTCAGTCAATAAATCAACCTTTGAAAGTTTAGCAAAGGGAGGAGCATTTGATTGTTTTGAAGGCACTTATCGTTCACAATATTTCCATAGAGAGCGATTGGATGGCATGAACATTATTGAGTTGGCAATAAAATATGGTAGTAGGTTTCAACAAAGCATAAATCAAAATCAAAGTTCACTATTTGGTGATAATATGAGTATCGAAATTGCCGAGCCACCCATGCCACAGTGTGAGAAGTATACCTTAATGGAATTACTAAAGTTTGAAAAAGAAGTGGTAGGTATTTATTTAAGCGGACATCCCTTAGATGAATATGAAATTGAAATGAATCATTTTATTGATACGCATGTAAAAGACGTGCCAAAGCTAAATGACCAGAGTACGAGCAGTGTTGGTGGTATGATGAAGGATGTGCGACACCGAATAACCAAAACTGGAAAGCCTTTTGGTTTGTTTAAGTTGGAAGATTATACAGGGGAAATGGATTTGGCGCTTTTTGGTGATGATTACATGAGGTATAAAAACTATTTAGAAAATGGAACTGTAGTTTACGTTTTTGGTAAATACAAGAGTAGGTGGGGAGATAGTGATGAAAAAGAGTTTAAAGTGCTTCAAATAAAACTACTGAGAGACATAACAAACAAAATGTCGAACTCATTAAGCATAGAAGCAGACTTAAATGCACTAACAAAAACCAGCTTGGATCAGCTAGTAAGTTTATTTAAAAACAATAAGGGCAATAATTTAGTAAAATTTAAAATAAGACAAAAGGAAAAAAAGTTTTTAATAGGGCTTACTCCAAGAAAAATGCAGGTGGAAATAAGTAATGAATTGCTTGAAGGTTTGGATAAACTAGAAGGGTTCGAATATAATATTCAAAAAACAAAGGCAAATACTAACTAAGTTAAAAAGTCATAATTGAACTTAATTATAAGAGAGGGTGTTATCTTAGCATTAACAAATAAAAAAAATTAGATAAAATGGCATTAGAATTAACGGATGCAAACTTCCAAGAAACAGTTTTAGATAGCGAAAAAGTAGCAATTGTTGACTTTTGGGCTCCATGGTGTGGACCTTGTAAGGTTGTTGGACCATTGGTAGATGAATTGGCTTCTGAATATGAAGGGAAAGCTGTAATTGGCAAAGTAAATGTTGATACAGAATCTGAAACAGCTATGAAATATAGCGTTAGAAATATTCCTACCATTCTTTTTATAAAAAATGGAGAAGTAGTTGACAAACAAGTTGGCGCAGTGCCTAAAAAAGTATTAGAAGAAAAGTTACAAGCTCATTTGTAAATTTCTTTAAACATTAAATTAATAGCCGGTCTTACAAAATAAGGCTGGCTTTTTTATATGGCTGAGTTAATAACCTTAAAACAACTTCATCAATTCGATAATATTGAACTGCTTGCAAAGCAAGTGGTAGAGGGGTTTATTATAGGTCTTCATAAAAGTCCTTTTCATGGTTTTTCTGTAGAGTTTGCTGAGCATAGAATTTACAATCCAGGAGATAGTATTAAAAACGTTGATTGGAAAGTATATGCTAGAACAGACAAAATGTTTGTTAAACGGTATGAAGAGGAAACCAACCTAAGGTGCCAAATAATTATAGATGCTTCTGCGAGCATGTACTTTGGTACTGAAGGTAAGAACAAGATTTCGAAAATTGGATTTTCATCCTTAGCCGCTGCTAGTATAATGTATATGCTCAAACGCCAACGAGATGCCGTTGGGTTAAGCGTGTTTTCAGATAAAGTTGAGAAGCACACCAAAGCAAGCTCAACTACTGTGCATCATAGAGTGCTTACAAGTTATTTACATCAGTTAATTAATGAAGATAGGCGCAATGTGTCTACTTCAGCAACTGAGTGCCTGCATCAGCTATCTGAGAACATTCACAAACGATCTATGGTAGTTATTTTTAGCGATATGTTTGAAAATACGGGTGAAAATGATGAGTTGTTTTCGGCATTACAGCACTTAAAGCATAATAAGCATGAGGTAATAATGTTTCATGTAGTTGATAAAAATAGAGAGATAGATTTCAACTTTGAAAATAGACCATATTTGTTTGTTGACATGGAAACGGGTGAAAAAGTAAAGCTACAAAGCAATCAAGTAAAAGAGCATTATGTAGCAGAATTAAAGAAGTTTAAAACAGAGTTAAAGCTCAAATGCGCTCAGTATAAAATTGATTTTGTGGAAGCAGATATCAACAAAGATTTTTCTCAAGTGCTCTTACCATATTTGGTTAAGCGCAGTAAAATGAAATGATTAACATTCTTGCTCAGAAGTAAAGTCCCAATTAGAACCGCACCAACCTATTGTCAAAGTCAAAAGGCAAAACTTCTTTAACTTTTACACTTTTATAATTCTTGTGTTTAGGGTTAAACACAAAGTTAAAGTCGCCTTTTACAACTGCAGATGGCACTTTCAATCCAATAAACTTATTGGCCTTTAAAAATTTATCTCCTACCAATTGGCAGCTTTCGTTATGAGGTATTTCATCCCAATTTTTTGGGAGTTTACTTGGAGCAGCAATATCTAAGGGTTTAATATTATTAATCTCAATTGCCACCATTGCATAAGTTAATTTACTAACGGAATTACCCAATAAGTTTACCAACACTTCTGTCATTGCCAATGCCCTTGATGATGCGGTGTAAAGCATGGCATTTCCAATACTGTTCCACCGGCCACCAAAAAGCTCAGCACCTTTGCCACTTAAATCATTGGCATATTTAAATTGACTGAGCCTATAAACAATCATGTAAAAATGCCATGTTGTATACGACCCAAAACATTTTTAACCATGTTAATACCGAAAGCTGTATCTAAAAATTGTTTTGGTTTTTGATTGCCCAAGGCCAATATATTCGCATTAAACCATTCATCTAAATTTTCTTTGGTTTCTAAAACTTCTAAACCGAATTTATAGAGCATGGTTATTTGCAATATTTTTTCTGATTGCAATGGCTCAAAAGACTTTTGGCCTTTTGCATAACGCTCAATACTTCTTTCGGAAATGTGTAAAAATTTAGACCA
>Ga0114956_1001098_pt1 | contig 21039 bp, 18 predicted proteins | sample MaitaG_FD_87304 | JGI IMG/M metagenome (GOLD analysis project Ga0114956, IMG submission 87304) | Marine algal microbial communities from Maine, USA - Maine_Asex2 metaG | ecosystem: Host-associated > Algae > Red algae > Unclassified | place: Maine, USA | collected 2015-01-05
AAGCGGGTCATTTTGGGTGTGCGAAAAATTCGCGCAGAAATGGATATCAACCCTGGCAGGAAGCTTCCGTTGAAAGTAGTCGACGCCGATGCCACTGACATAGCGAGACTGGAGCATCACAGCGCCCTGCTTTCATTTGTCGCTCGACTTTCAGACATCGAGATACTAGTCAGTGAGGCTGAAAAACCGGATTCTGCGGTTGCATTGGTTGATCATATGCAATTGTTGATTCCTATGGCCGGACTTATCGACAAAGACGCTGAAATGAAACGTCTTACCAAGGAAGTCGACAGACTCAATGGTGAAGTAATACGGTTATCGGCAAAACTGGACAATGCCGGCTTTACTGACAAAGCGCCTGCCAAGGTGGTTGATCTGGAAAAGCAGAAACTCAGTGATGCGCAGAGTGCGTTAGCGCAACTGAAAAAACAGATAGAGAAAATCGCCGCACTATGAGCGGCGATCTATGTGAACGCGAGTCTGCAAGAATAGACTAGAACTGCGACTATCCGGTTTAAACAATCAAGCCGCCGCGATCGAATTTACAATATCGACAGCGGCGAGTGAATCACCGTCGGTCACAATTGAAATGTTCTGACGCAGTGCGTCTCTCAGCACGACTGATCGTTTGCCTATGCTGGAACCATCCATCACTACGGTGTGATGCTGCATAGGCACACTAACACTCTCACCTACCGCCAAATGTACATTTCCATCAGCGAACAAAGCATCGAAATCGAATCGACCCCGGGCAGTATCTATAACAGCGGGCGTCATATCAGTCATGTTTGCCGGAACTTCACCAACATTGGTCAGCACAACTTCAAGTTCGTTGGCTTGTGAGGATATTCTTGTAGAAACTTGAATATCGGCCAGATCTGTTTGTGACAGCGACGCAGCTGCAGACGAGTTGCCGTTCTGCAGGTTGTGCAGTTGCGAGAACGCACCCGTTGACGTTGCCATAGCAATTGTCCCTACTCCAATACCCGCAACGTTCTTGAGCGTATTTCGCTTTGCCTTATCGACCATGAATTTTTCCTTATTTTAAATCAGTGTTTTTCAAACGTATTTTTACAAACGTCTGCTGTGCTAACCATACTGTTGTCGCCGATCGATAAATTCACTAGCAAAACTGCCAATATAACAATTAGTTACATTCAAATTTCTTGATCAGGATTGTGAATACGACGATATTGCTCCGGCCACCATGATTTGGGCAATGATGAACGTTCTTTCAACCAGGGATGCACAGTCACAGCTTGTTGCAGCATTTTCATAGCGCTATCCTGTTGATTTTGTCGAAACAGAACAAGAAACAAACCCGACATAGCACCAAAATGCTTTGGCTCTAATTCCAGTGCTCTTTCAAGATCAGCTTGCGATTGCGAGAAATCGTCCCGTAGAAAACGAATAAACGCGCGCTGGTTATAGCCTTCTGCAAACTCAGGTGCAGCTCTGACCACTTTATCCAGATGTAATTCCGCTGCTTCGTAGTCATAAGCTTCTCGGCGTTCAATTCCGGCATCGAGCCAGCCACGAATTTCGGCAGTGGGTGCGCTGTCAAACCATAAACGCCAAATGGCATCTTCAATATGTCGGCCCTCAAGTTCAGTTGTTGCGTATGCAAGATCAGCAAACAAGCTTGCTTTGTGCTGCGCGGTAGCGGTTGCCTCTTTTGCATCAGCTATGCTGTTACCGATAAGCATGAGCGGACTTAACGCCAGGAATATCATCAACAAACCAGACAACAATCTATTCATAAATGCTTCCTCAGTTGTTCAAATTACAAGATTGTGTTCAACTAATGACAGAACCTATCACGTATTGCGGGTTTCAATTTGAGGGTCAATATGAGCACCAAGCCAATCACAAAAAATGCAAAAGTTTGGTGGGAGCTATTGGTGCATTCGCGAGCTTGATACCGATACTTTTGTTGCTGGCCGGGCATCTCTGGCCGGGTATCTATAGATCGGTGTTGGCGCTGTTTTCGGGTTCGGAGCCTTACTCGAAATTCCACCTGGCGCTGCGCAACTGGGTACAACTCAGCTAAATGTTATCGAAGCAATGCTGGCACTATGGTTGCCGGACCAACTTCAGCCATTTTTGGTTAGCATGGTCAGGCAACATTAACTCGTGGCTATCAAATATTTCACGAGAAGCCAGATAACCAAAAGGAATATCAAGGTACCAACCAAGCCACCGATAATAAAATGCAGTGGTTTACCGTGTGTAAAATCTCGCTCTTTGTTCTTAGCCGACTGCACACCTATCATGGCAGCGCCTACGCTTTGCATAACGGCAAAAAACCCCGTTCCACTGCGTTTCGACGTCTTGTCCTCGTGCTCCATTTAAAAACGAAAGCCGGCTTTCAAACTTCCTGAACTATGGTCGCCAGTTTTATCTGCTTCCAGAGTGAGATTCAAAATGCCCAAATTCACATTCATGCCAGCAAACAATTTCGTCTGACTAAGGGTTTCTTCTTGCAGGCTAGCTGCGTCATTTGGTGTGGCAGTGGTTCTCAGAACACCAAGACCGGCATACGGAGTAATCATTAAGAATCCCTTCGACGCTGAGATATCCAGCCCAACGTTTTGCATGTCCATTTCATCCACACCTTGAACAACTGATGCACTGGCTCGAATGCCAATTGCCGGTAAGGCAACACCGCCTTCCATGATTGCGTAACGCACTTCAGCACCTAGAATTTTGATATCGGTACCTGGCGCTCCACTGGCAGACACACCTACATCGATACCGAATGGCAAGCCTTTGTGAATAGTTAAACGCGGTACCGCCAGACCAGCCACATCGAAGTCACCGGCACTGGCAATGTCAAATACATTGTCAGTCTCGATAGTCGTATAAGACACGCTCAAACCAACATCAAAACCAATCAATCCAAGTGGTTCAGGCGGTGTAACACCTTTGAACTGTGCGGCCGCAGCAACATTTTCAGAAAACTGCTTGAATTGCTCCTGCGTCAAAACGTTTAGTGTGTTGAACGATGCTGCCTGCACTGCAGATGCACAAAAAATTAGCATAAAACCGATGATTCGAATCATTTACTTCTCCTGTTTAATTACTCAGCAGCACCATCAATTTCTGCCTTTTCCAATGCCTGCATATGTTCAAGCAGCTCATCTTCAAGTACGGATACTTGCTGTTTTTGTTCCGCTTCGAGCGCCAAAAGCTCAGTTAGCGTTGATTTGTTCTCAGGATTGTATAGCTCATTCGAGGCCAGTCTGTCGCGTGTCTCTGACAGTTGGGTTACCCAGCGGCCCAATTTACGTTCAGATTGCTCAATCGCCTTGCTCAGAGGCCGTAATTTTGCCCGAATAGCAGCCTCATCGCGTTTTTGCTGCTTTCGATCAACCGCGCCAACATTGTTAGTGACGGTACCGTCATCATTTTGAGTTTGAGTCGCGATCAATTTGCTGGCACGGCTGCGGAAATCACTAAGCCAGCGAGCGTAACCATCCAAATCATCATCAAATGGCTGTACTGCCCCATCAGCGACCAGCACCAAATCGTCTACGACAGAGCGCAACAGGCTTCTGTCGTGCGATATCACGAGTAAAGCACCTCCGTATTGTTGCAATGCTTCAGCGAGCGCATCACGCATCTGGATGTCCAGATGATTGGTCGGTTCATCGAGTAGTAGCAGATTAGGCTTCGTATAAACAATCAGAGCCAATGCCAGCCGCGCTCGCTCTCCACCTGACATTGTTTTGGCGCTTTGCAATGCCTGATCACCGGTAAATCCGTATCCACCCAGATAGTTGCGTGCCTCAGCATCACTTAGCGATCGGTCTGTTTCCAGCAACGACTGCAGTGCAGTATGGTCATCGCGTAACTGATCAACCTGGTGCTGCGCGAAGTAGCCCAATTTGAGTTTCTGAGCCGGCAAGCGCTCGCCATCAAGCAACTCCAAGTCGCCAACAATGGCCTTGATTAATGTCGACTTACCGGCACCATTGGCACCCAATAAACCAATACGATCACCACTTTGAATGTTCATGCTAATTTTTTTCAAGACGATATTGTCGTCATAACCAATATCGGCATCGCGCAGCAACACCAATGGGTTCGGCAAAGCATCTGGCTCACGAAAAGAAAACTGGAATGGTGAATCAACATGAGCAGGTGCAAGTGTGGTCATACGCTCAAGCATTTTCAAGCGACTTTGCGCCTGTTTTGCTTTCGTCGCCTTAGCCCGGAAACGATCAACAAACGACTGCATTTGCGCCATGGTTTGCTGCTGTTTGACAAACATGGCTTGCTGATTGGCCAGCCGCGCCGCTCTTTGTTGTTCAAACGCAGAATAGTTTCCGCTATACAACGTTGCCTTCTGCTGCTCTATATGAAGTGTATGCGTGGTGATACGATCAAGAAACTCACGATCGTGAGAGATCATTAACAATGTACCCTCACGTGCCTTCAACCAATTTTCCAACCAAAGCACGGCATCCAAATCCAGATGATTGGTCGGCTCATCGAGCAACAACAAATCACTCGGGCTCATTAAAGCCTGAGCCAGATTAAGACGCATGCGCCAACCACCGGAGAACGCCGACACAGGCAAAGCATGCTGTTCTGTTAGAAAGCCTAGTCCGTTCAACAAAGAACCAGCACGTGAATTGATGGTGTAACCACCGGCCTGATCATAGTCAGCCAATAGCTCGGCGTGTCGCTCACCATCGCCTTCAACCTGTTTCAGATTGACTTCAATTTTGCGTAACGCTTTATCACCATCGATAACAAATTCAATCGCCGGTGCATCGCTGGCGTGAGATTCCTGAGCCACATGCGTAACAGTCACACTTTGCTGTAGAGAAATGTCGCCATCATCTGGCTCCAGTTCTCCCTGAATCATGGCAAAAAGAGATGATTTTCCACAGCCATTCGAACCGGTCAATCCGACTTTCTGGCCACGATGAATGACAAGACTGACACGATCAAATAACAAAGCACGATCGCGTCGACAAGCAATATTGTTAAAACTGAGCATAAGGTATTGTTACATGCTTGCGACACTCCGGTCTCAATGGGATTGCGCTTCCTGTTATTATTAGCCACCAGCATCTGTAGGTAATTGAACATGTACTCCGCATTCTCGAAATCAGTATCTAAAATTGCACTTGCCCTCGCTGCAGTCACCCTGCTTGCGGGTTGTGGCATAAACAACATCCCAACCTTCGATGAGGCTGTCGATGGTGCATGGAGCGAGGTACAAAATCAGTACAAGCGTCGTGCCGATCTGGTGCCGAACCTTATTGAAACCGTCAAAGGGTTTGCAGCCCAGGAAAAGGAAGTCTTTATAGAAGTCACGGAGGCGCGAGCCAAGGTGTCTCAAATGAATGTGTCCCCGGAGATGCTTTCTGACCCTGCCGCTTTTGAACAGTTCCAGAAAAATCAGGCAGGACTCGGCGGTGCTTTGTCAAAACTTATGTTGGTGGCGGAACGATACCCTGATCTGAAATCGAATGAAAACTTTCTTCAGCTACAAAACCAGCTTGAAGGGACTGAAAATCGAATTGCAGTTGCACGAGGCGACTACATAAAAGCGGTTCAGCGATATAACACTGAACTTCGGACCATTCCTGGTCGTTGGTGGAAAAAATTCATGTACGCTGAATCAACTGCAAAAGAAACGTTTTCGGTCGAGGCCGCCGATACCGAGAACCCGACGGTTAATTTCAACACTAACTAAAGAACTTAATTTCTATAATTGTTCAATAAGCACATGACATTGCATCTGCCGAAGGCATTGCTATGCAGAGATCGTTGATGCGCACTCGTTTGTTCAACTTTGCGTTGTTCATGTTGTTGTGCATGGCCGGTTCGATTGTGTTAGCGCAATCCGTGTTCGCGCAATCCGTGTTCGCGCAATCAAATCCAACGTTCCCTCCGCTGAGTGGCCGGGTTGTCGATCAGGCTGGCATACTCGATACGGCTACTGAAGCAGCATTAACAGAAAAGCTCGCCGCACATGAAGCTGAGACATCAAATCAAATCGTTGTCGTAACAGTGAACTCTCTGGAAGGTTACGCCGATGCCGATTACGCGTTGCGGCTAGGCAGAGAATGGGGCATCGGTACCGAGGAAAAAAGCAACGGCGTCATTCTTCTGATTGCACCCAATGAAAGAAAAGTTCGTATAGAAGTTGGCTATGGACTCGAAGGCGCACTACCCGACGGACTGGCGGGACAAATAATACGTCGCAACATCGTACCCTCTTTCAAGGAATCCGATTTTTCCGGAGGCATTCAATCCGGGGTCACTGCAATCCTGCAAGCGGTCGTTGGAGAGTACAAAGCGGAACCTGTCAGGTCCCGCAACCGTAATAATGGCAACAAAAACGCATTCACTTTCATGCCTTTGTTTTTTATAGGCATGGTCGCAGTGCCGGCCCTGCTACGGGTCAGAGGACTAAAACGCGCTGCAAACGCTGCCTTCCCGGGTGGTTTTGCCGGACTGTTTGCAACTGTCATGACTGGTAATTTCATTATTGGAATAATCATTGGCGTTGCCGCATTCGCGGCTATGTATTTTTTCAATCCTAATACTGGTGGCGGCGGTCGTGGTGGCAGAGGAACCGGCGGCGGATTCGGTGGCGGCTCAGGTGGTGGCATGGGTGGCGGGGGATTTAGTGGCGGCGGTGGTAGTTTCGGTGGCGGCGGCGCATCGGGGAGCTGGTAATGATCTTTTTAACAGACACCGAAAAACAAACACTACGTGAACAAATCCAGCAGGCAGAAAGTGGTACCAGTGCAGAAATTGTGACTGTCATTGCCAGGCAAAGCGATGGCTATCGATATATACCAATGCTGTGGGCCGCACTAATATCGCTCAGCATTCCCGGTTTCTATTTTCTTTTCCAACAAGTCACGAACTCAGGCTGGACCTACCCTGGGGAATCAACGTTGTCTTTAGCACGTTTATATCAAATTCAAGTGCTGGTTTTTCTGGGTCTTGGCAGCCTTCTGCAACTGTCAAACATACGTATGTGGCTTATCCCGAAATCTGTAAAATTACAGCGTGCACGGCGTCATGCGCACGAACAGTTTTTTCTGCAAAATCTACATCTGACCGAACACAACAATGGCGTGCTGATATTTGTATCAGTGGCTGAACACTATGTGGAAATCATTGTCGATAAGGCCGTGTCTGATGTTGTTGATAACAACGTCTGGACTACCACTGTTGATGAATTCGTATCCCACGTTCGCTCAGGTGAGATTGCCACTGGATTCTCCACCACGGTGGAGCATTGCAAAGAAGTGCTGGTGGAGCATTTTCCGGCTCACCACGGACGACCAGATGAACTGCCTAATCATTTGATTGAAATCTGAGGTTGTTTAATAAAATTTGATTGATACATTAATTGCGGCAACCGCACTACCCGATTCCCTGACACTGGTCACACGAAATACCAAAGACTTTGAGAAAATCGGGGTGTCAATGATCAATCGATTCTCTTAAACTACTCACTCTTTAACCCGAACTTCTCCTGCCAGAAACACCGTCGTTATCGCCACAGGTGCCAACATTAACAACGCCACTCGCAAACCAAACGCATCCGATAAAAATCCAATGAAAGGTGGTGCAATTAAAAACGCCGAGAACGCAACCATTGTTATAGCGGCAACATTGTCGGCGGCATTGCCTTGTCGACGAGCTGCAGCAGTTACTGCAAGCGGATAAACAATCGCAACGCCCATCCCGCTTATAGCAGCACCCAGCATGGCAACATAGATACTCGAGGACAATGCAAATATGACAATGCCCAGTGTTGCAGCCAACCCTGATATTTGAACAATCAATTGAGCAGCGACACGGTCACCAATTGCATCTCCACACAGTCGCACTGATGCCATGACAATAGCGAAGAACGAATAAATTACGCTGATCATTAACGGTGACGCATCGAGCACAGAATGAACAAAGACTGCAGACCAATCGATAAACGCCCCTTCAATAACCATGACGCCTATTGGCATCATGCACAGCATCAATACAAATCGTGATGGCAGTCTGAATAGTGAGGACGATGGATCATCTGCTTGCTTGGGTGTTGGTGCCACACGGGGCAAGCGTGATGCCATCCAGAATCCGGCAACCGCTATTAATGGCATCACGATCAGAAAATGTGTAGAGGCTGCGATGCCAACCGTTGCCAAAGCCCCTCCAATCAATGCCCCCGCCATAGAGCCAAGACTCCAGAACCCATGACATCTGGACATGATGCGCTTGCCCAGTGATTGCTCTATACGATCAGCCTCGGTGTTCATTGCTACTTCGACAAGACCAACAGCCACACCACTTACCAACAAGAACAACATGAAAACCCACTGCGATTGCGCAAACGGCGGGAACACAAAAGACAAAGCCCAGGCAGGCAATGAGATCTGACAAGCAAGCCGCAAGCCGGTGCGCTCGATAATTCGCCCGGCAACCAGCAAACCCAATACGGTGCCAAGTGGGATAGCCAGCAGACAAACACCCAAACTGGTATCGCTGAGCGACAGAGCCGACTTCATGTCTGGAATGCGCGGAATCCAGTTACCGAGCACAGCTGATTCGAGAAAGAACACACCGAAAATGGCGCTGATGGCTTTGTTAGATGGGGTCATTGTGCGCAAGTGGTCAAGTTAGTGATGGCAATTAGACTGAACAGCGGGAATTGTCGCTATCAGACAAGCCTAACTGGTTCCTGATTCCAGCGGCACGGGCTATTATTATAATCCTAATTCTGGTCTTGGATTCCTGTCCTGATGGTCGATGCAAAAGTTTTGATAATTGGTGGTGGTGTTGCTGGTTGTAGTGCGCAATACCATTTAGGGTTGCACGGCTGGACGGACACCCTGCTTCTGGAAATGGACGAGCTCACCTCTGGTTCTACCTGGCATGCGGCGGGAAATATTCCAACCTTTTCAGGTAGTCGGAATATCATCAAGTTACAACACTACAGCACCGAGTTATATGCAAAGCTCGCCAAAGATCCGAACTACCCGATCAATTACCACCAGACCGGTTCCATTCGTCTGGCTCAATACGAAGCGCGCTGGATGGAGTTTCAACACGTAGCCGACATGGCCAATGCGATGGGGCTTAACTACGAGCTGCTCAGCAATGAGCAAATGCAGGAACGCCTGCCTTTCATGAGCACAGATGGACTGGTTGGCGGTTTGTGGGATCCACACGATGGTGATATTGATCCAAGCCAGCTCACACAAGCTCTGGCGTCTGCTTCTCGTAAAATGGGGGCACAAATTAAACGTTTTACACGTGTAACCGCAATAGAACGTGTTGGCAAGACTTGGAAAGTCACCACCCCTGAAAATACCTACACTTGCGAATTCCTGGTCAATGCTGCCGGGTATCGCGCAGGTGAGGTAAGCGCTTTACTGGGCCAGTACTTGCCTATCGTGTCGATGCAACACCAGTATCTGGTGACTGAATCGGTACCCGAACTTGAGCAACAAGGTTCACTGATGCCATTGATCAGAGATCCGGATGACTCTTATTATTTACGCCAGGAAAAAACCGGTCTCATCCTCGGACCTTATGAAAAAGACGCTCGGGCCCACTGGGCTGACGGCAAGTTGCCGGAGAACTTTGCCTACGAGTTATATCCGGATGATCTAGAGCGGCTCGAGTGGTATATAGAGCAAGCATGCGCGCGATTGCCAATACTGGGCAGTGTGGGCGTACAGCGCGTTATCAATGGCCCTATTCCCTATACACCCGATGGCATTCCAAACGTGGGGCCAGCAGCCGGACTAGAAAATGTATTCCATTGCAATAGCTTCAGCTTTGGTATTTGCCAGGGCGGTGGTGCAGGTAAAACGCTGGCTGAATGGATTGTCGATGGCCGTCCTGAATGGGATATGTGGACAATGGATAGTCGTCGCTATGGTGATTACGCAGATCAGGATTATGTTGTCGATCGTGCGAAAGAATTATACGGTCGTGAATACGCCATCTTTTTTCCTCACGAAGAATGGCCTGGTGGTCGTCCACGTCTGTCCAGCCCGTTATACGAAACGTTAAAAGGCAAAGGGGCACAGTTTGGCGCTCGCGGTGGTTATGAAAGAGCACAGTGGTTTGCACGAGATGGTGACGATCTTAATGCTGCACACGGTTACGGACGCGGGCCCTGGTTTGATGCAGCCAAACGTGAATCCTTGCATGTAGCGACACACGCAGGTGTACTCGATCTGTGTGGTTTTGCTAAGTTCGAACTTAAAGGCGCAGGCGCTGGAGTTTGGCTCGACGGTTTAATAGCCGGACGCATCCCCTCACCCGGCAAACTCTCGTTAAGCTATTTTTGTTATTCCACTGGCGGTATCGGTTGCGAAATGACTATCACTTGCGTAAGCGAAGATCATTTCCTACTCATTGGTGGTGCACCAATGCGCGTACACGATTTCGACTGGCTACAAAGGGCATTGCCTGAAAACACGTCCTTAAGTGTTACCGATATAACCGACGCTAACAGTACGTTGGTTTTGGCAGGCCCGGCGTCTCGCGCCGTACTCGAACCTATCTGCGATGTCAGTCTTGGCAACGATAATTTTAAATGGTTGACCATGCAGCAAGTCACTATCGCTGGCCACAAAGTCATGGCTTTACGGGTGAACTATATTGGCGAGCTCGGCTGGGAGTTGCATGTTGACAATGCTTCTACACTGTCGATCTATAACGCCCTGTTTGAATCCGCAAAAACAGCCAGTGTCGATCTTCGCGACTTTGGTCAATACGCGATGGATGCGATGCGTCTAGAGAAAGGTTATCGAGCCATGCAAGCCGAACTCGATCATGAGACCTCGCCCATCATGGCTGGTTTAGATCGGTTCATCAAACTCGATAAAGACACTGAGTTTCCCGGAAAAAGCGCGCTGCAAAAAGAACAGCAAACCGGTTCTGCGCTCAGTTACGTTCAATTGCAACTCGATGATAATGAATACGAAGCGTTGTACGGTTGTACGCTAATGGAAGGTGATAAAGCGGTTGGCTATACCACCAGTGCAGGCTTTGGCTTTCGACTTAACAAGAGTGTTGCATTGGGTTATGTGAACTCGGCGTTGGCAACACCGGGCACAAAACTTAACGTGCACGTATTCGGTAAATCGGTCAATGCAACGGTGGTTGAAGAACCGTTGTTCGACCCGAAGAATGAAAAGCTGCGGGCCTGACTATTTCTGCTCAACAGCAGCCTGTCTCTAAACGGCAAAAGCAAGACAAAAGAAAGCCGGCTATCACAGCCGGCTTTCTTTTTTCTGATACCCCTCGATTCAAACAACGAGGCGTTCAAACATTTCCAATGTATTTAAAGTTTGGAATTTTTCTTCATTGGCACAACCTTGCCACCCAAACGTACATTGAGTTCTTCAAGATAATTGGCAAATTCCTCACCTACTTCATCATGAGCAAGTGCAAATTCAACCTGCGCTTTCAAATAACCAAGCTTGCTACCGCAATCAAAACGCCGTCCATCGAAGTTGTAAGATAAAACACGCTGCTCAGAAAGTAGCTCTGCAATAGCGTCTGTTAGCTGTATTTCATTACCCGCACCACGTGGCGTGTTCTCGAGTAAGTGGAAGATTCGCGGCGTTAAGATATAGCGACCAACAACCGCCGTATTACTTGGTGCGTCTGCAACAGCAGGTTTTTCGACGATTCCAGACACTTCCATAAGTCCCGGCTTCACTTCGTGCCCGGCAACGATACCGTAAGAGCTGACATCTGCCTTGGGAACAGTCTCTGTTCCAAGAACAGAACAATGCTGATAGTTGAACACGTCCACCATTTGGCTAAGACAAGGCTGGTCACTAAAGTTAATCAGATCGTCTGCCAGGATGACAGCGAACGGCTCATTATTGACCACCGGCTTTGCACATAAAACGGCATGACCAAGCCCGAGTGCCTGCGACTGGCGAATAAATACACAATTAACATGTTCGGGAAGGATATCTCTGAGCACCGCCAGCATTTTCTCTTTGCCTTTGGCTTCGAGTTCGCGCTCCATTTCATAGGCGGTATCAAAATGATCTTCAATTGACCGTTTGTTCCGTCCCGTAACAAAAATCAACGTATCAATACCTGCAGCTACAGCCTCTTCGGCAGCGTACTGAATCAACGGCTTGTCGACTACCGGCAGCATCTCTTTTGGATTGGCTTTGGTTGCCGGCAAGAAGCGTGTACCCATGCCTGCGACCGGAAACACTGCTTTTCTGATTTGTTTCATTTTTTCTCCAGCTCTTCAAGGCTGCGTCAATCCGTCTAACTATCATTAGCGCCCAGAATGGCCCTATGACACTGATGCCCTTATAGCGGACAATTTTGGTACTATTTATAACAACAAAAGCCAAACTGTGAGAGATTGACCATGACCTTCGTCGTTACTGAGAACTGCATCAAATGCAAGTACACCGATTGCGTCGAAGTTTGTCCAGTCGATTGCTTCCACGAAGGCCCAAATTTTCTCGTTATCGACCCCGAAGAGTGCATTGATTGCTCTCTTTGTGAGCCTGAATGCCCTATCAACGCGATCGTCGCTGAAGAAGACATGAAGCCCGAAGACGAGCCATATCTGGCACTGAATACCGAATTGTCAGCTATCTGGCCCGTTATCACCGTTCAAAAGGATCCTCCTGAGGATGCCAAAGAATGGGAAGACAAGCCTAATAAGCTTGAACTATTGGAACGTTAGAGCTCAAGCGATCTGAGAGCACTATGTTACGCAGTTCGCTTTTCTTGTGCCTTGCTACGATATTACAAGCAACAAACCTTCACCAACAAAACGAATAATAAATGAGATTGTAGCCGGTGCAGCGGTAATAACACCGATGTTAATGTTGGATTGAATGACAGACAGCTACTCAGGCTCGTTATATTCGCGCTGACCTTTAATAGACGTCAGCAATTCATAGCTGATGGTGCCAGCGGCTTCAGCCAGTAGTTCGACCGGATGCTCACCACCCCACAACACTGCTTCTGCGCCAAGTTGGGCCTTATCAATGCCTGTCAGGTCCACGGCTATCGAATCCATCGAGATTCGTCCAATAATCGGACAACGCTGACCAGCCAGCCACACTGTGGCAGTCCGGTCTAACACCCTTGGAAAGCCATCCCCATAACCGATTGCTAAATAACCAACTTTCATTGGCTTAGGACAAACAAAAGCTCCACCGTAACCAATTGTGGCGCCGGCAGCGTAAAGTTTGCATGAAATCAATGGAGCACTAACCTGCATGGCCGGACGGAGCGCGACATCAGTTGCTGATGCGCCGGCAATCGGATTAGAGCCGTAGAGCATAATGCCGGGACGCGCCCAATCGGCAACGCTATCAGGCCATGCAAGAACACCGGCAGAATTCGCCAGACTTCTCTGTACGCTAACAGGTGCATCGAGCGAGGAAAAGCCCTGAATTTGTTCGGCGGTAGTCGCATTGTCAACCTCATCAGCAAGGGCAAAATGGGTTAACGCCCCGTACCAGTTCAGCCCATGCGTTTCACGCAACAACGCTTGCGCCCTGTGAGGTAAAAAACCCAGTCTTCCCATTCCGGTATCAACTTTGAGCCAAGGATGCAGGTTGCTGCTATCGCTTAGGTTACTAAACCACCGTAGTTGCTCCTCGCAATGGATTACCGGCCATAAACGGTGGCGAATAAACGCTTCACATTCGGGCTGCGTGTGAGCACCCTGCAGTACCAATATCGGTTTATCAATGGTCGCGTTGCGTAGCTCAATTGCCTCATTAACAGTGACAACCGCAAAAGCATCTGCATCGGCTAGCGCTTTGGCCACCCGTATGGCACCGTGTCCATACGCATCTGCCTTTAGGACTGCAAAGCATTTCTGACCAGATGATAATTGTCTTGCAACATTAAGATTGTGCCGAATCGCATCCAGATCGATAGCAATGCGCAGTGCTCTAACTGAATTCACCTGAATAAACCTCAGGTGAATAGTTTTCGAATCGGGTGTATTTACCAAGAAAGGTCAGTACCACCGAACCGATTGGTCCGTTACGCTGTTTTCTGATGAGAATTTCTGCTTTGCCTTTGCTCTGCTCGTCGTCAGGATTATAAACTTCATCGCGATAGATGAAGATGATTACATCTGCATCCTGTTCAATGGCTCCCGAATTATGATTCACGATGTCGTTACCAATCCACGAAGCATTTCCGGGAACGGTTAAATCAAAAACCGCTTCTACCCCCTGTGGCGAAATCTCCACTATCCGATCCCAGAACAAGTCATTCTCAGTTAAAGATTTCAAGTCGGAGTTTTCCAAGAGGCCTGTATAAGTTTTTAAATTGGTTCTCGACGGCGAAAAACTAAAATGAGCGCCGCCACCGTAGCTGGAAACGCGCGCAGTGGACATTGCTCCATGGTTTAGCTGCTGAACTTGCCTATCTGCTTTGACTTGATCGAACACTGCAACAGGCAACGTATCAATATTTGTATTTGCAACAGCACCTTCGAGCAGTGTAATCACAGCTTCAATTTGTTTTTGCTGGTGACCAAAACCGCCTACACGACGAGCAAACTCAAGCTGATTGTCGACACCGCTGATATCCACTGTGTACCAGCCACTTGGGCTTTGCTTTGTAACGACGTGTCGAATTCGACCAACTATATTAAAGCGAAGCAACAAAGCAGCTACATCACTAATCAGGCGATTACTTGCAGTGGTAAAGTAGATACGTACTCGGCCATTCTTCGCAATATTAATGCACCCATCAGTACTCCATAGGTGTCGCATGAAAAACGCAAGTTGATCATCTTGTAGTTCAAATACGAACGCAGGTAAATGCTTGTCGTGAGACTGTTGACCAAATATTCCAAGGTCTTTTAACCATTTTCCAACGCCTGCAGGATGACAACGATTGCGGTTACCACTAATGACCAATTGGTGCCAATTATCCTTTCCAGCGTGATGATGGACTGTGCAGCCGAATTTCTCTGCGGCCGACTTTACCGCTTCGCTATTAGCCTCCCTTACAGTTGTATAACGTAGTGGCTGACCAGAGATGTAGCTACCATCGCCCACCAGATGTCCCAACAGCGCAAGCTCATGTTCTTCAACTCTCTGGCGAGATTGTTCAACAACCGCTCTTCTTGGAATGGCAATTTGGGATCCGATGTCCAGTTCATCAACACGTGCCCAACCATCCAGCACTTTTAATCGGTGTTTGCCAGTGCAACGAATACGACGACCGCTAGCTAATAAAATATCAAATACTTCTTTTTTACCTACGTTCCAGATCAAATCAGTCTTTGCAATCTCTAGCTTTCCACCAGCAGACAAAGAAACAACATCTGGCGTCTGTCCTACGAGGCTATCGATACGTACTCTTCTGCCAGATGCCAACGTTACCAAGGTATCGCCGGTGACACACTCACGTAAGTCCGACATAACCGGTCGCTTATCGGGTCGCTGCTCAAGACTTCGGTTTAGCTGCGACAACGCGATTACCGGCACGTTCAACTCTTTGGCCAACGCTTTGAGTGAGCGCGATATTTCTGAAATTTCAGCGGTACGATTGTCCCCGCCACCGGCAACCTGCATTAGCTGCAAGTAGTCGATCACAATCATGCTCAGGCCATGTTCTCGGGCAAGACGTCGACACCTTGCCCGCAATTCAACCGGAGTTAATGCAGGTGTGTCATCAATAAATAAATTTCGCTTTTGATTCAGCAGCGTGATGGCCGATGTTACTCGCGGCCAATCTTGCTCGGCCAAATTGCCGGTACGTAGTTTTTGTAATTCAACGCGGCCAAGTGAGGAGATCATGCGCATGCCCAATTGTTCGGCTGGCATCTCCATGCTGAATACGGCAACAGGCTTGTCAGCCGTTAACGCCGCATGTTCAGCCAGGTTCATCGCAAATGTGGTTTTACCCATCGATGGCCGGCCAGCGACAATAACGAGATCGGAATTTTGCAAACCACTGGTTTTCTCATCCAGTTCATCAAAACCAGTTGATAGCCCGGTTATGGCGGCATCTGATTCGTACAACAAATTGATTCGCTCAATAGCCGTTGCCAGAACTGACTTGATGTTGGTAAATCCACCACTACCCGTGCGACCAGTCTGATCAGCAATCGCAAACACTTTGGACTCTGCAATATCCAACAAGTCTTTCGTGCTACGTCCATCACTATCAAATGCACTGTCAGCAATTTCATTTGCCACGCCAATTAGCTGTCTTAATACCGAGCGTTCGCGGACAATATCAGCATACGCTTTGATATTTGCGACACTGGGCGTTTCCTGCGCTATGGCACCAACGTAGTGAACACCATTAGCATCTTCGAGCAAGCCCATGGATTGCAGCTGACCGGTAACGGTGACAACGTCGGGAGTTAGATTTTCTGAAACGAGAACATTAATAGCGCGGAAGATAACGCGGTGGTTATATTGATAGAAATCTGTTTCCGTAACGGTTTCAGATATCTTATCGAATGCTTCTGAATTGAGTAACAAACACCCGAGAACAGCTTGTTCCGCTTCAATAGAATGCGGTGGCATGCGCACCGCGCTAAGCTGGTCGGCAAGCTGGCTGGTTGACTCAAAATCAACAGCAAAGTCGTCCGGGGTAAAAGCCATTTGTTGAGCCTCAAAGCAAGAGAAATTATCGCGTCATTACTTTAACAGCCGAAACGGTTGATCTTGAAAAACGACACAATCCGAAACGTGGCTTCATTCTTAAGATACAAAAATGAAGCCAAGTACTACTCTTGCTGGAGGCTTATTCGGCCTCTTCTCCAACAACGACAACGGTAACTTGTGCATCGATATCGGCATGCACATGCAGCGTTATTGGATGTTCACCGACATTGCGCAGCGGGCCGTCAGGCAAGCGAATTTCCTTTTTCTCCACCGTGACACCGGCGTCAACAATAGCAGCGCGAATCTCTTCTGTGCCAACTGACCCGAACAGCTTGCCTTCAGTTCCACTTCTGGACGTGATGGTTACACTTAGCCCTTCAAGTTGAGCTGCGCGTCCCTGAGCCGCTGCCAGACCTTCAGCCTGCTGCTTCTCGAGTTCAGCTCTGCGTTGAGCAAACGCTTCAATGTTATCTTTGGTCGCCATCTCAGCTTTACCCTGCGGCAACAGAAAGTTGCGAGCAAACCCTGATTTGACATCGACCAGATCGCCAAGACTACCGATGTTATCGATCTTTTCTAAAAGTATGACCTGCATGTGTTTCCCCGAAACTAATCCCTAAATAAACTTCATTGTTTGCGCAAGCGGAAAAAGTTTTCAACCATTCCCAGCATGCTCAATAAGAGCATTGTCGGAGGTAGCCAGAGAATAACGTACATTCCTACCAGCCAGTTCCGACTCAGTCCGCGTTGCTTGGTAAGACAATGCAACACAGATAAACCCTGTATAAAAAAAACAAATATCAGCGCCGATGAAATCATAGCGAACAGCTGAATTGAGAAAACTAGACTCAAACCCAGCGCCAAAACACAGGCAAACACCGCCTCTTTACCCAACCGAAGCGAGTGAAATTCCTGTTGGAAACCGCCAGCATTAAACAGTTGGGCCTGCCAGTACCTTCCGACAAAAATACTGCTGAGCACAATGAAAAAGGCCCAGCTACCAACCGATTCTGCCAAAAGTTCAGGCATTCTTTGCATCAGTTCCAGATTTTGAGCATCGAGAGCTTGTCGCTCTGCATCGCTAAATCTGGCTATACTTTCGTTCCAGCTCGCTTGAAAAAAGCTAACTATTTGCGCCTTAAAAGCAGTGGCACACAACCCTATGAAAACAGTCATTGGCACCGATGCCAGAACAGCCCACTTAAGACTGACTGTCTGTCGAAGAACACTCGCAATGGTGAGCGACCCTAACCAGCACAGGGCTGTATAAATCAATATCTGAACTGCAAACTGCTGCGTTAGCAAGGCTGCAAGTACAACCAGCCCGCCTGCAACAAGGGCGACCGTAATTGCGGCCTGCTGTTGATGCCGCAGCAGTACAAAAGCCAGCACGGCCGAACTTAGCATTATGGTGACTGGTGTAATCAGCAGTCCAAACATGACATTCGCATCGAATGCCAACACACCCAAAAATGCAATTGCTGCGGTAATCGATGCAGCTGCAAGCAGCCCCTTTTCAGCAATTCGAGCGATGCCTAACAAGACAAACGTCCCTCTAAGCGACTCCGTAAGAGCCGTATTTTCTAATGCTGATCCGTGTAGGGCAGCAGCGCAATATAACGTGCACGTTTGATCGCTGTTGACAGCTGTCGCTGATAACGTGCCTTGGTGCCAGTGATTCGGCTCGGCACGATCTTACCTGTCTCAGTAACAAACCCCTTTAGCAATTCAAGGTCTTTGTAATCGATCTGGGTAATATTTTCTGCAGTGAAACGGCAATATTTACGACGACGAAAATAGCGTGACATAGTTTTTGCTCCAATTCTTTAAGAGGCCGGCGCGGCCGATTCGTCAGTAGTTTCTACTGGCGGCGCATCGTTAGCACCAACCGATTCTGAGTCGGAAGCACCGTCACTTGACGAGCTATCATCGTTATCGGCACTGCGAGCCCGACGCTCTTCATCGCCACGTGTCTCTTCTTTTTTGATCAGCGGCGACGGCTCGGTAACGGGTCCGCGTTCCTGCAGAACCATGTGCCGGATAACAGCGTCATTGAATTTGAATGCACTGTTCAGCTCATCAAGTGCAACCTGATTGCATTCTATGTTTAGTAGGGTGTAATGAGCCTTGTAGACCTTGTTAATCGGGTATGCCAACTGACGGCGGCCCCAGTCTTCCTGGCGATGAACCACACCTTCCTGTGCTTCGATTATGCCGCGGTAGCGTTCTACCATGGCAGGTACTTGTTCACTCTGGTCCGGGTGGACGAGGAACACGATTTCATAATGTCGCATAACTGCTCCCTATGGGTTTTGTCCGGCCGGGCTCGTGTCAGTTGGCCAGAACAAGGAGAATGGCAATATTGCCGTACTGCTTAGCCGGCTGAGTTTACAGCACACAGGCATTAGTTACAACGCATTTTCGAGTCAAATTAGACACTCAGGCGCCGTTGCCGGCAAACCTCGAAAAGACTGATTCCTGTCGCCACCGAGACGTTCAAGCTGCTGACACTGCCGTGCATAGGAATGTTAAACAGCCCATCGCAAGCTTCACGCGTCAAACGACGCATACCGGACCCTTCAGACCCCATGACAATGGCAATTGAGCCAACCAAATCAAGGTCATACAAAGCACCGTCAGCCTCACCATCTGCGCCGTAAATCCATATACCCGCGGTTTGTAATTTTTTCAGCACGCGCTGCAGATTGGTGACCTGAAATACTGGCATAGTCTCGACGGCTCCGGCGGCAACTTTTCGGACAACAGGTGTGATGCCCGCGCTATTGTCGACCGGCACGATAACCGCATCCACGCCGGCCGCGTCAGCGCTTCGAATGCAGGCCCCAAGATTGTGAGGGTCTTGCAGCCCATCCAGAACGAGCACAAAGACTGGACCATCGCATGACTCCAGGTGTTCGAATAACGACGCCTCATTACCAACCGGTTCACCGCGAAACTCAGCAAGAACCCCCTGATGTTCAATACCACCACCGGCCTCATCCAATTCACGCTTTGATACTTCACGAACCGGTATTTGCGCTTTTTGCGCCAATGACACGATGGCTCTAACTCGTGAATCCTTCCGACCTTTCTGGATGAATAGCAACTGCGTGTCTGAAGCATTGGCCTTCAACAACGCCTTAACAGCATGCATTCCACCCACAAACGAAGTTTCAGTCATCGACGCGCTCAAATTGCGTAACTGCAAGCATTATGATTGTTTGCCACGCTTCTTGGTCTTCTTAGCTGTCTTTTTTGTGGCTGTCTTTTTTGTGGCTGTCTTTTTCGCAGCCGTTTTCTTTGCCGCAGTCTTTTTCGAAGTCACTTTCTTTGACGCCGTTTTCTTCAATGCGGTCTTCTTGGCCGTCGCCTTCTTTGCAGCAATTTTCCTGGAAGCGGTTTTCTTTGTCGCTGTCTTCTTTGCAACTGTTTTCTTCTCCGCAGTTTTTTTCGAAGTGCCCCTCTTTGCGGCAGTCTTTTTAGAGGCCACCTTCTTCGATACCTTGTTGTTGGCTGCGTTGTGCTTTGCGGCCGACTTCTTAGCAGAGGTCTTCTTAGCAGTGGTCTTCTTCGCAACGACCTTTTTAGTGGCTGTTTTCTTCGCTACGATTTTCTTTGCAACCTTTTTCTTATCCGTCGTCTTTTTCGCAGCAGCTTTCTTCGTAACTGTCTTTTTGGTGGCCGTCTTCTTGGAAACCGTTTTCTCGACTGCCGCTTTGTTCGTTAACGTGTTCTGTTGCCCGGTCTGTTTAGCTTCTTCCTTTCGAACCTGTCGCTTCTTACCTGCATCAGACTTTTTAGCTTCCGACTTGTCAGCTACAGTCAACGCCTGCTGATTTTCAGCCTGCTTTAACGAAACATTTTTACGCTTTTTGTTCTTGTGCTTCTTATGTTTCTTCTGCTTATGCGTCAGTTTAGATTCGCCATCACTCACCTGCTCGTGCTTTTTCTTATCTTTTCCATTCTTATCGTATTTGCCAGATTTACCGTCTCTGGATTTGGGTTTCTTCGAATCGCTTTTCTCAACACCCAGTTCAGCAAAATCAATTTTCCGATCTTCGAGGTTCACTGCTGCAACCACGACCATTATCGGATCACCCAAGCGATATTGCTTTCCAGTTCGCTCACCAACCATGGCCTGTGCAGCTTGTTCGAAACGATAGTAATCGTGCGACAAATTGGTTACGTGTAGCAAACCTTCTACATGAATATCGGTCAGTTCAATAAACAGGCCGAAGGACGTAACGGCCGTTATAACTCCAGGATATTCGCTGCCAATGTGATCTTGCATAAACTCACATTTCAGCCAACTCACGACATCTCGAGTCGCCTCCTCTGCGCGTCGCTCGGTGGTCGAGCAGCTTTCTCCCAGCGCGCTCATTTTCTCGCGAGAATAGCGATAATTAATAATACT
>Ga0114956_1001099_pt1 | contig 21038 bp, 15 predicted proteins | sample MaitaG_FD_87304 | JGI IMG/M metagenome (GOLD analysis project Ga0114956, IMG submission 87304) | Marine algal microbial communities from Maine, USA - Maine_Asex2 metaG | ecosystem: Host-associated > Algae > Red algae > Unclassified | place: Maine, USA | collected 2015-01-05
CTGTCATGGGCTGATCTGATCATACTGGCTGGCAATATGTCGTATGAATCCATGGGTCTGAGGACCTTCGGTTTCGGCTTTGGTCGCGAGGACATCTGGGGTCCGGAGACCGATATTAACTGGGGTGTTGAAGACGAATGGCTGGCTGACAGTGCCAACCGCTATGAAGATCTTGATGATGCCTCCACCATGTACAATCCGCTGGCCTCTGTCCACATGGGGCTGATTTACGTCAATCCTGAAGGAGTTAACGGCCAACCGGATCCGGCACGCACAGCTGCACACGTGCGGGAAACTTTCTCCCGCATGGCGATGAATGATGAAGAAACAGCAGCCCTGACTGCAGGTGGCCACACGGTCGGAAAAGCGCACGGTGGTGGTGATCATGCCAACATCGGATCCGAACCTGAAGCCTCAGGCGTAGAAGCACAGGGCTTTGGTTGGGCCAATCCGGGCCACTCGAACAAAGCAGCTAACGCCTTCACTTCAGGCATCGAGGGCGCATGGACCCAGCATCCAACCCAGTGGGATATGGGCTACTTTGACTACCTGTTCAACTACGAATGGGAGCTGACAAAATCAGCAGCGGGTGCCAACCAGTGGAAGCCGGTTGATATGCCGGAAGACGCCAAGCCAGTCGATGCCTCGGATCCGTCAATCCGTCACGACCCCATGATGACTGATGCCGACATGGCTATGAAGGTTGATCCAATCTATAACAAGATCTGCCAGAAATTCATGGCTGATCCTGAATACTTCGCCGACACGTTTGCTCGCGCCTGGTTCAAGCTCACTCACCGTGACATGGGACCAAGAGCCAACTACCTCGGGCCTGATGTTCCGGCTGAAGATTTGATCTGGCAGGATCCTATTCCTGCAGGCTCAAAATCATACGACGTGGATGCAGTAAAGGCGAAAATTGCTGCCAGTGGCTTGTCCGCTGTCGATATGATTTCCACTGCATGGGACAGCGCTCGTACTTACCGCGGTTCTGACAAGCGTGGTGGCGCTAACGGCGCACGTATCCGTTTGGCACCTCAGAAGGACTGGGTTAGTAATGAACCGGAACGGCTGGGTAGGGTGCTCGCAGCACTGGAGCAAATAGCATCTGACACGGGCGCTTCTGTGGCAGATGTCATTGTGCTGGCCGGTAATGTCGGTCTGGAGCAATCCATCAAAGCTGCAGGTCATAACGTAGCTGTACCGTTTACACCAGGCCGTGGTGACGCAACGGACGACATGACGGATGCTGATAGTTTTTCAGTCCTCGAACCGATTGCTGATGGCTTCCGCAACTTTCAAAAAGCACAGTACGCGGTAGGCCCAGAAGAGTTACTGCTCGATCGGGCGCAGCTTATGGGTCTGAACGGGGCGGAGATGACTGTTCTGTTGGGCGGCATGCGCGCCCTTGGTACCAACCACAGTGGTTCAAAGCACGGTGTGTTCACTGACCACGAAGGTCAACTGACGAATGACTTTTTCGTTAATCTGACTGACATGAACAACAGCTGGCATCCGCTTGAAGATGGTACTTTCGAGATTCGCGCTCGTAAGGGCGGTGATGTGAGATGGACTGCGACCAGTGCAGATCTGGTATTTGGTTCAAACTCAATCCTGCGTGCTTATGCGGAAGTTTATGCCCAGGACGACAATGCCGAGAAATTCGTAGGCGACTTCGTTACAGCCTGGACTAAGGTTATGAATGCAGACCGTTTCGACCTGCAGGCTTAATCTGGTTACGAGTGAGCCGCTCCGGTAAGGGGCGGCTAACTCATAGAAAGAGCCAATGCGCATCCGGATCCAATTAGACTCGTACACCGAGTACGCTTGCCAGCTCGGTGAAAGTATCGACGACATAATCATGATGTGGCGTTGGATCAGGGTCGGGGGATCCCGCGCCTCCCCATTCGTCGGGTCGTCTTACAAAGGCGGTTTTGAAGCCAACCGCTTTCGCTGCGTCCAGATCGAAGTTGTGGCAAGCAACCATGCAACACTCCTCAGGTTTAAATTGTAGGAAGTTTGCGCATCCGAGGTAGGCTTCAGGAAGTATTTTGTACTTGCCGATCGCTTCGCAGGAAATGACTGCATCCCAAGACAGATTATTGCGCCTGGCAGTATCCATGATAATGCGGAAACTCAAGATTGTGAATGATACGCAAAAGTATTGCTTGCGCAAGCATGGAAGCACCGCAGGAAAATCTGGCCAGCACTGCAAGTTATGCATGGTATCCCACCAGACCTGCTTACGCTCTTCGGCGCTGAAGCATTCAAGCCCATGTTCTCTGGCAACGATATCCATGGTTTCCCGATGGACATCGTCAAAGTTCTTTGTTGCCGGGGAGAATTCGCCGTGGTTAACCATGCCTTGCAACGAGCGTCGTCGGAAATCATTTGCGACTATCGGCCAGTCAGCATTAATTCCATGCTTGGTGCCCAATTTTTTCAGTGTTTGACTGACGCCAGTGTGCCAGTCAAGTATGGTTCCACCCGTGTCGAAGGTCAGAGCTTTGATTTCACTATCGCTTGCTTCAGATTGCATTGAATTCCAATACTTTAATGACACTCAAAATCTATTGTGCTGAAATCTGCTCGAAAGATCCAGTATTTCGAAGCTGGCTCTTAGCCATACCCCGATACAGCAAGGTAATGAGTCTCTAACGCTGAATCACTTCTTTTTTCGCGCAACTTCTACTCTGAAAACCTCATAGATGTAAAGTTGTGGATTTGACTGATAATACAAACAAGACAACACTTTGCCTGGCTACAGTTCATCGTGCGAGGTGTAAAAATAGTATGCACAAATGTTTATATATCACGATGTTGATAGTGCTTTTCAGCTGCTCATCAAACATTAAAGCCTCATCGTTGAATGAGGCGCTTGGCGACCAGGTATAGTCATGTGGAACAATTTTTTGGCGAAGAGGTAGCAACAGAACTTAAAACGGCGTATCAGAAGAACCTTCGTTCTGGAGAAATAGGGGCAGTTGCTTGCTGAAGAACAGTCGTATCTATATTGAACCTGGTGGCATCCAGTCTGAGTTTGCTGCCAACGTCATTAAGCAAATGGAAACCACAGGCGGTATGTTGGATGACGAAAACCTGCCAATCTTGCAAAAATATGTCGGCGGCGCCCAACCCACCGAGCTGAGTCAGATATTTATCAGACCACTGAAGAAGTAGCGAGTGGCATTGGCTAAAGACCGTTGTCGTAAGCGTTAGAGGAAAAGAAATGATCGAACATTGCAAGTGAGAATTGAGAAGGCGAACACCAGTGAGCCATTATCAAAGTGTCGAAAATCACATAGATGATATCAAAACCGAGGGTGAATGGGTTTCTCGGGATAAGTCCATCGGATACCTGTTTATTGGGTGGGCGATGTCCGGCATAGAGATGATACGAGCTCATTTAAGGCTCTTTTAACCTGTTGTTCGAGTGCAGCACTTTTGTCGTGTGTGGTTTTTCCGCTTCTGCCGTGTGTTGCTTTTCAATTCCTGGGAATCGAACATCACGTGATTGACACAGACGTAACACAATTCCGGTCCATATCATCTGATTGAGTCTGCTAAAATTCAGTTTGAGTTTACCTAATGCAACGTAGCTAAAGTTCGTTATTCACGCACTCAGACACTCATAGGAACCTATGTCCAACATCCTAATTCTTGGCGGTGACGGTTATCTGGGCTGGCCAACAGCAATGCATTTGAGTGCTCAAGGACATGTCATTACGGTCGTTGACAATTACTTCCGACGAGATACGTGCCAAGCGTTGAACGTCAGTATGTTGTATGCAGTGCCCTCCTTGCCGGAACGTGCAAAAGTGTGGTTCGAACTGACTGGCAAGCAGATATACGTCTGCATAACTGATCTCGCTGATCCAAAATCCATGCGCTCTTTGTTCAATGGGACTGCAGAGTACCAGGGCAAAAGCGTTGGAGCGAAGACTGTCCCTGACACCATCATTCACTATGCAGAGCAGCCTTCCGCACCTTTTTCCATGATGAATCATCAGAGTGCCGATACAACAATCGTCAATAACCTGCGAGTTACTAACAACTTGATGTGGGCAGTCAGGGATTTGGCAAATGAGGCACATATTATCAAATTGGGAACGATGGGAGAGTACGGAACTCCTGATATAGACATAGAAGAAGGCTGGATCGAGATTAACCATAAAGGTCGAAAAGACAAATTTCTATTCCCGCGACAAGGCGGATCCATATATCACACCAGTAAAATCATGGACACAGACCTACTTTGGTTTGGCGTACGTATGTGGGATCTTCGCGTCACCGATCTCATGCAAGGTCCCGTCTATGGCCTGGAAACCGATCAGACCCTACTGGATGGGCGGTTAGGCACTATCTATAATTATGACGAGATATTTGGCACGATAATCAATCGCTTCGTTGTACAAGCCATAGTGGGATTTCCGCTAACGATCTACGGACAGGGCGGACAGACCCGTGGTTATCTGAATATACAAGACACTATCCAATGCGTTGACAAGAGCCTGCAAGTGCCTGCGGAAAGAGGGGAGCTGAGAATATTCAATCAAATCATGGAAACGTTATCTGCCCGGGAGATTGCCGAGATTGTCCAGCGTGTTGGATTGGAACGCGGTCACAAAGTTACGATAAGCCATGTGGAGAATCCGCGAAAAGAAGCGGAAGAACACTACTATAACCCTACTTATCAAGGTTTGATTGACATTGGTGTAGTGCCACACTTTCTCACAGATGGGGTTGTGCACAGACTTTTCGAAACAGTGGAAAATCATCGAGAAGCTATTCGCACTGATATTATCTTCAAAGGAATCAAGTGGGAATGACATTGCCTCGAGATATGAATACAGAGGCATAAGTCAGGTAATATGCGTAATGGTAGCTGATTACACACTTGACGACAAACGCATTTTGATTACGGGTGCCTGCGGTACTGTGGGAGCCGAGCTGCTGCGCCAACTCACGGAATCGAGACGGTTCTCGCCAGCAGAAATTCATGGTCTTGACTCCAACGAAAGTGCACTGTTTTTTATGGATCAACTGTATCAGGACGATCCCAGAGTTACATTTTCAGTAGCAGATATTCGAGATCGCTACTCAATGATGAGTAAACTGGATGGAATTGATGTGTTGTTTCATACCGCAGCACTTAAACACGTCGTCTTGTCTGAACGCTCACCAGAACAGGCTGTGCTAACTAACATCATGGGTGTTCAGAATATTATTGAAGCAGCCAATACCAACGGTCTGGACAAAGTGATCTTCACCAGTTCAGATAAGGCGGTTAACCCCACAAACGTCATGGGGACATCCAAACTGATGGGGGAAAGGATGATGACCGCTGCAAACAGTGTGCAGAGATCGGGTAGAACCGTTTTTGCATCTACTCGCTTTGGCAATGTGTTGGGCTCAAATGGGTCAGTTTTTCATATCTTCAAGCGACAAATTGAACAAGGAGGCCCGGTAACGCTAACGCACAAACACATGACTCGATTCATCATGAGCATAGAGGAGTCCGCAGCGCTGATTATTAATACCGCCCAGATTGCAAGAGGTGGTGAAGTGTTTGTCACGAAAATGCCGGTGATCAAGATATGTGATCTAGCCCAGGCGATGATTCAGGTTTTTGGTGCAAACAAGAAGGAACGCCGCAATACGATCGACATTGTAGAAATAGGATCAAAACCCGGTGAAAAACTATATGAAGAATTGATGAGTGAGGAAGAAACGCATCGTTCACTGGAGCTTCCAGACTACTTTGTCATATTGCCTGCTTTCAGAGGGCTCTACCAAGACATCGACTACGATTTCGATGCCGTCGCTGAATCGGACAGAGTCCTGAGCCCATACGTATCTGCCAAGTCTCACTGCCTGAGCGTTGAACAAATCATGCAGTTGCTATTACGCTATGGCCTGTCTGCAGACGTTGATAGACGGTCAGCAGATCGCGATTGATGTATCTGCATACGTTCACGAACCGGCGTACATCTTGAAAATTCTGATCTGGCCAGCTTTCCGCAAGTCAGCCGCTAACCCACACGGTGCATTGTTGGCGAAGGCACTACAAGATTCGGGTGTCCGCCTTGCGGATTGGACACCGCTACGAGCACTTTTCAGTCCTGGTAATTGTTGGCACATACATCACCCTGAGACAGTTCTGTTTCGCCGATCTACTTCGCTGGCTCTAGCCGAAACTGTCAGCTTTGTTGTGCTTCTGACTCTGGCACGATTTCGCGGTACACGTGTGGTTTGGACTATCCATGATTTGGGCAGCAATGACCGCCTTCACCCCAGATTGGAGAGCTGGTTCTGGCGTTGGTATACGCAACGTGTGAACGTTGTCATCGGACTCACTCAACATAGTTTGGTTCTCGCTGATGAAACATTTTTCTCGCTCAGGAAATTACCGCATTATGTGATCCCACATGGTCACTACTTAGACGTGTATACGAGGCACATATCGCAGGCTCACGCTCGAAGTGCTTTAACCTTGGATGAGAACTCACACGTCGTACTGCATTTCGGCCTGCTGCGTCCTTACAAGAACGTACCAACGCTCATTCGCTGTTTTGCGCAGGCATGTGTTCGTGATTCAACTTTATTGGTAGCGGGAAGGCCATTTGATGAAAAAGTCAGGTTACTGGTAGAGCGATGCGCCAGGGAGCAACAAGACAAAAGCGGATCAGATATCAGACTACATTTACGCCATATCGACGATGAAGAGGTGCCACTTTACTTTGCAGCTGCCGATCTGGTCGTCTTGCCATATGAAAGAATACTCAACTCCGGGGCGTTGATCCTGTCGTTAAGTCTCAATACGCCAGTGCTGGTACCATCGCTTGGCTCCATGCCAGAGCACGAATCCGTGTTTGGTGATCACTGGGTCAGGCTTTACCACGGAGAACTGACAGCCAGGCATATAACAGAAGCCCTCGAATGGGCCAGAACCACTGAGCGAGCTCCGATTGACTGGCAGCCACTTGCCTGGAGAGAGCTGGCTTTGCAGACTAAACAGGTGTATGAAAAATTATGAAACGCGAAAAACTGTACCCACCTTATCTGTGGCGATATCTGGTTCAACAGGCTTTTCAGAAACGTCATCGTAAAGCCCCCGTTATGGTTGCTAATGCAGTTTTGTCACTTAATGCATGGTTGAAGCCCACTGATAGAGGCCTGGAGTGGGGCTCGGGACGCAGTACTTCATGGCTTGCAGAGCGGGTTGAGCATGTTGTCACCGTAGAACACGATGCTACATGGCATGCTCTAGTCACAAAGGAGCTTGCGAGGCAGGGCGTCGCTGACAGGGTCGACTATCGCTTGATCAACGCGGTGGGTGAGCAGTTGGATGAGCCTCTGAATCATCCTTATGCACACATTGCAGATGAGTTAAAAGATAACTCCTTGGACTTTGTGGTGGTCGATGGCCAAATGCGACTACGATGCATTCAACTGGGCTTATCTAAAGTAAAACCAGGTGGTCTACTGGTGCTGGACGGGGCAAACCGTTACCTGCCTAATGATTTTGACGGAAGTCACAGCACCATCATGATAAATAGAAGTGAGCCATTGAACGAAGAATGGCACGCCGTTGCTCAGGGTCTGTCCGGTTGGCGTGCAATTCATAATAGTGATGGACTTTGGGATACGCGGTTTTGGGTAAACATTCAAAACTAGTCATCTAACGCTGCGACGCATTCACCACTCCTGTGGCATCAATTTCTCATCAGCGCACTGGCAAACTGGTGTACCTGTCGTTCTACTGAGAATCCAGCGGCAAATTGAGGTCCAGCTGTAAAAAAAGCCTTGCGTAGCAGAGGATCCTTAAACAATCGTAGTATGGCCTGGCACAAGGCATCTGTATCTCCAGTCTTTACCAGCAGGCCCGTTTCACCGTCCTTGAGCGCTTCCAGGAGTCCACCACTGGCAAAGGCGATCGAAGGCTTTCCCAGTGCGGCTGCTTCCACCGGTAAAAGGCCAAATCCTTCTTCGCACAAAGATGGGACGACCACCAGGCTGGCATGGCGTAGACAGGACGCAATATCCTCTTGCTGCCCTAGCATCAGTACACTGGCTGCAAGCAGCGGATCCTGCCGTATCCGTTGCTGTAAGCTGTCTGTGTCTGGTCCTTCGCCAATGAATTGCAATGTGGCTTGTGGGTAGTGCTTGAGTATCGATGGCCATATGTCCAGCACCAGATTCTGACCTTTTTCTTTGAAGCGTATTCGACCCACAACGCATACGATTGGTGCACCGATTTCGGACGTATACACGTCCGGAGGCTTGAACAACCCTAATTCGATTCCTGGATATACGACGTCCAGTTGTGCAGGAGTCAGTGAATATCGCTTCAAAGTCCATTTTGCAACTGCATGAGAAACGGCAATTGCTCGATCTTGACGGCGCATTACCAAGCGCTGTATTGCATAACTCATCTTACTAATTGGTAGCATGTGATTAAAGAAGATGGTTACCGGTAGTGACTCATAGCGAGCCGCAAGCGCTCCCCAGATCTGTGCTTTGGGGCCTGACAACAGCAATCTGTCGGGCGTTGATTTTTTGATCTGGCGAAAAATCTGCCACTTTGACTGGCAGTGTTCTACCTGCACTCCTGCACTACTGAATCGCTGGGTTTCACGAGTCGGCGGCGACAAAACAAGCAATTGCATGTGGACTAGCTCAGGGTCCATGTAACTGAGCAGGCGCAATAGTCCGTCGGTGCCTCCTGATGTATTGAGATGGTCCCTCACACACACCACTCTGAGGGGAGAGCGCGTTTTCAAGCTCATACTGCGGATGTTCGATATTCTAACACTGCGGTGGAGTGTTTTGTTACTCTACCGCCAACTGCATGACACGCATCCATGACAAAAATACATTGTTGCTGATCAAGGTGGTGGGTGCCTTTCAAGCCTGCCACAAAGTCCGGTTGTACTTGACGAACAGGCTGCTCGGAATACTCGTCCATCGTCAATGTCGTTATCTGCATGAGATTCAAACCATACCCGTAAACGCCATGGCTGTTGTTTTGAGAGGGGCGATACCAAATACCATGCTTCTGGAAAATGCGACCCGCTGGCCGTGCATACCGACAGTCTGTGACAATGGGGTTGTTGCTGTGTGCCACAGGATGCTGCATGAGCGGGCCTTCCACCGCGAACGCGTAAAGTTCGCTATTCATGTTTCGACTGCCAGGTTTGGCCGAACAACAAAACGCCCACCATTGTTCATCTCGGCAGAACAGCGTCAAGTCAGCAATCTGCATACCTTCGAAACACGTGGCTATTCGTGTGAAGCCGGTTGGAAATTGAACGCATTGCCAGATCTCAACACGATTGGCTGCACAGCTTTCTGGTATCAACAGTAGCGCATCTTCATGCTGAATCAGAAACGGATAGGACAGGTGGTGGGGCAAAGCCAGAGCGTCTCCGCAAACCGTGAGACGATTGTCACTCCATAGGCCAACAGCAATGCGCCCATGAGAAGTGCCGTAGTCATAGGCTTCGAAGAATACGTAAAGGCTGCCGTCATGCTCCCATAAAAATGGATCGGCCCAGTATTCATTTCCCGGTGGCCTGGCTTCAGTCAAGTCGGCAAGAGAATGCGACAGGAACTCACCTGTGCCGAAATACAAAGACCACATACCAGGGCGCTGATTTAAACGGCGCTTGACATCCTCACTTCTCGTCACATATTGAAGTCGAAGCATGCCCTTGATTCGATCAAATGTCGATACGCGTTGTTCGCTGCTGACTGATGATTTTGCCGAAACATCATCAACTGGGTGTACAGCATGTGTTGAATCGCCGTTATCGATACGAGACGATGTCTTCAACCCCTTTTCAATGAGCATTGGCACCGTACTCAGTATGTTCTGTGAATTCATTGCTCCACATAGTTTCGTGTTGATGCGTGTTTCAGCGATCAAAAGAGCCTTTTTATCAATTATTGATTGGGCATACAGCATTACGTGTATCGTGGGAATACGGCTTTTGGCTTCGAGATAGCCCTGTAGACCATTTGGAGTGACAAACGCGGAAACTGCAAGCAGCCACCAAAGCTGCCCGTGAAAATCGCCATGCCGTCTCTGCACTGAACCTGTGAGATCGACGACGACATCCGGGATGACTGCTGGCAGCTCTGGCGACGAACTCACCTTCGGCCATGGGCGTGTCTTTGCAAGGCGTTGTTCGGTGAGCATCGACCAACGAGTGAGACGATCCTGGTTTGAGCTTGTCCGTGGTGGACCAGTTTTCAGCCGCGCATTGATGCCGGGGATTTGGTTCAGTCTTGAGTTTAGCCAAAGAATCCACGGGTTTTCCTGATCAGCACTGAGCACCCTTAAGTCAAGGTTCAGCCTGATCGAATCATGGTTGGAATCGCTATGAGTCTGAATCAAAAAATCTGTCCCATAATGAGTTGTTTTGCCTTTTGGAAGGGTAGAGTGTAAGTGAACGACACAAACTTAATCTTAAATTCTACGTGTGTCATTCCCTCGCAAGAGGGGATCCACAGCGCAATATAGATGGATTCCCGCGTACGCTGGAATGACGGGCCTAAGGGCTCGCGCCAAGATAACTTCACATTTTCTGAAGCCCATGCATCCCGCCCGACGGTGTTGTTCGTCGGTTTAATAGCCAGCTATTCGCCCTTCTCACGCCTTGCCGGACGAGCGCTTGAAGTCCAGAAAATGTAAACTTATCTTGGCGCGAACCCTAAGTTGGTGCCATTCGAGTGTAGGTAAATTCTCAAGCTTCAGTAATTGCTGGTTGCTCGCATCACTTCATGAAGGCTTTTCTATGTGCTCAACTCCGGATTCAGCGGTCAGTGCTATCGTAATCAACCATAATGGTGGTGAAGCGTTGGGTCGGTGTATCGAGCACCTGCAAGGCTTGGGTGAGCAACTTCAACAAATTATAGTGGTAGACAACAACTCCACCGACGGTAGTCTGGACACGCTATACAATACCGCAGGACTGTTGCCGACAGGGAAGCTGGTTATAGAGGCTTCGAAAGAAAATCTTGGTCCGGCAGCAGCCCGGAATGTTGGTATGCGTATCGCTACAACTACCTGGGTGTTGTTGATAGACGACGATGTATTTTTGGAATCCGGTAGCTTCAAATTGTTGAAAGACTGCGCTGATTCAACGCTGGCGGCCGTGACCGTTCCCAGGCTGGTAATAGTACCGGAGTACCTGATTCAAGCTGACGGCGCAGATGTTCATTTTGTAGGTTCGATGCGGCTTCGAAATGGTCGATCACCTCTCGAAGGTACGTTGGTTCAACGTCGATTCATTGCGACATTTTCATCGTCATGTCTGCTGGCAAAGCGTGATGCACTCCTTAGTGTTGGTGGATTTGACGAATCATTTTTCATTTATCAGGAAGACATGGAACTGGGGCTTAGGTTACGCTCCTTTGGTTATCAGCTTGTCTGTGAGCCTCATGCCGTTGCCTTGCATGAACGCGGCCGAGGCACGCCAGCACTTTCTTTTCGAGACAGTGGTTTATACCCACGTACGCGAGCATTTTTCACCCATCGTAACCGTTGGCGGATGATCCTGTTGCATTACCGGTTTCGCACTATGCTGATATTGGCACCAGCTATATTCGTGTTTGAACTTGCCTCAATTGTGTTTCTGGTTCTTAAGGGGTTACTTAGCGTCTGGTTTGAATCATGGCGTTGGCAATGGAGTAGCCGTAAACTCATTTGTCATCGACGTCGATGGATACAGTCACAACGTGTGCTCGGCGACGCGCAACTCCTGTCCGGTGGCAGCTTGCCACTGGCTCCGGGGTTGGTCAACGGTGGATTTGCAAGCTGTGCTTTAAAGGTTACGTCCCGCGTGTTAGATAGCTATTGGCGAGTGGTCTGTCGTCTGCTGTAGGGGAGTGTGTCACCGAGGCTGCCTCCCTTCAAGGATGCTTCCGTACTCCATTACATAGTACATATTTGTGTATCTCATCCGGCTACATATTTGTAAAGATTCTCTTGCGGTGTATTAAAGCGTCTGATAAGGTATGTCTGTAAGATATAGAGTATCTTACTATCGAACAGGGTTAAGGCACAGGCAGTGGGATTTGCACGCAGTTATAAAGTTGCTATGGTAGCGGCATGTCCGTTCCCCTGTAGTCGAGGAACGCCAGTCCGCATTCAACGTATGGCGGAGGGTCTGGTAGATCGTGGTCATGATGTACATGTTGTGACATACCATCTTTCAGAGCCCATTCCGCTTGCTGCGGCAGTACAAGTCCACCGAATACGTAACATCCCCACGTACCGGTACTACAATCCAGGCCCCACTGCTCAAAAACTACTATTCGTTGACTGGTTTCTGCAGGTGGCCTTGCGCAATGTACTACGTACGAATGATATTGATGTTATCCACGCCCACCATGTGGAAGGTCTGCTGGTCAGTTTGATGGCGCGCCGGATACGGCCTGAAATTCCCATTGTCTTCGATGCACATACTTTGCTCGAATCAGAATTGCCGTTTTATGCTCATCCACTATTGCGGCCACTTTTAAGAAAAATGGGCACACTTATTGATAGGTATACCTCCGGTAAAGCTGATCATCTAATTACCGTAACTGAAGAGCTGCGTGAGCAGTTGCTAAGTCTTGGTGTGGTGGGTTCAGCGCACAGTACGACAATAGGCAACGGCGTCGAACTGGATTTGTTCATTGGTCACCATTGGTCGATGCGTTCCGATACCAAACGATGCACCTTGGTTTTTACGGGGAATATGGCACCCTATCAAGGCATAGAAACCTTGTTACGCGCTTTCGCATCCATCCAGAGAAGCGATATTCTGGTAACACTGCGAATCGTCACGCAAGCCAGTTTTGACGACCATGAAACGTTATGTCGCGAATTGGGTATTCGGGATCGTATTGAATTGATCAAGGCTGGCTTCGACAAGATACCCGAGTTGCTGGCCAGCTCGGACATTGCACTCAATCCGAGAGTGGAAGCACCGGGCCTGCCGCAAAAGACAATGAACTACATGGCAGCAGGCATGCCTATCGTATCCTTCGCAGGCTCTGGTCAGCATTTAATCGACAAGCACAGCGCCTTGCTGGTCGATGGAAGCCGTGTGGAGGATTTTGCCAGCGCTATCAACATTCTGATTGACGATACACAGCTTGCCAAGCACTTGAGCGTCAATGCGTTTGCAGCGGTTCAGCAACGCGACTGGTCCTGGGCAGCCCATCAGGTAGAAAGTGTTTACGATCACCTCAGTCCAGCAGGGCTATTTGCGCTCAGCGGTACGCAATAAAACGTTTCGCCCGTTTAGTGTGCATACCCTCGTGCAGTCCGGGAACTTCCAGCAGATGTGAGGCAGCAGCAACCAGCCATGCAAACGGCAACTCGTACAGCCTGATCTTGTAGTGTTTGCGAAATCTAACACATTTGATGCAACTGTCAGCAATAGACATGCACACGATGATCGGAAGCGCTAATTCCTTCCATCGATAAAGCGATGCGTATTTGGCGTTTTTGTCGACCTTGCGGTGCATGGCCATGGAATACCCGGTTTGTCTACGTGTCTCGCGGACCATGTTCCAGCCACCGAACGCATGGTAGGCGAGCATGTCAGGTTCGAAATGCAGAGCCATTCCTGCAGCCATTAGTTTGTTGGCGTGAGGCTTGGAGCCATACGGACCTGCGTCATTCATCATGGGGTGATCAATAAAAACAGAGCGGCGAAAAGAGGTATTGTTGGTGGATATGGCATGGGTAGGGCCAGCATTTCCTGAATCTACATAGCAGCGATCCAGTAGTGCCAGAACTCGCGGTAACAGACCATCGGCTCTGTAGAAAGTGCGGCCACTGATAACGTCAGCAGTCGGGAATCTTGCGCGATGCGACGCCAGTGCGCTGAGCCATTGGGTGCCAGGGGGGCAATCAGCATCGAGTATGACAACCCAGTCGCTACGCGCTGCTCTGGCACCGGCGTTTTTCAGATCATACGAGCTTTCCCCATCGGCCAACAGAACCTGAGTGCCTTCGATAAGCGTTTGCAACTCGTGTGGTATCGTCATTTGAGCGGCTTTTGCCTGCACAAGCGTACACTGCACCGGGCCTTTGAAATCCTGTGCCTGCAGTTTTCGCAGTGTTTCGGTCAGGTCGGCCCAGGCGCCGTCATGTCCTGCCTTGAAGTCAATAACGGTAACAATGGAGAACACGGGCGATTGATGTGGGGCGGCAATGATCATGTATTCGTCTTCTGATCAAGTGAATTGGCTTTATTGTTACACATTAAGGCCACTGAATATTTACGAAAATGTATGGTTCAGTTGGTGTGAATATTTCGCAAATTAACTGGAATGGGCAATCAGTTTTCTGCGTCGGAACTGTATACACTTTCCTATCAAACCCGCTGAAATTTTCCTATGCTTATTGATGCCAATGAATGCGACTCGCTCGCCTGTGTGCATTCGGATATATGTATTGTGGGGGCTGGTATCGCTGGTTTGGCTCTGGCAGCTGAGTTTCTGGGTAGCAAACAGCGCGTTGTACTGCTCGAGGCGGGCAACGATAACATCAGCCGACCTTCACAATCGTTTTATCAAGGGCAAATGAGTGGGGCCCCAGCCCATTCTCTGACGCAATCACGCGTGCGTAGCTTCGGTGGCTCGGGAAAACAGTGGACAGGTCAGTGTATTGCGATGGAAGGTATCGATTTCGAGCCACGGCCAACACTTCCGGACAGCGGCTGGCCGATAACGCGTAAAGACCTGAATCCCTACTATCATCGAGCTAATGCATTTTTTGGCATTTCTGCTTCCGAGTTGGACTTGGATTGTTGGATTAGCCGCGAAGGTGCGCTGCAACCCGCAGCCACTCAAAACCTACGAGGGAACATCATACGCTTTGCCACGCCTCTGGATGTTGGGAAAAATAATCGAACAGCGCTCTTTAAATCCAGCAATGTCGATGTCTATTTGAATGCACCCGTGGTGAGTCTGAACCTGGCAAAAGACGATAAGCAGATGGAGACTGCGACAGTAAAACTGAATAACGGTCAGGCGCTGCGTTTTCAAGCACGTTTTTTTGTGATAGCTGCGGGTGGCATAGAAAATTCGAGACTTCTATTGGTGTCCAATACTCAGCGAGCAGCAGGCTTGGGCAACGAACACGATAACGTTGGGCGCTACTTCATGGATCACCCCTATCTGACCCCTGGTTACTGGCACCCATCGGCAACTGTCGTCGCGCCGCCCCTGTCGTTGATCGAAGACTTCCGCGCATTGGCAGCAGGGCGGGCAGCGCATGCAGCTTACAGCCTCAGCGAACCACTGCGCACGCAAGAGTCACTATTAGGATGCGGTGGGTATTTCATTTCAATGGAGGATTATCAGCTTCGATCTGAGTATTTCTCTCGTGGCAGCCAGGCGTTGGTGGCATTGGCAGACGTGGCCAAACGACAGCGACTACCTGATACCGACATAATCAGTCTGGTCGGTGATTTGATAAAAGATAGGCACCCGGCAGCCTCAACGCTCAGCAGGCGGATAAGAGCTGTCCTGCAGCCACAACCACGCTATGCTTTACGGCTTCAAGTGGAATCTCCACCATTACGGCATAGCCGCGTTACACTTAGCTCTGACAAAGATCGCCTCGGTATGCCCAAGGTTCATGTTCATTGGTGTTTGGGTGCCGATGCCTGGCGTAGTGTCGATCGATTTCGCGATGTTCTGGCACACACCATTGATCGTCAGGGACTTGGCTGTCTGGTAGAGCTTTCCAGCAGTAACGATGAGGGTTGGCCAAGTTCGATGCTGGGCGGAAAGCACCATATGGGTGGTACACGTATGCATCGTGATCCGAGAAGTGGCGTGGTGAATGAGCATTTACGAGTGCATACTCTGGCTAACTGCTATGTTGCGGGCAGTTCTGTATTTCCAACCGGAAGTTGGGTAAATCCTACTCTTACGCTTGTGGCATTGACAATCCGTCTGGCAGATGAGCTGAAAATCAAATTACGCGATATTGCGATGCAGGATTTACCAGAACTGTGCTGATCAAGGCCATCGCCATTTTACTACGCTACCTTCGGCCCTTTCCGTGGGTGCTGCCATGTGTAGCGATTCTTGGCTCGCTTGCCTCATTGGCAGAGGGGCTTGGAATTGGTTTATTGATACCGTTCCTGTCAATGTTAACCGATACCAATGCTGTAGGCGGAGGACTGGCAGCAGGCTGGCTGGACAGCTATGCAGCGCTTTTTCCTGAATCATTCCAACTGATCGCGGTTGCAATAACCATTTCATTGCTCATTGTCACCTCGTGTGCCATCAGTCTTCTGTATTTGAGTGTTCTGGCATGGGCTGCAACACGCATAACGCACGATGTGCGTCTATCCCTTTTGAATCGTTTCATCTACAGCCACCAGCTATTTCTGGAAGATGGCAGTCAGGGACGACAGATCAAGGCTATTGATGGTTCGGCCTACCGTGCAGGGCAGGCAGTAATCGGGCTTTGTCTACTCTGCGCAAATGCCAGTATTGCGATAGTCATCCTGATGATTCTAACCCTGATCTCATGGCGCATGACGGGTTTGGTGATGGTGGGTGTGGCTGTAGCGGGACTGATTGTGAGAATTTTTATCAAGCGCAGTTTGCATACGAGTGAGCAGTTCGAACACAGTGCCAGTCGGCTCAATGATCTCAGCATCAACATCCTTTCCGGGTTGCGCATGGTGCGGATCTTTGGCCAGGAAGAGCGAGAATTGAGCCACTTCGGGAATGCCTCTGAAAAAGTCAAACGTGGTCAGTTTCAGTTGGAAGTGATTCGGCGTTCAATGGGACCACTAATCGATAGCTTTTCAGCGCCGATGCTGGTTGCGGCAATGGTAGTGGCTGCTTACGCACAGGTATCAGTGGTCATTCTATTGCCGTTTCTTCTGCTGGTTTTCCGGCTGCAACGCTATGTTCGAGAATGCGATGTCAACAGAGTGAGAATTGCCGCAGACGCAGGCGCCGTGTTCGAAGTTGATGAATTGTTGCGCTCCATCAAACATGCGCCCATTGATCGTGGAGAATCTATCGGTCAATTCAAACATCAGATTATGTTGAAGGATGTGTCGTACTTTCATTCACAGAATGAACAGCAGACGCTGGTGCTCGATGGCGTCAATATGACGATCAACCGTGGCGAAACAATTGGCATCGTCGGTGAATCCGGTTCTGGCAAGTCAACACTCATTAACTTGCTCTGCGGTTTTTACTCACCGGTGTCGGGTAGCATCGAGATCGATGGGCAGGACCTGCGAGCATTGAAGCTGTCCAATTGGCGAAAACTATTGAGCTTTTCGGGCCAGGATGGTGAGTTGCGCTCTGGCAGCATTTTTGAAAACATCGCGTATTCCATGCCATCCGCTACCAGAAATGATGTGGTGCAAGCATCCCGGCTGGCCAGTGCCCATGACTTCATCAGTAAATTGCCGGCTGGTTATGAGACAAACGTGGGTCATCGCGGCATGCAACTCTCTGGTGGGCAGCGGCAACGCATCGCTTTGGCTCGTGCTTTGTTGAGAAAGCCTCAAGTATTGATACTTGATGAGGCGACCAATGCTGTGGACAATGATACGGAGGCCGATATATCAAAATCGCTGCACGCCATTGCAGGTACACTCACTATGATCATCATTGCGCATCGACTGTCCACAGTGGCTAATGCCGATAGAGTCATTGTGATGCACGGCGGCAAAATCGTTGAACAGGGTTCACCTGAGTCACTTAAAACAGATAAGGGGGCATTCGCACGTTTGCATTCGCTGGGGCTTGGTGACTAGGACGCCACTGACTTGCCTCTTCATAACCGCAGAGGTGACTCCGTCCAACGCAATGACTGAATGCAGGTGCATGAGTTGGGTGTGATCATGGCTTTGACAATACGGTATTTCAAGGTATCTGCATGCCTTGAAAGCCTTCTCATACCGAGTTAACAGAGCAATATTATGGGTAATTTGTTGAATCTGAAGATAGCGAACCTTCGATCACGCTTGGCGGATCGTTGGCTGGACTTCAAACCGTATATACAGACACTACCTGTCGGTCAGCCGGCATTGCGTTTTTTTCATGCCACATCGCAGTCAACAGACTGGTACGACCCACTGGGCGCTCATTTGATTGCGGAATTCAATTGGGTCCAACAACATCTGGGCGGCAACGACGAAAACATCATTGACGCCGGAGCTTTCCATGGATTGTATGCCATGGTGATGGCGGACGCTGCCGGCTCTAACAGTCGTATCGTAGCGGTTGATCCGGTCGCATCCAATGGTGCCATTATGGAGGCAAATTTCGCACTCAATGATCTTCGTATAGAAACGATAAAAGCCGCCGTGAGCACTAACAATGCGTCGCAGCAATTCACCAATGAAAGCTGCGGACGCCTGTCAAGTAGTGGATCATTACATGTAGATTGTATGACGCTGCCGCAAATCATGAGTGATGCAACTGTCGTCAAAATGGACATTGAGGGTGCGGAATTTTCTGTATTGCCAGCACAGATAGATAAAATGCAACAGGTGCATACCTGGATTGTGGAGATTCACCATGCATACAGCGCCACTCCAGAATCGATTCTTGAATTGTTCCATTCCAGAGGTTTCGAGCTGCTGTCACTGAATCGGAAGACTGCACAAGTCAAGAGTGTCGATGATAGAAAGAGCTGGACCGACAGAACGTCGCTGATTGCCGTGAGGAGATAGCATTTGAACGGCATGTATTACCTGATTAAAAAAATGTTCAAACAGAAGTTCAAACAGAAGAGAATCAGTCTATGACTGTATTGGTCTCGACGCGTCGTTGATAGAACGAGAAGATATGCTGTTTAGCAGTGTGAGTGTTCAGACTGCTGGAGCCACACGGTTGGTACAACCAAAGGTTGAACCCATTTGCAGCACAATCTGGATGCACTATGGGTTTATTGTCTTCGTTGTCATTCCAACCGACCAGTAAGAGACCGCCTGGTTTGAGAACGTGCGATGTCTGGTAGAAAAAAGTCTGAATATGGGGTGTGTTCATAATACGTGTAAAAAGTAGGCACATGCCTCATGTTATTCAACATTGGCAGCAAATGAAGGGGGAAACCTGCTTCAGGTCCGGCGGAAACACGCGCACTTGCACTTAATATCTGTCAAGGGCATAAGTGAACGTAAAGCCAGAAATCAGAGAGCGAGTTGAAGCTCTAGACTGCTCGTTAGATCGGTGGCACTCAAACCGACAGTTCGAAGTTTATAAATAACGAATAGAAAAATATATTCGCACTAATAGCTGTCCTACTTAGGGGGACGTTTGACACGACTCCCTATATCTACTTGCACGCTTTTATTAGATTTTTCAGTCCAATGATGGTGATTCAATGCTATTACACTTCCACCAACACTTTCTATTTCCAGTCTTGCTTCATATGTGATGGCCTCTGACGCGACTACAGTTTTAAAATCTGTAGGCGTCGCTGATAGACATTTACGAATACTTCGTAAGCTACCGACTCTTTCTCTTATTATGAAAAGCGCGAATGGACCGGCCCCAATATTTTGAGGCGCTTTCAGGAAGCGCTTTGGAAGTCTGCTTGTTAACTCTGCACTATTTCTGCAGAAAACAGGTTTACTTGACAAAAATACCTCCCATGTTCAGTCTGTTTATGGTCATTCAGAGACGATCATTTATCAGACACATTTGTTGCATTCATTCGATACATAGCGACAACCTTGTGACGGATTGAATAGGCAATTTCATCAGATACATGTCATGTGTCTACCAATGACGATTCGATCCATCAAGAGCATATATTTCTATTTCAGCAAATCCATTGCGGCTGTCAGCTGTATTTTCAGCTTCGCGGATTAAATCGATGATGCTCTCCTCCAGATCTTTTTCAGTCCGATAGGGAATGGTTAATTCATACTCACACCCCTTCGGTTCAGGCTTCTGCATTTGGTAGGGTGCAAAGACGACATCCTCGATTTCTCTTAGAGATCTGGATTTGCCACGGACATGCTTGCTATTGTTCTCAATGACCATGTGCACGTTGATTTTCAATGTCTTAGGCTTCTGAGCCGCCACTGGTTTCTGAACGTGTCCAATGTCAATACGGCGGTGGCGAAGGTATTTATACAAAGTTGCCTTGCTGATACCCAGATTCTCAGCGATTTCATTGACGCTGAGTTCTCCCTTTGAATAGAGTGCCGCAGCAGCGGTGGCTTTCTTTTCTGCCGATTCAGTAAGTCCTTTGGGTCTTCCGCCAGTGCGACCACGAGCCCGTGCAGCCGTCAGGCCTGCTTGGGTGCGCTCGATGATGAGATCACGCTCAAATTCTGCCAGTGATGCAAAGATATTGAATATCAGCCTGCCTTGTGCATTGGTGGTGTCGATGGGATCTTGCAGGCTCTTCAGGCCGACTTTTCTCTCCATGAGCGTGTTGACTAACTCGATGAGGTGCTGAAGTGAGCGACCTAAACGATCCAACTTCCAAATCACGATGGTGTCGCCAGGTCGTACTTTGTCGAGAAGACTCCTTAAGACCGGTCGATCGGCCTTGGCACCACTGACGGTTTCACGCAGAATTTGCTCACAGCCTTCACGCTTGAGCTGATCAAGCTGCAGGTCCGTGTTCTGGTCAATCGTCGAAACCCGTGCATAGCCAAATATCATGCGATGAGTTTACCAAACTCATCGTAATTTGATAGAGTGAACTTTGATTCTGTAGACCAGATTATTGAACCGCTGCAAGCCTGTATGGCAATCAACGGAGCATGATTGATGGGTGTTTACAAAAACGACCGTTTTTCTGAACCCGCTTTCCGATGGGCGGCACTGAACCATGACGACTCTTGATCGAACGGCGTACCCGCATCTGAACAAGCCACTAACCGACAGTGAACTGGCAGCGCGATATACCTTGGATGATCGAGAGAAGGCATTTATTGATCAGAACGCTCGCGGTGATCGTGGACCGTTGGTACTAGCCATCCTGCTGAAAACCCGTCAACAGCTCGGCTACTTCGTGCCACTGACGCAGGTTC
>Ga0114956_1001100_pt1 | contig 21032 bp, 16 predicted proteins | sample MaitaG_FD_87304 | JGI IMG/M metagenome (GOLD analysis project Ga0114956, IMG submission 87304) | Marine algal microbial communities from Maine, USA - Maine_Asex2 metaG | ecosystem: Host-associated > Algae > Red algae > Unclassified | place: Maine, USA | collected 2015-01-05
AGAACAGAGTTGTTGTCTGATAGCTGGGCGCGACTCGAGCTTGCACATTTTGATTATCTCAACAGCAGTGGCGAATGGGAGCGTCAGGTTAGGGAGGTATATAACCGCGGCCACGGCGCAGCTATTTTGCTTTATAACCTTGATACCCAAACGGTCATATTGATTCGCCAATTCAGATACCCGGTATTCACCGAAAACGGTAATGGGTTCATGATCGAAGTTCCTGCTGGTGTTATCGAGCACAACGACCCCGAGGCGACTGTTAAAGCTGAAACCGAACAGGAAACCGGTTATCGTATTGGTTCGGTGCAACGATTGTTCTGTGCTTATGTTAGTCCGGGTTCGGTTACTGAATGTTTGCACTATTACTGCGCTCCATACACGGCAGGTGATAAATTTGGCGCGGGTGGTGGGCTTGATGAAGAAGGCGAAGACATAGAAGTAATGGAAGTTGACTTCAAAGATGCTTTAGCATGGATAGAGTCAGGTAAAATTAACGATGCCAAAACAATTCTTTTGTTGCAACATGCAGCACTTAATCTGTTTAGTTAAGATCAGCAAAGCCATATTGGGATAATCCCGATCAGTGAGTTAGTTGAGCCAGCTACCAGTTTGAGCCGATTACGTGCATAAAAAGAGATTTAGTGCCTGTTTTTGTAATTATTTGCGCATTCGACGATTTATTACTGGCATTTTAGTCAATTCCGTCCTATCAAAAAGGGGTCTTGAACAATGTTGCGACTTTCAGAGATCTACATGAACAACTCGATAAAACAACGAACGGGCAGTGGTCGGTTCGTTGTCCGCTACCTGAGCGCATGTGTGGCGTTTGGGTGTTTTGTATTTGCGGGCCCGACTTACGCAGCAGGTGAAGTAACGGAGATACTAACCATTGACCAACCTGCTGTGCCGACCAGCTACAGCGTTGACGGTCGAACCTATACTTGGGGTATGGGTCAGAATCAGATCATTGAAGGTTTCACGGTTGATTCGGTTCAATATTCGTTCGCGAGCACTGCAGATCGAGTCGAGATTAAGCGACATGATGTTCGCAACGTATCTTCGGGCAATCCATGCGGCGTATTTGTAGAACGTTTGGGCGTATCAAGCGAAGTACTAAGAGCCAATTACCCAAGCGATGGAAGCGACACAGGCAATTGCGATATGGCAGCGATGCTGGCCAGTCCCGTGGTCAATCGCGGTGCGCTCGATTTATTCTCCAATACCGGCCCCAATCCCAAGAATGTTGAGCGTGTTGATTATATTTATGATCGTGGTCTGCTGGCTCCGCTCACAACCAGTTCACTGGGAAAGAGTGGTCATGTTGTTGCAGAAAAAAGTGGCAACAACCCGTTGCAAATTGCGGCAATAACCAGTGTTGATATTCTGGGCCAACCCACCGCATATGGACCGCTGGTATTGGTTGACAGAAATAGCTGTGCTGACCCGGCCATTTGTTATGGCATAACCGGTTTACGTCACAACTATTCTTTTTTCCAGAACGACTCAGAAGTGCCGCAGGGTTACCCTTCTTTTTTGAAGGATTCCACAGAGTCTGTTGGGATGGCGTTTGTTTCATTGGAGCACCTTGGGCTGTCCAGTGGACAAATTTATTATGGATTTTCCTACTTTCCTGATGATGTCGACGCATCTGTTCATACTTTGACTGATGTTGCTACGTTTCCGCAAGATACCAACGATGAGAAAATACTGTTCGGCGACGGGCCTGATATCTATGGTGGTGTTTCTGGATATTTCCTGGCCAACAGCCTGAGTGTTGCTTCGGGCACGGTATTTAAAGATGAAAATGGTGATTCAGTAGTAAATGGAGACGAAGCTGGCATCAGTGATATTGGATTGACGCTTTATCAGGACAGCAACGCAAACGGTGTATTCGATGCAGGTTCCGATGCGCAGACTGGCCCGAGCTTCGATACCGACGTGGGTGGACATTTTCGCATCCCCGGATTGGAAGACGGCGTGTATTTTTTACTGCTCGATGAGACAGACGCTGACCTGCCTCCCGCGCTAAGCGTCGTCCCGGGAACCAACCCGGCGATGATCATTATTAACGGCAACGATGCTGAAGGTATTCAATTTGGTTTTTTGAGCGACACAGGTTCAAGTGATGTGGGCGCTACCGATGCCGGCGTCGACGCCGGTGCAGCAGACGATGCGGGCGCGAGTGATGCTGGTGTTGACGCCGGTGCATCAGACGATGCGGGCGCGAGTGATGCCGGTGTTGATGCCGGTGCATCAGACGATGCGGGCGCAAGCGATGTTGGTGTTGACGCAGGTGCATCAGACGATGCGGGCGCGAGTGATGCCGGTGTTGATGCAGGTGCATCAGACGATGCGGGCGCAAGCGATGCTGGTGTCGACGCAGGTGCATCAGACGATGCAGGCGCGATTGATGCTGGTGATGACGCCGGTGCATCAGACGATGCGGGCGCTAGCGATGCTGGTACTGATGACGGTGGCGGCACTGAATTTATCGTTATTAATGATGGGGTGAACGCGACTATTGCCAACCCTGACTCTGCGTCGGTGAACCATGGTTCATCCGTGTCTATTGATGTGCTGGCAAACGATACCGATGCAAGTGGACTAGGGCTCTCTATTATCAGTACGAGCGAGTCGGCTAATGCAATGATTGTCATTCAGGATGGTGTCATTATCTACACGCCTGAATTTGGTTTCACCGGCACAGATTCGTTTCTGTACGTTATTGAAGATGGTGCAGGTGCGCAGAACACCGGCACAGTTAGCGTGAATGTGCTTCGATTCAGCGACATTAATAATAATATGATCAACGATTTTGATGAATGCGGCTGCGACAACTTGACTATCGAAGTTGGTGTTGACGGCTCTGTGTTAGGCAGTTCTTCGTTGCTCACTCTGTTTGCACTGTGGTTTTTATATAGTGTTCGCCAATCAGTGCGCGTAAAACGAGACACAGCTGATGGAGTCAAGCAATGAAATTCTCTGCAGCCAATATCAAAATAAATAGACCACACAGATCAATAGCGATCGCAGTTGGTACGGCCTTGCTAGGCGCCGCTGTATTGATGGTCGCACAGGCAGATGAGCACGACGCACCTTTCAAACGGCGAGTTTATATAGGTGCAGGTGTTGGTGCCTCGCAATTGGAACCCAAAACCAATCACAGCAGTATGACGGTGAGTGAAAAGAACGACTCAGGGTTTCACATAGCTGCAGGCTTTGATTTCACTACACGATTGTCTGCGGAGATTTACTACGCAGATCTTGGAGCGGCAGAAATCGCCTTCCTGGATCAGGATGTCGGGAAAATAGATTACCAAGTGTTTGGATTAAGTGCGATTGCCTATCTGTTCAATTCACAAAGTGGCTTTCGGGCACGTAATGCCGGAGAGGGCCTGGCCCGTCGTGAAGGATTGTCTTTGTACGCCAGAGCAGGAGTTGGTGGTGTTAGTGCTGATTCCAAGCTGGATTATACTGTGAACAACAGCGCACATCTTGCGCTTGGGCTTGGCGCTGAATATGGTTTTAGAAACGGATTTGCGGTTCGCGGCGAACTTATGGCGTTTGATACAGATCAGCAATATGCCACTGTTAGTCTTGTGAAGCGTTTCGGAAAAGCGTCTAATCCCTTACCGATAGCGGCAGTAACGCCAGCCATCGCCGTCGCAAAGGCGGATCAAGCGGAAGTGCCTGTTACCGACAGCCCGGTGATTTTAGCTGTTACTACGGTAAACTTTGCGTTTGATCAATCAGTTATAACGCCAATTGCCGCTAGTATGCTTGATGAGGTGGCTGAAAGGGCGATTGGATCAACTGACAAAATCACGCTTGAAGGGCATACTGATTGGGTTTCGACGGAACGTTATAACTACGATTTGTCGTTAAAACGGGCAGAGAGCGTGCGCCGTTATCTGGAGAGTAAAGGGATTGACCGCTCCAGAATGAGCGTAAGAGGATTCGGCGAAACACGACCCATCGCCACTAATGCAACTGACGAAGGTCGAGCCACCAACAGGAGGGTAGACATTCGCATTAACTAGCAAAAGTTTTAAAAGGATTGCGAATGATTATTCGACCAGGAAAAAAAATAGTGTACGCAGCACTGTTCGCAGTGTCTGCAATTCTGTCTTCTTGTTCTTCAAGAGGCACTGATGATACGCCTGAAGTTATCGACCCTCCTGGTGTGGATAGCGATTACGGTTACAACGGTTACGACATTATCGGAACAGAGTCTGTTTACGCATATCGCCAGTCTAGTCCGTTCGCATCGGAACTCAAAGAATGCGTTTTGATTAACACACGATCAGCTTCATGTGAAGTTTCAAAACTACCATTTATAGGTGATGGTACTACTCAACCAACCATTGACGAAGTAATGGACCGTGTTCTGGTTACGCATAACTGGATGGGGGAACGATTCGAATCTGTACTGAGAGTTGCGCCGCCCGAAGTCTTAACCCTGTTTTCTTCTGCAACAGCCGTTCTCATTGGTAGTGACGTTCGACCTTCGTTTTACACAACCGTTAACGGTGCTATTCAACTTGACCCTGTTTACCTGTGGACCACTGTTGAAGAGAAGGGCAGCATCTCCCAAGAGGAAGATTTTCGATCCGGCTATGGTGCAGATCTACAATTCTGGTGGCTTGCGTCCACCAGAGACAAAAACGGTGACAGAGCAACTCCATTCTTTAGTTTTGAAGATAATTCTGAACGCACCGTCGATGACACCGTATTACCGTTAGTGCGTTTACTGGTACACGAGCTGGTTCACGCTACAGACTACATGCCACGTTCAGAAATAGCCGGAATTGACACCTCACTGTCTGTTTATGATGCCATTGATAGCGTTGTAAGCAACTGGTTATCACCGGAGCTTACCTTCTACTATCCGTTAATCAGTTCTGAAATGGTGAACTTTGCCGGTGTTCGCTATCGTGGACGTGACGCCACCGCCGAACAAAAGGCGGCTACCGCAGCCGATGTGGGTCAATATATGGCCTCAGACGGTGCAATAAAATTCTATAGCTATTCGTCCATTCGCGAAGATCTTGCACAGCTCGTGGAGAGCGTGGTTATGTCTTATCGTTACGATGTGTTCTTCAATACTGGATTTACGCAGAAACCAGCTGATGAAGATAACTATAGTTGCAACGACCTGCTTGTCTCATGGGGTCAGCGCAATCGGCTTGCTGACCCGATGGTTAATGTTCGAGCGCGTGCGGCGACCGATTTGGTGCTGACTATGACACCGGAGATGACTGCGCATATGGATACTGCGTTAGGCAGTCCTGAGCAAATGGAAACCAATGTGAATTGGTGTGCCAATCAGACACCAAGCACTGCGATTGCTGCAGAGTCATTCACTCGTTCATCAACTGTTCCGACAACATTAAAGTCGGGTCCGCAGTTTAGGGAAATGATGCGAGCAGATAACGCTGGTGAACATGAAGGATTTCAACAAGACTGATTCTCCGGGCTGGTTCTCAGCCCCTGGTAACATTTAAAAGCAACGACGTGGATTCAGTATCGCAGTTCGCACTCGGCGCGGCGATTGCTGAAGCCACTTTAGGCCGACAGCTGGGGCGACGTGCTCTGGTTGTCGGCGGTTTGCTTGGAACCTTGCCTGATCTCGATGTTCTGGTTCAATACTCTGATGCGGTTGCCAGCTTTACCTATCATCGAAGTTGGAGTCACTCGCTCTTTGTTCTGGCTATTGTTAGTCCCATACTTGCGTGGTTACTGCAACGGTTGTATCCGACGATTAACTATTCGAGGTGGTGCTTGTGTGTGTTTCTGGTATTGACCACACATCCCATTCTGGATGGATTCACGGTTTACGGGACCCAATTACTTTGGCCATTGCCGGTGGAGCCCATAGCCTGGGCCACCATTTTTATTATCGACCCGATGTATACTGTGCCGCTACTCATCGGGGCGTGGATAGCCTGGCGTAATAGATCTCTTGCGCGGCGGACGATGTGTCTTGCGTTGTTCGTCAGTAGTGGTTATCTTTTCCTGACGGTGCTGTCGCAGCAGCATGCACGCAACGTTGCCCATGTTTCGTTACAGGAGCAGAAAATGAGTACAGCGAATGTGCTGATTGCACCTGCGCCGTTTTCTTTGTTGTGGCGAATAGTTGCTATGGATGGCGAGCTCTATCATGAGGGGTTCTACTCATTACTCGACACAAGTAAATCAATTCGGTTCAAATCCTATGAGAGTCATCGTGACTTGATCGATGATCAATTCAGTCATTGGCCAATTGCAAGGCTGGACTGGTTTACGAGCAGTTTTATCTCGGCTTCCAGAGTGGATAATAATCTGGTTATCAATGATCTGCGTATGGGGGTTGAGGCTAATTACGTATTTCGGTTTCTGGTGGGCCGTTGGTCAGAAACTGATTTTGAACCCTTGGAAAGCGTACAAATGCCTCTACAATTGAACAACGATCGTGTTTTGCGGATCGTAAGGCGAACGTGGGATGAGCAAGTTAACGTAGACCCATGAGCATGAATCATGTTTGGATATTATTATGTTTAACCAGTGGATTGATCGGATAAAGTTAGCACAGCTGGGCAGCGGCTCGGCGGCTGACGAAGCTGATATTAACAATGATGTATCACGTGTAAGTGCATCTTTACTGGTTGAGGTGGCTCGTTCCGATCATCAACTTGAAGCGAATGAGGTCAGTTCAATAACCAAAGCTTTGCAGCAATCGTCTTCGCTGGATGACAGTGAAATCAGCGACATTGTCAATGCCGCAGTCGCCGATGCAGACCATGCCATTTCATTGCATAGTCACGTCAAACTGGTGAATGATCATTTTGATCAGGAGCAAAAGTATTTACTGATTGAGCAAATGTGGCGAGTGGCTGTAGCAGATGGCAATATAGATCAATACGAAGACTACACCATACGCAAGCTCAGTGAACTGTTGCATGTACGGCATAGCGAGTTCATTAAAGCAAAGCTACGTGTTATCGACGCTTGAATTACGCTATTTGTTTTTCACTTGTTGCTGAAAAATCGTCTTAAGCGGTACATCTATATCCAGCTGTGTTTCAACCCGAACCAGCGCCGCCAGGTTATCTTTTTCAGTGACCAGTTTTTCCAGAAATACATCAACGCTCGGTGCACTTATGGCAAGACCGCCAGTTCGCGCCGGGTCTGCCAGCTGTTCTTCAAGTAAGGTCGCTATCTCGTTGAGCTTAGGGCCAATTTCCAATACAGCCTTATTTTCCAGTTCGTTAATAATTTGTTTATTGAATACTGTTGCAAGTGTGTTCCATAGCGTGCTGTCAATAACGTTCGACAACGAGATGTTTGTTAGTTTTACGGTCTGGGTAAAGGCATCGACCACCGGTGTAGCAGTTAAATAGACATTGCCTGGCGTTTCAAGTTTTTTACCCGGTAGTTTCGCCCGGAATCCAAGGTTCAATGTAATGCCAACCGGGTTTCCGGAAATGCCGACTGCATCGATACTCACAGATACATCGCCAGCCGATGTCGATTCAGAAAATGTCTGACCAACGATTTGCTCGGAAGCCAATGATTCGAGTTGAGCATAGCTCGCTCTTATCAACACATTAAAACGAGTGTCACCGGTTTGATACTCGGTCCGGCTTAAAACGGGCAGGGGAAGCGCTTGAGTGTCAAGAGCTGAGCTTTGTACACTGGTTTGTGCGTCGAGTGCGAAGGCCAGACCGAGTTTGTCCGATTCAGTTTTGATGCCCGAAAATGAGAAACCATTTGGAACAATATTCAAGTGCACCGTGTCGCTGTTGGGCAGATCAATCGGAATGCTGTATTGCTTCCATTGAGACTGGATTGTTTGACGGAACTCTTCGCAATCGATTGCGTTTGCTGCCATGTCTTGCAACCCGGACAACTGCTTTGTTATCGCTTTGTCGAGATGCTCTTTAAGATTAATGTCTATGCCAGCGGCCCACTCCAAACGTGGAGTCCTTGTCCATTCATACGTCATACTGGTGTTGATTACCGGACACCAGTTATCAGCTAAATCGAGTTTGAGTCGAAGTTGTACATCCATTGCGCCAGCAAAATCCATGGCATTCATGTTTAGTACACGGGCAACATCGCCGCCTATGCCAGCATCACCAAAAAAGTGCATTGGCACACTTAATAAAACGTAGTCATCCTTGCCCGCAACGCTGATACCGCCTTCGCGCTCTACCGTATACTGCCAGCGCGCATTGCCACACAGCTTTAAGCCCAGCACACGTTTACATATTTTCTGTTTACCGGTGCCTTCGTGCTTAGCGGGCACTTCTTCATCGGCTAATGCCGCAAGGTCAGCATAGGCGATTCTGGCGCGTGTGCTGAAACGGCTCTGATGTTCTGTTGCATTAGTCGCCAATTGAGTTGCTTGTGGTGGTTGCTGACTAAGCGAGGTGAATTCCGGCGCTTTCTCGGTACAGCCAGCGATGACAAGCATTGTCAGCAAAATCTGCGACGGGTACCGTATTGAGAGTTTGTGTGTCATTAGAGCAGTCTGCCATAGACCAGACGAGTGTGATAGACGGTATCGGTGTATCGACCGGTTGATTTACAATGCTTGTATGAGCTTACTATGGGAAACATCGCAGTCCGGTACACATTATTCCGTGCGCAGTGCCGGAAACTCCATCCGCTTGTATAGCAACGGTGTGTTCCACAGTCAGTGGAATCCAGCTCGACCGTTCGCAGGTGCTGTTTGGGATTGTCTGAGCTTGCCTTGCCTGTACCAGGCGGCGGGTGAATGTCAGCGGATACTACTGCTGGGCCTTGGTGGAGGTGCAGGCATTCGACAAATACAAACACTGATAAAGTTCAAACATTTGCGTGCCATAGAAATTGATCCCGTGCATATTAAAATCGCAAAACGCTGGTTTGGTGTCGATGCAGAAAATATCAAAATTACTGAGGCTGATGCCATCAAGTGGTTAACCGAATACACATCCTCCGGCTACGATCTTATTATAGATGATCTTTTTGGGCATTCAGCTAACGAACCCATGCGTGCCCAAGCGCTCACCGAACAATGGGTGGATTCCCTTGCTGATGCGTTAAATCCGCAAGGAACTTTGGTGGTGAATTGCGTTTGTCGTGCAGAGCTGATGGCCGCGTTACCCGTTTTTGCCGATCGTGGGTTTGTGCAGGCCTATCGATGGAGCCTGCCTGAATACGATAACGCCGTGGGTGTTTTCTTTCGGCATCCAGTGTTATCCAATGACTGGATTAAACACCTGGATGCAACTGACTTGTCTGTGGATATGAAGCGCGCCGCGCGATGGGTTATCAGGCGGCCACTAGAGCTGATTAAAAGCTGAACGCAATTTGTGCACCTGCTTGTGCAGAGGCTTTATCGGTATTGGTCACTCTGCCGCCAACATGCAACGGGCCTAAGCTAAACCCCAGACTTAGCGCCGTGGCTTCGCCGGTTCTTGCAGTATCGTGACTCATTCCGGCCCGGATACCAAAAATAGGATGAGCAAACTCGACTCCCACGGCCAATATTTGTGTTTTCATGTTATCGATTTTTGCCTCGTTCAGTGCCATGTCTGCCGATACAGTGAAGCGCTCTAGTTGGTAGGCGCCACCCACTATAAGCTGAGGTGTGGTATCAAAGACAAAATTTTCTTTTGTTGTAATCGACTCTTTAAACAGGTTGCGGGCAACAGCTGAAACGGTAATCGGCGCGTCATTGAGTATGGCGCTAACGCCAAGATCGGCGTTCCAGGAGGTTGCGATCGTTTCGTTGTTTCGAAATTGATCTGAGACAGTATCTGAGTCATCGTCAAAACGTTCATTAAAACTAGCGATCAGGCTCGTCGATTTTAACTCTGAAAATTTTGGTGTGAATCCAAAGTCAACGTTAATACCAGCCAATTGAGCACTTGTTGCCATACTCAATCCAATTTGCTCGCGCGTCATTCCGGTAGCTTGATAACCTGACTGGAGTGCATCTTCAGGTTGTAGAACCGACAGGGTTTGTCCGTCCGGTGAAACGGTTAAAGGTACGGCTGAAAATAGCTCGTCGTAGGTGAGTTGATCGTCGGCCAGAACATCTGCAAACGTAGCTATATAGTCTCTGTCTCCGGGTTCAACCCTGGTTATTGCTGCGCCAGTTACGCTGGTTTTGTAGTGGATGGCTATGGGTATGGACCATTTGGTGTAAGCCACACCAAAGTCTGCAGCGCCAGTGCCTGAAAGTGGTTGCCCATCAACATCTTCCAAAATGGTTAAAATGCGAGCTGAATACTCGCCAAGTCGCCCCGTATCAACAAGGCAGACCGTTTCGGGCGTACTGTTTTCGTTGCAGGTTAAAGTTCTGCCGGTAAGCGCATCCAACTCATCGTCAATGTTTTCCAGCAGATCTTCATTATCATTTGCAGTGGCAATGTAGCCGCCGTCGTCTTGCAAGTCGATGCTTATACCCATGTGAAAGTGGACTACCTGACCGTCACGTCGCATTCTCATCAGCGACGACGGGTTCTCAAACGCACCATAGGCACCTCTGGCATTGGCTATTGCCGAGCCTCCAAGCGCGGCGGTACGAGCATCAAGCGCTAAGGCAGGACAACTGATTAGCGCGCAAATACCTGCAACGACAAGCGTGGTGCGTTTAAATCTATACATCTGGTCGATCACCTTTGAAGTCCTTGACAGAATGCGATTGTATTGTGGTTTGACACTGTGTAACGTACCTGTGTGTAACTCGATTTGCTGTTACGGATAAGAAATGCGCGCTATTCGAAAGACTAGTTCAAGAATGATCAGATTGAAAATGACTAGCTGCTAACAGAATTGCGTGGCGCATGTTTTCAGAAACCAGCGTTCGGGTTTCACCAGCAAGTGTCAATAATTTACGAGTAGCAATTATTTGCTTATCGTCGATCTGAACGTACTCGGTATCGGCCAGTGTCTTGATCATTGCCACGTGTAAGTATTTGTCATATAGATCAACTGACTCACGGCCCTGTGTTAGTGCCAGACGTTCGGCACAAGCCTCACACTGATCAGCCAGCGTTTGTTTAGCAAGACCTTGTTCGCCGGTTTGCACGAGCACCGCTGCAGCCAGAAAGTAGCGTTCAAGCGCAGGCATGACTGATTCTGCGAGTCGCATTAGGGTCACGGCCTCAACAGAGCCTGCACTTGCCCGGCGATAATTCGAATCGTCTACCGACAACAACAACTTACTTGAGCAAAGAGAACTGAGTGCATCATTGAGTGCATTGTCCGGTGACTGTTCAGACAAATACAGCTCGGTTTGCAGAAACGGATAAGCATACTGCACCAATCGTTCTAGTTCTTCGCGGTTGCGCGATGCAGTACTGGTAAAGCAGCATGCAACCAGTGCCGGAACGGTAATCAAATGTTGGACGTTGTTACGAAAATAAGTCATCGGGGCTGCATGACCGGGTTTTATCGATACCAGAGTGCCAAGCGGGTCGTCGTTTGTCTGAATAAAACCGAGTTTTAAGCCATGATTTATCGTGTGTTCAAAGTCCATTGTCGGGACAACAGCCGTTGTTCCGACTGCTGCTGCGCTGAACAGTTGATGGTAAACCTGCATTTGATCAATAAGTTCGGATTTCCCAAGCTTACCTTGTCGTGTGGATAGCAAACCCATCGCCAGCAGGCTTATTGGCGTGACACAAGCAGCATCGTTGATGTTTTGCATTATGTTCTCTCCCAATTCATCAATAACGGGAGAGAGCCACTCGGGACGGGTCAGCTCGATGGGTTCCGAGCGCCAGTGCTTGTTGTGCTGATCGAGTAAAATGTTCAATTCAATTGGTGAGCCGAAATTGACATAGACATTGCCGTATTCTTCGCGCAGCGACTTTAAAGACTTAAGCAATGCGAATACCGATTCTTTTTGTTTTTTACCACCGGCCAGCTCGCTGGTAAATGCTCGACCTTCGAGCAAGCGCTCGTAACCAAAATAGACTGGAATAAACACCACAGGCGTTCGAGGATTGCGCAGGTAGGCGTGTGCAGTCATTGCCAGCATGCCACCCTTTGGTGGCAGGGACCGGCCTGTGCGACTGCGACCACCTTCAACAAAATACTCTAGTGCATGCCCACGTTGCAGGATTTCTTTCAGGTATGCATTGAACACGGCAGCATATAATTTATTACCGGCGAAGCTGCGGCGTAAAAAGAAAGCGCCGCCGCGACGTAGCAGCCCGCCGACGATTGGTAAGTTCAGATTGATTCCGGCAGCAATATGTTGAAGTGAGAAACCGTTGATATACAGTATGTAAGACAAGAGCAGATAGTCAATATGACTGCGGTGACATGGGACGTAAACTAACTCGCGTCCATCAGCAACTGATTTTAATCGCTCAAGTCCGGATAGTTGTACGCCATCATATAACTCAGTCCACAGCCGGTTCATGGCGCGGTGAAGTACTCTCACTGTGGGATAAGAAACATCCGCTGCAATTTCCATCGCGTATTTGTCCGCGCGCGCAGACACGCGTTCAACTTTCTTGTTTTCCTGTGCCGCTGTGGTCTGGATTGCTGCACGCACACCCGGGTCAGCAATGACGTGACTGACCAACATACGTCTATGCGATTGGTCAGGCCCCAGGCTGGCGATACGCCGTTGCCTGAAATGCACCCTCAGAATGCGTGACAGTTTGCGCTGTAGCAATTCCGGATTACCGTCGGTTGCCACAGTCGAATTATTGTTACCCGGCACGCTGTCAATCAGCGTGTTCAACGACAAGGGCTCGCTAACAGCCAGTAATGTATCTCGACCAAAAACAAGTGTGGTAATGAGCTTGCGTGTCCGACCACCTATTTGCCAGTTTTCACTGAAGAACAACGACCAGACAGAATCTTCATTATCTTCCTTGTCTGGTGCACGTCCCCAGTAAACGGCCACAGGAACAATCTGCAATTCACCGGATGCATTTGCTACTCGTTCTTCAATCAGTCGTTTAAGTCGTTGCGACTGCACCAGCCGGCGACGTCTGAAAATGATGCCGCGGCGGTGTCTCAGTGAGTCGACCGAACTTGACTCTTTGGTATTACCGTACCGCAGAGGGATAATCGGGTCGGGCAGAGCGTATTTTTTGCAAACAATATTCAGCGCTGCCCGGTCGGCCAATCCGCCTTTTTCGAGGACAAAAAGCACAGGCAGTGTTGCATCGAGCAATGATTTCGGGTCGTCGGGTACTACATCCGGTTTTACCCACAGGGCAAATACTCGAGTGATCAGTTTTTCGATTAGATTGTGCAAACCTTGGTGCATAATGTAGAAAAGTAAATCAGAGTGAATGCTATCGTGACTCGTCTGTCAACTTGCAAGGAGTCTGCCCTGTCTGCCGCTAGCTTGAGCGCCTTGGAGCCGGTGCGTCTGAAAGGCCGTATTGCCGATGTTTATCTGCAATTTGCCAATAGCGAAGCCGCTCTGCAGGCCTATCTTGGTATGGAAAAGGCGCTACAGGCCGGGTCTTTGGAGGCACGTGACCTTGAAACTATCAAGCTACTTGTCAGCGAGTTGACGCAATGTGAATATTGTTTGTCTATTCATAGCTTCAAATCCGGCCAAGCCGGTATTGCTGAACCACAGCAGCTGCTGATTCGACAAGCCCGACCAACTGGCGATGCGCGTATTGATGTCATCGTGCGCCTTGTGCTGGCCTTGATAAAGCAGCCAGGCACGCTCGAACAGGCCTTGCTCGATGAAGCTCGTTCAACAGGTCTTAGTGATGAAAATCTCGTGGATATCTGCATGTGCATGAGCACGATATTTTTTACCAATATAACCAATCACATTAATAATTCGAAATCGCCGATGCCACCTGCACCGAAAATTATCTGATGCGTGAGTTAATCGAATTGCAAACCGGACAAGTCTCGTTTATCAGCGGGCTGCTTGCCGGGTTTGCGATGACCGCCGCCTTACACATTCTTCGTCATGGAATGCGTGATAAAGTCGCGCAGTTCGTTTTCTACGCATCGGTACTGTCGTCGTTGCTGTTTCTGGTTGGACTGTATGTTGATGTTCGACTGATGCTCGAGCTGGCTGGGCAAAGCGAACTTTCGTCTGCTGTGCTTGAGCGCGTAAAATTGATCCGTTTTATTGGCACAACCAGCGCAACCATCGCGTTGTGTCTGTTTGTCTTGTCGCTGGGTATGCTCGGCTGGCTAAACTCACGCTCTTCCGGCGTTGTGACCTCAGTCATGACCCTTTTGGTTGCGGGTGTTTTGGTATTTGTGTGGGTGCAGATAAGCTTAGTTAACAGCGCACTGAATTAACCGTGTCTTTGAACCGTCTCCACCTGTTTACTAAACGTCTTTACACATTTTTTGAATCCTTTGTCGATCCCTTTCCCGGGGGCGAGGTCACCAAACCGCCGAATAAGCTTGTGCCGTTTCTGTGGCATTACTCGCGCGACATATGGCCGTGGCTTCTGCTGCTCGCATCGTTAACGGCGCTTATCTCCATTCTCGAAGTGAGTCTTTTCAACTATCTGGGTAATCTGGTTGACTGGTTAAGCACGTCCGATCGCCGTACTTTTCTGCAAGATGAAAGGGGCACACTAATCTGGATTACTGTGATTGTTCTGGTGCTAATACCTGTGGTGACGTTATTTCATTCCCTGATTGTTCATCAGACAGTGATTGGCAATTACCCGATGGCCATTCGCTGGAAAGCGCATCGCTATGTATTAGGTCAAAGCTATGCATTTTTTCAGGATGAGTTTGCCGGCCGCGTTGCTACTAAGGTGATGCAGACTTCGTTATCCATTCGCGAATCGGTCATGAAGGTGCTCGATACTCTGGTGTACGTAAGCGTGTATTTCCTGTCGGCCCTCGTGCTAATGGCCAGTCTTGATCTCTGGCTGGCGTTGCCTTTTGTGGTATGGGTGATTGGCTATGCCATTTTACTGAACTACTTTCTACCTCGTTTGAAGGCCATTTCACGGCAACAGGCCGATGCTCGATCTGAGATGACGGGTCGCGTTGTCGACAGTTATACCAATGTTATGACGGTTAAGTTATTCGCTCATAGTGGACGTGAAGCTCGTTATGCAAAAGACAGTATGCGAATGTTTCTCGACACCGTTCATCCGCAAATGCGATTGTCTACCGGGCTGATTACACTGTTAGAAATGCTCAATGGGTTACTGATTTTCACGGTTGGATCCGTGGCCGTCGCACTGTGGATTAATGAAAGTGTCGGTGTTGGCGCTGCTGCTGTAGGCGTGGGTCTGGCGCTTCGGCTACAGGGTATGTCGCACTGGATTATGTGGGAGTTGTCACATATGTTCGAAAGTATCGGTGTTGTTTATGACGGTATGAAAATGCTGTCTGTCGACAACGATATTAAAGACGTGCGCGATGCGCCACCATTGCAGGTTTCAAGCGGGCAAATCTCTTTTCAAAAAGTGAGCTTTCACTACGGTAAAGAGTCGGGCGCAATCGATGGCATGTCATTGAACATTGCCGGAGGAGAGAAAATTGGTCTTGTCGGGCGATCAGGTGCAGGGAAAACCACACTAACTAACTTGTTACTGCGTTTATATGACGTGGAAGCCGGTGTGATAAAGATAGATGGCACAGATGTATCGGGTGTATCCCAGGAGTCGTTGCGCCAACAAATCGGGGTTGTAACACAGGATACTTCGCTGTTACATCGAACGGTGTTTGAAAATATCGCCTATGGAAAACCTGATGCCACACTTGAAGAGGTTGTCAGTGCAGCGAGCCGTGCGAATGCACATGAGTTCATTCTAGACCTGGAAGATGGAAAACGCCGAACGGGCTACGAGGCGCAAGTTGGTGAGCGCGGCGTGAAGCTCTCAGGTGGGCAACGGCAGCGAATTGCGATTGCGCGCATGTTTCTCAAAGATGCACCCATTCTGGTGCTGGACGAAGCTACGTCTGCACTGGATAGTGAAGTGGAATCTGCTATTCAGGATAACCTGTCGTCACTGATGCATGGCAAGACTGTGATAGCGATTGCTCATCGCCTGTCCACCATTGCCATGATGGACCGACTCATCGTTCTGGATGAGGGGCAAATTATAGAGCAGGGAACGCACGCTGAACTGATCGCCAACGGCAAACTCTACGCGCAACTATGGGAACGCCAGTCGGGCGGGTTTCTAACCAGGGATGAGCACCCAATCGCAGAGTAACGCGGTTATCGCCGGACTTTTTGTCTGTTTAACGTATTTTTTCTTTGAGTAAAAAAAAATCAAGGTGTAAAGTGATGACTCGGCCTTGCAGAGCGCATGCGATTTCGGCATGCGATTTAGCACTCGGTGAGCGTGGAAAACGCTCATCGGTAAGTTAAGAATGTACCCAATTGGAGAGATAAGATGAAGTTCAAACAAAATATTATTGCAGCAGCAATCAGCGCTGCCTCGCTGGGATTGGCAAGCCCAGCCTCAGCAACAGAGCTGGAGGTTACACACTGGTGGACATCTGGTGGTGAAGCGGCGGCAGTAAAAGTATTCGCTGACGCTTTCGATGCTGGTGGCGATACCTGGAAAGATGGCGCAATCGCAGGTTCCGGTGGTGTTGCACGCCCGGTTATCGTTAGCCGAATTATTGGCGGCGACCCAATGGGTGCCACACAGTTAAATCATGGTCGTCAAGCAGAAGAGCTGGTTGAAGAAGGGCTCATGCTTGACCTCACCGAGCTGGCCGAGAAAGAAGGCTGGAAAGACCTGGTTCGACCATCTTCACTGTTGGATGCTTGTACACTAGATGGCAAAGTCTATTGTGTGCCCGTCAACATCCATAGTTTTCAGTGGATGTGGACAAGTCTGGATGCCTACAAAAAGGCTGGAATTGACGCACCTAACGACTGGAATGAGTTTGTTGCATCAGCGCCGAAATTGCGCGAAGCCGGAATAACGCCGCTTGCTGTCGGTGTTCAACCATGGCAGACCAACGGAATGTTCGGTGTCATTCGTATGGGTCTGGGTGGAATTGACCTCTACAGACAAATCGATGTAGATCGAAATGCAGAAGCCATGCGCGGACCTGAGATGGCAGCAATCTGGAAAGCCTTCGGCGATGCTCGTGGTCTGGATAACCCGAACAACAGCACGCAAAACTGGAACGATGCAACCAGTCAGGTTATTAACGCGACACACGGTGCTCAAATTATGGGTGACTGGGCTCAGGGTGAATTTCAAGTAGCCGGGCAAACAGCCGGCACAGAGTATGATTGCCTGCCAGGTCTGGGCATTCAGCCGGCACTTGATACGGGTGGAGATGCGTTTTACTTCCCGAATCAGGACGACCCGGAAAAAACGGCGGCGCAGCTACGCATGGCTTCAATGATGATGAGTAAGCCGGTGCAGGTTGACTTCAACCTGAAAAAAGGTTCGTTGCCGGTGCGCGGTGATGTCGATCTTGCTGCTGCAAATGCCTGTATGAAAAAAGGTCTGGCAATTCTGGAAGACCCGGCGAATATTGTCCCCGGTGGCGATCAAACCTGGAGCCCGGATACTTCTGGTCAGGTTGAAGATCTGTTGGTCGAGTTCTGGACCGATACCAATATGTCACCTGAAGATGCGCACGACAAATGGGCGACAATCCTCGAAGAAGCCGACTAGGCTTTTTCACCCGTCAGACCATGCGCCGGTCACTGGTGCATGGTCTGGTTCCTCAATACTATTTTTTCCTGACCGCCGCTCGGATGTGAAGCTTTTTGTATGTCTGAATTGAGATCACCCACTCGCGAAGTACAAACAGTTGCCGGGAGGAAGAGGCGACATCCTCTTCTGCGCAATCTCTCTGCCAAAATAGCGGCTATACCAATGATTCTGGTTGCCATGGTTGGCTTTGTTGGTTGTTCCGTCTGGTCGATTGTGTACTCGTTTACTTCTTCGAAATCGCTTCCAAAAGAGCGGTTTGTTGGCTTTCAACAATACGATCGTTTATTCGACAGCTCGCGTTGGCAAACGTCTGTAGAAAATGTTGCCGTTTACGGTATTTGCTCACTTGTTTTTTCGCTGGGTATTGGTTTTCTGCTTGCTGTTGCGCTTGATCAGAAAATTCGATTTGAGAATACCTTTCGAACCATTTTTTTATATCCTTTCGCGCTGAGTTTTATTGTCACCGGTTTGGTGTGGCAATGGCTGCTGAACGGCGATTTTGGTATAGCGCAGGTTATTCGCGATATCGGATTTACGAACTTTGAATTCCATATTCTTTCTAATAGAGATTATGCAATCTATGCGGTAATTATTGCCGGACTCTGGCAGGGCACCGGCTTTGTCATGGCCTTAATGCTGGCAGGTCTTCGAGGTATCGATCAGGATATCTGGAAAGCATCGCGAGTCGATGGTATACCTGCCTGGCGCACCTATTTGTTTATCGTTATACCAATGATGAAGCCTGTCTTTATCACAACGCTTGTGATCATTGCCGCCGGCATAGTCAAAGTGTTCGATCTTGTTGTCGCGCTCACCGCCGGTGGGCCGGGTGGTTCAACAGAACTTCCGGCAAAATATGTTTATGATTTTATGTTTGGCCGTGCGAATCTTGGTCAGGCTTTAGCAGCGTCTACCGTTATGCTGACAACGGTTCTGATCATTCTTATTCCCTGGGCTTATCTTGAGTTTAGTCAAAAGCGAGAGGCCAACAAACATGGCTGATGTACTCGAGGGCCCAAACGGGCCTAAACCAAAACGTGTGATCACTCCACGTAATATCATACTTTACGGTTTTCTCATTGTTGCAGCCTTGTATTGGTTGTTGCCCTTGTACGTAATGGTCGTGACTTCGCTAAAAGGGTTGCCTGAAGTTCGCCTTGGCAATGTATTTTCACCACCAATGGAAATAACGTTTGAACCATGGGTGAAGGCATGGGACTCTGCATGCACAGGATTGTATTGCGAAGGGCTCAAAGTTGGTTTCTGGAATAGCGTACAAATACTCGTTCCCAGCACGCTCATTTCCATCATCATTGCATCGGTCAATGGTTATGCACTCTCATTCTGGAAATTCAAAGGGTCGGAAATTTTTTTCACTATATTGTTGTTTGGTGCGTTCATCCCGTATCAAGTGATGTTGTATCCACTGGTTATTATTCTAAGAGAGCTCGGTCTCTTTTCATCTCTGTCGGGTGTTGTTCTTATTCACACCATATTCGGTATGCCGATTCTGACTCTGCTTTTTCGTAATTATTTCGCCGGGGTGCCAGATGAATTGTTCAAGGCCGCTCGTGTGGACGGTGCCGGATTCTGGCGCATTTTTCTGCAAATTATGATGCCAATGTCTTTGCCAATATTTGTTGTTGCCATCATTCTGCAGGTAACGGGAATCTGGAATGATTTTCTTTTTGGAATTATCTATGCGGGTACCACCAATTTTCCCATGACAGTGCAATTGAATAACATCGTGAATTCGACACAGGGCGTCAAAGAATACAACGTCAATATGGCTGCAACACTATTGACCGGTGCGCTTCCGCTTATTGTCTATTTCGTTTCGGGTAAACTTTTTGTTCGCGGCATAGCCGCAGGTGCGGTGAAAGGATGACTAGCGTTGCCATATCAGACCTGTCGTTGAGCTTCGGCTCCGTTGAGGTTTTAAAATCGCTGAATCTTGAAGTGGAGGAGGGTGAATTTGTCGTCTTGCTCGGGCCTTCGGGTTGTGGCAAGTCAACATTACTCAATTGTATTGCTGGTTTGCTTGATGTTACTGCGGGGCAAATTTTTATCAACGACAAAAATGTGACTTGGGAAGAACCGAAAGATCGTGGGATCGGGATGGTTTTCCAGTCGTATGCTTTGTATCCGCAGATGAGCGTCGAGAAGAATCTTTCATTCGGGTTGCGGGTGGCCGGATTACCTAAAAGTGAAATACGCGAGCGCGTTGATCGAGCCGCAGAAATATTGCAAATCCAACCGTTACTCAAACGAAAACCGGCAGCACTTTCTGGCGGACAACGCCAACGTGTCGCCATTGGCCGGGCGTTGGTTCGTGATGTCAATGTATTTCTATTCGATGAGCCATTGTCGAATCTTGATGCCAAGTTGCGCACCGACCTGCGTGTGGAATTAAAACGATTACATCAGCGTCTTGGCAACACCATGATTTATGTTACCCACGATCAGATAGAAGCGCTTACGTTGGCAGATCGCATTGCTGTGATGAAAGACGGGCTAATCCAGCAACTCGACACACCTCACGGCATTTATAACAACCCGGTTAATCGATTTGTTGCAGGATTTATTGGTTCACCAGGTATGAACTTTATAAGCGGCACACTTGAGGATAAAGACGACCAGTGGTACCTGAACGCAAGTGGCGTGCAGTTGCCATTGAAGGGTTATGCATTTTCCAACACTCCGCAACGCGGGCAAGAGGTCGAGTTCGGGGTGCGGCCTGAACATATTCTGCTTAGCCAGGCTGGCGCCGAGCAGCCGATCACTATGCAGGCAGACACAGAGCTTGTCGAGCCGATGGGGGCAGATACCGTACTATGGACGCGAGTTGGTGACAATACACTGACCATTAGAACCGACTCTGAATCGACTGTAAAAACCGGTGATCAAATATCTATCGGTTTTAATCCTGCTCGGGCGTCGCTGTTTGCCCTGGACGGCAGCCGGCTTTAGTAACGAATTTGTTTAAAACAATGATTTGAAATAAAAAAGGTGTTTGAAAATGTCCGGACTTTCCTTTCAGCTTTATAGCGCTCGCAAGACGCCGTTAGCGGATGCGTTGAAGCTCATAGCTGACGCAGGCTATACCTCGGTGGAGGCCTACGGTGACAACTTTGCCGATCCTGCACTTTTTAAAGAACTATTAAAGGCAAATTCCCTGAAGGTGTCGTCATCACACATCGGACTCGATCAGTTGGCAAACAATATGGATGCGTCGTTAGCATTAGCGAACGCGTTTGACGTCGACCATATCGTTTGTCCATTCTTGTTACCAGAGTCGCGACCAACCGATAAACAAGGTTGGATAGATCTGGCGAATCAGCTTTCCGGTTTTAACGACGTGTTAGAAGCGAAAGGAAAAACCTTTGCCTGGCATAA
>Ga0114956_1001101_pt1 | contig 21022 bp, 21 predicted proteins | sample MaitaG_FD_87304 | JGI IMG/M metagenome (GOLD analysis project Ga0114956, IMG submission 87304) | Marine algal microbial communities from Maine, USA - Maine_Asex2 metaG | ecosystem: Host-associated > Algae > Red algae > Unclassified | place: Maine, USA | collected 2015-01-05
ACCTAATCCGACCAGCAACTCACACATACGTGTAGGGTCCGTTTCCACGAGGGCACTCCCGATTCGATGACGTTAGACATCACCGATCATGGGTGCCCTCGTCTCGCGCCCGGTGGACCCTCAACCCCGCAGCTACGTGTTTGTGCCGCAGATCTAGCGGCGCTCAGGATCTAAAGAGAACTCACTGACGATGCGGCCCGACGAATCTGGTCGCCGGACGACCGTAGTCACGTCGGCGCAAAGCGCTCGATAGTTGAGGGCGCGACCAGCACCGAGCGTCAACACGTCGTCTTCTCTCGGCTGCAGCGCAAGCGGTGGGGGCGAACCAGCTAGTTGCCACTGGGTTTGCCAAGCTGTTTCTGCGCCGAGAGTTTCGTCTGTAGTCACAACCCGTGATCGATCGACTTGGATGGTTCGCCGCAAGATCGGGGAGTCATGCGGTTGAGTCTCAACGACAATTCGTACTGAATCTGCTGATTGAACGCATTCGACAACGCGTCCCGAATTCCAACGCGACCAAAGAAACCGTCCGATCGTCGGCATGTGATCTCTACCGACAACTGTCAGAGTGGAATGATCCTCGGCCGAGATGAATCGGCCTGACTCGTCCGCCGTTGTTGTGTAGGCGAATGTGCCGCGATCTACCGTTACGGGCTGGCCGTCGTACCACACATCAACGTTGAGCTGGTCAGCGTGGGCTGGTCTGAATCGGAAGGGCCCGCAACGCACCCACACGGTCACGGGGCCGACTCGCACGACATAGATCCCAAAGTCTGGAAACTGACTGATGCTCTTCTTAGTTTTGATCTCAGCGGTCGACTTCTCGCCAGACAAACCAAACCAGGCCAGAACTTCGTTCCACGGCCCTGCAGCTAACGGCTGATAGGTGTCAAGCAACCATCGCGACAGCTGCAAACAACTGCGCAGGTCGCGATGGTCAAGGTTCGCAAGCGAAAGCAAGTGGGCACCATCATCGTGACCGAAGAACGGGGCCGAACCAGACGAATCGTCAACCATGCCCTCGAGGCAAAGAGCGACGCGCCGTATGACATCAGTTTGACGTTCGACAAAAGGGGCACCCCGTTTGACGCTTAGAAGTTCGATGACAAGAAACGCATCGAGAAACACCCGGTGGTAGTTCATCGAATACTGAGAAGTTCCACCGTCTTCGAAGACCAACTCATCGAAGGCTGACTCAAGGTGCTCAGCTCCCGCTTCGAGCCATACGTCTACTCGATCATTCGCCGGGTAGAGGCTTGCGGCAAGAAGCAGGCCCATTATTTCGCTCGTCAGATGGTTGTTACGTTGGCTCTTCGCATAGTGGATATGTGCCAGGACGCGCTCGGCGGTCTGCACTGCCAAAGAATGCACGAGTGCGTTGCGACGCGGGGTAAGGGATTCCGGCATGGCCTGTGCCGCGAGCACGACACGCAGAAGGCGCACCGACGACTCCTGCCCACAGCCCCAGTTCACACCTTCGTTCGGGGGATTCTCATCGAGCCAGTCTTCTAGCAGTGTCCAAAAGACTTCGGCATGCCCTTCAGCGGGTTCGAGGCGGTGCAGCCGCGCAATGTCAAGGGCCCAGGTGAACCGACTCGGTTCCCAAATCACCTTTATGTCAACAGCGTCGAAGTCAGGAACCTCACTCCAATGCGTGCGTTCGTACTCGACGATGTGCATAGGGTCCGCGTGCCAGTTTTTGAACTGCAGACGTTGGCCGAAAACCGGAAAAATCTTGGCCGATAGGCCCGCTACTCGCGCTCGAAGTTCTTCTTCCTGCGTCTCACTTAGATGTGACGTCAAGTAGTCGCTGAGCGACTCACAGTCGATGAGTTGGAGGGCACCGGGATCGGCTGCTGCATTCGTCCAACTACGAATGGCTGATCGCTTGCGCGTCAGTCCCAAGCGTTTATCAAGCACGAGCTTGATCCGGGCAAGCCCCCACTTGGGTCCAAGAAGTCGGCAAGCATCGACCAACTCCAGTGCACTAGCAATGGAACTTGCGGGCCGCACTAGGTCTCCGTAGCTATCGAATCAAGGTTGATGGTCTGGCCCGTTTCGACCGACCGCACCGCGGCGAACGAAGCTTCGGTCACGTTTACAAGCTCTGAGAAAGGAATCGGCGAATGCCGATCTCCTCGAAGCGCGGCAACGAACGCTGCAAACTGCTCCGGGTGACCCTTGCGTTGACGCTCCCCGACTTTGCGCGTCATCTTGACTCCGTGTCCTTTTACGCTTCGGAAGTTGTCAAGCTGCAACACCCGGCCGTCAAAGAAGACCTCGCACCGCTCTTTGGCTAGTGCCTTAGACCCATTCGCTAGGTACTGAACGGTTCCGATAGATCCGTCTTCAAATGACAGACTGATCGAAGCGATATCTAGAGTCTCAGATGGTGCGGCTATTGCGCTAACAGCCACGATCGGCGAGCCGACAAGGTGCATGACATAATCGATGTAGTGGCAGCCCTCACCCACAATTCGGCCACCGCCGATGGCAGGGTCCTGGGTCCAATGGCTTGCGGGAATCGCTCCTGTGTTCCCCATGAACGTCACCGCTGCAGGGCCGGAACGAGATGCCAGCGAGTCTCGCAACTGCTGAGTGGTCGGAGCGAACCTACGGTTGAACCCGACCATAAGCAGCGGTGATTGCCCGCGCCGGTTCGTAGCCGATTCAAACGCCACAATCACTCGGTCTAGACCTTCCTGATCAATCGCGAGCGGCTTCTCGACGAATACGTCTTTGTCGGCTTCTAACGCCGCAACGACGAGCCGCGCATGCGTGTCGTGCCTCGTTGAGATGACTACCGCATCAATCTCAGGATCACCAAACAAGACTCCGTTGTCCGTGGTGCTTGTCTCGATGTCGAAGCGTCGAGCCGCAGCGCTTCCGCTCGTGCCCCCGGAACTGGAAATGGACTTGATCCTCGCGTTGGCAGCGCTAAGACCTGGGAGCAGCACGCCGTTTGCGAATGCGCCCGCACCGATCACGCCGACGGTGGCGCTAAGCGACCCGCTCTTTGACGATTCGACAATCCGTACGGTGCGCTCCGCAAGAAACTCAGCAGGCGGCGTATCGACCTCGTACTTCAGCACGATTCCGATGTCATTAGCTTCGCCGAGCGCTTGGTATGCCTCGGCAGCTTCTGAAAATGGCACCACTCTCGTCGTTAGAGGAGCGACGTCAAGCGCACGATCCGCGAGGAGATCTAGCACCGCTTCGAAGTTGCGTTGCTCTGTCCAACGCACATATCCGATTGGGTAGTCGATGCCGTCCTGTTCATACGACGAGTCATATCGACCAGGGCCATATGAGCACGACACACTGAATTCGAGCTCTTTCTCGTAGAAGTCGTTGCGCTTCAGGTCAAGTCCAACAACTCCTGTCAAGACAATTCTTCCTCGTTGGCGAGACATCTCAGCTGCTTGATGCATCAGCTCGTTACTTGACGTCGATGCAGTAACAAGGACCGCATCGATCCCAACGTTTCCGGTGAACACATTCGCTGCTGCCACCGGGTCGAGACCTGATGACAGGTCGTGGGCTTCAGCCCCGAAGGTTCGGGCGATCTCCACTCGATCTGCAGCAAAGTCGAAGCCGATAACTCGACAACCGTTGGCGCGCAGCACCTGGACAGCCAAAAGGCCGACGAGTCCTAGGCCAAACACCGCGACGCGTTCCCCGAGCGTGGGTTGTATGAGACGCACCCCTTGAAGGCCAATTGCAGCAGCAACCGTGTACGAAGCATGCTCGTAATGAACACCATCAGGAATCTTCGCAACAAGGTTCTGCGAAACACGGACAACTTGAGCGTGCGGGCCATTCGAGATGACACGATCGCCCACTGCGAACCGGCTCGCTTCCGCGCCCACGGCGATAACTTCGCCAGCATTGCAGTACCCAAGAGCGACGCGCTCATCTAGCTTGTTCTGGACCGCCTCAACCGTGGTTGCCATTCCATCGGTTCGCGCCTTCTGCAGCACTTCCCGCACACGATCCGGTTGCTGGCGAGCTTTTTGGAGATAGCTAGCATTCGCAAACGAATTCACCATTCTCTCTGTTCCCGCTGAAATCAGGCTGCAGTGGGTCCGAATGATGACGTCGTTCGGACCCGCCGATGGAACCGGGACGTCCTCAAGCACAATCGAACCTGATCTCAGATCTTGAAGAACCTGCTTCACTTGTTACTCCTTCGCCCTAAAAACGCCAGCAGGGTCGACGAGCACGTGCCGCTCAATCGACTTCGAATCCAATTTCAAGACATCCCGGTGAGCTACTAGACCGACGAGAACGTCAGCCTGCCCCAGGGCGTCGTCAAGACTGCTTAGTTCAACCTTGAGATCTGCTAGCTGTGATGGCACAGTGTCGATGTTGGGTTCAACAACGAGTATCGGCACATCAACGGCTGCGCGAAGCTGGCGCACAACTTCGATGGCTGGTGACTCACGCAAGTCATCAATATCTGGCTTGTAGGCAAGACCCAGGCATGCAATCGTCGGTGAATCAAGATGCGCGATCGCTTCGAGAACCTGGCCGACAACGAGGCGCGGCTTATCGTCATTGATTGTTCGAGCGCACTCGATCAGCCGGGCCTGGTCACTAGCGGCGACGAGGAACCACGGATCGACTGCGATGCAATGACCCCCGACTCCGGCGCCTGGTTGCAGAACGTTCACACGCGGATGAAGGTTTGCGAGCTCAATGAGCTCCCAGACATCGACGCTCATCTCATCGGCGATTACCGACAGCTCATTTGCAAAAGCGATATTCACATCACGGAACGCGTTTTCGGTCAGCTTTGCCATCTCAGCAGTGCGCGCACCGGTCAAGCAGCAATCGCCTTCTACGACCTGGGCGTAGAGCTCGGCAGCTCGTTCAGCGCATGCTGGTGTCACCCCACCGACGAGCCGGTCGTTGTGCACGAGTTCGGTGAGGATGTTGCCAGGGAGCACACGCTCAGGGCAATACGCGATGTGTACATCTGGGGGATCAGTTGTCACCCCCGCAATCTTCAAATCAGGACGGGCCGCGGCAATCCACTGGGCCAGCTTCTCAGTCGCACCGATCGGGGAAGTCGACTCAAGAACAACAAGCGCTCCAGCGCGGAGTCCAACAGCCAGGGCTTCGCCAGCAGCCTTGACAAAGCGCAGATCCGGCTGCTTCCCTTCTTTGAAGGGGGTAGGAACCGCTACGATATAGGCGCTACTTCCTTCGGCCGGATAGGTGGTTGAAGCTACCAACCTGCCTGTTGCAACGACTTCCTGCACGAGGTCGTCTAGTCCTGGCTCAACAAAGTGAGCTCGACCCTCATTGATTGTTTCGATAGCTTGCACGTCAACGTCAACGCCGTGCACGGAAAAGCCGCCGCCCGCGAACAGGGCAGCGGTTGGCAGGCCGATGTACCCGAGCCCAACAACGGTCAAGTCAGTCATGAGATCGCTTCGCTTACTGAGTTCTCAACCTTGGGCTAAGAATGTCGATATTCGTTCGGATGCATTGCCATCACCGTAGGGGCTGACAGCACGACTCATACTCCCATACGCCTCTTCGTCATCGAGTAGCTTCGTCGCCGCGGACACGATCGTAGTCGGGTCAGTCCCGACGAGCTTCACGGCCCCTGACTCAACGGCCTCCGGACGTTCGGTCGTCTCTCGAGTTACAAGTACTGGAACGCCCAACGCTGGCGCTTCCTCTTGGACTCCGCCTGAGTCAGAGATGATCAGATGAGATCGATCCATCAGCCAGACAAATGGCAGGTATTCCTGGGGCTCGACCAAGAACACGTCTTGGACCCCGCTCAGAGTGGATTCTGCGGCCTCGCGAACCATTGGGTTCAAGTGCACCGGATAGACAATTTGAACATCACCCCGGCTGGCTAGGGTGACTAGCGCTTCGCACATGCGGGCCAAGCCACCGTCGTGGCTCTCCCGTCGATGACCAGTCACGAGTATCAGTCGCTTTCTGGGATCAAGAAAAGGGAACTCGTCGGCGATCTTGGTCGCCATTGGGCTCTCGACGAGGTGGTTCTCGCGAACCCAGTACAGGGCATCGATCACTGTGTTGCCTGTTACGCTAACCGAATCGCTGGCGATGTTTTCGGCAAGCAGATTCTGGCGCGCACCCTCAGTCGGCGCGAAATGAGCACGAGCGATGCGGCCCGTGACCGAGCGATTGATCTCTTCCGGCCATGGTGAATATATGTTGCCGGTGCGAAGGCCAGCCTCGACGTGCCCAACAGAGATCTGCTGATAGTACGAAGCAAGCGACGCTGCCATCGTGGTGGTCGTGTCGCCTTGGACCAGCACCCAGTCGGGTTTCATTTCTCCGAGGACGGGCTCCAACCCGTTGAGCACTGCACCCGTCAGGCTCGTGAGCGATTGGGACTTCGTCATGACGTCCAAATCTGCATCAACTTGCAGGCCGAAGAGCTCGACCACCTGATCGAGCATCTCGCGATGCTGTCCGGTCACACAGACCAGGCTCTCGATGTTGGGCGCAGCCTCGAGCGCCTTTACTACGGGCGCCATCTTGATGGCTTCTGGACGCGTGCCGAAGATACTCAGGACTCTGGTCATGAGCTCAAGCGCCCGGCAAAGCAGAGCGAACGGCGCCGATCACCCGTTCAACATCGGCGTCAGATAGTGATGACCCAGAAGGCAAACACACTCCAGATTCGAACAACCTGTTGGCGAAACCCTGCCCGATTATCATTTCGCAGTCAGCAAACACTGGTTGTTGGTGCATCGGTTTCCATGCTGGCCGCGCTTCAATGCGTTGGAGCGCAAGGGCCGCGCACAATTCAGTCGGGTTCCCCTCAGGGAGCAGCGCAACACTCAGCCAATGGTTGGGGCGCGGGGTGTGTCCAAAAGGGCACCACTCGAAACTCGGGAATGACTCCTTGTAGGTATTGGCGATTTCTGCGCGACGCGCAATTTTTTCTTCGAGTCCCGCAAGTTGAGCCCGCCCTAGCGCTGCTAGCAAATTGGACATGCGGTAGTTGTAGCCAATATCAGTGTGTTCATAGTGGACCAGCGGTTGACGCGCTTGAGTTGCTAGATATCTGGCTCGGTCAATTGCGTCTGGTGTTCCAAGCAATGCCCCGCCTGACGATGTCGTAATGATCTTGTTGCCGTTGAAGCTAAGCGCCGTAGGAATACCGAGTGCACCAGCGGGACCGGTCGCAGCAACCGATCCAAGCGCTTCAGCCGCGTCGCGCACAATAGGCACCGCGTAGGCTTCACAGACCTCGCCGATGGCCGAGTAGTCGGCAACACTTCCATAGAGATCGACCGGCATTACAGCTGCCGGCAGCTGCTCACCCTTGGCAACGCGACTTTCGAACATGACCTTCAACAGGCCAGGATCCATGCACCAGCTATCGGGCTCACTATCGATGAAAACAGGCTTGGCCCCAGCATGGACCACAGGGAAGGCACTCGCGGCGAAGGTTGCAGACTGCACGACGACCTCGTCTCCGGCCTTCACGCCCGAGAGCAGCAACCCGAGGTGCAGCGCTGCAGTTCCGCTTGCCAGCGCTACACAAGCTGGCGCTTGAGCATATTCCGCGAGTTCGTGTTCGAAGGCATCAAGGTCGGGACCGACGGGTGCAATCCACCCGCCCTCGAAGGCACCCATAATTGCCGCTCGTTCGGACTCCCCGACATCGGGCGGCGAAAGGAAAATCTGAGAGTCAGTAGCCATCAGACATCAACGGGTTCCGAAAGCACTCGGCCGATCCATGCATCGACAATGAACATATGGTGCAGACTACCCCTCTTCTAGTAGTGTGTCGCGGATTCAGTGAGGGCGGCTCGTTCGCGTTTGGCTTTGGCGATGATTTCGTCGGCGGTCTTGGTCCAGGCGAATGGTTGGGGGGCAAGGTTCCAGCTTTCGGTCCATTTGTCGATCTTGGTTTCGAGGTCTTTGACCGAGTTGAAGCTGTTGTTGATTAGTGCTTTGCGGGTCAGGACCGAGAACCAGCCTTCGATCAGGTTGAGCCACGACGCGCTGGTCGGCGTGTCAAGTTTTTTGTGTGAGGGTGGTTCAGATTTTGGTGTAGTCGATTCGTCCGGGGGTGTTGAATACTTTGTGTGTGGTGGTTCTTCGACAAGACTCTGTCTGTGGGCGGAGTCGGAAATGGAAGACTAGCTATGACGACTACCACGAATGATGATCGCTCTGATGAGCCGGTGATTGATGAAGCGACTTTGGATGAGCTCATGTCCAGGGTTGATGAGGAAGGCCTTGAGCTTCTCGGGCCCGACGGCGTGCTAACTGAGATCACATCCAAGATCATGAACCGGGCGCTCGAGGCTGAGATGTCGGATCACCTGGGTTATGAACGCGGTGACCCGGCCGGTGAAGGGTCGGGTAACAACCGCAACGGTCACTCGGCCAAGACGGTGCTCACCGATGCTGGTGGCATCCCGATCAAGATCCCCGACTCCTACCGACCCAAAACCAGGCGCACCTAAACCGCCCACCAAGTGGGGCCAAACAAGTGAGCACGGTGGGGCCATCCCGGCTTGACATTCCCACCGGAGCGTGGACACGCCGAAGCCGAACTCCTGCTCCTGGCCCATTACCGGATCCGCGCCCTGCTCTACGCAGGCCGACCCAACTGGGACCTACTCGCCCAAGTCACACCCCACTGAAACGCGAAGCTCCAGCTAACTAGCTGGCTTCTGAGCGATGACGTGGATACCGCCGAGACCATAGCCAACCCGTGCCAGCGCTTGCGCAGGCAACGTCGCCGCGCGCTTGAGCGCTCGCGTGCCAGGTGAGCCAACAATTAGCGGCTTCGTGAAGTTCGTTTCCTGAGTCTCGAAACCCGCTGATTTGATCGCTCGGTGAAACGTCTCAGGCGTGAAGTTTTGCAGGTGTTCGGCTGCGTGAAGAGTCGCTGTGCCGCGGGTAGCGAGGCGCGCCACAGGGTTGTCGCTGCGGATCCTGAGGTACCGGTAATTTGGCACCGCCAAGAAGATGGCGCCGCCTGGGCGACAAAGGCGAAACATCTCATTCAGCACTGCGAGTGGGTCTGGCACGTGCTCCAACACGTACAGGCACGTCAGCCCGTCGTATGCATTCCCCTCGAGGGCCAGGCTCGCAAGCTCGCCAACGTGGACGGTTTTTGCTCTGTCGCGGGCCTCGGCAGCGGCATGTTCTGAGTATTCAGCACCCTCGAAATCAAAGTTCTCGTCGTCAGTGAATCGGCGAAGCAGCATGCCGACGCCACAACCGACATCGAGGAACCGGCCACCTTTTGGGTGCCGGGATCGCACGTAGCCTTCGAAGGCGTCGTACTCGTGACCTGAGACATCGTCATTCACGTTGTATCGGCCGCTGACGGTGGCGGTGTCATAACACTCGTCGTAGAGATACGTCAGGCCGGTCGTGTTGAGCCGAGGTGACACGTAGCGCATGTCGCACACTGTGCACCGATTGTGACCGAGGTCTACGACTGACTCAGGAGTATCGAATTGCTCGTAGCGGTACGGCGAGTTTGAGGCATGGCCACAAAGCGTGCACGGCGTTGTTTCGGTGTAAGTGTTCATCTTTGTTTCGACTCCCAGAAGTCCGTCAGTGCACCTTCGAGTGTAGTTGCGAAGCGGCTTGCGAGATCTTCGCGGCCAAACTCGTCTTCGGCCAGGTTGCGGGCGTTGGCACTGTATCGGCGGCATAGCTCAGGCTCGTCTGCGAGCTTCTCCAACGCGTCGGCAAAGACCTGAGGGGCTTCGGGCTCAACAGCGATTCCGCAGTCGTGTTCCTGGATGAGGCCAGCAAGCCACCCTGGATAGTTGTTAATCACGGGCAAACCCGAAGCGATGTAGTCGAAAAACTTGTTCGGCGATGTTCCGTAATAAAACTCAGGCAAATTGGCGAGAGTCATCAGGCCGACGTCAAAAGTCGGCAACAGTTTGGCGAGTTCTACCTTGGGCATCGACGGGTGGAAGGCACAGTTTGTTAGGCGTTGCGAAGCGGCGCGTTGCTGGAGCGCTTCTTTCTCTCTGCCGTCGCCAATCATATGAATTTCAATATCGGTACGTCCGCGGTCTTTTAGGATTTGAGCGCAAGACAACACAGCATCGAGCCCGTTGGCGGAACCGTGCGTGCCGGTGAATACCGCACGAAGCGGTGAACCAGCCACCCGATCAGGTTGTGGAATAAACAACTCGAGGTCGCTGCCATTGGGGATGAGTGCACTCTGTCCGGAACCCCGACTGCGGCGCTGGTCGATGAGCTCACAAATGCCTGGTGCCAAACCAATGGTTCGGTGTGAACAGTTGTACGCAAGTTTCTCCAACAGCTTCAACGCACGAATAGCGACAGGGTTGCTAAGACCGCCTAAGGCAATCGGAAGATCGGGCCATACGTCTCTGACCTCAAAGACGAACGGCTTCTTTCTCCGGGTGAGGCGTGTGGCTATACCGGGAATCGCGGCGGTGAGAGGCGTTGAAGTTGCGAACAAGAGATCGTAGTCGTAGGTCAATGCGATGCGGCTAGCGGCTACTGAATATCGAGCGAAATTCCAAGCCCTCTTCTTGAGGCTGTGCTTGTTTGAATACGGAAAGTCGAGTTTGAGCACGCTAAACCCATCGACTTCGCCGTGGGTGATTCGCTTACCCGTTGCGGGAACCCCCGTATCAGCGGTGTCGACGACACCGCAGACGACGGTGACTTTGTGGCCGGCCGCTACGAGAGAGCGAGCCATCTCGTAGGCTCTCGTTCCAGTAGACCCGCTTGGGGTGGAGAAATGCTGATAGAGGTACAAGACATGCATGGTGTTGCCTATCGAGGGGCTGCGAGGGGATGAGGGTACTTGTTCTGTCTGCTGGCCGAAGGACCACTTTGGTCACGCTCTTCTCAGACGTGCTGGCGAAAATTGGCGGAACGGTCGTTGTAGCTGACGCGGACGGGCTTGCTGCGACGGCCCATATGGGAGTAGAGGCGTTTCGTCTGCCACGGGTCGCAGCCGCCAATTACGAAGAAGCAGTGCTCGAACTTGTTGAAGAACAAGGAATTAGTGCGATTATCCCAACGATCGATACCGAGCTCGCGGCATTGAGCCAGATGGCTGGGTCGCTCGATGGTCTCGGTTGCCGAGCAATCGTGAGCGGTGCCGAACTGTTAGGTGTCGCTGCCGACAAAGAACAAACCTCTCAGGCCTTTGGCAAGGCCGGCTTCCAGGTGCCACGATCATGGTCGGTTGAAAGCGCCTTGAGTGACGAATCGTTGCCTGAGAATCTGTTTGTCAAACCAAGGTTCGGTTCTGCGAGCCAGGGCGCTCAGGCTGTGTCGCGGGAGCAGTTGCCGCTGGTACTTGCGGGCATCGATCGACCAATTGTGCAGGAGAACATCACGGCAGAAGAGGTCACGGTCGACGCCTTACTGGACTTCGACGGAAAGCCTGTGCACTATGTCCCGCGCAGCAGGCTCAAAACGCTCGGTGGCGAGAGTGTCCAAGGTGTCACCATTGACGATCAGGACATCAGCGAGTGGATCATGGACGTCCTGCACGCTCTCTCAGATATGGGCGGCATGGGCCCGCTAACGATCCAGTACTTCGCGACGGTTGGCGGACCCACTTTGCTTGAGGTAAACCCTCGCTTCGGGGGCGGGTTTCCACTTGGTCATGCTGCAGGGGGGCTGTATCCAGAGTGGATTGTCTCAGCGCTCATTGGCGAACCAATGCAGCCGCGCCTCGGCGAGTACGAACGTGGCCTGTACATGACTCGTGCTCTAGCGGAGCGTTTTGTGCGGCACCCGAAGTGGTAGAAGCAGTGGTGTTCGACTTGGACGACACCCTGTATCTCGAACGCGACTATGTGGCGAGCGGTTTTCGCGCCGCGGCTACCCTCGTCAGTGAGCACTCGACGCACGCTCAGTCGGTGGTGTACGACTGGCTATGGGCTGAGTTCTGCAGCGGCGATCACTCCAACGCTCTTGAACGGCTCGTCGTCGAGTTCCCGGTGGCGGAGCTATCTGTCGAGACCTTGGTCGAGGCCTATCGCTCGCAAGATCCCAAGATCAATCTGTTGCCTGATGTCGCCCCCATGCTTGATGACTTACGGGATTCAGGTAAACGGATTGGCATGATTACAGATGGCGATTCTGCTCGCCAAAGGAAAAAGGTGGCAGCGCTCGGCCTTTTGAACATGGTCGATGAGTTGCTCGTGACCGGCGATTTGGGGTTGAGCTACTGGAAGCCTCACCCTCGATCGTTCGAGGTCATGCAGAACCGGCTTGATGCGGACAGGTTGACCTACGTTGGCGACAATCCGCACAAGGACTTTGTGGCTCCAAACGCGCTGGGCTGGACGACGGCTCGACTCGAGATGGAGGGGCAGCTGCACGCAGGTGCGGCGGTGACCGAACCCACTGGTTCACCGCATTTTGTTGTACACAGCATCGCTGAGTTGGCCAGCCTTCTCAACCGAAATTCCGCTTCGAGACCCTCGACTTGAGATCGGTCCGTCGGTCCTAAGGATCGGCAGACCGTTAGGCGTAGTCAGCAACCATCACGGCAACAGAGACGGGTCGACCTTCTTGTTGAAGTACCGAGCTGTGTCCGAGACAACCTCAGCTGGATTCCCAACTATCAGGCTTCGCGCTGGAAACTCGCCGCGAACGACGGATCCCGCCCCGACGACACATGCTTCGCCGAGCTTCGTGCCCGGCATGAGGGTGGCACCCCTGCCAATGAAGCAATAGGGTCCGACGTCGATTCTCTTTGTGATCCCGAGCGGTTCGTCGGTGTGCACACCCAGTGATTTCCCGATCGTGTGCAACGACCAATCATGTGTCAAGAAGCTGACGTCGCTAGAGATCGTGACTTCTCGGCCGATCGAAATGAGAGAATAGTCGGTGCCGTCAAACCAAGCTGTTGTCGAGATGTAGTTCACCCCCGCCTCGAAGTCCATGCCGTTTCTGCGATAGAAGCGGTATGAAATCGCTGTGCCGAACCGTGGACGAATGCGAGCGACGACTTTTGCCACTGACAGCGAGAACAGCTGGTCAACTTTTGAACGCAGAGGGCGGGTCATGCTTGTTCACCATAGAATTCTTCAATCACGTTTTCGTGGACTATGTCGTCGAACGATCGAGACATCTCGAACCGCTGCGATGCAGCTTTGCTCGCTGCTTGCAGGAGTGCTGGCTCACTCTGCAGTTTCGCAACGAGTTTCACGAGCGATTGGGGACGTGCATATTCGAAGTCGAACGCTATCCCTGCTTCCACAAAGTGACGGGCGGTGGTTACTTCACGGTTCACGATGAATGGCACTCCCATGGCCAAGGCATCGCCCCACTTGTTCGCAAGCGCATAGCGATTGATCGGGATCGATGGATCATAGATCGTAAGCAAGCACGAGGCTTGCGCGCTCAACGCCAATACTTGGGGTTGGGGGAGCTCGCCGAGGTATTCGACGCAAGGGTGGCCAATGAGTTTCTCAGCGGATTCACCGGCGTAACGGCCCGCGAGAACTAACCGGACCTGCGGAAGCTCGACAGCGAGCAGAGCATCGGCCAGGAAGAGAATCTGTTCAGCGCCTCTGGTTGCGCCGAGCCACCCGGCGCACAGGATTGTGAATTTCCCCTCACTGGATGGAACCTGAATTTCTCGCGATTGGGCAATCGCCTGGTCATCTGGGAGGTTCTCGAGCACCACGAGACGCGCCGTATCGAGTTCAGAATCTTTATATCGGGCTGATGACGGGACAATGTGGATTCGCACTCGACGGTAAACCCATCGTTCGAGGGCAACGAGGACCTTGCGCAGCGGCGTTGGCCATTGGTGGCTCAGCGACATCCGGTCGGCTTCGTCGAGAATTACTAGCTGTCGCCATTTCCGCCCGGCCAACAAGACCGGCAACGCAGACTCAAGGCCGAGGCAATGCGAAGGAACTGGGTCAGCCTTTCTCGCCCACCTCCAAACAGACAGAATCCAGCTCACGTACCCCTTGGCCGCACCGAGCGACAGACCAACGTCATAGGCCCCTCCGGTTAGAACGCGGTCGGTCGTCCAGGTAACGGGCCCGGTCCCCGTGGCTTCGTTGTCTCGCCGCCAGGCGATATGGGAAACCGATGCGCCTGCTGTATGGAAAACTCTCGCGAACTTTGCCAGTCGCGTGCGGAGCCGAAGGTCGCCGCACGGAGCGATGATCGCGAATGCCTTGTGATCGGATGCATTCACTATTCGACCTCGAGAGATAGTTCACCGTCTCTGGCGAGGATACTTGTGGCAATGGTGAGACCGGCGACGAGCCGGACGCTGGTCGATGCGAGAATCGCCATCCAGATCGAGTCAATCGCGCTGGCGCCGGCAGCGCTTGCTGACAGGAAAATTGCTGGTGATATCGCCACCGTTACAAGCCCGCTGATCCCGAGACGAGTTATGTCGTTGAGCCTGCCGAAGACGCCGATGATTCCACTCGGTATCACATAGGTAACACGCAAGGCTGCTACGACCACAAAGCCCAACATGAGAGACTTGTCTACGGAATCAAAGCTGCCAAACACAAATCGGACCAAGAGGAATGAAACTGCTGAAGCAATCAAACCGAGAACGGCTGCTGCTCCTAACACGCCAGCTTGAGCAAACTTCTTTTTGCGAATCGTCGCCAACCGGTTGGTGGATCTGAGCCAAGGATTGTAAATGTTGGCGCCGAAACCAGCGGCGAGTATCGGCAGCGGATATATCGCAGTCGTATAAAGGAACGCTTGAGTCGAAGTCTCGGTGAGTCCAAACACTTCAAGAATGATCTGGTCGATGTAGATCGATGAAACGGCGATGACGTTCGTTAGGCAGAACCGTGAGCCGATCGTCAAGATCTCGCGGTGATGAGCAGCCGATCTGTCACCCGGTTCGGTTGCGGCTTCGACGCGACGGGACACGACGAACGCAAAGACCGCAGACGCTATAGATGCAAGCCACAGCGCTAACGGCGGCCATAGAACATCACCGAACGCCGCAACCGCAACGAGCAGCACAACGCGCCAGCCGTACAAGCCCGAAAGCGAGGCTGCGATTCGCACTCTCGATCGGAGATACCCGGCGAAGATTGTTGCGAACACGAGACTGGTGACGATCAGTCCTACAAAGACGCTCGTCCTGGCGTCTGCGATGGTGCAGCTGAGCAACGTTGATCCAACGCCACCAATGACTGCCTGCACGATCGCAGGTCGCATCAGTTTCGAGGGTTCGACGAGCCGCCGAAGAAGAGCCTGGTCTACGCCGAAAACGCCAATTGCTGTGGCGATCAGTACAGCCGACCTGACGTACGCCCAATCTGAGAGATCGCTTCCATCGAGGCGCCTGCCCAGAATTATGTCAACTAAGAACAGCGATCCAGTTCCCAGAACAAAGGGAATCGCCGCGATCAGAATATCGCGCTTGATTGGAGCGGGATGTGACGCCCGGTTCATAAACGCGAAGGCCGGTTAGAGGCCGAAGATGTTGTTGTCGCGATAAAAGAAGGAAGTACCTTCGAAGTAAGAACTCGCTGGCCGAAGTCCATAGAGACACAATTCTTTGTAGCCCAGACCACTCAGGCGAGTTCTGGCAGGGTCGTACTCTGACCTGGTCGAATCATCCAAGAGGATCACGCCACGTGGTGAGACAAGATTCTCTGCCTGCTCAAGACACTCGATGCGATGAATGCCATCAACAACGATTAGGTCAAATTGGGAGACTTCTTGTTCCTCGAATTTGGGGCGAATGTACTCGTCCTTGGTTGGCGCGAACTTTAAGGTTACGGCCGCACCAACTTGACTGCCGAGCTGCTCGAACCACTCTCCGTTGTGTTCGACAGATACCACCTGTTGCACCCGGTCTTGGAAGAACAGGGTTGATGCACCCGCACCCCACTCAAGCACCGAAGTTGATGCGGGAAGTCGATCTTCAAGCAGACGTATCGCCGAGTAGGTCATCCACGGCAGCGGCTTCTTTGACTTCGATTGGGGGGAATGTGTCCAGAAGCTGCGCAGCACGCCCGTCTCGCGGAGAAACGACCGCCGGTGCAAGAAGAGCTTGCCGATCTGGATGACAGACGTTGGAATAAACCGCCATGCAGCAGCTCGAATCTTCTGCTCGATCATAGGACTCTTGTTTCTTTCAACACGGTGGAGAGGGTATAGGCTCTAGTGGTGCCCAACGCTACTCGCTGGATCCAGATCCCGGTTTTCATGAGGCATTTCGGGGCGATCGCTTGCGCTGTATTTCTCGTTTCCCTCGTCTTGCCGCTCGGCTTGGCTCGCAATCTGATTCAGGCGGGGGCAGCGATTGTTTCAACTGGCTCATCTCTGCGTCGGGTTGGAGCAATTCGAACACCGCAACTTGCGGCAACATTCGGAATGGGTGGCCTGTTGCTCATCTTCGCGACCGTTTCGGCGTTCGCGAACCCGCCGTTGACCGAGTACGCAATCAATAAGGTGCCGCTGCTCGTGGTTTCGTTGGCATACGGCTTTGGAGTCTTGCCGAACGTGCTTGTTCGCGAGGGAGCGTTTCCGGTCTTCGCGAAAGTGCTAAGCGCGTCGGCAGTTGCCCTTTCAGTGGTCGCGATTACGACATCGAGCTCAAGGGGCGGTGGACGTGCGGCGCCATGGGGTCTGAACCCGTCGCTCTTCGGGCGCTTCTTGGCCCTCGGCGCCGTCTTTGCAGTTGCCCGCTATTTCACGCGCGGCTTCAACATCTGGTCTGCGGCGGCCGGAGCGCTGTGTATCAGCGGTGTTATAGCAACAGGGTCTCGCACGTCGTTGCTCGGGGTCGCCGCTGTTGCCGTGTACTTCGGTTTCCGAAAAGGTGACACCGTGGGCACGTCTCGGTTGATTGTTCTCGGGGCCGCAAGTCTTGGGTTTGTGGCGCTGCTCGGAGCGACGATTGCAGGTGATGCTGTTTGGCGGTTCACTCCTGGCGAGCTGGGTGGTCGCCGCCTCAGCGAGGAAGGAAGTCGTTTTGATCTTTGGCGCACGGCACTTGAAGGAACATCGGCCGACGCGTTCGGTCTTGGCCCTGGCAATTACTCCACGATTCACAGAGCGGTAAACTCGCCACACAACATATTTCTTGAATACTGGGTCGAGCTAGGTTTCGCTGCTTTCCTGATTCTTGCCGTTGCCACGGTTCGAGCGGCTCGTGCCGCTCGAACCCTAAAATCGACGTCGCAGCACCTCGATATTGTTGCGCTTTTCCTCTACTCGCTGACGAATATGATCTTCAGCGGAGAAGCGACGTATCCGGCCCTTCCGATGTACGCAGCGATGGCGATCATTCTGGTGATCCACGGCAAATCCGATCAGGTCCCAGTTGACGAGTTGGCGGTTCGATTGCCAACCCAGTCGGTGCAGAGATCCATGGCACTTGATTCATCTTCACCCGAGGGCTAAGAGCAATGAAGCGAGATGCCTTCGATTCGGCTCGTGTCTTTGACATCGCTATAGCGGTTGCAGCGATTGTTGTTACCGCGCCGGTGCTCCTCGTGGCAGCGATAGCGGTCATGGTGACCTCGCGTGGTTCAGTCTTGTTTCAACAAGCGCGCGTCGGGCAGTTCGGACGACTATTTGACGTGTACAAGTTCCGAACCATGTATGTCAACGACATTGACCCAATCACGGTGGGAACCGTTAGTTCCGAGCACCGGCTTGTGACGCCAGTTGGTGGCGTTCTGCGGCGGTTGAAGATCGACGAGCTACCCCAACTGTGGAACGTTCTAGCCGGTGATATGAGCCTTTTCGGCCCTCGACCTACGCTGTTAGAACAAGCAGCCGACTACGACGATGTCCAACGTCGGCGGTTGCAGGTTCGACCTGGACTCACTGGCTGGGCGCAGGTCAACGGCAATATCCGGCTGTCGTGGGACGATCGCATCCTGCTTGATCTTTGGTACGTTGACCACCGTTCGCTGAGCCTCAATCTGAGGATTCTGTGGAAGACGGTTTGGGTCGTCATATTCGGAGAACGACCTAGTGTGGAGGCGATAGATGCGGCTCGTATTCATAGGAGCGGTTGACGGCAGTCATCGAGCGCTCGAGACGCTGCTAGAGGCGGGCGTCGAAGTAGCTCGAGTGGTCACGTTGGCCGAGCAGTATGCCCATCGCCACTCTGACTTCTGCGATTTGAGCCCGCTCGCTAACAGTTACGGGGTTCCCGTAACTGCGGTTAACAACGCTAACGAAGCTGATTGTGTCGCGGCGATTGCGAAGGAAGCCCCTGACTATGTGCTGGTCGTGGGGTGGTCGCAGATACTCAAGAGCCCTTTGTTGGCTGTCCCGAAGCTTGGGACCCTCGGATTTCATCCGACTCTTTTGCCTCAGTACCGGGGTCGAGCAGCCTTGCCGTGGCTGATTCTAAATGGAGTCGCATCAAGCGGTGTGACGTTGTTCCACATCGACGAGGGTACTGACTCTGGAGAAATCGCATATCAGAGTGGATTCGAGCTAGACGCAGCGGAGACAGCGACGACTCTCTATGCCAAAGTGAGTGAACACATTGATCGTCTCATGCGGGCCCTCGCAACTGATCTGGTAGCAGGCAATGCCATACCCCAAATTCCGCAGGACGATTCGCTGGCAACTTACACAGCGCGTCGAACGCCGGTTGACGGGTACATCGACTGGACCAGGAACGCCGACGATATTTGGACGCTTATCCGGGCCTCGACCCGTCCGTATCCGGGTGCTTTCACCTATCACAATGGCGTGAGGATGGTTATCTGGGCAGCCGAGTACGTTGCGATAAGCAACCAAGTAGCCATGCCCGGCCAAGTCGCTTTGCTGGGTCCCGATGGCGTTTTGGTGAAGTGCGGCGTTGGCTATGTGCGATTGATCGAGGTTCAAGTGGGGAACGATGAGCCCGTGGCGGCGAGCGCCCACTTCGATAAGCCGCACGAGAAGCTCGGGATACCGTGGCCTGATGCATACGACAGCTGGCTTGTTGCCGTGAAGGAATCGCTATGAATGTGCTTGTTGTCGCTCCACACCCCGACGACGAAGTTTTGGGTGTCGGTGGGACTATCGCCAGGTACACGGCAGGCGGCGACAGTGTCTTCGTTGGTGTTCTCACCAGGGGCGATGCAGCGATTTTTCCGCCTGAGCAGATCGACCAGGTCCGCTCCGAGGCAAGGGCCGCTCATCAAGAGCTAGGCGTAACAGGAACCTATTTCAACGATTCACTGCCAGCGCCGGGGATGGACACCGTGGCACGACATGAAATCGCGGCCGTGATTGGCTTGTGGTTGCGCGAAGTCGAAGCCACCGTTCTGTACCTACCTCACCGCGGTGACGTTCATATCGACCATCGCCTTGCCTTTGAAGCCGGGCTCGTCGCCGCGAGGCCTGGCTACAGCTCTGTCAAGCGTGTTCTTGCCTACGAGACATTGTCCGAGACTGAATGGGGGGCGCCAACACCGCAGGATGCGTTTATGCCAAACGTGTTCATCGATATCAGCGACTTCCTTGATGTCAAAGTCCGAGCGATGCAGTGCTTCGGGTCGCAGATCAAGGCATTTCCAAATCCCCGTTCTGCAGAAGCGATTGAGTCGTTGGCTCGCGTTCGCGGTTCGACTGTTCAAGTTCGGGCTGCCGAGGCTTTTTCGCTTGTGCGCGAAATCTGCGCCTAGTCCGAGCGGAACAAGGCCTGGCCGATTCGGGCGCCGGTGTCCGAATCGACTCTTGCTGTCTTCGCTCCGCTCGACCGCGTGGCCTCAGCGCGCGGCGCGTAGTGTGAATGAATGGTCCTTCGCCGGTTTCGACGTAAGAAGCAAGCTGAGGGGAATCGCTATGCGTACTCGAGGTGGGATGGCACCCAGACTGGCTTAGACCTCAACTCGCATGACATCCTCGCTGAGCTCACTGACGAGCTGATCCACCACGGCGATCCGAACTCGGCGCTGCGCAATCTGCTGCAGAACGGTTTTGATGTCGACGGCGAACGCATCCAGGGTCTGCGCGAATGCTCAAGCAGCTCGCCGAGGAACGCGCGCAGCGGCTCGAGAATCATGACCTTGGCGGTGTGTATGACGAGATTGCCGACGAGCTCCGGGGGCTGATCGACGAAGAACGCGGCGCGCTCGACAAGCTCAACGACACCGCCAAGTCATCTGGCGATGAGCGCCGTGCCGACATCACGCAGAACACGGTTACTGAGAAGCACATGCACCTCGATCTGCTTCCGTCTGATCTTGCTGGTCAGGTGAAGGGGCTGGAGAACTACGACTTCCAGTCGGCCGAAGCTCAGCAGCGGTTTGACGATCTCATGGACCAGCTTCGTGAGCAGCTCATGCAGAGCCAGCTCGACCAGATGGCCGAGGGCGTGAGCGACATGTCGCCCGAAGACCTGCAGCGCATGAAAGACATGTTCGCCGAGCTGAACAACATGCTCGACCAACGCCAGCAAGGCGAAGAACCTGACTTCGCCAGCACAAACAACCCCGGTGCACCCGCCGAGGTTGACCTTGACCGGGCTCGTGGACTGATGGGCGACTCCAGTCTGAACGGCCATTCTTCGAGCTTCAGGTGTCTCACGTATCAGGGAAATCCACTATCCGCTGTCCTCCTGATACGCACAGCAATCCACAGTCCCCATCAAGGCGATGCCGACGAGGGACCACCACCCACCACATCAAACAGAATCCCGAGACAAACTCGCGGAGCACAACCTGTTCAGATACGCTCGAAACGGATTAGGCGCGTGCCGACGGATGGGATCAATGCAATCGATGCAGCTCAACCGAGGCCGCCGTCGTAACACAGGCGAGTCGATAGGTCGACACCAAATTGCGCTTGTCGCATTTGCGGCTGCTGCAATAGCGGCTGCTGCGCCGGCTGCCCCGACAGGGCTGACGGCCTGGGACATGATTCTGAAAGGCATGCTCGCGGCTTGCGTAGTCGCAGCTGCATCGAAGGCACCCAGATGGCCTGTGCTCGTAATGGCGTCAGTCGCTGCGGCTGCAAGTTTTTCTTCCGTGTGGGCACTAGCTGGCTGGGGTGCGCTACTACTTGCCTTTGCAGCTAGCGCGGTTGCTCGACGAAA
>Ga0114956_1001102_pt1 | contig 21013 bp, 21 predicted proteins | sample MaitaG_FD_87304 | JGI IMG/M metagenome (GOLD analysis project Ga0114956, IMG submission 87304) | Marine algal microbial communities from Maine, USA - Maine_Asex2 metaG | ecosystem: Host-associated > Algae > Red algae > Unclassified | place: Maine, USA | collected 2015-01-05
CTTTGGCTGATCAATGTCTTTTAGCCGAAGTACTTCTAGGCCTCCTGCCTTTTCTACAATAAATGCTTTCATATTTCAATAAGGGTTGTCTATGGCCAAAGATAGCTTGTTGTTTGATCAGGGTATTGCGGAATCATACGATGGGCAAGCACAAGAGTTACCCCGACTAGGTTGTCTTGTTTCTAACACGGAGTAGATCCACGATTGGAATTGTCGATTGGAGATGTAAGCCCAGTTCAAGACAGCGGGGCTAAGTGGCTACTTTGATTGCCCAGGTGAAGGTGAATTTTGCGACCTCCTCTTCTGCGGCATTTCGGCCAATGGTTTCCATGATTGCTTCTTCCCATTGGCCCGATGTTTTGGCTCGCTGAGTTGCCACATAAATGGCTTGCTGATCGGTACAGGTGAAGGTGATGCGTTCCTTGGCTTTTTTAAAGAATCCGCCTACTACATTGTTGAGCAACATAGATCTCTTTTGTGGGGCTTTGTATACGGCCGACATGCAAGAAATTCCGGTGGAGAGTTCTGCTGCCATAGTTAAAACAGCGAAGTAAGAGGAATTGAATGGATTGGTGTTCATCCAATTATAGGGAACCGAAACCGATGCCCGATGCTCGTCTAGATATTCTACTCTTAATCGTGCGAAGACTGCGAGTGGCAGACTTTTTAGAAAAAACAGTTTTGTCTTCCAGCGACTACTGGCCAAGTTCAAAAAAGCCACTCCTTCTGGATTAACTTCGGCTAAAGACAGCACTCCCTTTTCCGTCACCTTCGTCATTCTAGCTAGGCTTGTTGGTCAACTTATCCAATGTACGTTCTATGAGCCCGTCTACCGATGCTACTGGATCTTTACTAAATTCTCCACGAGCTCGATTGGCGATTAATACATTCAAAGAAAGTGCTTCGTGACCTAGAAGTGCCGCCAAGCCGTAGATGCCCGCTGTTTCCATCTCAAAATTCGTAATTCGGTTTCCCCCTGGCTTTACACCTTTCAGCTTATCCAAAAGATCAGCCACTTTGGGAGGAAGCCTCAACTGTCTACCCTGCGGCCCATAGAATCCAGTGCAGGTCGCCGTGAAACCTTGTTCCAAATCATCAGCCAAGGATTTTATCAATTTCTCCGAACCATTGACCACGTAAGGCTTCATTCCGGCTACAAAATCCAAGTCTGTTTCCCAGGCCTCGTTTCGAACAGCATCACTCTCGTAAAAATTCAACAAGCCATCATAACCTACTGAATAGCGAGAGGCCAACCAACAATCAATTGGCAAGTCTTCTTGCAAACATCCTGACGTTCCAATACGAATCAAATTCAAAGAAGTCTGGGCCTCTTTGAGGGTTCTTTTCTCTAAATCAATATTAACCAAGGCATCCAGTTCATTGAAAACAATGTCAATATTATCGGTACCAATTCCAGTCGAAATCACAGTCAAACGGGTTCCATTCAGCTCGCCTGTATGTGTGCAAAATTCCCGCTTGCTGACTTTCACATCTACCCGATCGAAATGACGCGTTACTCGCTCCACTCGCTCTGGATCACCCACTGTAATAACGGTATGTGCAATTTGTTCTGGTCTTAAATTCAAATGGTAAATACTCCCATCTGGGTTCAATATTAATTCTGATTCTTTGATCATTTTTGCTTTTTGACACTCTTAGCTCGGATTCCCGAAAACGCTATTGGCCTCCTTTCAAAACTCGAAAAACAACTGGATCTTGCTCGTCTGTTGTTACACGGATTTGATACACTCCATTTGTCAATCTTGAGTAGTCTGGAAAATAGAAGTCGTCTCCTAGATGCTCGGCCAAGATACAGAGTTTTCCGGCTGAATCGTAGACTTGAAATTCACTACGTACAGCATCTTCTGGAAAGTAAAAAATAGGTTGTCCCGTCCCAAAGGCAAATCGCTCTGTATTTAAAACTCCCAAAGCATTCGGGATTTCGGTATCTAGGCACAACTTAGCCTTGATAAATATCTTGTCTTCCCAAGTTGCTTGGGTAAATAAGTCTCTCACGGAGACTGACATTTCTCCATTGCCACCCACTACCACTCGCGGATTTAGACTGTTCTCTTCCAACAGTTGTTGACTGCCAGCCCAATTGACTTCCAAGGCATCGTGATAAGCATTTAGCTCACAATCTTGGGGCAAACCAATTGCAACCGTATCGCCAAGGCACAATTCCACCTCTGGCCCCAATTCCAATTCGAATTGCATCAATCCTCTTCGCACTAAATGTTTGCAAACTGTGTTGATGTCTTCTTGCCCTTGTTCTCCTTCATCACCAAAAAGCTGAATGGCACTCGCCTTTAAATTCATTCCGGCATCGATCATGTCCATCATAGAAAAATTCATTCGAGTTGCATTGATGAGCAATTTATCCGTTTTTTCTCTTCCCAATTCTTCCCAGATATCTATCATCATAGAAGACCAAATCAAGGAGACTTTATATTGATCCAAACTACTGCCATTGCCATCCACCAGATCTTCTGGGTAATGATTATTGGTGTCCATCCAGCGTCCTGCAAAAAAGGGATTATGGCCATCCCAAGTGAACATTCTTTCCCAGCCGAATTCCTTTATACTTCGAGTGAAAGAAGTTGCCCAATAATCGGCATTTGCTTCACCCACTGCACGTCTTTCCAAACCACTCCATGAGTTGGGAGTCGTTAAGCTTTCGACAAAATGAAAGAACTCATGCCAGATCACTTCCGCATCTTCTCCATCGTCTACACCTCCGCTGCCCAAGACCAATCGGATCACACCATTGGAAGCAGTCACCGCAGAATTATCTGCTGTGGTTCCTCTTGCATCCACCAAAAGCTGCTGAGTTAAATCAGTAAAGCCCAATTCTCGCACATATTTATAGGATTCCGTACAATGGTAAAAAGCATTGACTTGTTCAAATTCCTTTTGACCGCGGGTGAATAAAAACTTTCCGTCCACACTTGTTGGAACTGGAACGTTCTCCCCTACCGTATTTTCCATTTTGAGGTATTGATTTTCCAAAATGAATAATCCGTTTTGGTAATCCGTCAACAATTCCACTTCTATCAATTCATTGTTCAAATCGGGAAAGTCGCCGTCTTCCCTATCGGTATAGAGATCGCCACTGCCATCTCCGTATGTTTTCTCTGCGGAAGTCAGTGGATCGGGATAAAAGACATTTCCTCTTGCTGTCGTATCAATTGGAGGAGCTTCGTGTCATGCATGAAAGTGCATGCTTTGCGCGCTAAGGGAAACAATGCCCGAACGCGCTACGATCAAATGATGGCTTTCAGCAGATTCTTGATCTACCCATTCTAGCAAACGATACAAGTGTGCGACCACTTTGTCCTCCACTTCCACGGCTGCCCATTGCAAGCCTAAATCTATAAAATCAGAGTAACCAGTATTTTTCATGATGGCTTCGGTCAATTTCTCATCCGGAGCAGTATCCAATCGAAACGCATCAAAAGAAGGGCTTGCTGATTGAAACAAAATGACTTTGTGGTTCGCATCGGTATGCAATTTCAATGAAGCAAATAAAACCGGATATCCTTGATTGGACAATTCGAAATGAAAACTTGTTCCGTATTTATTTTTGTTCTCATTCAGCAATTTTATGCCGAAGTTTGGGATATTTTTCAGACCCTTATTCTTCAATTCAAATTCAACAAAAGCCTGAGCATCGATTTGATTTTGAACGTAAATATCTTCAGAAGGAATCACCCTACTTTTCACCAAAGGATAATCATTCTTTGAAGAGAAGTCTTGCACAGCAGTTTGAGCAAAACTGGAAATCGAACAAAGCAGTATACAAACAGCGATACCGCATCTGATAATTACATTCTTCATTTCGTGTATTGCAGTTTGGTAGTTATGTCGTAAATTTTTCCCAACTCTTTCAATACGACTTCGCTGTGATTTACAGGAATGCTGAAAGTGAGCTTACAATTGTTGTCATAATCTTGACCCAAAATTTTCAGCTCATCGTGTTTCAACATGCGCATTACATCGTTCATGCGCGGATATTCAAAAGAGATTTCATAGTAAGAACGGATTTTTATCTCTTTTCGTCCGGCTTGCTCCAAGGCTTCTGCTGCTGAAGTTTTGTAAGCATGAATCAACCCGCTTGCTCCTAGGTTTTTACCTCCGTAGTAGCGCACTACTGTCACCAACACTTTCGTCAACTCTTTGGAATCTATTTGACCTAGAATTGGCTTCCCGGCGGTTCCAGAAGGCTCTCCATCGTCATTGGCGCGAAAGAGTTTTCCGTCAAGATCAAGTCGATACGAATAGCAGATGTGGCTGCATTTGGGATGTTCGCCTTTCAATCGCAGTAAGACTTCGCGAATCTCGTCTTCGTTGGCTACGGGATTGGCTTCAGCAAGAAACTTACTGCCTTTCTCTCGATAGTCTCCGAGACCTCTTTTGATGATGGTAAAAAATGAGCTGTGCATATTATTGGCTACCTAAGGCAATGAACAAAATCACTACGAATGAGAGAAAAAGTCCGGCCAAGTTTACGGGCTTCAGGCGCTCGCTAAAGATAAGCCAGCCGAGCAAGGCCGACAAGCCCACGATGCTAATGTTTATGAGTGGAAAGACAGAAGATGAATCGAAGCCGGAACTCTCCAAGGCTCGCAGGAGAAAGTAGACTGACCCGTAGTTCGGTATTCCCAGCAAGAGTGCCCAAACAACAGTACTCATCGGTGGCACTTTTCGCGTGCCTCGAAGCACAGAAACGGTCACCCAAAGGATGGCAAGGATTGCGGCCACTCCAAAAATGACCAGCAAAAAGCTATTGAAATCATTCATTCCCAGATAGTAATGCTGGGCATAATTCATCATTATGTCTAACATGCCTGCCACCATCCATACGACCAAAGGCAGCCACATGGCTCGCCGAGATGTGTTATCGCTTTTGAAAGAAGCCAAAACCACTGCTGGTAAGGCCAATAAAATTCCCGATACTTTCCAAAAGTTGACGGCATCTCCATAGAGGTAAAAGGCCACGGCTATTGGAGCTGCCATCGACAATTTGTTGGCCACAGCTGTTGCTGCGATTCCATTTTTTCGGGTACAAATGGCCATCAGCTCAAAAGAACCAACGAAAAGCAATCCGATAACGACCGACATTGGCCACCAAGATTGGCTCATCAAATCTCCCAAACTGCCGAGCGATTGCATGCTGGAGGTGCTATTGAGCAAGAGCGCCATTGCCACGCAGACGAGGTAATTCAACGCAATTACGGGTAGGCTATCGACTTGCAACTTCCCGAGTTGCTTAAAAAGAAGTATGATTGATGTGGAGCAAAAAATGCTCAAGAGAATGTCCGTCATTTTCGGTAATAGTGATACAGTTGGTCGATGCCCACTGTTTGTACCGAATCAAAGTCTACCCCCATTCTTGGAGCTTTCACTCCTTTGCGCAAGTGCTTTTGTGTTTTAAAAACGCGCGCCTCGTCCCAGAGATCCTTTTGGATGAATTGACGAATGATGTTGGCGCCCCCTTCCACGATGAGCGAGCTACAGTTCAAATTAGAGACGCCTTGAAGCAGTTGCTCCCAGACCTGGTAGAAATTGATGCTCATGGTATTCTCATGGATAGAGTGCACGTCTTTTGAGACGATTGCATAGGCAGGATCGTTGCCTTTGAAGAGCTTACTATTCGGGTCCAATTTACTTCTAGCATCCAAGACGAAGCGTTTGGGATCGTTGCCCGACCACATGCGAACATTGAGCTGGGGGTCGTCTACAATTGCGGTGTTTGTACCTATCAAAATGGCTGCTTCCTCGCTGCGCCATTTGTGCACCAACTTACGTGATTGGTGACAGGTGAGCCAGACGGCCTTCTTCTTTCGACCGATGAATCGATCGGCTGATTCGGCCCATTTTAAGATGATGTAGGGTTTGCCAACTTGGGTTCTCTTTAGGAATCGCCGAGCTAAGAAAATCGCCTCTGCTTCCAAAACTCCCACTTCCACTTCGATGCCCGCATTCCTTAATCTCGAAATGCCTTTACCTCCGACTTGCGGATTGGGGTCGCCCACTGCGATAACACAGCGTGCTATCTTTTCTCGGACCAGTAGGTCGGCACATGGCGGGGTGTGGCCTTGGTGCGCACAAGGCTCGAGGGTTACGTAAACCGTGGACCCTTCTATCAAATGTCGTTTGTCGGCTGGCACTGATTCGATGGCACGGACTTCGGCATGCTCCGTTTTGTAACGTCGGTGAAAGCCTTCACCAATGATTTCGCCGTTTTTAACGATAAGGGCGCCCACCATGGGATTAGGAGCAGCCGAACCGATACCTAAGCTGGCGATTTGAATCGCCCGTTGCATGAAAAGTTGATCTGTCACCCCTTAAAGATAAGTATGCCCGTTGGGCTTGCGCTTTATTTTACCGTAGTTCGTTCATCTATTTCGGGATTATTCGAAAGAGTGAGAACTTATGCTCGATATTAGCAGAAGAAGCCTTAAGCTATAAGCTTTAAGCGGTAAGCTCTGAGAGAAGGTCACAAGATCCGACAGGCTTGCTAGCAAAGACTCGAGAGTTAGTTGTTAGCGGTAAGCTCTGCGGCAAATGGTTCAGCAATAAGATCAATAAAAACATAAACATAGAATGAATTTCAAGGAAGATCCGACTATAGAAAAAAGAAGCAAGCTTGTATTTAAGGGGATGAAGAGTTATATGGATGATGATGTCGCCTACCAACAGAAACACATTGATCAGTGCAGAAAGATCGTTGATGAATACTTCAGTGAATTAGTAGCAACGAAAGATGCTACCGAGGGTAAGCAAGTTGTAATAGCAACCGTATTGAAGCTTAACAAACTGAATGAAGAATGTGATCATGAGTTGATTGAAACTGATCAACGGGAAGATCTCTGCGCAATCATCATTCGAGCAAGTGAAATGATGGGATATTCTCACAACGGTCAGGACATTACAGAAGAATGGCGCGAATGGTAAACCTCATAGCTTCCCCCATTAAAGGACCAAATATCTATGTTTAAACTCGCCAAAAACATTCCCGTACCACTTTTCGCCTTATGCTGCTTTACTATTGTTGTATTCTCTTGCAATGAAATAAAGCGGAAGATTTCTGGAGATGATTATTCCATCACTCAAAAGCATAGTCAGAGTTGTTCCAGTTCGAATATCAACTTTGTGGAATTACATTGCTATTGCCCAGATGGTGTCATTGCATCTAAATCTTCAGGGAATGACATCATATTACAAATGAAAGGAATCAACGAGAGCGTCGGCTATCATGGAAAACAAGAGGTGCCCAAGGAAATTGGGACTTTAGCGCTAGATTTCAAGTCTGAGATACGGAATGATACTTTACTTTTAATCAGTAAGGAGTGGATGTTTATTCATCACTCGTTTATTATACGTAATCTTGAATTGCAATTACCTGAGCATGTCTCTTATCGGCATGTAAGAATTCCAGGCAATGAATTAGAGGGACGAGGACAGCAATAGATTATGCCATCTCTGCAACAAACTGTGCCATTGCACAAAGGATGCAATATTCGACCCCTTGCACTTTTTGTGCAATTTTTAAGTCCCTCACTATTCGAAATTAAACATCGGCCTATAATTAGCTTATCAATCCACAATAATTAATTTTCCTCTATAGATTACTCCAAGCTTTCCTCGCAACCAGACGACGTACAAACCCTTTGGCAAATTGCTGGTATTGACGGTAAGTGCGTTCTCCACTTTTTGATACGGGGGATTGACCTTCACTCCCTCACTGTTTGTCAATACTACATAAAAGTCCTCACTTAAGATTTCGGGGAGTTCTATTTTCGCATAATCTTGCGCGGGATTCGGAGAAATTTTCAAGTCCCCAATATCGAATGAGCGTACGCCAACAATGGGGACAATGGCTTCGCAGTTTCGATCCGGAGCTGTGCCAACCGATAAAAAGAGATCGTCAAAATAAGAATCGTTGTCAACTCCGATGTTTCTTGTCCCCTTCAGTTCCATTCGAATCGTACGGGTTTCCTGTGGTATGATCAGCGAATCCTTCAATAAGGTCCAGGAACTATTCAAGGTAGATAGCGTACTACTTTGGCCCAACTCCATGCTATTTTCATCCAGAAAAATCAACTTCACCTCAGGTAGATCATCGTTTGCAAAATCAGATAGATACCCTCCAAAGCTCACTTGAAATCCCCCTAAATCGATGGAATCCATGTATGCACTCACATCAATATCCTGAACCAGTCTTCCCGTTTCACTGTGGTTGCACAAGCCGCCAACGGCGAAATACTTCTCTCCTCTATTCGGGAATGTTCCGTCGCAAACGCCTCCTTCCAAGGCCTCCGCGACTCCTTGTGTAATCGTCCAAGCGTCCAGATCATTTTCCGCACCCGGATTGACCAAAAGATTAGGCAGGCCGATGGATGCGCCGGTCGTGAAAGACGCAGTCTCAGACCATTCGCTCCAATTCATTTCTCGGTCCCGGTATCGGACCCTCCATAGATAATCGGTGAATTCATCCAAGCCGACGATACTTTCATCCCTCAAATCATCACCCAGTTGTGTATCCACTTCGAAATACCAGTTCTCAAAGTTCTTCCAACTTTCCGTAATTGGGTTGTCAAAACCACTCTGTAAAGTAGTAAGCTGCCAATGACTCTGACCGTGTACTGCATTGGCGTTTGGAGAAGAAAAATCTCCTCCTTTTAAGGTGGCACATTCAGGGGCAATTTCGACATTGGCAATTGGAGAAATTGCTTCGGGCTGGTTTACGATTGATGGGTTCAATCGAATGGTTAGACTGTCCGTGAGTTGATTGTTGATAACAACATCCTGATCTCCTCTACTGATTCTTTTGAGCACAAACTTGGGATCGTCGTCGTTTGTAATCTCCATTACAACAAAGCCGTATTCATCTTGCGAAACGGAAAACTCATCGTAATCGAAATTTGCAAATTCTCCCCAGTTATCAATTGCTCCACCGGCTGATGCAGCATTCACCCACAAATGCTTGTGGTCTCTGGATTGCCCTCGAGAATAGCCGTGTGTATGTCCGAAAAAATGAATACTAGGTTTATTACAATTGCTTGTAAACTGCTCCAATCGATCAATCACTTCTCCGGTAAAGTCAGACTCTCCAGGAATCCAAAGTTCGGATTTGTGTGGGTGATGCAATTGCGCGAAAACAAAGTCAATGGAATCAGCGGCGTAAGTTTCCGATAAAACCGCATTCAGCCACTCCAGCTGACCATCAGTTGCGAAGGGATTATTTGAATTTAGGCCAATAATTCGGACGTTTCCGTAGTCTTTGTGCCACCAATGCTCTTCAAAACCAGCGGAATACTCTTTCACAAATTCAACTGTAATATCGCACATTTACCAGTCTGAAGTGGTCGCACTGAAGTGCGAGGTTTTAGACCTTTTGGTGGAAAATAAAAAAGTCATTTCCTTCACAGTCCTTTCATACTTAAGGACCAAGGCCTCAGCAGTCATTAGTGAAGTCGATGATAGATCAGTTTCCGATTTTGAACAGGGAGATTTTTAAAAGTACGAACGGTGACTCACAGTGCATCAAAACGTAGGCTCAGCAGCCTGGTTCTCATCGAGCTTGGCGAGGCTTTCTATACTCCGAGGCACCGGGTGATAGTTGCTGGAACAGTGTGCTGATGAAATTACCTATTGTACATTCGGTGAATAGGAAGTCCCTTTACCATTCAACTATAGTCAAGCTCAATAAATAGGCAAGTCAATCATTCCAACAAGAGTGCTTTCACCCTTGGCAAAGCCATTTCTACCCACATTGCATACTGACTCCCGCTTGGATGTAAGTTGTCAGAAGCTAGTGCACCTTGTGATGCTCCCAATTGCCTGGAAATGCTAGTTATATCAATGAATGCCACCGATTGATCGAGGCACCTACCTTTGATGTATTCGTTGTACATATCAATCTCCTGTGCTATCAGCTCGCTGTTATTGCTTCCAAAGGGGGTAACACCATAATCGGGTATCGACAACACAAATACTCTCTCTTGAGAACCTGCCAATTCAATTGATTTATTGAGCAATGAGTCGAATTCGACATTAAACAATTCAAAGGACTGACCAACAAATTGATTATTCACACCAATTAACAGGGATACCAAATCATACTTTTCCAGATTAGCTTCCTCTACAGCATGAATCAAGTCACTGGTTTTCCAAGCAGTTTGAGCAATAATTGTAGGTTCTAAGACTTCTACATTTTCAGCTCTTAGCCTATCACTCAATTGATTTGGCCAACTTAGAGATTCATCAACCCCTTGGCCTATTGTATATGAATCCCCAAGAGCTAAATAACTAAATTCTTGAGCTAGCGGCACCTCATCCTGTTTCCCGCATGAAAAAAGCAGCAATAATATGAGAACAGCAGCAATCGTCTTTAATAGATTTATCATGAGGGATTATCGTTTTCTCTTTCCAACAAAGAATCTGCAAATCAACCCAAACAATCACTTGTAATTTAACAAGGAAATGATTCAATCAACTTTACAGGAAAGCTTCGAAAAATAAAATTAATCCTTTCTGTCGTAGAAATATTCTTTTTGATTGTCAAAATCCATATACAGACTAATCCTACATCCAGTGTATACAGAACTTTGAACTTGGATACTGTTGACGTTGAATTCATCTGATAAAGAGTCTAAAAAACAGCTCCATTTATCTCACAGCTATCTATCATATCAACCTGAGGGTTGGCTTGATCTATCTGATACAAAAGTAACTCACTCCTTCGAAGAAATCACCTCAAACAAATCTCCATACGTGATCCCGAATATCTCCTGATTTTCTATGGCATAGATAGCAGGAGTTTCATACAGGCTCAATACAATTGCCTCATCAAACTCGAAAACATTACTCGATTCAACTTGGTTTAATTGACTGGAGCCATTGACTGTTTGACCTTCTGATGGATCATTCTCACAAACTCCTCCTCTTGAATAAGAACCAATTGTGTCCCTAACACTGAACTCGAAAACCACTTCTCTGTTTCCAGCTGTCGTGTAGATCACCTTGTCAAAACCAATATACGTATCAACGAACATTTGTCCGCCGTGGCTCAAAGTATAACTTTCTCCGACTCTAAGGAAGATTTGTGCGGAACGAGGATAATAGACTACTATCGGAAGTGGAAACCCGAAAAGACCCGGAGGAGCGGGCGTGGCGCAAAACACAGCTGTAAAGTACCCACTAGATTCTATCAACTTTTGATGACTTGTGCAAGTTCTTGGCTATGTGTGATCAATGTCTTACCTTGTTCGCCGAAGGGCATCAGCGGCTATACTGATAAAGTAAAATATCTAGCTACTCCAACTTTCTTTGTATTTAAAATAGAGTTTAACAGAAAAGGGAAAAAACCTATATGTATTATGTTGTCAGGAAAAAAAACTAGTGAAATTCAAACTAAAAATCTGTTCTTAGAGGGAGTCATTTATATTAATTCCACTCAATGGCTAATGGCATATCTTGTTTTTGAAACAATATTCGAAAAGCAAAAAAATAAAACAATTCCTGTATTGTATAATTTTGCTTTATGTAATTTTCATGCCCAAAAGTACAAAACTACTATTTCCTTGCTAAATGAGACATTGAGACATTTTTCTTTTAAGATGGCTTCCAATAACTCGAACAATACTATTCCTGATGCATTATTTGAAAATGAATACAATAACACTCATTACAAGAAAGCTCTAAGCACAACTATTTCAGAATTAAATCAAGCAGAAATAAAATTACGAATAAGAAGGTTGTTGATAGACACATATCTGGAAATCGAAAACTGGCAAGAGATCATAAGATTATCAAAATTGACAGACATGGCCAAATGCAAAAACGTGAGCATTGCCTATGAGAAAGCACAATTAGCCATTCAAAAGTGAAAAAACAAATAACACTTTAATAGAACAAAATGACTTTAACAGAGATAAGTTATGCATATTCAAAAGGTGAAGACCTTTCTGAAATAAATAAGATGTATAAATTAGCAATTGAAAATATTGATGACGAAGGAAAGCTAGAGTTTTGGAAACATGTATGCAGCTATGCAAATGTTGAAATGATTAGGCATTTCATATCTCTTGATTGGGACCCTAGGAGAGTTGAAGACAACTACAAAAACAATCCTCTTCATTTTTTAGCAGATAATAGCAATTCACACAAAGAAAAAGACAACATTCATGAAGCAACAGAAGTTCTATTAGAAGCAAAAGTAAGTCCACTAAGAAAAAACGATAGAGGGGAAACAGCGTTGATGTTAGCAGCCAAAATAGGATATTTTGAAATATTGGCAGTCTATGAAAAACATAAAAAGAAAACCACTCTTGTAGATACGAAAGGGAATACATTATTACACATTATAGCAGATTCATCAGGTAGCTATGTTTCCAGTTTAGGCTATGCTAAAAAGAATTTGGAAAACAATCTTAACGATACATCTTTCGATTCAAATAATGACTATAAAGTGAGGCGTAGAGAAGAGTTAAAATCAGAATGTGAGTCTGAGCAAAGTAACCTGAATCGATTAGTTACATTTGCTGAAATGTGTCTAAAATTTGGACATGACCCCTTTGTAAAAAATGGAAGAGATGAAACAGCGATAGATGTGGCTATTCGAAATAAATCCAAAATTATTGGAGCTTTATTAAATGGAGCGGATTTCAATGATAATGAAAAAAAGGAATTACTAATTAAAGCCGGTGGGCAAGATATTCACCAAGCCTGTGTCAATAGTGATTTGGAAGCCATTATTGCACTTATTGAGTTAGGGGCTCCCCTTGACAGTGAATTTGACAAAGAAGGGCATAAATTTCAAGGATTGTTACCTCTTTCAATTGCAATAACAAATCACAATGATCAATGTGTAGATGCCTTACTAAAGGCTGGTGCAAATCCCATGCTAAATGACAGTAAATCTTGGCATCCTTTCAGATATTTATACTCAACAGAATCTTCTATACGAACAAGGTCTGATGACTTCAAAAACAAAGCCTTTTCAAAAATATTAAAATCATTCATAGAAGCTAAGTATAATATTGATTGCTTATTAGATGATGATGAAAATACTTTATTAACGTTATCGGCAAAGTATGCAGCTTCACTAGGAATGCATAATGGCGATACTATCGCAAAAACAATCATTGAAGAAGCAATTTATGCCAATGCAGATCTAAACAAAACAAATGTAGATGGCATTTCGGCTCTAATGTATTTATGCACGAGCGGCTCTAGTAGAGGAGAAAGTCAATTATTGCTGTTGTTGGAAGAAGGCGCATCAACAGATCTAAAGGACAAAAATGGTAAAACCGCTTTAATGTATGCCATTAGCAACAAAGACAAAACATCCGCAAAAGCCTATTGTGAATTAATAGAACAGTTTGGAGATTTATTGATTAATGATAAAGACAATTCACAAAAATCGGCACTCGAGTATGCTGTTGAACAAAATAATGAGAATCTAGTTGGATGGCTGCTGGAAAGGCAATAAAATAACTAAAGAAAAATATAAAAAAAAGAAAAATAATTAATATGGATAAAATATTTTTAAACGCCTGCAAGAACAATCAAAAGGGAATTGTTCAAACTTTTCTAAAAAAAGGCGGAATCAATATAGACAAAAGAGATGAACAAGGTAATACACCCTTATTTTATGCTTCAAAAAAGGGCGCTAGAGATATCGTGAAACTTTTGGTAGAAAAAGGAGCTGATGTAAATATGGCAAATAATTATAGTTCTACTCCCTTGCATATTGTATCTCAAACAGGAAACAAAGAAATAGTTGAAATTTTAATCAAAAATGGCGCCGATGTTAATGTAACGGACAACGGAGGAAAAACACCTCTCATCTATTCTCTTGCCGATGGAAGAACCGAATTTACAAAATTCCTTTTATCCAAAGGTGCTGATAAAAAAATCAAAGACAATGACGGATATAGCGCCTTGGATTATGCTACTAGCAAGGGACTAAGAGATGTAGTTGCTTTATTAATTGTAGATGCAAAGGAAAAAGATAGTGCAGGAAACACTTCACTTCATCAAGCAGTATGGAATGAGCAAGCAGAAGTCGTTAACGAACTTCTCAAAGCAAAGAAATCAGTTGCTATAAATGCGCTGAATGATGAAGGAGAGTCAGCTCTTGTTTTGGCTTGCATACGAAACAACTTAAGAATAGTTGAAATTCTAATTGATCAAGGAGCAGATATCCTACTTAAGAGATTAGATGGAAATTCAGTTTTGCACTATGTAAGTGGAAAAGGAAATCTTGAAATAGCAAAACTTTTGGCAGAAAAAGGCATGGATTTGAACCTTAAAAATAATGAGGGAGAAACGCCGTTGATAGTAGCGGCTCTATGTGGATTTAATGATTTGACCGAATTTTTAATTGAAAAAGGTGCTAATGTAAACGAAAAAGATAATGATCAATTTTCTGCCATGCACTATGCCGCCGAAAAAGGGTACAACGAAATAGTTGAGCAACTAATTATGGCAGGAGGGGAATCTTAAACAAATGGAACAGCACAGAATTTGAATAATTATTTATGGCATATATTCAGCTTTGATCGAAGATCAATTAGAAAAAGTTACCCATGTTTAACGATCAGCAATCATCGCAGAATTTACGCGCTTAGTCCTGAAGAAGTGGTAGAGAAAAGCATCAACACTTTACAAACTGTTACAGCCAGCTTCAATCACTATTTCCCCAAGTCAGTATTCCTTTCAATGGAAATTCGCTAAACCCTTTTAGCAAATAACTTCCCTGAGTTTTATTGATTTTTATTCTAATCCAAGCCTCGTGAGATTCAGCCAATTTAGTTAAATCTATTTCGATTAATTCATCTAAGCTTGATTTCAACAAAATTGAATTTATTTTTTCAACATCACCAATATCAATGCCTTTTATAGCTCCACTACCATTATATTTTGGGCCAGTAAAGTATTCCGTCAATTCAATTTCCGGACTCATAAATTTTCGTGTTTCTGCGTCATAGTCATTAGCTAAAGGTAAAAACACTCCTTCAATTTTGGGATGCAAACATGCTGTCCCTCCAGTCTGATTTGAAATCATTACTCCAGTTGAGAGTTCGATTATTATCCCTAGTCCAACAGTATCCCAGATTTCAATTTGTGGCTTATCCATTTATTTTTTCCATTGACTACAACAATGTCTATACGTTCATCCCTGCACAAGTTGAGCAAGGCGCATAAACGAAACCCTTAGATCATTGAATCGTTTACTCCATAAAAAAGGCGGAGCTAAAACTAGCTCCGCCTACCCTATTTAATTTAGAAACAAGAGTTTGTATAATTAATTGACGATCAATTTCTTGCTCATCATTGACTTGGGCCGAACCACTTGAATGATGTACATACCAGCACTGGCCTTTCCATGCAATTCAATGTCTCTTTCATAATTGCCAGAAAAATCACCCAAGTCTTCTTGGTAAATTCTTTGCCCCGACATATCCAAAACACGAACTTCTGTCTCTTCCTTTTCATCAATACTAAAGCTCAATCTAAAATCTCCTGAATTCGGATTTGGAGCAATCGTAAACTCCTCTACTTTCATCTCCTCCATTTTAGCAAGATCGATTTCATCCTCTTTGGTGATCTTTTGCAATTCAAAACGATCAATTTCTAAAATCAAGACCTTAAATTCTGGGCAATCACCTTTCTTTACCGTCTCATCTCTGTGAATGATCATTTTCTTCACGGTTTCACCATCAGTATCAACTTCCATCTCTACCTCTAGGTCTTCCCCTTCCATGAACTTCTTAATATCAGCATCATCCACAACGTAGACCTGGACGTTCTGCTTCATCTTCACCTCTTGCTTGATCTCAATTTCGTCTTCCCATCCAGCTTCCATCTGTAGCGCCAACTCATTTGAAGTCTTCAGCTCAACTGGCACCGTTTGGGTTTCGCCATCTCGCTCAATGACGAGCTCAATTTGATCGCCAGTCGCCATAGACTGCATGTACGCCAAGACATCCTCAGCATTCACAATGTTTGCCCCATCCATGGCCAACAAAACATCTCCTACTTCTATACCGGCAGCAGCAGCACCGCTTCCTTCAATGATTCCTTTCACCAAAACTTGGCTTGATTCCTCTCCATTGATATTCTTATCAACCTGTGCCAGCATAATGCCCAACATGGGTTGATCTGCATTGCCCATTGATTGCACTTTCTTCTTCACCACCTTAGTCGTGGCTCCCGCTGATGGAATCTCGAAATCTGGCACATCAATGCCCAATTCCTGCATATATTCCTTAACGTCCATACCTTCTGGTACGCGAAAGGTCTTGATGTTCGTATTCTCTTCTTCCGTCGATTCAATGTTCACGGACTGTCCCGGTTCTTGTGCCTGCCCTTGCAGACAAAACATTACTGCAAACAGTAATACCGATGGTTTGAATGCTTTCATAATTGAGTTTTCTTTGTTGTTTGATTCTTTTGCAACGTCGCAAATTTAAACTCTATTGCTCAAAATTACTGTTAATGAACCCGTAAAAATTTCACTTCAAAGAACGCATTCAAACCATTTGCCATACCATCAATTTAAGCACATCAAAACTTGTAAGTTAGCACTAGAAAACTCGGTGAATTGAATCTAAAAGAAGTACCGCGTCTCTCTACATCGCTGAAGTTTGGAACGCTCCGTTCTGGATCATCAACCAACTGATTGACCTGATAAGTATTATCAATTTCAAAAAAGGAAGCCACTGCACTGGCTTCCGTCCGAATCGAAATTCTATTATTTACTCTGTACTCTAAGCCTACAATAGGGGCGAATCCCACACTGTTTGAAGCAAAGTTTCTTTCAATTTGATACTCCCCATCGCCGTAAACATACTCATAGGTGCTGCTAGATAAAGAGTAGCGAACATCAAAGCCATAAAAGACATTCCAGTTCGGTGTTACAGTGAACGCTTTCTCTACTCCTACACGTGCACTCAAATTGAATTGGTCATCGGAGCCAATGATCTCAAATTCCTCTCGTTCCGAGAAAGTGCTAAATATGCCAAGCCCAAATCTCATTGTAACTTTTTCAAAATGCTTCTTGTACGTAAAATCATATACTCCTCCCCCATATCCTGTTCCCATTAACCTGCCTACCAAGGAAGTAACATCCACTCCCAATTCATTATTGTAAGTCTGACTTTGGCTTTGGGCAGAAAGCATCATTGGAAGCGCACAGAAAGCGAATAGAAGGATCTTTTTAAAATAACTCATTATTTGAATTTTGATTCACTAAATAAAAACACTCAACTTATTTTTAATAAAGCTTTAAGCGCATATCAATCACCAATTCTGTCAATAAAAGCACACCTAATTCAATATCTTAAAACCTGAAAGACAACACCAGAAAATCCGGAGCATTAACACTGGCACCAAAACCATTGGTCACCCGATCCCTAGTCAGGTCGGAATTTCCTTCTTCTTGATCTTTCCACTCCTCTCGCAACAAGAACACAGACATATTGCTTTCTGTACGCAAGGAAATTCGTTCCGCAATTCTAAATTCAATTCCCAAAATAGGAGCCAGAGAAAAACGATTAGTGCTAGATGTGCGATTTGTCAAAACTTCCCCGTTTAACCATTGGCTATTGAATTCAGAAATAGAGTGTCGAAAATCAATACCGTAAAAAAGATTCCATTTATCGGAAATCTCCAAGGCTTTTTCCAGACCAAGACGGTAATCCACCCGATAGCTAGAACTGGTCAATGTGTTACCATCATTTTCATCGTCCTCGCCATTCAGGTAAGTGCCCAATCCCAATCTCAGCGCAAACTTGTCAAAATGCCTTCTGTAGGTCAATTGATAGACACCAGACAAACTCGGGGAACCACCAAAATCATTACCACTAGATCCTAACAAGCTGGAGGTTAAATACGTGATGTCCATTCCTACTTCATTCTTCCCTTGAGAATCTCCCGATTGGGAATTTTCGGATTGGGCAAACATTAAAACGGGAAAGGCGAAAAGAAAGAATAAACAGGTCTTTTTTAAGTAACTCATATCATTGCATTTAGTCCTACAACGGAAAATTCTAGCAAAGGGTGGCCTAGCTTTGGCAGAATGATAATTTACAAAAGTTCGCGACACAGCCTAAACTCCAAATCGGTAATCGATTGACGAATTCTTAGCAAAGCCATCTAAATGGTGAAGCTGCGTCGCCCTTGCCATATTTGCTAGTCGCCATTTTCTCGTTGTACATTTGAGGCATTCGCAAGATCATACATATCGATATGGATGCCTTCTTCGCCTCTGTCGAACAGCGCGATCATCCACAGTGGCGAGGCAAGCCCCTAGCTGTTGGTGGGCGAGGTCGTAGAGGTGTGGTCGCGGCCGCCAGCTACGAAGCACGGGAATTTGGTGTTCGCTCGGCCATGCCTTCGATAACGGCATTACGTAGATGTCCGCATTTGATCTTTGCCAAAGCTCGCTTCGATGTATACAAGGAAGTCTCTCTACAGATTCGTGAAATCTTCCACCAATATACCGACTTGGTGGAGCCCCTTTCATTGGACGAAGCCTTTTTAGATGTAACCGAGAACAAAGTTGACAATCCTAGCGCAACCCACATCGCTGAGGAGATCAAGGAGAAGATATTGGCCAAGACCCAACTCACCGCCTCTGCCGGAATTTCGGTCAACAAGTTCGTAGCGAAGGTCGCCACAGACCTCAACAAGCCCGATGGGATTACGCTTATTCCGCCCAACAAAGTGGAGCACTTTATTGAAAACTTAGCGATTGGCAAATTTTTCGGCGTGGGAAAAGTAACAGCCAAAAAGATGCACAGCTTCGGCATTCATTTTGGTCGCGACCTCAAAACATGGACAGAGGTCGATCTCATTCGCATTTTCGGAAAAACAGGCCGCCACTTCTTTCGCATTTCTCGAGGCGTTGACAACCGACCGGTCCAACCCCATAGAAAACGAAAATCCATCGGTGCCGAGCGGACATTCACCCACGATCTGGAAACAACAGGCGATATGTGGGCTCAGATCGAACGCATTGCCGGTATCTTGTCACGCAGTTTAGAACGAACCGGTTCCCGAGGTAAAACAGTAACACTTAAAATTAAATCCCACGATTTCATTTCTTCAAGCAGAAGCAAAACCATTGGACATTTTACAGGTAGTAATGATGAAATCCTCTTGATCTTGAAGATGCTTTTCCACGATCCTCACCCACCGGAAACTGCTGTTCGTTTATTGGGTGTTTATTTATCCAACCTCGAAAACTCGAATGAAACAGGTATCCAATTGGAGATTGATTTTGAAGCCGGAGTTGGGGATAATCTCTCATACAAGCAACTTCGTTGAGCTTAGGTTTTGAATTACTGCACTTAGGCTTCAAGGAACTATAAACCAATCGTCTCACGAGTTCAATCGAGAACTCTATAGCTACTTAATTAAATTAAGTTAAGTTAATCATTTGATTAATTATTAAGCAAGTAGTTAAATTTGCAATAGCACTATAACTTCTATATTATCCTTTGTAAACATAAACCTTCACCTATTCGAGCAAAAAATTATCTTTTCAACAATACTTTTGCCAGCACACCATAATGGTCTGCTATGATAAATTATTAAGTGCAGGAGTTACTTTTTAAGCTTTAACAACGTACGGGCATTCTTTAGAATTTCCCACAGCGAAAAATCCTTTTTTGCGTCACTTTCCATTATTTTCTCAGATAGTTCAATGATCTCTTTTTCTGCCGTAAGATAATTTCCAGAGTTAAACATTGGCTGTGGATCATATTCTATAGATAACTGGGCAGCCTTTGCCGCCTTTTCACCTTTCAGGAGATTTACTAAATAAATTGCCATATCTATTCCTGCAGAAACACCTGCTGCAGTTATGAATTTCCCTTCTTCGATCATTCTTTCTCTTGTTGGTACAGCATCAAATTCAGCAAGCAAATTGATTGGCTTCCAATGTGAAGTTGCTTTCTTTCCTGCCAATAATCCCGTAGCTGCTAGAATTATTGAACCAGAACAGACTGTTACTGTTTTTTGAGTTGTCAAATTCACTTCCTTTATCCAATTCAAAACTTGCTTATCTTTCATCTCTCGAATAAATGCAATTGTAGAACCTGGGATCAACAGAATATCAGCCTCTTTAACCTCATCAATGCTAAATTTCGAATTGATGTGAAGAAAATGACTATCGGCCGTTATCTCACCCTTTGTCTTTGATACAAATTTGATATTTGCTCCCTTGATACTTCTCAGAACTTCATACGGACCAATGGCATCGAGCATTGTCATTCCATTGTATATGTAGATTACTATTTCCACTTATCTTATTTTTTTTGGAGCTAACGTCTAGCAAAGAACATTTAATGCTGCTTAGTTTGAAGCTCAGTTTCTCTACTAGTTGACTGTGCTTCATTTCGATCCGACAGTTGTGCCATAAATCTCTCGTAATCCATGACATCTGTCACCATCATCTCAAATTTTCCCATCATACCATAAGTAATGAAGCGCTCTAATTGCGTTGATACAATGGTTGCCCCAATGGGCGTAAAAGCCAAATTTTAGCTGCCACAAAGCATCTTCAATTGACTCGTCCGTTCCTATTTCATCAATTTTAAATATCTCTTTTTTTAGGTCTGTATAAATGTCTGTAAAATCGTCCACCAGCCATCCTTGACTGGCATCTTTATCTGTTATCTTCCAACCATGCCCAGGTTTTCCGTCCTCCTCAGTATAAGTTGGGTCAAAAACTTCCCAATAAAAGCTGTCTTTACCAAGATTTGATATCCGTTCTTTATTATGCTTTCTAAGTTCATCTTTGTCTATTGCAAATTCGCTTTCAGGTCCTGAATAATTTAATTCTACATTTTCTAGTCGTAGTGCAGTTTGATAAAGATCCGTCAAAGACTTATGAGCTTCTTTGTAAAACAACTCTTGGCTAAGTTTATCATCTTCCATGAGCTTTATGAACTGTCGAGCCGTGGCCAAGAATTCAACAATTGAATCCTTTTCTAGC
>Ga0114956_1001103_pt1 | contig 21005 bp, 23 predicted proteins | sample MaitaG_FD_87304 | JGI IMG/M metagenome (GOLD analysis project Ga0114956, IMG submission 87304) | Marine algal microbial communities from Maine, USA - Maine_Asex2 metaG | ecosystem: Host-associated > Algae > Red algae > Unclassified | place: Maine, USA | collected 2015-01-05
AGGAGCTCGAGCAGAAAGGTGTGCAAGAGGTGGTATTGACTGGAGTGAACATTGGAGATTTTGGCCAAGGGTTGGCGGAAAAAGTGACTTTCCTCGATCTTATAAAGCAAATTGACGCCACATCTTCGATTCCTCGATTTCGGATTTCATCGATCGAACCCAATCTTTGCACCTCGGAGATCATCAAATTTGTGGCAAAATCCAATCGATTTATGCCGCATTTGCACATGCCGTTGCAATCGGGATCGGACAAAATGCTGGCTCAAATGCGTCGGCGCTATCGCAGCAATCTTTATCAGGAACGAGTAGAGCAGATCAAGGCGATCATGCCACAGGCCTGCATTGGCGCGGATGTAATTGTAGGCTTTCCGGGAGAATCAGAAGATGATTTCTTAGAGACGTATCGGTTTCTGAGTGATTTGCCGGTGAGTTATTTGCATGTGTTCACCTATTCCCAGCGCGACGATACTCCTGCCGCGACCATGGCAGATCAGATACCAGTCGGTGAGCGACGACGACGCAATAAGAGGCTCCGTACGCTATCAGCAAAGAAATATCGAGCGTTTGTACAATCTCAGATCGGCAGCACGCATGAAGTGATCCTGGAGGCTTCGAAAGATGAAAATGTGTTTCGAGGATTTACTGACAATTATGTAAAGGTGTGCATGCCACGGGGAGATTTCAAGATCAATGATCGTATTTCGGTAGAGCTCGACTCGCTCGATGAAAAGGACGTTGTTTGGGTTACACCTAAAAAGCCAACCCGGCAGAAAAGTGCAACACCACAGCTCGACTATTCTCGTCTGCGCTAAGCACACCAGCAAACCCATGCTGAAAAGCAAAGTCTAGGACCAAAATTCCAATATCGAAGCCAGTGCTGATTTGGGCTCCAAGTCCAAAGACATTTACATCTTCAAATTTCATGTCACCACGCACATTGACCACATAATCTACCGTACCACTGAAGGCCATGTGCCAATCAAAATTGCCAACTTCAATGATGCGGGTCTCCAGACCCATGGCGCCCTTGATCACATCGTATCCAGTCTTGTTGGCATTAAAGAATCCGGTCTCAGACCCATGTAATTGTGATGCTAAGTTCATGCGAGCGAGGTACACTTGAGGTCGCAGGTAGGTGCGTTCTTCGGCAAAGAGTCGAATGTCAAAGCCCGCCATATAGCCGGTGGCGCTTTGTGCCAAAATTGACTTGCCGTCGCGCTCAAAGTCGGAAACGATCAGGCCACCCTTGATCACAGCACCGCTCTGAGCTGTAACTATGCCAATACAAAAGCAAAGTAAAGAGACTGTTAGGGAGGCTTTCATAAGGTTCACGTAAGGCATTGCGTAAAGTAACGCAAAAAATAAGCGCCGAATTTCATGTCAGAATCGGCGCTTATTACCCTTACAACAAAATTTGATTACAATGAGTCACTTTCTCAAAGAGAAAAGAACTCGTTTTTTAGTCTCCTTTTATGAACGTAAAGGTTCTTAGAATATGGCGATCTCTAAACCCCATATTCATGGGGTGCCCCCAATGTGGCTATCTGCAGAGGCTTTCGAATGCGCTGACATCGCATCTAGTCTAGTGGATGAAGGCATCCATCGATCTGCTGTCGTCGGCACAGCAGAATAAGCTACTTTAGCTCAGAGAAAAATTTAAAATTTGTATCCAGACCTCTCATATTTACTCCACGATCTGCTCGGAACCCCGGAAGACAATTGGACCTCGGTGGTCAAAACCTTCGGGTTTTTGCTCGTACTAGCCTTTCTCGCCAGCCACTATTTCTTTCGCAAAGAGCTCATCCGCAAGGAGCAACAAGGACTGCTGCAGGGGAGTATAGAAAAGGTAAAGGTCGGGTTTCCGCCGAGCATCTTAGAGACCGCAACAAACACCCTCTTGGGGTTTGTGATTGGTTTTAAGGCCGTCTACTTGTTTCAGAACCACAGTGAGATTGGGGCTGATATTTTCCCTTTTCTTACCTCAATGCAGGGCAATCTGCCTGCGGGCATCGTGGTGGCACTCATTTTCGGAGGAAGCTACTACTATGGTAGATACAAGGACCAGCTTGCAAAACCGGAGGTACGTGACGTGATGGTCAAACCCTCCGATCGTTCGTTTGACATTACTGTACGAGCCGCGATAAGTAGCATCATCGGAGCAAAGCTCTTTGCTATTTTCGAAAGTGCCGAAAATGTGCGAGCCTTCTTCAATGATCCGATCGGCCAATTTTTTTCAGGCAGTGGCTTGGCTGTCTATGGAGGCCTCATAGTGGCATTTGGTTACTGCTACTGGTGGATACGTCGCAAGGGCATGCGTCCGATCCACGTGATGGACGCAGTCGCTCCCGCTTTGATCATGGGTTATGCTGTGGGACGCATTGGTTGCCAGCTATCGGGAGATGGAGATTGGGGCATCGTTAATATAGACCCGCCACCAGCTGGATGGTTTCTTCCGGATTGGTTGTGGGCCTACGACTATCCTCAAAATGTGCTTGAAAAAGGAGTGATGATTGAGGGGTGCGAAGCGAAGTATTGTCGTCGTCTGGCTCAACCCGTTTTTCCCACGCCAGTGTATGAGACCATTATGGGTCTGATCATCTTTCTCATACTTTGGGTGATGCGCAAGAAAGTGAAGGTGGCAGGCATGCTCTTTTTCATCTACTTACTACTCAGCGCGATCGAACGATTTTACATCGAGAAAATTAGAGTCAATGACAAGATTGCCATGTTGGGCATGGAACTTACTCAGGCAGAGATCATCTCCACAGTGCTGGTTGTGGTCGCATTGGTCGGCATCGCTTTGCTGGCAATGAAAAAGGTAAAGACCATTCCGATCAACCAAACAGGGTAGCAGCTACGTGGTTGGCTGCCAGATCCCAATCAAAATCTGCGACACGCTGTGCTCCTCTCGCAACCAGTAGTGCCCGCTGGTCATCATCGCTATCGATAGCTCTCATTCCAGCGGCTATGGCCGTCACATCTTCTGGGTCGACCAGCAGCGCTGCATCTTGAGCGACCTCAAGCATGGATGAACGATCAGAAGTGATCACCGGCACTTCGCATTGCATCGCTTCGGCGATGGGTAGCCCAAAACCTTCTAGCAGAGATACATAGACCAGTCCTCGCGCTGCACCCAGTAGTTCTGCCAGATTCTCTTCAGAGACATAGCCCGTGCTGACGATGTCTTCTTGGTGCTGCGATTGCGCTAAAATGGTGGAGACCTCTTTGGTTTGCCACGCGGCTCGACCGACCAGAAGCAGCTTTGTCCGACTGTTCGATTCTTTGCGAAACTGCTCGTATGCGCGAATTGTATTGGGAATATTCTTGCGGGGATGAATCGCACCAATGGTGATGAAATAGGGGCATCCGTTGCTCCATTGTTCCTGCACCCTTTCCTTTGCTGCATTTGAAAGCGGTTTATACATTGGCTGTACACCATTGTATACCCAACTTGTTTTGTCTTCAACTGATTCAAAGTGTTTGATCAGATCCTGCTGAGTACTTTGTGAAACTGTGACGATCTGATCAGCTGCACGCACAAATTTTGGCATGTATGTGCGGTAGTACCAGAGGATGGCAGGGCTTATTTGCCCTGGATAGTGTAAGTACGCCAGATCGTGAATGGTGATCACCTTGCGATCTATGCTTTTCGCAAGCGAGGTAAACCCATCGGGTGAAAAAAAAGCGTCGCACCTATGCCTTTTATATGCTCGTGGTATGGCCACTTCAAACCACCACCAAAAGAGCAACGGATGCCGGGCCGGAGGGCTGAGCACGAGGCCATGCACGTTTTCTGAAAAAATGTATGTAGGATCAAATGCACGATCAAATGCAAAAAAGAACTCATGCTGCGGGTACTTCCTGGCAATTCTGGAAAGGATCTCATAGGTATATCGGCCAAACCCTTCCAGCTTACCTTTCAGCAAAAATCGCGTATTGACCAGAATGCGCATATGGTTGGCAATTTAGAAATGAAATCTCGGGTAGCAGACTTCCTGGAGTGCTTTTGATCGTGAATTTTCCTGTGCCGGCATGTATTTTTCTAAATTTGGAAAGAAGCGAGCGTGTGACACAGACCGACATTCTTATCATTGGTACCGGGGTTGCTGGATTGACCACAGCCATTAAATTGGCTGAGCGGCGAAAAGATCTTCGCATTCTGGTTATCACCAAGTCATCAAATGTCTCTGAGACCAACACGCGTTACGCCCAGGGAGGCATTGCGGCGGTTTGGAACATGGAGACTGATACGCACGAGTCGCATATTGCCGATACACTCGATGCGGGAGATCATCTTTGCAATCCTCAGATTGTACGCATCGTCGTGGAGGAAGGCCCCGAAAGAGTGCGAGAAATTATTGACTGGGGCACACGCTTTGACAAAGTAGACGGCCAGTATGATCTGGCCATGGAAGGTGGGCATTCGGCACATCGCATACTTCACTACAAGGATCTTACGGGTGCGGAAATACAGCGTGGCCTGGTCGAAAAGGCTGCAACCTATCCCAACATTGAAATCCACACGTCGATCCATGCCGTGGATTTACTCACACAGCATCACTTGGGCTACAGCGTGACACGGGGCACTCCTGATGTTGTTTGCTATGGCGCGTATGTCTTCAACCAAGAGCGTCAGGATACGGAGACCATTGTGGCTCGGCACACCGTGCTTGCCACGGGGGGTAACGGACAGATTTACCGCAACACGACCAATCCGGTGATTGCCACGGGAGACGGCATCGCTATTTTTTATCGCGCCAAAGGCCGGATTGAGAATATGGAATTTGTGCAGTTTCATCCCACTGCATTGTACAATCCGGCAGGCGAGAATCCTGATTTTCTGGTTTCGGAAGCTGTGCGTGGTTTCGGGGCCATTTTAAAGACCAGTGATGGAGAAGACTTCATGCATCTCTATGATTCGAGAGAGTCGCTCGCCCCGAGGGATATCGTGGCTCGCGCAATAGACAACGAGATGAAAAAGCGCGGGGATGATTTTGCCTTACTAGATTGCCGTCATCTCGACAAAACCGGTTTCATTGCCCATTTTCCAACCATATACGAGAAGTGTATGAGCATTGGTCTGGATCCTTTTGAGCATTTGATACCAGTGGTGCCTGCTTGTCACTATATGTGCGGCGGGGTGAAGGTCGATGAATGGGGTCGATCTTCGATCAATAATCTGTACGCAGCAGGTGAATGCACCTCCACTGGATTACATGGGGCAAACCGACTTGCTTCAAACTCGCTGCTGGAAGGGTTGGTCTTTGCCCATCGCATTGCGGATCATGTTGCAGGAAGCATTGATAAAGTTTCGTTTCGCGAGGACATCCCGGACTGGGATGCAAAAGGGACGATGGAACCCAAAGAAAAAGTACTGATTACCCAGAGCTTGCGAGAACTCCGTGATATCATGAGCAACTACGTAGGCATCGTGAGAAATGATATGCGTCTCGACCGAGCAAGCAAGAGGCTTCACTTACTCTATGAAGAGACGGAAGAACTTTATCGGTCCACGACGTTATCTCCCATCTTGATGGAGCTTCGCAACATGATCACGATTGGTCATCTGGTCACCAAATTTGCTGGAATGCGCAAGGAGAGCAGGGGCCTTCATTATACCACAGACTATCCGGAAAAACGCGACTTCCTGGATGTCATGGTATTGTGAGCCCTTTCAACTCGGCTCCACGCCTCCGTCCAGAAAGTCCTGATATTCCTGTAGCATATCCCACTTACCATCTGCAGCGAGTCCTGCTTGCTTGGGCCAAGTGGTGGGATTGTGCATGCGATAGCGCTCACCGGCACTATTGAGAATTTCTTGCAGTCGATCTACACTTGTTGTCGAAAGTTGTCGCCAGGTAGCAACGCCACCTCCTCTCAACAATTCCTCGATCTTGGGTCCAATGCCCTCGACAATCTTTAAGTCATCTTGCTTGATGCGCTTGCCAAAAACGGCCTTTGCTCCGTCTCCGTCATAGTCAGTGCTCCCATCCGCAACCAGATTGCTCGCAGGACTATCTGAGGAGAAACCGGGTGTACCGCTAGCAATTACATCACCATCTGGTTCAACTCCACCCACCAGAAAATCTTGATACTCTTTCAACTTCTGCCAGTCTCCATCTGCAGCCATCTCGGCTTGCTTTGGCCATGTCCCTGGTTTTAGCAATTGAAATCGATCGCCTGCATCGTTGAGGATCCCTTGCAATTGTGGTTCCGAGGTATTGGCCAACTGCCGCCACGTTGTAATCGACGACTGATTCAGGATTTGTTCCGTTTTGGGGCCGATGCCTTCTACAATTTTCAGGTCATCTTCATTTACTTTTTTGCCAAAGATAGCGCGAGCTCCACTTGCGTCGTACGTCGATCTGCTCTCGGCATCGCTGGTTATTCCAGCGGCTACGATGGCAGCACTCTCATCCACGGCCGGAATAGGTGCCGGCATCGACTGGGCATTGGCAAGGTCACCTTCCAGAGCCTTGATTCGAGCACTTAAGCCGACATTGTCTCCTTTCAGTTGCACGGCTTGGCTATTGCATTTGGCTAGATCAGCTTCGGCAGTCTTTAGTTTGGCTCGGCTGCTGCGCAGATCGCCTTCCAACTCGGCAATGCGGGCCTTATGCCGGGTGCAATAAATGAAGTGGTGAAGAAGCCAGCCCAGTATGAAGGCACCGAGCAACATGAGAATGACCTCCCCGGTGTGCGATCCAAAGGTGCCATCGCCAGGGTAGGTGGTTACGTTTTGACCAAATACTTGTAAAAGAATCATGAGAGTTGGCAGTTTTATGTTATGATTTGATAGTTAACTCAACGCGACGGTTCTGTTGTTTTCCGGATTCGGTGGTATTGTCGGCGATGGGCTGCGACTCTCCTTTGCTCGAAGTCATAATCCGCGAAGCATCCAATCCTTTATTGACAAGAATTTCTTTGATGGCGCGAGCTCGGTCGTTGCCCAGGCGCATATTGCGAGCTGCACCTGCTGAGCTATCGGTATGCCCGACAAGATCTACCGTTTCTTCTGTGTTTTTCAGACGGGCCACAAGATTATCCAGGTATTCTATCAGTTTGGCATTCTCCAACATGTCTGCAGAAGCATGCGGAAAATTAATGATCATTTTACCAGCGATTTCTCGCACTGATTCATTCCGTACAATGCGCCTGAAGGTTGCTGCACGAAATTTATCTGCCTTTGCTCTGGCAGAATTTTCACCCAACAATCTTGATTGAAGCTCTACGCGATCTGCTGAAAGCGCGGGCACCATTTTGTTCTTCACGGCATTTGCCCTTGCGAGGCCTAGATTATCGTAAGAGCTGGTGTTTTCTTCGTCGCCATAGTATTGGCCCGTTATTTCAAGTAGATCTTGATCTTGCAACTGCGCGATGATTGAATCGCGGTATGCCGGAAAACGATCGGATGTAATCGCCTCGTTTTTGGACCAATCAAAGACCAAAGGGCCATAGTTTTTTTCCATGACTTTTTCGGTGGGCTTTACCCAAGGGCAAACTTCTTTGTGTGGACAGACGTACCAATACCAAGACCCAACAAACCAGAGGGCTGTTAGAAACCATAAAAGAGCTTTCATGACCTTTTGTTTTTTTAAGTGCAGGGTGGGCTTCCTAAGATAGAGATTTAGACGCTGGTTTCAACGTGCTCACAATATAAAAGACGTTTGTCACTGCACTAGGTCACTAATTATGCCCGTAATTAGACTGCTTTCGTATCCTTTATTTGCCGCAAATCGAAAAAGGCTGTTTCGTCGCCGGAAGGGATCGGCTTCGTTAAGCAATTCATTTTTGCGGTGCAAGAGCTTGGTTAGCGCTGCTAAATATTCATCATCGTCAATACCGGCTAAAGCTTCTCGGATGTCGTATGCTGACACTTTTCTTGCCTGCAATTGCAGTCGGATTTTCACTCTGCCCCACTTGTTGATCCTGAATTTGCCTCGGGCATACGCCTCTGCAAAGCGACTTTCATTGAGAAAGTCATCGCTCACCAAATTGGAGATCACATACTCCAGATCGGCTCCGTACACCTCCAGCTTTAGCAACTTGGTGCGCACTTCCTGATGGCAGCGCTCCTGGTAAGCACAGTACTTTTGCAGCTTCGATATGGCAAGATCAACGGTCATGGATGCAGCGCTTAACTGATAGATAATTGGAAAGCAGGCAGGTAATAAGTGTATAAAGCAATTCCGATAATAGTTGTAGTCACACCCAAAATCCACACCCTAGCACGTCCTCACTCCCACACCCACACTTGAGGCTGACATCCGCAGGATCGTCAGTCCACACCTTCAGGCTGACATCCGTGAGGAGTCAGCCCACACCCAATCAGTGGTCCCACAAGGGCTCGAACCTTGGACCCTCTGATTATGAGTCAGATGCTCTAACCAACTGAGCTATGGGACCGAAAGGGGCAAAATTAAGGAATTGGATGAGATGAAGACGGATTAGAAAACTAGTTTTAGGATAAATCTTACAAAGAGTATGGACCAGCAGATCGCGACCATTTTCCTAGCAGAAATTGAAAGGAGACTTTTTGCAGAATGCTTTCCAAGGCTGACCAAGTGCATCTCCATGCTCTCGGAAGAGCAGATATGGTCTCGGCCCAATCAAATTTCAAACAGCCTTGGCAACATTGTGCTTCATCTCAAAGGAAATACGCGACAGTGGATGGGTACGACCTTTGGGGGTCGCAGCGACGATCGGAGAAGAGCGGCGGAGTTTTCGGAATCCGGGCCCCTTCCCAAAGCGCATCTACTCAGGATGGTCAGCGAGCTGCAAACCGATTTGGAAGGGATCTTCAAAGAGATCAGGCAGGAAGACTTACTCAAGGAGTATGATGTGCAGGTGTATCGGGAAACAGGCCTGGCTATTCTTGTGCATGTCACTGAGCATTTTTCCTACCATGTGGGTCAAGCGACCTATTTGGTAAAAATGCTCACTGGTAGGCCAACCGGATACTACGAGGGGCAGGATCTGGGCTGATTGGTATATTAACCCCTAATCTTGCCGGGATTTTCTTTGATGTATGCATTCCAGTCCGTAAAGTGCGGAGCGCTTGTCGCGAGCTTGCTTTGCTGGCAGTGACACACTGCTGTGGCAAGGGCATCACTGGCATCGAGGAAAGCGTGTGTTGTATCACCTACAACTAAGTGCCGCAACATGGCTGCGACTTGCTCTTTGGAAGCATTGCCCGACCCCGTTATGGCAAGTTTGATCTTTTTGGGAGAGTACTCAAAGACCTTGACCTCGCGCGTGAGAGCCGCCGCAATCGCAACACCTTGAGCACGACCCAGTTTGAGCATTGATTGTGGGTTTTTGCCATAGAAGGGAGCTTCGACAGCCATTTCTGCTGGGCGATACTTCAGAATCAGCTTGGCTACGGACTGAAAAATATGCAGCAATTTGTCCTGGTGCGTTGATAATTTCTGCATGTTCACCACACCCATTTCCACCAAGTGAATTTCTGACCCCACGACTTTAATTACAGAAAATCCCAGAACGTTTGTTCCAGGATCAATGCCCACCAAAACCTGTTCCTTCATCCGAAACAAGGTATTAAAATATAATACGATATGTTATTTTGTAGAGACATTGTAGATTTTTTGCATTTAAATTGTTACATTCGCTAGTGAGTGAACTATGTAGTTCGAACACTCAAATCCGACATATAGCAAGAGGTTCGTCCATCAACGAGCCTCTTACTTTTTTGTACCCTTCTGATCAGAAGACAGACGTTTCCTGTGATTCAGATATCCTAAGTCGTCCTATTCAAGCATCGTGAATTTGAAATTAGATTTAGGTACGCTCAATCGCCTTCTGAAGGCAGTCATACTGATGGCTTTTGCATGGCTTATCTGGCATCTTTCCCAAGATCAGAAAACGCTCTCGGTACTTTCGGCAGAACTTCGCGATCAAATACGTCATGGCAACAAACTACTTGTGGCAGCTGTCATCGCCCTCATGCCGGTCAACTGGCTTTTGGAATCAATGAAGTGGAGGGCACTAAATCGACCAATCCATCAGATTTCACTGACTCGAGCACTAAAGGCCGTCTTGATGGGGCTCACCATATCGATATTTACCCCTGCGAGGATCGGGGAGTATCTCGGGAGGATCATTAACATTCGACCCCGTGATAAGTGGAAAGCACTTGCTGCTCAGCTTATCGGAAGCATGATGCAGCTGGTACTGCTAATGCTGGCAGGCCTCTGGGGTTTGAGTATCATCGCACGCGAAAGTGCAGGACAGAACATGCCTGATCAGCGAGCACTGCTTGCGGTGGCAGGGATCATTCTGCTCTTGCTGCTCATGCTCCTTCGAGCACCCCGAATCTTGCATTGGATCCGAGTGAAACTGTCCATGCCGCGTCTGAGAGATCTGATGCAGCAGATGCACTTTATCAGCAACTATTCAGGCCAGTCAATGACTGTGATTGCCTCAATTACCTTGCTTCGCCTAGCGATATACGTATTTCAATACTGGCTCTTGCTGCAGTTTTTTGGTCTGGAGATACGAGCACCACTGGCAGTTGCAGCCATTCTTGCCACCTATTTAATTCAGTCTGGACTCCCGCTACCATTGCTTTTGGGTCTTTTTGCCAGAGGCGAAGTGACCTTGCTGGTCTGGAAGTTTTTCCCCGTAAACGAACTCACTTTGCTCTCAGCCAGTTATGCCTTATGGGTAATAAATGTATTCTTGCCCGCGTTGATCGGTTTAGGATTCTTATTGAAAACAGACTTCTTGAAATCATTCGGTTTTGAAAAAAAGTAAATACGTAATACCTGTTCTTCTGCTCGCATGCATGAGCTTTGTCGTCTCTGAACCGACGGTACTGGACGTGTGCACTCCGCATGACATGGTTTTCCAAGACGGGGAGGAGATTGTTTATAAGGTTTATTACAATTGGAATTTTATCTGGTTGTCTGCCGGACAGGTGGTATTTAAGGTAGATGAAATGGGAGATTCTGTTCATCTCTCGGCCACTGGCAATACCTTCAAATCATACGAATGGTTTTTTAAAGTACGAGACAAGTATGAATGTGTCGTGGACAAAGAATCCTTCAAACCGGTGCGCTCCTCGCGTAAGATCGAGGAAGGGAAGTACCGAGAATACGACGACACCCAGTATGACTTTGAAAACCTCAAAGCAGTTTCTGAAATTGGAAAATCGATGGACTCGCGCGAAAAAACCGAAGTCGAAATAGGAGCATGCGTGCACGATATCTTGTCTTGCCTCTACCAGGTGAGAAACATGGATGTACGCAAACTTGAAAATGATACCAAGGTCCCATTGAGCATCTATCTCGATAAGAAAATCTATGATCTCGACATGGTCTATAAGGGCCAGGAAGTGCGTCGCATCAAAGGCATGGGCAAATGCAAGACCCTGCGCATCGAACCGCAGCTCATCGTGGGGGAAGTTTTTAAAGACAAGAAGGGCATGAAAGTATGGGCATCAGACGATGAAAATCGAGTACCACTTATGATTGAGTCGCCAGTGTCTGTTGGATCAGTAAAAGTGGTCTTGCAGTCGTATCAAGGGGCGAAATTTCCCTTCAAGCCAAGTGTAAAGTGAAAGCCCTCAAGTGGATCCTGATGTGCTCAGTTGGCATTGCACTTCTGATCGGCGGTATATATCTCGGCAGTGGATCCTTTTTTCCATGGAACAAAAGAATGACCGAGGAAGAAGGCCAGGTCATGCTAGAGAAAGTCCGTGAGACCATCAAGCTCATCACTCTGGAAGCCGATTTTTCAGAACTCTACAATTACAAAGATTATCTCGGATATGATTTCAGCCCTTTTCGCAAAAAAGCCATTTTGCGGGTCCAGGCCAAGGCATCGATTGGATTTGATTTGGAAAAGGTGACGCTGGAAGTGCTTCCGGAGAAAGGTCAGATCATCGTTCGCGACATGCCAAAAGCAGAGATCCTATCGCTTGAACACGATCTTGATTACTACGATTTGCAAGAGGGTGTCTTCAATTCTTTTTCAGAAAGAGATCTATCGGATCTTAATCAGAATGCAAAAAAATTCATTCGGACAAAGGCTGAAGAAAGTGATCTGCTCGAAAGAGGAAATGATCGGTTGGGAGATCTGTATCGAACCCTCGACTTTATGGTGAAAGGGGCAGGCTGGGAGCTTGTAATTTCGCCAGGCGCAAAAATATCTCCTCCGCTCAATTAGTTTTCGCTTGCCATGGCAAATCCCTATTTTGAGGGATGGCATCATACGACCCAACTACAACGAAAGGATTTTTTGGACACCCCAAAGGTCTTTCCACATTGTTCTTTACCGAGATGTGGGAGCGCTTCAGCTACTACGGTATGCGCGCCCTGCTCATTCTCTTCATGACCGCAACTGTGGCAGAAGGAGGCTTGGAATTTTCGGCTGGTAAAGCGGCGGCTGTCTATGGCTTATATACCTGCGGTGTCTATCTGCTTGCCTTGCCCGGAGGTTGGTTTGCTGATCGCATCATCGGCCAGCGCAGTGCCATCTGGTATGGGGGCATCATCATTGCGATTGGGCACTTTATTTTAGCGGTCCCCCAAGTTTGGACCTTCTATATCGGCTTGATTTTTATTGTGATCGGCACAGGTCTGCTCAAACCCAACATTAGCACCTGTGTGGGAGAGCTATACACGGACCGTGGTGCTCGCAGAGATGCCGGTTTCAGTATTTTCTACATGGGGATCAACCTAGGTGCCTTTCTAGGCCCTCTGCTATGTGGCTATTTTGCTGAAAAGGTAGACTGGCACATTGGATTTGCCCTCGCGGGTGTGGGCATGATTTTAGGTTTAATTCAGTACCGCGTTACAGGGCCCAAAACCTTGGGCGATATTGGTGTCGAGCCGAATATTCATAGCGATGAGGAAAAAGGTGAAGGATCAGGAAATAACCTGATGGCAATTGGTCTGGCTGTTCTTACCGTACTCGCGCTTGCCGTACTTCAGATGACGGGTAAGATAGACCTACTTACTGCCGAGGGTTTGGCTGCTGCCGTTTCAATCATCGTGGCCATTGTGATACTCTTCTATTTCGCCTACATCATCATGTTTGGGGGCCTCAATATTTCAGAGAAAAAAAGAATAGTGGTCATCTTTCTGCTGGTGCTAGGAGCAGCAGTCTTCTGGTCGGGTTTTGAGCAGGCCGGATCTGCACTCAATTTATTTGCGGCACAGCATACCATTCTCGATATCGGCTCCTGGGAAATGCCAGCCAGTTGGCTGCAATCGGTCAATTCATTTTTCATCATTACGTTGGCCCCACTCTTCGGAGCGCTATGGATCAGACTGGCCCAGCGCAACCTCAATCCACGCACGCCGATCAAATTTGCAATCGGTTTGGTTTTTCTAGGACTGGGTTTTTTGGTGATGTATTTCGGTGCCAAGATTGTGACACAAGGAGCGCAAGCATCCATGTTCTTTCTCATATTCACGTACTTCTTACATACGGTAGGAGAGCTTTGCCTCAGCCCAGTCGGATTGAGCACCACCACAAAATTAGCTCCTAAACGCTATGTGGGTCAGATGATGGGTATTTGGTTTGTCGGTACGGCCTTTGGCAATTTAGTTGCAGGACTCGTCGCCGGGCGCTTTGATCCGGAACAAGTTCAGCAGATGCCAGACCTTTTCATGACCATGGTTTGGACTGCCGTAGGTGCGGGTATTTTCTTTCTGGTACTTTCTCCGATCATGAAAAAATGGATGGGGGAGGTGCAGTAGAGGGTGAAGAAGGGTAAAATGGGCTAAAAAGGGAGGAAGAGAGGAAATGTGCTTCGCACGAGGAAACGCGACCATCTTTGCCAACTCTGCAATAGTAGGAGGGTGGGCAAAACTTGATCGTACTCATGCGAGCCTTAAAATAATGTCCCTTGCTCTTCTGATCTTGGGGCGATCAGATCTGCATCGTTTTCAGCTACTTTGCCGACTCGGTTTTCGACTGCATAAAAATGCAGGAGCTCTTCGGGATACGGCGAGATAATCGATAGAGCATCCTCGACGGGTATCTCTATATCAAGCCAGGATCGCTCTGCATCGGCAGACAGAATGGCCGGCATGCGATCATGAATATCCTCGATCACCTTGCTCGCAGGCTGAGTGATGATCGTAAAAGATTGCACCCAGTCGCCACTTGGTGATTTCCAATTTTCCCAAAGCCCAGCCACGCTAAAAATGTCCTGATCCTTGGTGGTAATCCGATAGGGTACTTTTCCCGACGCTGATTTTTTCCATTCGTAGTAGCCGTCCATTGGGATGATGCAGCGTCGTTTGGTGATGGCTCGTTTGAACGATGATTTTTCCGTCACGGTTTCAATGCGAGCGTTAATCATTTTGTATCCCATTTTATGATCCTTGGCCCATGAAGGGATTAGACCCCAACGCATCGGAAGAAAATGCTCCGGATCTTTGTTGGTGATCACCGGCATGACATGAGTGGGCGCGACATTGTAGTTTGGCAATGGATTGTACTTTTCGAGGTCTTCGGCATAGAAGGTCGAGCGAAAGCGCACTTCCAATTCTTTTTCTGATTTCGTTAAGGATGATCTACCGCACATATAAAGAAAGATCGGAAATATTGGTCAATTTTATTTTGGCTTGAGTGAAAGCACATATGATTTCCCTAATCGGATACCGAACTCACCATCCTTATTGATAAATGAAAACATATGGCCGTTTGCTGAAGTGTATAGGACTGTTTTTCCCTTGCGTTCAAAGGGCAAATTTTCTACGAGCTCATCATACCTGGAGAGAATCTTTTCCCATTTTTGCATCATAGTTTTTTTCGGAATACCTTGGTTTACGGGTAGGTGGTGACTAGATAAATGCTCTTACAATTTACTTTCCTGATAGTCGTATGGCCTAATTTTAGCAAACTGTTTTCCACCTCTTTTGGCCTCCATAAGATCATATTGGTTCTGCAACCTCAACCAAAAGCCATCACTCAATCCAAAAAACCTCGCCAGCCTCAAATCTGTATCGGCCGTGATGCCCCTTGTACCTTTTACAATGTGATGTATCCGGTTCACAGGTACATCGATGGCGCGAGCCAAATGGCTCAAGGGCATTTCTAATTCATCCAGAAACTCTTTCTTAAGAATGATTCCTGGATGCGGATTTTCCAGTTTTTGCTTCATTTTTTCTTCTTTAATGATAGTCCACAATATGCACATCCAGAGCTTTACCACTCTCCCAACGAAAGCAAATACGCCATCGCTGATTTATCCGGATGCTCTGTTGTCCTGAGCGGTCCCCTTTTAATGCTTCCGATCTATTACCCGGAGGATTCTTCAGATCATCCAAAACCAAAGCGGCATCAATGAGACGTAGCTTTCGTAAAGCTCTCTCCTGTATATCTGCAGGAAATTTCTTTGCTCTCCTCCCATCCCAAATTTTTTCAGCTTCCCTGCAGGAATAGCTCTCTATCATACAATCTAATCCTCAAGATGCAATCATAACTTATTACGTCTTACGTAACAAGTAATTTGATAGAAAGGTTTCAGTCACGAGCCTAGACAAAAATGCAAGGACTCCAATAGTGGCCAATCGATTTAATAACTGGTCAAGCCAGTCTCTATTTTCCATTGTGCGCTATTTTTTGAGCAACCGCAATCGCAATCCCGATGATAAGAATGGCTGGCAGATATCTATTGGGGTAGTGCAGATTTTTGAAAAATTGGACAATCATCAGGCCTGGGCTAAAAATGGACTAGAATCCAAACGCCCTCGGCAACGCCAAACTCAACCACGGAATATAGGTCACCAATACCAACGCAATCAACATCGCTACAAAGAGTGGCAACAGAGGACGAATCACTTTTTGTATCGTAGTCCCGGCCACCCCGACCCCAACAAATAGAACCGACCCAACTGGAGGCGTGCAAAGACCGATGCATAAATTAAGCACCATCATGATGCCAAAGTGTGTGGGATCCATGCCAAGCTCCGTCACGATCGGCAGGAAGATTGGAGTAAAGATTAATACGGCAGGGGTGAGGTCCATAAATACCCCGACAAAAAGTAGAATTAGATTGATGATGATCAGCAATACAATTTTGCTGTCGCTCAAACCCAGCAATAGCGAGGTGATATCCTGCGGAATATTTTCATACGCCATGATCCACGACATACTGATCGATGTGCCGACCAGCAACAAGACAATTGCCGTCGTGCCGACCGAGGAGAGAAAAATCTCTGGCAAGTCAGACATGGATATTTCCTGATAAATAAAAGTCAGAATGAGGCAGTACAGCACCGCGATGGCAGAAGCTTCCGTCGCGGTAAAAATGCCTACAACGATACCGCCGATGACGACAATAAGCAGAAAAAGCGAGGGAAGGGCATCAATAAATGTCTTGCCTACTTCTCGCAGTGTAGACCGCTTTCCCACCGGATAGCCCCTGCGCTTAGCCATGATAGCAGCCACGATCATCAGGAACAATCCGACTATGAGACCCGGTATGTAACCTGCTAGGAAAAGCGCCGCAATCGATACCCCACCGCTTGCCAGGGAGTATACAATCAGGATATTAGAGGGCGGAATAATTAAGCCGGTGGTAGCAGATGTAATATTTACCGCAGCAGAATAATCTTTATCATAGCCCTCTTTTTCCATAGTTGGCCCTAGGAAACCACCAATGGCAGAAGCTGCTGCCACGGCAGATCCGGCGATCGCACCAAACAACATGGCGGCAATAATATTTACATGCGCAAGACCACCCGGCAGTGAGCCCACCAGTGTTTTGGCGAAATTAATCAGGCGCTTGGCAATACCCCCTCGATTCATGATTTGGCCTGCCAGAATAAAAAAGGGAATGGCCAACAAGGCAAAACTATCCAGGCCATTGGTCATCCGTTGTGCCACCGTGGTAAAAGCGGGCAGTGCAGGGATACTAATTAACATGGTAAACAAACTGCTTAAGCCAATCGACCATGCGATGGGCACACCGATGCCCAACAGGACCACAAAACTCAAAACCAGTACAAGTACTTCCATCAGGCTACAGAATCTGAAGGTGATTTATCTGCCATTAAATCTCGCAGATGCATAAATTGATAGATCAATATGAAAATGCCTGAAAGGGGGATCACCAGATAGATCCAAAATTTAGGAATATTTAGAGCCGGTGACATTTGTCCCAACTTTTGAGTGATAAACATGAGGCGGCCACCTCCGATGAGCATCACAGTCACTGCAAAAAATATCACACATCCGGCGATGAAAAAATTGACCGACTTCGCTTTGGCAGGGGTAAGTTTTGGTTTTAGGAGATCGATGGCCAAATGCAACCGTTGACCAGATGCATAAGCGGCACCCAAAATGCCAATCCAGATCATCAGGTAACGGGCCAGCTCTTCAGACCAACTCGCCTGGCTGCCCATGATGTAGCGGGTAAAAACTCCCCACAGGACATCGACGGTCATTGCGGCCATGAGCAATACCAAAAACCCACCGAGATATTTATCAATGCTCGCTTTCATTCTGGTATGGCCTGAATACGCTCAATTAAATCTGCAAATTCGGGAGATCTTGCTTTGTAATCGTCCAGGATGCCGGCGGTCTTCTCCATGAAGGTGCTCTTGTCCACAGTACTGACTATTTCGACTCCTGCTGCCGCCATGGCATCCAATGCTTCCTTTTCAGCAGCTTGCCACAGTCGGCGTTGCTCCACCACAGCCTCTTCGGATGCTTCTGTGAGCCATTGTTTTTCCTGGTCGCTAAGACGCTCCCAAAAAACGGTACTAATCAGGAGCATATCAGGTACTGCAGTGTGCTCATTGAGGGCATAATATTTACAAATCTCATAGTGTCGTGAACTGTAGAAACTAGGGGGATTATTTTCTGCTCCATCTACCACACCTTGTTGCAATGCGGTATATAATTCACCCCATGAGATCGGAGTAGGCGAACCCCCCAGCTGAGATACGAGGGCCATTGCAGTAGGACTTTCCTGCACTCGAATTTTCAAACCATCGAGATCGGTTGGTTTAAGTACCGGTTTTTCCTTCGTGTAAAAAGAGCGCTGACCGGCATCGAGAAAGGCCAAGCCACGGAGCCAGTAATCTTCACCTTGCAATAGGAGTTCTTTTCCAATCTCGCTGTCAAATACGTTGTAAGCATGCTGCCGACTACGGAAAATGTAGGGCAGACCCAATATCTGAATGCTCGGCGAAAAGCTCTCCATCACAGCAGATGAAGTCTTGCTCATCGCGAGGCTGCCGATCTGCAAGAGCTCCAGGGTCTGGCGTTCGGTTCCTAATTGCTGGGATGGGTAGATTTCGATTGTAAGAGCTCCTTGGGATTTCTCTGCTACCCGTTCTGCCATAAACAGCAGGCCTTGATGCACCGGATGGCTCACATCCAGACCATGTGCAAGTTTCAGTGATTTGCCTCCTGTGAGATTTCCGCAGGAAATACAGAACAGCGCAAAAACTGTTATACATACATATGGACTGCTAATTTTCATCGATCTAGGAACGCTCATTAAGGTAGAAAATCTTCCCAAGAACACTCTGACTTTCTCAAATCATTTGTACTTGCTCTAGCCAGTGATTTGCTCTCATTGCTGTCGCTCCCGTGCTGGGGCATACACTCTTGCCCAGGAGATCTGAAACAATGCTTTCGATGAGAGGCTGCTGAATGTGCTTTGGTAGATCAAAGGAAAAGGTCTCCGTGCTGCTTTCGTGATCAATATGTACGATCCCAGCGCCAAAACACGGAAAACGAATTTTACCTTGCGAACCCAATATGGTGATCTCCTCGTTTTTACTGGATTCACCTGCATTAAAGCTCCAGCAACCGCTGCCGATCACTCCCGAAGAAAAATGCCATGATGCGGATACCATATCTGCTGCCGCGTAGTGACCTGCTTGGTTCAGTTTGTATCCTGACAAGGAAGCGATGGGTCCGAGCAAGAATTCGAGCAGATCAAATTGATGCGATGCCAAGTCATAAAAATACCCCCCACCCGACGTGGTTGGATTTACTCTCCAGTTTTTCTCGGTCTGGATAACAATGTCCGCATCAGATGCCTGAACCAAATTGATTTTTACCGCACGCACATCACCGATCGCTTTCTGCTCAAGCAGTGATCGAACCTTGAGAAAATTAGGCAAACTGCGTCGATAGTACGCAACATATAAAGGCAAATTGCGTGAAGAAAATAATTCGAGTATGGCGGCGCATTCTGCTTCTGTACGAGCCATGGGTTTTTCGAGATAGCAGGGCTTACCAGCTTCCGCGACCTGCCGAGCGAGGGGCAAGTGCGCATCGGGTGGAGTGGCAATATATACTGCGTTTATCTCTGGATCAGCCAGTAGAGCAGCGACGTCATTGTAGACCTTGACTTGATGACGCTTTGCATAATCCTGTGCCTTGGCGAGCGTTCGATTGGTGACCCCGACGAGCTGCGAGTGGTTAATCTTTGAAAATGCCGGGCCACTTTTTATTTCCGTCACATCGCCTGTGCCGATCATGCCCCAGCAGACTTTGGTACCTGATATTCTTTTCTGCATTTAGAGGGATTTTACTTTCTGCCAAATTTCCTGATCGACGGGTACGCCAAGTTGTCTGTTCTTTTTTCGGGTTGCCAGCGTAGATTGTCCCGGATATCGTGGGGCACTGCCGCCAGTATCAATAGGCATCGATGAAAGTAATTCTTTGATCGTGCTGTTTACCACCGTGGCGATGTGTTCTTGCTGGTTTTCACCTCCGGGATGAATTGCCAAAAATACCTGCGAAAGATTGGTCTCCCAGTCACCCTGTCCGATTTCACGGGTACTATTTCCAATGCTTAGTATCGCTGCTAGTAAGTCCAACATAAGTGATAATCCAGACCCTTTCCAATATCCAGTGGGCATGACATACCCATGCTCGAGTGCTGCACCAGGATCTGTGGTTACCTGCCAGTCTTTATCATATCCAGCAGGAAACGGCATCTGTCTTCCCGCTCTATGATAGATGTCCATCTTGCCGTACGAAAACTGTGACATTGCCATGTCTAGCACTAGTGGTTTATCATTGTGCGGGATAGCAAGTACCAGCGGATTGTTACCAAAGATGCGATTGCGAGTGCCCCATGCCACCATGTTTGGTGCGGTATTACTCCAGCAGATTCCGATGCAGCCAGCCTCGATGGCCTGCCAACCATAATTGCCAGGACGCATCCAGTGGTTGGTGTTGCGAAGACCAATGAGGCCAAGTCCAGTTTCCTTTGCTTTTTGGATCGCGCGGTTCATGGCAAAATAGGCGTTGCAATCACCCGGGCCTTGCTGTCCATCCCAACGTTCAATCGAACCCTCCGTGTAAAGGGATCGAGGTTTCACTTCTGGCTTTACCCAGCCATTGCTTATGTATTCAATGAGTTGGGGAAATTTATTTAAGCCGTGGGAGTTTACCCCATCTTGTGTAGCTTGGGTAAAAAGGCGCGCACTCAATTTTGCGCCCTCAATATCGTAACCGTGCTTACACAAGACCCGAAAAAATTCATCATTTAATTCCTGAGCAGGAACCCTCAACGTCTCACTCAAAATAGTTCTAACTTAGTATGTACCCAAAGTAGGAAAAACAAAGTGACAATAGGCAAGTGGTTTGTGTGCTTGATGATGCAAAGTATTGTGACTGGTTCGCTTTGGTGCCAGCCAGAGAACGTTGTCTACACCCGCGATTTTGCCAAAAAATTAGAAAGGTCTCAGGCCGACTTTATACGACCTGTTGAGGGATTTTATAAAATTAAAATGCTTGGTCAGGACGAGCATATGAAGTACGACCTGGTCTTGCGGTCTGAAGACAAAAACTTCGAAATGCGCTTTGTCCTTGATCCTGACTATACCCTGGCACTGCCGCAAATGCAATGTTTCAATTTATTGAATTCCATCGCCACTAATAATGAGCATTTTGACATTAAATTATTGCTCTATCCGGAAGAGCAAGCGAAGAGCGACTATAATGCTGAGTGGGCAGCATACGCAGATTTTATTCCCAAAAAATCGTACACAGATTTCCAC